>WNFB01004876.1_pt1 | contig 11949 bp, 4 predicted proteins | sample 5400501 | NCBI WGS metagenome assembly WNFB01 (sample SAMN13153341, study PRJNA577476) | soil metagenome | isolation source: 200 cm saprolite under Douglas fir tree site 2 hole 1 | place: USA:California | collected 2015-04-18 | reverse complement strand
ACCCTGCCCAAGTAGATGTTCAGCACCAGTTCTGTCAAGAACGGTTCTTGAATCCACAACAGATGGCAGATGGAATGATACACGTGCCGGAATATTGGCTTTAATCGTTCCTGTAATAACATCTATCGTAGGACGTTGAGTAGCTAAAACGAGGTGGATACCATTTGAACGCCCAGTAGCTGCGAGGCGCCCTATTTGGCGCTCGAAGTCTTCGCGGTCTCTTCGAGACAAAGTGAGCATAATATCAGCGAACTCGTCAATGACTATGACTATCCATGATAGTCGCTTTTCAGGGTAGCGTCGATTATATTCAAGGATATTAGGGCACCCTGCCTCATGCAGTAAAGAGGTTCTTCTTTTCTTTTCTCCCTCCGTCAGTGTTTTTAGGGCATCAATTGCTTCGGAGGGCTCGTAAATCACCCTTCTTTCCCGAAGGTGAGGCAATCGTCCAAATATGACAAAATCTGTCTGCTTAGGATCAACCAGTAACAACTCTAAGTCTTTCGGTAGGTGTCGCCAAGCTAAGCTCATGATTAAGGTAGATAGGAACATCGTTTTCCCGCTACCGGTGGATCCCGCAACAAGCATATGTGGAAGTCTTACCAAGTCGCGTTTTATTCTTTCTCCTCCGGGATTCATCCCTATGGCAATGAGTAATTTGTCGGGCTGTACTCTTGGTAACTCGTCTAAGGCAGGCTCGAAAGGAATATTTTGTGGATTTTCCCGGGCTAAATCAATTCCTATGTAGGCTTGTCCGGGAATATTATCTATTATGGGAACGCTTTTGCTGCTTAACTCACGCGCCAGGTCCGCCGCATACCTTTGTACTTCAGCTAATCTACCAGCGGGAGGCTGAAGTTTTACCCAATATCTTATGACCCGCGGGCCTATCTGGGTGCGTTCAACATCTACACCTGCTATTGCGATTCCGTAGTCCATTAACGCGCGGCGAAGACGCTCTGCCTGTTGATTTATATCCTCCCCGAGTGTTGTCTTCGCTCCTTGTGTTGGAGGTATGTCTTGTTGTTCCGGATTAATACCTGATATAGAGGCTTCCTCGGTTGGCATGCCAGAAGAAACCTGCTGTGGAAAGCTTAAGTGGAGCGAGCCTTCGGCGGAGTGGGAGTTGGGCAATGACGAAAGTTTTGCCTCGAGGGCCGTTTGCAATAAAGCGCTTGGCAAAGTCACAACGTCTCTTTGGTATGTATCGATCCCCAGGGATTCGATGATTGGCTTGTCTATCTTTTGGTAGGTCACGCGGATGCTCCGAAGGCGCATGCGTGGGCGGTAATTAGAGAACAGGTTATTGATAATGGTTGCCCACCCAACTTTGATTTTTGCCCGCTCCGTCTGCTGCTCTGGGGAGGCACTATGGAAGGACGGAGCGAAAACTCCTTCGCTTAGTGCTTCGCGTAGTTTCTCCCGTCTCATTGGGGCCAGAAGGGATTGATCCGCCTGAGCGGCGAACAGAGCTTCTAGCGTTTTTGCGAAATGTTGCAGATGTTCGAAGTGAGGCTGTTCCTCCGGTAGCGAAGGAGGTGTGTCAACTGCAGCTGCGATAGCAATTGCGTCAATATGTAAGCTGTCTTGTTCATACCAGAGCGCTAAAAAATAGTCAACTGTTCTTGAAAGGCGCGGCTGCTCGGCCCCGAACCAATCTGGGAAACGATCGCGGGTGATGTCCAGTAGAATAGCGGTCTTGTTATTTTGCCTGTACCAAAACAATGTTGTTAGGATACTCAGTAGCTTCTCTACGCTATTTGGACGAATTGCTTTATGACTGGCCTTACTCTCATCTACTGGAATTTCATCAATCGTCGATAACAGACCGTTAGGGAAAATGGTCAAAATATCTGGGAGATGCTGCTCCAATAGACTCCAGTCGACTTTTATAGAGAGTGATTGAAGGTGATCTTCAAGGTGCTCGCGCCAGCGTTCTTGGTCCTGGCTGTGAACGGATAATGTGCGCGTATTGGTAGAGAACCAGGCTATGCGCTGCCCGAGTGACGATAACTCTGCTGTCCCGTGGGTTCGATCGATTATTATCAGCCATTGGCTTGATTCAGCCAAAATTCTTAAGTGCTGCTCCTCTATTTCTGGCTTGTTTCCGACGCCATATGTGAGTCGGCTTAACCCACCTGTGAGCTGGTTGCGCACATTGAGATATGCATCGAATATTCCATTTGCGGGTGATTGGATAAATTGAACGGTGTCACGGAATGGATCGTAGGCCACTTGTAATGGAATGACAAATGGATTGGGTTGTTCCTGAGATACATGTAAAAGCGGTTGAACTACTGCTGCAGAGGGATCGCATAGCAGGGTAATGTGATAAGGGGCCTTTTCTCGAATGTGAGAGCATATTTGCGTGTAGCCTGTAAGTATAAGATCGATATGGAAGGTCCAGAGCGGATTCTGCCTGAACAATGTAAGCACTTCTTCATCTGCTAGAGTCCAAAGATCGTAGGCTTGAGCCTGCGGGTCAGTTCTGTACACAGTAATGCGCGCCCCGTGGAGTACAGGCAAGGAGCTATTGCTGTCAACACGCAGAGCGGCTAAGGATCTCAGAATGGGAAGGAGGGCTGGCGGGTCAATTAGCGTAATTGTAAGACCCAGGCGTGCTGGTGGATAGAGGGCCAGGAAATTGCGAATAAAGCTTTCTAGCCTGTCAAGTCCATCAGTTGTTATGGATTGACGTGCGATAGGCTCGTAGTAGGGAATACCTACGGTGCTGCTATCTGTAGCGATGTTTCGGATCTCCCCTGCAAATACTAAGTGGGATTCATCAAGATGCCGTGAAGGCTGAAACATCTTGCTATGTAAAAGGAGGGTGTTCAATATAGTGGGTATATTCTTTACGGATTCTACTATCGTCGTTTGCTCGGTTTGGTTGAAAGTTTCTGTGTTATTTTTAAGTCGATGGGCTAATTCAACCCACTTCCACAGATGAAGTGGATGCAATGTAGTTAGAAGTGCCGCTTCGTTTTTTTGCCGATCTATAATCACCACATCGAGCGCTAAAAATTGGGCAGTGGCTAATTCTATCGTATCGTGAAGTTGCTCGGCTGCCCTTGAATAGATACTCTTCAGCCTATTTGCGAGCTGATCGTACGTTTTCACGTACTCATCAACTATTTTGAAAATTCTATTATCGATCGTTGCTACGATAGGATCATATAGGAAGAGCGTTCGGTAGGCTGCCAGCTCAGTGCGTTGTTTGTAAAACTGGCGAAGAAGATCTTCCAGACTGCTATCCTGCTGTGCATTAGGGTCTGTTACGCTATCTAGTACTCTGAATAGCTCCAATAAACACGGGTGCTTATCCTGGTTGTCGGGTTTTCTGATAGGCTGCAGCGGTTTGAAGTGTAGCACTGTGGTGCCGTCAAAGACTCTGGTTAGGGACATCTTTGGATCAAGAGGTGGATTTCCGTAGACAAGGCCCCCCCATTGATCTGTTTGGACCCAGACGCGCATCAGATCTTCTAGAGGGTGTTTTTTTTGTTCGTCCAATGGGAGTGGAAACTCTAGTTCTTGATCATTGCTTATAACTTTGGTTGGCGGTGTATCTGGGACATTTTCTGAAAAATCCTGGTTGCTGTCAGGGTTCTCTCGAAATACCAGTATCCTGCTCTGGATAAGGTCTTCCATATCTTGTATGCGTTCAGAATCATTGTTTAATAGCTGTTCGACAATGAATTCATCCGGCGTACGAGGTCTTCTCTGGCTAGGTGTTGTCGGCGTTGATTTGCTTTTATTTGGACTTTGGCCGGGGGGAATCTTTGGTGCCTCGAAGAGGCTTTTGACTTCGCCGATTGTTAACTTCTCAAGGTGCTCTAGTTTTGGATCCTGAATAAAAGCTTGGATAAGTAAAAACGTTCTACGGTGCTGATCTATTTTGTCACTTTCAAATGCACGTGCCAACGTTCGATAATCTTGTTTGTTGAGCGAGAGTAAATCCTGGACAAGCTTTCGGTTTTCTTGCAGCCTCTTAATGAGTTCACTTTGGTTTTCTGTAAAATTGGATATTTCCGTATCACGGAGCAGGCCAAGGTATGGAAGAGCATCACCGGGTGCCGTATTTTGCTGTAGCATAGCATAGAATACTACTACTTGGGCTGCGACCAGAGGGATGCTACGCGATAGCCGAGAGAGGTTTAATACCCTCCAGATAGCCTTTTGGTCGCCTGAACTAACTGCTGCGCCGTGTATGCAAACATATCGTTTCAGGTCCGCGTCTTTGAACAGCTCAAATAGTTCTAGAGAGTGGATTTTTTCTTGTGTTTTTTGTGGGTTGAGTATCACAACAATTGGTATGTTGATACTAGGATCGTTACGCCATGCTACTACTTGCTCGACAGCAGTGACGATTTGTGTATATCCGGCAATTTGTGGGTTTTCGAAGCCCAGCAGTGCGAGGAGGAGTTCTTGTTGAGTGAGAGCCGTTTTGAACTCGTCACATAATGCTATCGAATCGAACGATGGCAGATTGCGTGCTAGGAGCCCAAAACGGACGTTGCTGTCTTTGATATACTGCAAGATTGCTGCCGCTATTAATCTGGATGCTGTTTGTTCTATAGTCATAGGTCTACTCCCTCACCGAGACAAGTATGACTCCATCAGCGTAACGCCGCGCGTATCCACTTAATTCTAAAATGGTGGCAAGTGCATCAGTATTATCGTAGAGGCCCGAGCCATCAATCGCGTTTATTCCCCATTCAGCTAATCTAGCATTTTCGTCTCCTAAGGCGCCAAAGAGCAGTCCATAATGGTTCGCCCAATACTGCGCAAGTTCGTCTATTGTCCACTGTTCTTGGGGGGGTATAGTTGCCCGAACGAGTACTTCTAGTAAGTCGGGTACTGCTGTATAGCGCTTTCTGGCGTAAGGTCCGGGTGAAAGTAAGCCAATACGCGTGCCTAGACTGCGAGCGACCGCCGTTGGGCTGGAACTCACAATTTGGTCTATCATATCCGCTGCAGCATTCGCAAATGCGGCGCGAGGCGATTGGTTCGCTGTATCGCTTAGATAACTATCGTAAAAGAGAAGGCATTGTGGAGTGTATTTTGCTAGTCGTGCTTCATATTGCTGCATCCTGCCACCAGATGCTTTCCAGATCATAGTTTGGATATGTTGTCTGATATCTGCGTCTGTTTCCCAGGAGCCGTAGGTACCTTTTTCTGCTATCCTGTTTAACGTGTCGCATATTGCAGCGCGTAAGAATTTGTCGATCGAACGTCCGGCCCACTGGTATGATTGTGTGCTCGCTTGCTGCAATGTGGGTGAAGGTGACTCTACCATACACAGCATCATGGGTACTCGTTTTTTCCTGTCGAGGGAACCGCTGTTTGCGAGATGCAGGTATATACTAAAGCATCCCCATATGACTAAGCGTCGTAGTATATCGAGTTTCTCCCCAAAATTTCCTTTTCCCCTATCGTGTTTTGAAATGCAATCAAAGCCCTTGCGGATTGAATATAATAGTGGATCGCAGAAAGAGCCTGTTTCATCTACTTCTAAACTGCTTGGGCGCTGATCTGGCATTTGAGGTTTGAAATCTCTTAGCTCATAGCTGGACTTTGTAAGAGGTAATGTTAAGGTGGATACCTCGTCGCTTCGCCGACGGTCATCCTGATTTAACAATGTGCGCAATAGCTCTAGTGCGGGGCTTAGTCCGTCTCCATGGTCATGCGTGAGAATAGCAAAGAGCCACTCACCAGTTCGTCGGTCGTGGTTGTCACTGGTTATATGGCTAACATGGCTTAATGTGTAGCTTGACATTTGGGCTATAGCGAATAAGGCTCCATCAGCAGAGAGGATATTATTGAGCACTCCACGGATTTGCTCATTCACATTTGAATTGGGGTATCTTTTGGGATAGATGGCAATGTGCTGATCGAGAGCCTCCGCAAATTTTCCGCAGACGGCCCGGAACAAGCCATTCGCGAGGTGAACCGGCTTTATCTCTATTTTAGGGCTGTAAAATAATATTTCTTCAACTGTTTGATCGAAGAAGATGCTTTCAAAATCAATGTTCATGCGTGTCTCTCCTGCTCATAGTTTTGATTGGTTCGGTTAACACGTATGGAGACCAGCGTCCATTGCTTATGATCGCTCCACTCAATGTTCTCGATGTGGCGTGAGCCGCCTGCCTCAGGACCAAGACTGCGGAGAAAAAGATCGAGGCGGCGTAGAATATGGAATGGCTGCACCTCGATGGGGGTACCATAATATGCTGAAGTTAGTGCTTGGTACATCGGCCAGTCGATACGCAAACTGGGGTCTCCTGGTACCCAGTCCTGTACGGCTAGGAGAACGTGATCCTGACGTATTTCCATTGCTTGAGCTATCTGAGGGATAGCTTTGGGCCTATGTATTATGAGGTTATCGGCAGGGATAGAGCGCATAGTAAAGTAGCCAGGTCGATTCCCGACTGAATAACGATGGCTATTCCATAATCTTAAACGGTAGCGTTGATCCGTACGTTGATGTGCATGTAAAGGTGCGTAGAGATTATTGATCATGCCAACGAGGTTTTCTACTTCACTTGGGTCGTCGAGTTTACCTTTAATCAACTCACCGAAATTGTATTCTGTACTAGGAAGCGTGCGTTGCAGTAGCTTAGCAGTATCATGTCGATGTTCAAAAAAGTAGCGCCTTTTGAGACTTCTTAACTCTACTAATGAACCGGGCGATATCACAAGCGGTTCTGGCATTAACCATCCATCACGTATTGCTCCTGCCCAAAGTTTTGCATCGCTGTCAGAGTCTGAGTAGTTAGATGGGTCAAATGTTGTACGAATAGCATTGAACAAGCGACTTCTTCCTTTGAAAAGGAGGTTGTAATAGACGTAGTCCTCAAAAGTCGGAGTTGAAAAATCTCCGTCATCATTTTTAACAGGCTGCCAGCGAGTTGCACATGGTTTATCTCCCGTAAGAATGTAGGCAACTAAGCCTATAAGGTCACGCATGGTGGTGTGAAAACCTCTTTGAGCAACGAGTGTAAGAATTGTCACAAGATTATGGAGTACTTCTTCGCTCGACAAAGCCTCTGCGTTGTATTCGACCGGGCATTTACGCGGTGGACAATCGTTACAAGGTGTTGACGTTATTTGTTGACACAGTCTATCGACGATGCCCTTTACAATGGTAGTGGTTACAATCTCCCGCTGGCTGAGGTCTACTACGACGGTGCGCTGCAGTTTGCTTTTTGGAGCTTCGTTGTAGTAGATGAAATTTTCAATTTCATCTGGGATATTCACCAAATGTTCTAGACCAGAGTAAGCCTGAGCCTTTGCTGCCAGGTTTCTAAGTGGCGCGTGGTTAATAGCAAGCACGAAAGGAATATTTTCTTGCTTTTTCTGCTGCCACATTTTCAGAATAGCCTCTGTATCTTTCTGGCTCGCGTCTTTTTCTAGATATGCTGTGGAGAGCGAGCCCTTGTCCTGTAAGATGCTAATAATATGAGTTTTCCCATCTCCTGGGTTTCCTGTTAATATGACATCGGATTTCTGCATTACCCAGGTTTCTATTGCAGTATCGAGACGAGTGGGTATGTGCATGTATTGGAGTTTACTTTTCTCTACCCTTTCTGCTACAGCATTGTGTCCATTATAAAACTCTGCTAGATCCTCGAATAAAGGTAGGGCTTTCATTGGATAGCACCTCCAAAAAGGACATATTGTTGTAATTCTTCAGGGATCTCCGGCGCGCCATCGAAGTTAGCTGACAAGGCGATATCCGCCTTGTTAAAGGATGCTACGTTGTGTATTGCTTGTTGATTGTTTATCCGCATGAGAAGCCAGCGTTTTATCCAGAACTCGCTTATATAGCGGGTTCCCTTTTCTATGGATTCAATGGAACTCAGGTCGAAGAAATACTCTGGGTTTTCTGTTTCGCCTCTCAGAAATTCACAAGCCGATTTACCTAGGCGAATCCCGTAGATGATCCTTTTCGATCTGTGATTGAGAAAATGATCACTCTTTTCAAGACCGATATGAGCCAATCCAGTTCGAATACGTCGAAGTTTTGGGTTTACGCCTTCTCCAAAGCGGTTATTGATTAGCCTGGCATCGTTTTTGTATTCTTGGAGTTCTTTGAACGCCTCGATCGTTTCCTCAGAGTAGTGGACAGAACCAAAGCCGAGCGTTTTCCCATAATTTTCATACCTCAGTTGGTGTCCGCCGTCGGGTAAAGGTATTGATATGCGATTGTATTGGCTACTTCCGCTGTGATAAAGGCTGGTCGTTCCTAGAAAGACGAGTTTAGGATCTTTGTAAACTACATCGTTTTTCATTTTTGACGCGATATCACTTATGTGGTGCTTATATTTTTGTTCATATTCATATATGACCTGCGGGCTCATCATTAGCATAGCAACAAGTTTCCCCCCAAGCATAAAGTTATATGGTGCGACTGCACCGCATACGATGATATCCATTATATTAATACCCACTTTACGTTTCTTGTTTTCTCGGATAAGTGTCTGGAGGGTTTGTCTACCCGAGTGATTACTAATAAATGCGCGGAGACCTTCTATAGACTCAATATCGAAAGGGCAACTATCTAATGCAAGTTTAGCGCTGAGTAACCAAAAGAGGGTTTCAGCTCTTTTGGCTTTAAACAGGTTATGATTGATTTGGTGTTCAATATATTGAATGCTTTCTATGGCGTTTTCTAATTGATCGGGGAAGAGAGAAGCTTCATTTGAGGATTTCTGGTCGTCAAGGCTTCTAAGTTTCTGTAGAAGTGCTATACGCTTCTCACGAGCTTCCTTGGCCGCGGTCTTTAAGCGGATTAATACCTCTTCCGTAGGATTCATTAACTCGCTACTGCTTACATCGAGATCATCACTGGCTATATCTGCAAGAGATGCTTGCAATGTCGACCTAAGCATGTAGACGATTTTCTGGGCATCATCTGCCCTAAATTGTGTACCTTTAATACGGTTAAGCGTTGATTGTAGCGTCCATCCGATGACATTCTCGCGAGCTGTAAGTTGTACTAAACTGCTGCCTAGTGCTGCGATACCGATGATAGGATGAAATGGACGTGCAGCGTCTCTTACAAGGTAAAACATATTGCGGCCAGGTGTAGCATTGTAAGGTATAGACCATGTATGTCTTATGTAACGCCAAATATCGCTCAATAGAAACCCGGTATATTCGCAACGAGCGTCTGGCGTTACTTGTTGCAGATATGGTTGAATGACTCTGCAAATCGCTTCAGTGCGTGTCTCCTCGTCAGAAAGATTTTGAACTGCTACTAAATCATTTGCTAGCTCTTCTCCATTTGCATAGAGCGAGAAAATTGATACTGGTTGTCCTTTAAACAAGCGTGTGCGTTCCATTTTACGGATAAAGTCCTGCACGGATGGTTTTTTAAGTTGAGTCAGTCGTTCATAGTTGAGAGATGCACGTATAGCCGCCTTTTGTTTTTGGACTGCCTCAGATCCTCTAACACTTTCAATCCACGAGGGAGGCAGGAGATAAATGCGCCCTTGACGGCACATATATTGCCAATCTTGGCGTAGTAAATCGATCAATACTAGGAGATAGGCTCGGTAACGCAGCCTGGATAAGATTGCTTTAGTGTAGGTAGGAAGGCCGAGAAGATGGTGGCGCACAATTGTGGGCGCTTCTGCAGCGTTAACAACATTGTTAAGCTCACAATAAAGATGAGATAATTCTGTCATGTATGGGCCTATGTCTTGAGGCCAGAAGAGGCAGGGTGAGGTGTCTTCCATGATCAGATATTTTCTTTCAATCGAAGGGACGTCTCGCAAATAATGCGATAAGAAATACATCAATAGCGATCATTATACTTTACCTAATACAAAAGTTAAAGGTAATAGATGCTAAACAAGCTCCTGGTTTACATAGTCATAAAGTACTATATAGGCAAGATGGGTAGGAGTGGAAGTGCATTCAAATAAAACTGGCAAGGACACCGTGAGCAGTATAGCAACCTAATCAAGAGTCGTAGAACTAAATTCACTCAAAGGAAACGGGACTGTAAAATAGTTTGTGTAAATGGTCAGCCTCATCCCACCGCCTCCTTACACGGGTAGGTTTTTTAGGTGAGGCCGCATGGGAAGGGGCACGAGGTGGAAGGGCACAGCGGGCGACCACTGGCACTTATCCGTCCGGCCAACGCTGCTGCGCAGCTAAATGCTTCCATGTTGAACTTGCGGAATCACCATCTGAGACCGCACCAGCCGTCTGGTCCCGAGTCACAGAAGGTAATGCTCATTCCGCAACTGTTCGCTGGAAGCATTTAGCATCAGACTCTGCTTGAAACCCTTGGTCGGCTAGCTCCTGTGGTAAGAGGCATGCGACCCGCTTAGGTGATTTCCCATATCCCTCGTGGAGAGTTCGACTTCAAAAGACCTTCTCTCACCATCGCATCGCGTGCCCATTGAGCCGTGTTACGCCAGCGCGGCATCTCTGCGTTAGAGGGGAGCGGCTCATAGTCTACTTCTCTCAACACGTCTTGCATCAACTGCTCCACCCTTTCTAGCACATCGCTCACCTTGGCTGATCCACCTGACTCATTGAGTGCCTGTAAAATGGGCTGATAATAGTCTCCCATAGGTGTACGCAACCCCCGTGGCAAGCGGTCCATCTCTCTTTCCAAACTGTGCAGCAAGCTTGCCTCTTGGTTGGGCAGATGCAGACCAAGCTCTCGTTTCAGGACAGCAAGCACTGCACGCCTGGCTTGTCGGTTGGAGACGACGGAGCCCGCCACGATACAGACATTGTCCCACAAAGGATTGACCGACGCACCAACCGATTTGCGCCAGTCGATATCTGCCAAACGTCGTACGTATGCATGCCACTCCAGTGGATACTCAGTTAGTAGAGTATTGCCAATCCCCCCCAGGGCACGCAACACCACACTATGGGTGTTGATCTTTTCCTTACGCAGTTCGGGAGCAGACAGAACCCCCTTGCCCACGCGCTGCCAGTCAGGGATCGCCTCCGCCACTGCCATCCAGTATTGTGTTGCTTGCTTGACCTTGTCAGCAAAGCCTGCTGACTTGGGCCGATCTGGCATCTCATCCAGCAGTTCGACATTGGCATCATAGAGCGCCGACAACGTTAACAGTTTGGGCGAATTGGCAGGAAGCGATATGCGCTCCTTATCGATTTGCCCTCGGAATGCAGGGACGTTCTCTGCAACGTCCATGGTCAGGGCACTGAAATGGTCCCGATGATCGTAGAGGACATCCAGAGATTTTGAGGTCTTGTGCGCATAGCGGTTGAGGTCAGTAAACATCTGCTGCAAGCGGTCAAGATTTTCCCAATGAAAGAGCAATACGCTGATGCGCTCCTTTTCCAGTGCTGGATTCTCCTTGAGAGCCGCGGCAATGGCTGCGGCCCGATGTTGCCCGTCGTTAATGATAAATTGCATCTCCTCCAAATTTATTTCGAGAAAGCCCATATTAGCATCAAGATCGCTGGATATGAATTTCACCGGGCAGTTATAGGATGCAGTAATGGAGGAAAAGATATAGTCATCTTCATTGTCAAGGATATACTTGACAATCTCAGGAACACGTGAGGCGTTGAGGACACGCTGAGCGCGCTGAGACGGCTCAAACTGTACCCAGTCATTAAACTTGAAAAAGTGAGGAATCTCCGAGAGAGCCATTGTTGTCGCATAATACTCACGGCTCCCGAGTCTAGCCCGCATCGCAGGCAATTGAACTTTCATGCTGGTGGTTTCCTTTCTGAGCTGTCCACGAAAATATTCCGACCTCTCATCATTTGTTTAGAGAGGTCACGTCCATGAATATAGCAGTTCTTATAATTTTTGTCAACAGGTGCTATTGTTAGAAATGAGAACTGCTGATTATGGGTCAAGGACCAGCATCGTACCGCGTGGACTATTACCCTTGATTTAAAGGGCAGACATGTAGGGGCGACCCTTGCGGTCGCCCTGGAGGGGGGACG
>WNFB01004995.1_pt1 | contig 11950 bp, 8 predicted proteins | sample 5400501 | NCBI WGS metagenome assembly WNFB01 (sample SAMN13153341, study PRJNA577476) | soil metagenome | isolation source: 200 cm saprolite under Douglas fir tree site 2 hole 1 | place: USA:California | collected 2015-04-18 | reverse complement strand
CTCCGCGCGGACGAGGGCGCCCGGCACGGGGGCGCCGCTCTCGTCCGTGACCACCCCGAGGATTTCGCCCGTACGCTCCTGCGCGAGTGCATGTCCCGGGAGGAGCGCCGCCAACAGGACCACCCTCCGCAGCTTGGTTTGACGGAAAATTTACGAAGCGATGGGGAGCAACCAACGTGCCACGAAAAGGACGCCGAAGCATCGCGCGAGAAGTGCTTTTGCTGCCAGGTCTTACGGAAGAGGCATCGCAGCACGGGAGCGGCCTGGCGACAGGCGGATCCAATCCAGTGTCCGGTAAATTCATGTCATTGGATTTTACGCTGGCGAGCGCTCTCGCGCGGCGCGTGCGATCGCCGGGTTAAGATCGCTGTCGGTGATGCCGCGCGCGTCGCTCATGGTCCTGCTGGCGGGTGCCGCCGCGTCGGCCTGCCGCAGCCGCCCGCCGCTTCCCGCCTATCCCGACGCGCCCGTCGTCCTCATCTCCATCGACACGCTGCGGGCGGACCACCTCCCGCTCTACGGCTACAAGGACGGATCCACTCCCAACCTCGACCGGTTGGGCGGTGAGGGTATCGTCTTTGACCGCGCCTACAGCCACTGCCCTCTCACGCTGCCCGCGCACGCCTCCATGCTCACGGGACTGCTGCCGCCGCGGCACGGCGTGCGGGACAACCTCGGCTTCCGCCTCGCACGTGAGCACCGGACGCTGGCCACCCGGTTCAAGGCGGCGGGGCTGCGCACCGGCGGCGCTATCTCGGCCTACGTCCTGCGCGGCGCCACGGGCATCTCGCAGGGGTTCGACTTCTACGACGACGGGATCGAGGTGCAGGCGGGCACGGAGTCGATGGGAAACCTCCAGCGGGACGGGTCGGTGGCGGTGGACGCGCTCTCGCGCTGGATCGAGAGCCAGGGCGGCGCGCGCTTCTTCGCCTTCCTCCATCTCTACGAGCCCCACACTCCGTACGCCCCGCCCGAGCGCCACCGCAACCATGCACTGCTCTACGACGGCGACATCTCGTACGCGGACGAGCTGGTGGGACGGTTCCTCGACGGCTTGAAGTCGCGCGGCGTGTACGATCGCGCCGTCGTCGTCCTCACCTCCGACCACGGCGAGGGGCTCAAGGACCACGGCGAGGAGGAGCACGGCATCTTCCTCTACCGGGAGGCGGTGCACGTTCCCCTGATCGTGCGCCTTCCCGGCGGTACCCGCGCGGGCACGCGCGTCGCCGGCGTCGTGGCCCAGTCGGACCTCGCGCCGACGCTGCTGGAGCTGGCCGGCGTCCCCGCCGACGGAATGGACGGCACCTCGCTCCGGGCGTCGCTGGACGGAAAGGCGCCGAGCGGTAGCTTCGTCTACTCGGAGACGCTCTATCCGCGCTATCACTTCGGCTGGAGCGAGCTGTTCGCCGTGACCGAGAGCCGCTACCGCTACATCCGCGCGCCGCGGCGAGAGCTGTTCGACGCCGTCGGCGATCCGCGCGAGGCCACCAACATCGCCTCTGAGCGTGAAAGCGTGGTCGAGGGCATGGAGCGCTGGCTCCAGCCGAAGGTGGCCGCAGGCGCGGCGCCCAAGCCAGAGGAGGTGCCGCCGGACGTGCGGGAGAAGCTGCAAGCACTGGGCTACGTGGGCGGCGGCTCGGCCGCGCCGGCGACCGGCGAGCGGCCCGATCCCAAGGACCGCATCGCCACGTACGAGGACTTCAAGCGCGGGCTCTCGCTCCGTCTGGCGGGGCGGCAGGCCGAGGCCGCCGACCAGCTTCGCAAGGTGGTCCAGGCCAACCCGGACATGGGCGACGCGTGGGAGATGCTGGGGGTGACGCTGCTCGAGATGGACCGCAAGGCGGAGGCGATCAAGGCCCTGGACCGCACGATCACGCTCGACCCCACGCGGCCCGAGCCCCACCTCGCGCTCGCCAAGCTCTACGCCCTCGACGGCCGGCGGGAGCTGGCCGTCCCGCACGCGGAGGTGGCCGCGACGCGCGAGCCGGGCAAGGCGTACGAGATGCTCGGCCAGATGATGCTCGACGAGGGCCGGCTCGACAAGGCCGCGGAGTACGCTCGCCGCAGCCTGGAGGCCGACCCGCAGCGCGTGATGAGCCACTTCGTCCTCGGCGTGATCGCGCAGAAGGCGGGCCGCTACGAAGAGGCGCTCGCCGCCTTCCGGAAGGCGGAGGAGGCCAACCGGCTGCAGAAGGGCTCGGTCGTGCTGAAGCTGCACGCGAGCATGGCCGACTGCCTGGCCCGGCTGGGCCGGGAAGCCGAGGCGGAGCGCGAGTTCCAGGCCGAGATCCGCGACGTGCCCTGGTCACCGGAAGGGCGCGTGGGTCTCGCCATGCTCTACCGTTCGCAGGGGCGCGACGCCGAAGCGCGCTCCGTCCTCTCCGGTCTGGTGGCCGCGCAGCAGCGACCGAACGCCGAAACCTACTGGACCGTGGTGCACACGTTCGCGGTGCTGGGCGACGTGGCCGCCGCGCGCGAGTGGACGTCGCGGGCCCGCGCGAGGTTTCCCGCCGACACGCGCTTTCGTTAGGCTACGCCGTCTTCTCCGTCATTGGCGATTCCGCGAGCGGGCCGGGCGACGCTTTGACTCATTCCCGGCCATCACGAGACTTCGGGGCGCGGCGTTGCTCCAGGCAGTCATGAGCGCGGGACGCAGCGTCCGCGCCATGGCAGCGCTGAGGCAGACGTTCGTGGCGCCACGGCGGCCCCAGCCGCCCTTCACCGGCGTGAACACCGTCGGCGCGGACTCGACGAACGCATCCTGCTGCTCCGGAGTGAGCTTGACCATTCCCCATTCGTCGTCGGGCGCGCAGAGCGTCGCGAATATCTTGCCGCGTACTCGAAAATCCGGATGGCCCATGTGCGCCTCTTCCGTGACCTCGGGAAGGCTGAGCGCCATGCGCCGGAAGTCCCCGAGCGTCAGCGGCATCCGGCCGTCTCCGTGGCCTGCATATCAGTCTCTCGCCAGCTTGACGGCGGTGCCATAGGCCAGCACCTCGGTCACGCCCTGGGAAAACTCCGTGGCGTCGTACCGCATCCCGATGACCGCGTCCGCGCCCCTTTCCTGGGCGTGTCCCACCATGCGCCGGTAGGCCTCCTCGCGAGCATCCTCGCAGACCTCGGCATAGGACTCGATGTTGCCGCCGATGATCTGCTTGAGGCCGCCGAGCAGACCCTGGGCGATGTTCGGGGAGCGGACCACGATGCCCCGGACGATGCCGATGTAAGTGGCGATCGTGTGCCCAGTGACTTCATTACCGGTGGTCACGATCATTGCAGCACCTCCGCCTCACGTTCACATCTCCTCACTTCACTCGTTCCGGAGCGAGTCTGTCACTAACTGGCGCGCAGGGCCTGCGCGGCCCGGCGGCACCGGGACGCCGCGCCGGCATCTTTCGCCGCTTCGAAGCCCTCGGCGAGGCTGAGCCACGCTTCCGGCCGGCGCGGGCGGGCCGCCTCCGCGCGCCGGAGCATGCCAAGGCCCTCGTCCCTTTGCCCCTGGAGCACCAGGGCCTGGCCGAGGACCGCCAGGGCCCACGGATGGCCGGGGTTCTTCGTGAGCACCGTGTCCACCTCCGAGCGCGCGCGGTCGTAGTCTCGCAGCCGTAGATAGAGCCGGGCCAGCTCGATGCGCGAGTCGGGGTCACCCTTCTCCGCCGCCGCGCCGAGGCTCGCCGCCGCCTCCTGGAGCTTCCCCTGGGCGGCCAGCAGCCGGCCCTGCGCGGCCAGTGATTCCGGGTCCTTGGGCTCGATGCGTAGCGCTTCGGCGATGAGCCGGGCCGCCTCGTCGTTCTTGCCCAGCCGGATGAGCGTCTCCGCCAGGCTCGATCGCGCCCGCTCGTCCTGCGCGTCCGTCTGCTCGAGGGTCAGGCGCAGCTCCTTCTCCGAATCCTCCAGGCGGTCCATGTCCCGCAGCAGCTTGCCGTAGTTCTGGCGTACGGCCGGGCGATCGGGATCCAGCTCGAGCGCGCGGTGGAACGCCCGCGCCGCCTCGGCCAGCCGGCCCCCGCGGTAGGCCAGCGACGCCACGGTGGTGTATGCGAAGGGATTGCCCGGATCCGCCTCCGCGATCTCGATGGCCGCCGCCGACGCGCGATCGAGCGGCATGTTCTGTGCGCGCAGGATGACCTGGAGCCGCTCGTAAAGATGCACGCGATCCCGGGGATCGGGCAGCCCCGGCTGGTCGAGACCGCCCCCGCCGCCGGAGCCGCCCACGTAACCGAGGCTCTTGAGCATCGCCTCCTGCTCGGGGGTGATGGCGGCGGTACGCGCCCGATCGCCGCCGGGAGCCATCTTGGCGAGCGCCGCGTGGAGGGCGGCCCGCATGCGCGCGACGCGAGGGCCTTCTTCCGCCGCGCGGTCGCGCGTCTCGGCCGGGTCGTCGGCGAGGTGGAACAGTTCGGCACGGCTCCCGTCGACGAGCTTCCAGTCGTCCGCCGTCCAGGACCGAAGCGAGGACCACCGGCAGTTCAGGCGGCCGAACAGGCTCTCCGCATAGAGCGGCTCTGCCGGTAGTCGCTGGCCTCCAAACGCTTCGCGCAGGTCGCGGCCGATCATTTCCCCCGGGGCCGGCCGTCCGAGCAAGCGGAGCAAGGTCGGGGCAACGTCCACGGTCGTGACGCGGGCGGCCACGGTCACTCCCCGGGGAACGCCGGGGCCGGCGAGCAGAAAGGGCACGTGGAGCGTCGCCTCGTAGATGAGCACGGCATGCGTCAGCTCGCCGTGCTCGCCGAGCGATTCGCCGTGATCGGCCAGCACGGCCACGACGGTGTCTTCCTCGTGGCCCGAGGACCGGAGCCAATCGAAGACGCGGCCGAGCTGCGCGTCTGCGAATGCGATCTCGCCGTCGTACAGCCGGCCGGCGAATTCGGTGCGATAGGGCTCGGGGGGATCGTAGGGGGCGTGGGGATCGTAGAGGTGCACCCACAGGAAGAACGGCCCGTCGCCGGGCCTCGCCAGCCAGCCGAGGGCATCGTCGACGACCTCGTTCGCGGGCCGCTGCGCGCCCGCCCCGGGAATCGGGCTTTCCTTGAAGTTCTCGCTGAACGTGTCGAAGCCCTGGCGGAAGCCGAAGGCGGCGGCCACCGGGTAGGCGCCGACGAAGGCCGCCGTCCGGTAGCCGGCGGCCCGCAGCCGCGTGGCCAGCGTCAGGTGGCGTGGATCGAGTGGAAACACGATGTTGTCGCGCACGCCGTGCACCGGCGGGTAGAGGCCGGTCAGGATCGTCGCGTGCGAGGGTCCCGTGAGGGGCACCGGGCTCTGCGCGTGCACGAAGCGGACGCCCCGCGCGGCCATGGCGTCGAGGGTAGGAGTGCGGGCGCTCGCGGCGCCGTACACGCCGACGTGGTCGGCGCGCAGGGTGTCGATCGTGACGAGAAGCAGGTTCGGCCCCACCGGCCGCCGGTGCGTCGCCCACCACGCCACGACGCCGACCGCGACGACCACCGCGACGATGACGATCCCGCGCCGGCTGAGCGGGCGAGCAGCCGCAGACGGCGGGGTCGCCGGCCCCTTCTTCTTCGCGCGACTCACGCCAGCATTCTAAGCCGTCGCGAGCGGGGGGCGCGGGGGGCGCGCGATCGAGCGAAGCGAGATACGCGCCAACCCCGCGTGTACGAAGCGATGCGCTAGCGTCGCACCTTGTTCCGAAGGGGGGAACCTGGGGGGTGCGCCGCTAGCACCCCCCAGCTCACTAGAAGTTGAACCTCAGGCCGATCCGCAGGATCCGCGGCGCCAGCACGTCGGTCGGTGAACGGAACGCGCTGGAGGCGGCCTGCCGGTTCCGGCCCAGGATGGTGCCTTTATTGAACGCGTTGAAGAGGTCGGCCGTGACCTGCATCGAGGCGTGGCCCGCCAGCTTGATGTTGTTCGCGAGTCGGAAGTCGGCGTCCCAGACGTTGTCGTAGCGGTTTGTGTCGAGCGTCGGCACGGCCAGCGTTCGGAATTGGCTCGACGAGTCGCCCCCGGCGGGCAGACGGAGAACGACCGGGTAGACGTAGCCTTGACGGCCGAAGATGCTCGTCCCGAACTCGAAGTTGGCGGGTAGCTGGTAGAGCCCGTTGAGGACGAACTGCCAGCGCGCATTGTAGAAGATGTCGCCCTTGCCCGAACCGCCCGAGCGCGGCGCGATCTGGCCGCCGTTCACTCCGGGGCCGGATTTGCCATCCTCCGCAGCGCCGGCCTGGCCGCCGGTGACATCGGTGCGCGTCGGGTTCTGAATTGCGTTCGGCCCCTCCAGGTTCTCATGCCAGTCCATCAGGGAGAATGCGGCCCGGGCGAACCACTTGTTGGACATGCGTTTGACGAGGGTCAGCTCGAGGCCGCTGTATCCGGTGCTGTACTGCGGCCGGTTGGTCAGGAGGCGCCCGCTGTTGGTCGCAGCGACGAGGTCCGGGTCGGGAGAGTACGTCTGGGCGGTATACCCTCTGGAGGTGACCGGAGCGTTCGCAGTGTAGTGCGCCGACGTCATCCCGATGCGCGGAAACCAGCTCGACACGTCGGTGACCTTGCGCCAGGTGTAGGCCGCTCCGACTGCGAAGTTGCCTTGCAGCTCGCGGTCGATCCCGATGACGACCTCGTTGTCCTTGCTGGAATGGTAGTTGGAGTCGATCTTGTTGGGGGAGATGACGGCGGTGGGGTGCGTAGGATCGACGTTGCCGTAGTAGAGGATACCCTCGTTCAGCAGGATCTCGTCCTTGGTCGCGAAGTGGTCGCCGTTGCGGTCGATCCAGCGGTAGGCGATGAGAGTCGAGTAGCCGCCGACGGGGTTGGCGGTGGTCACGTCGTTCGGGAAGAGCTGGCCGGCGTAGCGCGCGTAGGAGGCGCGAAGCACCGTCTTCCGCGACTCGTCGAGGGCCACGCTCACGCTCGCCCGCGGCGAGAAGTCCTTCCAGGTGATCGTGGGCCCGCTGCCGTCGTAAACGAGGGCCGGCAGCAGGTCGGGGAACACCGGGTTGGCGGCCGCCGTGCTCGCCTCGTTGAACGCGTGCTGATAGTCGTACCGCACGCCCGCGTTCACGGTGAAGCGGCCCTTCGTGAAGCTGTCCCCGACGTACGCGTTCCAGAGGTCCTCGGTGAACCTCACGTTGCGCTGGCGGGTGAGCTGGGCCACGGTGTCGCCGCCGCCGTTGTTGATGGCGATGATTTGGTTGCCGCTGTAGGTCGTGGTGGTGCGGGCGGGGGCCTTGCGGTAGCCGAAGCCGAACTTGAACTCGTGCTGGCCGCCCCAGGCGCTCTTGAACGCGTTGCCGTCGACGTTCGCGATGTGCCACGGCTTGCGGGCCGTGAAGTACAGGTATCCCCCGAAGGCCTGGTCGAGATCGTAGTCGATGCCGACGTTCAGATTGCGTTGGCCTCCTTGAGCGCCCACGTCGAACCCGTATCCCCAGCCGTAGTAGGCATACTTGCCGTTCAGGAAGAAGTTGGGGCTGAAGGTATGGTTCCACTCCGCCTTCCACAGGCCGTGCAGGCCGCAGGGCACTTTGCAGCCCTCCTCGGGATAGAAGTTGCCTTGGTTCCACAGGAAGCTCGTCGGCTCGTTGGTGACGACGCCCGGATCGCGGCCGATCTTGACCTTGGCCCCGTTGAACCAGAAGAGAGAAACCATGTCGTTCTGGCTGGCCTGCCAGTTCAGCTTGGCGTTCCAGTTCTTGAGGAGGGTCTTGTCCTTCGTCTGGGTGAACCGGGCGATGCGGATGTCGTTCTTACCGTAAGAGCCCCAGAACCAGAGCTTGTCCTTGATGAGGGGGCCGCCGAGATCGCCGCCCCAGTCGAAGATCTGGTCGGTGTGGTTCGCGTTGTCCGAGACGCTGCCATCCGCGCGGTGGATCTTCCCGGTGAGCTCGCTCGGCAGGTTGGATGACTGGAGCTTGTGGTTGGCGAGGAACCCGCGGAGCGACCCGTGAAACGCGTTGGTGCCGCGCTTGGTGACGAAGTTGATCCCGATGCCGCCGGTCATCACCTTGAGGTCGCCGCCGCCGGTGGTGACGTTGATCTCCTCGAAGGCGTCGAAGTCGTAGTACGACGACGACGCGCCGTTCGAGTTGACGTCCGTGATGACGACGCCGTCGAGGTTCCACTGAGTGTCGCTGGGCAGGGATCCCTTGCTCGTGAAGCCGGACTGCTGGCCGCTCTCGTTGCCCGCGACGTTGACGCGGTCCACGAGGACGCCGGGCACCGTCTTCAGCACGGCCCACGGGTCACGCGACTGCGGGACCTGGGCCAGCTCTTCCTTGGTGAGTGTCGTGGCCGTCCCCACCCGCTTGATGTCGACGACGGGGGTCTCGGCCGTGACCGTGACCTCCTCGGCATGCGTCGCGACCTTCATGCCGAAGGAGAGGTTCACGTTCTGGCCGGTGGTCACGATGACCTCCCGGTTGACCGTGGCGAACCCGGTCATGGTGACCACGAGCTTGTACGTGCCGGGGTCCAGGTTCAGGAAGCGGAAGTCTCCGTTGCCGCCGGTCTGGGTCGTGCGGGCACCGATGTTGGGGCCCGATATGGTGACGGTGGCGCCGGGAATCGGCGCGCCGGAGGCGTCGGCTACGGTGCCGTAGATGTTGCCGGTGGAGGCTTGTGCCCAAAGTCCGGGGACGAAACCCAACGACAGGGCAAGGGCCAGCCCGATCAGTCGTTTCATCGACAGTGCCCTCCTCCCGCTCGAGGCGGGTGGTTTGTTATAGAGGCCGTGATCGCGCGTGAGTATATAGCAAGGCCCGCGCCGTAGCCTACGCAAAGCCTAAGGCCATTGTTTTCAATGGATATCCACATTTCCGGACGCCTTCGCGATTCAATTGTCCGTAGCGATCCAGTTTTTCGGATCGCACTGCTCCCGAAGGCCACGGTTTTGGCTTGAACCGAAGCGCAGGCAGGATTTCGTCTTATACTGCGAGACCGCAAGTGAAGGACATCGTCACCGCCGAGGACGTGCGCGAGGTACCTCCCGGCGGGGAGATCTCCGCCTCGCCGGGCGCCATCGTGACCGCGTGGGCGCGGGAGATCGCGGCGAGCCGCGGGGTGCGGATCGTCCACGCGCCGCCGGCCGAGACGAGCCTGGCCGTGGCGGTCGGCAGCGACCACGGCGGGCTCGAGCTGAAGGAGCAGGTCAAGGCTCACCTCAGCCGTCTCGGCTACCGGTTCCACGACTTCGGCACGCACTCACCCGAGCCCGTGGATTATCCCGACATCGCGCTCGCAGTTGCGAAGGCCGTGCAGGCGGGCGACGCGCGGATCGGCATCCTCGTCGACGGCGCCGGCATCGGCTCGGCCATGGCCGCCAACAAGGTCCCGGGCGTGCGCGCCGCCCTCTGCGTCGACGCCGCCGCCGCCCGCAACGCCCGCGAGCACAACGACGCCAACGTCCTCACCCTGGGCGCGAAGTTCGTCGATGCGACGCGCATGCGCGAGATCGTGGAGAGCTTCCTCGCGTCCAGCTGCACCGAGGAAAGGCACGCTCGCCGCGTGAAGAAGATCAAGGCGATCGAAGAGACCTATTGCAAGTGACCGACTCCCACCTCGTCGACGCGGTGGTCCGGGCGGTGCTGGCCCAGCTCGTCCGCGAGGAGGAGCCGCCCTGCGCCTGCCACGCTGCGCCCCGCGGGTGCTGCCCCGACCGGATGGGCCGGATGCTGGGCCAGGGCGCCGCCCGCTTCGGCCTGCAGGCGGGGACGAACCTCTACCCGCGCGACATCGCCCGCCGCATCGACCACACGCTGCTCAAGCCCGAGGCCACCCGCGAGCAGATCGAGGCCCTGTGCCGCGAGGCGCGCGAGCACGGGTTCGCCACCGTCTGCATCAACCCCACCTGGGTCGCTCTCTGCGCGAGCCTGCTGCGGGGGTCGGAGACGGCGGTGTGCACGGTCGTTGGCTTCCCGCTCGGCGCCACGCTCGCCGAGGTGAAGGCCTACGAGGCGGCGCGGGCCGTCGAGCAGGGCGCCTGCGAGGTCGACATGGTGATGAACGTCGGCGCCCTCAAGTCGCGGGACTACCGTCTCACCGAGGGCGACATCGCGGCGGTGGTGGCGGCGAGCCGGCCGGGAGGCGCGCTGGTGAAGGTCATCATCGAGGCCGCGCTCCTGACCGACGACGAGAAGGTGAAGGCGTGCGTGATCGCGCGCGCGGCGGGCGCCGATTTCGTCAAGACGTCGACCGGCTTCGGTCCCGGCGGCGCCACCGCCGCCGACGTGGCCCTCATGCGCCGCGTGGTGGGCCCCGAGATGGGCGTGAAGGCGGCCGGGGGCGTGCGCGACCTCAAGTCGGCCCAGGCCATGCTCGAGGCGGGGGCCGACCGCATCGGCGCGAGCGTCGGCGTGAAGATCGTCCAGGAGAGCCGCGGCGCGGTTCCCACGGGCGGCGCCCCGAGCAGCGGCTACTAAGGCCACGAGATACAAGCTGCGAGCGGAGCGGGATTCATTCCCGCGTAGCGAGCGGGGGTTCAAGGGGGCGCGACGCAGCGCCCCCTTGCTTGATTAGGTCCCTCTGCGCACGCGCGACATGTACGCCTCGGCCGTGCGCTGCGGCTCGAGGCCCGTCGCCCGCGCGTATTCCTGCAAGAAACCGCGCAGGTAGACGGGCGCCGGCAGCAAGGCATGGCGGTCCCCCTCGATGTACTCCAGGTAGCGCACGCCGATCTTGGACCGGGCCGCGATGTCCTTCAGGCTGATCCCGCGCTGCTCTCGGAAGGTGCGCAGGGCCGCGCCGTCCACCGGCGGCTCGAGAACCTGGGGCGCGGGCGGACGCGGCGGCGGCGGCGGCGGCACCCGCACCGGTACCGGGCCCGCGGCCGGGCGGGGCAAGGACGGCATCCGCGCCCCCGGTCGGGCAAAGCCCTGGCTCGCGTCGTAGTCGTGCCGGCGGAACGGATCGCGCAGCACCTCGTAGGCCTCCTGCACTCGTGACCGCGCACGCCGCTGCTCCTCGGGGTCCAGGAGCGAGTAGATCGCCACCGACGCGTCGCCGTACATCTCGAGGCAGAAGCGGTAGGCCCTCTCCACCTGCTCGGGCGTGGCGCGGGCGTCGATGCCCAGCACCTCGTAATGGTTCCCGGCGAGCACCGCTACCATGTGAGGGCCAGGCTCTCCCCTTGCATGAGGCCACGCGCCAGCTCGCGCACCTTTTGCGCAGAGGGGCAATCGGGCATGGCGGACACGAAGAGGCGGCGCTGGCGTACGCAGCGCCACACCGTGTCGTCGAACGGCACGTACCCCGCATAGGTGGCCTTGACGCCCAGGTGGCGCGCGCAGGCGGTCACGAGCTGGTGTCCGATCGACACGTCGGAGGGGTCCCGCACCTGGTTCACCACGAAGCGGGGATGGAAGGAGCTGATCTGCTGCTTGAGGGCCGGCACCGATGCCGGGTGCTCGCGCTCCACCGCCGCCAGGAGGTCCAGCGGGCTGCGGATGCCCAGCGGGTTCTTCTGGTCGAGCGCCGAGTCCACGATCCTGCGCACGGTGTCGCAGGCCGCGGCCCCGCGCAGCCGGCGATAGAGCGCGCTCTTGATGAAGCGATATCCGTTCTCGATGGAGGTGGGCTCCGGTACGACGGTAAGGATGCCGACGTCGGACGCGAGGAAGAAATCGATGATGTTGAACGAGGTGCCCGCGCCCAGGTCCATGAGGATGATGTCGACGTCGAGGGCGCGGATCCGGTTCAGGACCCTCACCTTCTGCGCGTACTTGATGTTGGCGGCGCCGAGGAAATCGGAGGCCCCGCTGATGAGCCGCAGGCCGGGCACGCCCGTCTCCACCATGACGTCCTCGATGCGATCGGCCCGGCGGCAGATGAAGTCACCCAGCGTCAGGGAGGGGCCGGCGAGGCCGAGGCACGTGTGGAGGTTCGCGCCGCCGAGGTCGGCGTCGACGAGCACGACCTTGCGGCCGACGCGCGCGAGCTGGTAGCCGAGCGCGGCGGTGATCAACGACTTGCCGATGCCGCCCTTGCCGCCGCCGACGGA
>WNFB01004872.1_pt1 | contig 11950 bp, 11 predicted proteins | sample 5400501 | NCBI WGS metagenome assembly WNFB01 (sample SAMN13153341, study PRJNA577476) | soil metagenome | isolation source: 200 cm saprolite under Douglas fir tree site 2 hole 1 | place: USA:California | collected 2015-04-18 | reverse complement strand
GACGTCCGACGATCGACTCTCCTACGCGCGATTTCCTGGACGAGTACTTCCGTCGGACTGCTGCGCGGCAACACGCTGACGTCGTGGCCCTCGCAATGGTGCGAAAGCACAGCCACGGCAGGAATGGCCTTCAGGACAGTGCTCCGCCGAGCTCAGCCTTCAGGCTGGGAACAAACAGGTGGGGCGATCACCCACCGCCCCGGGGCACCACTCCTCATTCGGCCACCTGAATCACGATTTTCCCCAATTGCTCACCCCGCGCGAGCCGCTCGAACGCCGCCCGCGCGTCGGCGAACGGAAACACCCGGTCCACGAGCGGCCGCAGCTCGCCCGTGCCGAGCCGGCGCACGATTTCCCGGTACTCGGCTTCGTTCCCCATGGTCGAGCCCAGGATCGACCACTGATACCAGAACAGGCGCCGGAGGTCGAAGCCGACTTTGGGACCCGTCGTCCCGCCGCAGCTGACGAGCCGGCCGCCGCGCCCCAGCGCGCGCAGCGATTCGTCCCACGTCGCCTCGCCCACGCTGTCGACCACCACGTCGGCGCCCCGCTTGTTGGTGAGCGCGCGCACCTCCTGCGAGATCTTCTGAGTCTTGTGGTTCAGCGTGACGTCGGCGCCGAAGCGTTTCGCCGCTTGCAGCTTGGCGTCGCTGGAGCTCGTGACTATCAGCTTCGCCCCTCGCAGCTTCGCGATCCGCAGCGCCGCGAGCGACACGCCGCCCCCGATTCCCCAAATCAGCACCGTTTCCCCCGCGCGCACCTGCGCCCGCGTCACGAGCATGCGCCACGCGGTGAGCGTCACCAGGGAGAACGCCGCGGCCTCCGCCCAGCCGAGCCGCGGCACGAGCGTGGGAATCACGGCGACGTTCTGCTCAGGAACCACCACCGACTCGGTGAGGGTGCCGGGAAGGTGCTCGCCCAGCATGCGGTAGTTGAGGCACAGCGAATGCTCGCCCGCGCGGCAATACTCGCAGCTGTAATCGGCGATCCCCGGGTTGAGCATCACGCGGTCGCCCGGCCGCACCGCGGCGACCTCCTGGCCGACCGCCTCCACCACGCCGGCGCCGTCCGCCCCCAGGATGTGCGGAAAGCGATATTCGTGCGACAAGCCCTGCACGACGAAGAGGTCGAGGTGGTTGAGCGCCGCGGCGCGGATGCCGACCCGCACGTCCCGCGGGCCCGGGGTCGCGGGCGGGGGAACGTCGGTGAGCTCGAGCCGGTCGAGACCGCCGGTGGCGCGGATCACCCAGGCGCGCATCGGCGGCCTAGGGCAGGAACGTCGGGGTCACCATCAGCTCGGCGCCGGTCGTCGGGAGCGGCACCGGCGCGCCCGAGCCGACCGGCACCACGTAGATCCGGTAGAGGCCCTTCCCCACGGTCACGACCAGAGCCAGCAGGTCGCCACCCGGCGTGACCGCGAAATCCGTGATCGAGAGGTCGGTCCCCGTGAGCGGCGTCACCCGGCCGGTCGCGAGATCTGCCCGCGCCACCTGAGTGAGCGTGCGGCCGCCCTGCTTCTGCTCCACCAGATAGGCGAGCGATCCGTCCCGCAGGAAGGCGGGCGCGCTCTCCCGCATCTGCGGCGTGTGGGTGAAGGCCCGCTGGTTCGAGCCGTCCTTCGACATCAGCCAGATGTCGCTGTTGCCCTCGCGGTTCGAAACGAAAGCGATCGTCTCGCCATCCGGAGACGCGGTGGGGTCGGAGTTGCTGTTCGGCTCCTGCGTGAGCTGGATCGCGTCGGACCCCGTGATGGACTGCGCGAAGATCTGCTGGTGCCCGGTGCGCAGGGCGTGGTACACCACGCCCTGGCCGTCCGCCGTGAACACGGGGCCGCCGTGGGGGCCGGGGGCGTTGGTGAGCCGCGCAGGGTTCGAGCCGTCCGCATCCATCACCCAGATCTGGGGCTGGCCGTCGCGCGTCGCGACATAGGCGAGGCGCGACCCGTCGGGGGAGAACGCCGGCTCCGTGGCCGCCCCCGTGTCGTCCGCCACCTTGCGCAGCTGAGCCAGATTCGACCGCTCCACGGAGTACAGCTGGAACCGGCCGGAGCGCGAGCTCGCGAGCACGAGCTCGCCCTGCACGTACACGTCCACCGTGGCGCGCCGGCCTCCCGGCGCCGTCGCCGTAATGCGGGCGTGGCCGTAGCCCGCGGCGGACACCGTGCCGTCGTCGCCGACGCCCGCCACCTGGGGGTTGTCGCTCGCCCAGGTGACGCCCGTCGCCGGGCCGATCACCGCGCCCGCCTCGTCGGCGAAGTTCGCCTTGACGGGATAACGTCGGTTCGACGCCAGGCCGACCCGGCTCGCCGACAGCTTCAGGTTCGCCGCGATCACGCGAACGGTCCACGTCACGGCGAGCCCCTGCCCCGGCCCCCTGACCGTGAGCGTCGTCTTCCCGGCCTTCTTCCCCGTCAGCGTCGCCGTCGAGGGGTCGAAGCTCGCCAGCGACGTGTCCGCCACGCTCCAGCGCAGCGGCGCCTCGGGAACGGGAGTCTTGTCGGCCGCGATCGCCTGCACCTGATACTTGACCGTCCCCTGAATCGGCAACGGCACCTCGGACCTCGCGCTGGGAAGCACGGCCAAGGCGTCCACGACCCGGTGCACCACGAGGTCCGCCGCCTTCGTCTGGAGCAGCCCGGAGACGGTCACGGTCGTCCGTCCGGGCGCGACCGCCGTCACCACGCCCGTCAGGCTCACGCGGGCCACGTTGGCGTCTCCCGACGACCACTGCACGGTCAGCGGGCTGACGGGGCGGTTGCCTTGCGCCGGAACCACGACGTGGAGCGTGTCGACGTCCCCCGGCGAGAGAGCGATCGGGCTCTGCTCCAGGATGGCGACTTCCGTCTGCTGCACCACCACGGGCGCCGTGGCGGTGAGCCCGCCCGGCGCGGTGACCTGCACCGTCCCCTGGCCCGACGTCAGCGCGACGATCACGCCGTTCGCGTCGATGCTCGCGATGTCTTCCCGCAGGGACTTCCATGTGACGGGGAGAGGCGCCGCGGGGGATCCGTCCTCCTTGAGGGCGCGGGGGAAAACGCGCGTGTTCTCGGACGGCAAGAGGTAGATCGTCGGCGGCTCGATGCGCAGCACGGAGGCGGGGCCGCTCCCGGCCGCCTGGCCGGCCAACGGTTCGATCGCCGGCGGCGCGCCCCCCCCGCTCGGACGGCCGCCTCCCGCCTGGCCTCCCTGCGGCGGCTGCGGCGGTTGCGCCGATGCGGGGGCCGCCCCGATCACCTGGACCGCGGCCTGACCCTTGCGCGCGCCCACGCGCGCCTCGATGATCGCGACCCCGCCCGCCACACCTGAGACCGTGCCGGCATTGTCGACCCGCGCGACCTGGACGTTGTTCGAGGACCAGATGGCCCGCACGGTGGGAATGACGTTGCCGATGCGATCGAACGCGGTCGCGAGCAGCCCGGTTCGCTCGCCCACCTTGATCGTCACCGACGGAGGAGCCACCTGAACTTCGGCCACATTTTGGGCGTGGAGGGTCGGCGGAACCGCGAGGGCGAGCCCGGCGACCAGGGTACGGGCGATCATAGCGGCGCGAAGGTAAGCGTTCGTAAGTCTCGTTGTCAAGCTAACTTGTCCCCTTTTTGGAGGGACGAGAACGCGGGCGCCGTAGATTGGTACCCCGCAACGGCCGCAGCGTCAGCACGTCGCTCGCCGCAACGCGGCAACGCCTGGACCCGCGGCGCTCGCCGCGTGCGCACGGCGCACACCGCGCCGCAACGCCGTGCCGCGGGGCCTCTTGCATCGTCACTTGCGGGGACAGGCTCGCCGGATAAGCTATAGGCCACGCCCACGGACAACCAGCGAAGGAGAGATCTGATGCTCGAGCCCAACGATTTCTCGGAGAGCAGCTGGACCGGCCCCGGCATGATGGAGCCGCTGTATCCGCCCCCTTCCGCTCCCTCACCGCAGCCAGCGCCGATGATGGAGGAGCCGGCGCCGGCCAGGAGGAGGAAGCGGCGTAAGCCCTCACGGCCCAAGGCGCGGAAGAAGGCCAGGAGATCGCGGCCCAGGGCCAAGGCGAGGAAGGGCGGCAGGAAGAAGAAGCGGGCGGCCAAGAGACGTCGCCGCTAGCACATCTCGTCGACCCGCCGCGGGAGCGCCGTCCGGATGGTTAGAGCCATCTCCCTGAGGCGCTCCCGCGGCGCGTTCCAGTCCGGTTTCATACCGCAGAGTCGCTCCATGTGTCGTGCGTGGTATCTGGTCCTCGCGGTCGCCGCGTGTTCGGCCCCGAGGGTCCCGCTCGGCGATCCGCAGGCCGAGATCGCAGCGATGCTCCTCCGCTCCGCCGCGGACTGGAATCGCGGCGACCTGGCGGGCTTCATGGGCGATTACGCCAAGGACTCGATGACGAGCTACGTGTCAGGGGGCCACGTCCAGTACGGCTGGCAAGCGCTGTACGACCATTACCGAGCGAGCTACTTCGCGCCGGGCCGGTCACGCGATTCCTTGCGCTTCGAGGAGATACGGGTGCGGCCGCTGACGATCGATCTCGCCTTCTGCACGGCGCGCTTCGAGCTGATGCGGGGCGCCGCGGTGACGGCGAGCGGCCCGTTCACCCTGATCCTTCAGAAGCGCGGCGACCGCTGGTATATCCTGCACGACCACACCTCATCGGATCCGAGACCGTGAACGGGCACGCGACCCGCTTGCTGCTTCGTGCGATCGTCGCCCTGCTGTTCGCGGCCTGCAAGCCGCCCGGCGAGGGGATGATCGCGCTCGAGGGCGCCACGCTGATCGACGGCTCGGGTCGGGACCCCGTCAAGGACGCACTGCTCCTCGTCAAGAACGGTCACATCGAAGCCGTCGCGCGCGTGAACGAGGTTCAGGTACCGCGGGGGGCCGAGCGCATCAGTCTCGTCGGCAAGACGATCATCCCGGGCCTGATCGACGCGCACGCGCACGTCGAGCGGTGGGCGACTCTGCGCTACGTCGCGTGGGGCGTCACCACCGTGCGCGACCTGCACTCGGACAACGATGCGGCGTTCGTGCTCAAGAATGACCTCAACCTGGGCTCGGTGCTCGGGCCCCGGATGTTCACGGCGGGGGCGATGATCGACGGCGCGCCACCCACGTACGCCAACGCCACTGCCGTGCGAACCGGCGCAGAGGCGCGCAAGGCGGTCGATCAGCGGGCCATCGCCGGCGCCGACTGGGTCAAGATCTACACGAGGATCACGCCGGAGCTGCTGCGCCCCTTGATGGACGAGGCGGCGGTGCTGCGGCTCCCGGTCGCGGCGCATCTCGGGAAGATCGACGCCCTCACGGCGGCGCGCGCCGGGGTCGCCTCGCTCGAGCACATGGCCGGCGTCGTGCAGGCCGCAGTGCGGAATCCCGCGGCCCTGTTCCACGCACACGACCAGTTCCTGCGGGGCTGGACGCAGGAAGAGGCCGCGTGGGGGACGCTCGACTCCGCCACCGTCGCCCGGACCGCGCGGGCGCTCGCCCAGACGCACGTCGCGATCGTGCCCACTCTGGTCCTGCACGACATGCTGTCGCGCCTCGATGTCCCCACGCTGCTCACCCGCCCCGAGATGGCCGACGTTCCCACCGAGGCGGCGAGCGTGCGCGATGTCGCCGGCCTGCGCCGGCGGGCGGGCTGGGGCCGCGCCGATTTCGCCGCCTTCCGCCGGTCGCGCCCCCGTCAGAACCAGTTCGTGCGGGAGTTCCTGCGCGCCGGAGGCCTGATCGCCGCGGGCTCGGACGCCGCGAACCAGCTGCTCGTCCCGGGCGCGTCGCTGCACGACGAGCTGTCGCTGCTCGTCGCCGCGGGGCTCACGCCGCTCGACGCCATCGCCGCCGCCACGCGGCGCGCCGCCCAACTGCTGCGGGCTGATTCCCTGGGCCAGCTCGCGCCGCGCAAGGTGGCCGACCTCGTCGTGCTGAACCGCAACCCGGCCGCGGACATCACGGCCACGCGCGACATCGCGTGGGTGATGATCCGTGGCCGCATCATTCACCCCGATTCGCTGCGAAGGACATGGACGCACTGACTCGAGTGACCGCAGGGCTGCTCCTCGCCGCCGCCGCGTGTGGCGGGGAGCGGGAAACTGGGAGCGCCGGCTACGATGTCGTCCTGAGAGGTGGGTGGATCGCGGACGGCACGGGCAACCCCCGGTACCAGGGCGACGTCGCGATCCAGGGGGACCGCATTGTGGCGCTCGGGTTCCTCGGCGCGGCCCAGGCGCGCGAGACCGTCGCCGTGCAGGGCCTCGTCGTGGCTCCCGGGTTCATCGACATGCTGGGCCAGTCGGAGACGAACGTCCTGGCCGACAACCGCCTGCTGAGCAAGGTGACGCAGGGCATCACGACGGAGGTGACGGGGGAGGGGACCTCGGTGGCCCCGCTCACCGACGCCCTTGCCGCGGACGACTCGGCCGCGATGAGGAAGTATCACTACCGCGAAGACTGGCGGGACTTGGACGGCTACTTCGCCCAGCTCGCGCGCACCGGCTCGACGGTGAACATCGCGACGTTCGTAGGGGCCACGCAGGTCCGGCTCGCGGTGATCGGGAAGACCGACCGGCGCGCCACCACGCTCGAGCTCGCCCATATGGTGGCGTTGGTGGACAGCATGATGGAGCAGGGCGCGCTCGGCCTCTCGAGCGCCCTCGAGTACGCCCCCGCTTTCTACGCGCCGACGGAGGAGCTGACCGCCCTCGCCAAGGCCGCGCGTCGGCACGGCGGCAGCTACGCCACCCACATGCGGAACGAGGGCGGCGACATCGACAGGGCCCTCGGGGAGACCTTCGCGATCGCGCAGGACGCGCGCATCCCCGTCGAGATCTGGCACGTGAAGATCTCCGGGCGGCTCAACTGGGGCCGCATGCCCGCGGTGCTCGCCCGCATCGACTCGGCCCGTGCGGCCGGCCTCGACATCACGGCCGATCAGTATCCGTACACCGCCGCCGCCACCTCGCTCGCCGCGTCCATCCCGGCCTGGGCCCACAGCGGTGGCACCGATTCCCTCATTGCGCGCCTGCGGGACCCCGCGATCCGTGCCCACCTCCACCACCAGCTCGCCGTGCCGCCCAACAAAGGGGACCGCTTCATGCGGGCGGCGGGCGGCCCGACGGGCGTGCTCATCTCCGCCGTGTTCGAGGACTCCCTGCGCCCGCTGCAGGGCAAGCGCCTCAGCGAGATCGCCGCCTCGCGCCATCGGGATCCGATCGAGACGCTCTTCGACATCACGATCGCGGACCACGCCCGGACCGGCGCCATCTACTTCATCATGAACGAGCCCGACGTGCAGGCGGCGCTGAAGAGCCCCCTCGTGGCGATGAACACCGACGCGGGCGGGGTCGCGCCGGACGGCCCGTTCGGCGCGGAGGGTACGCATCCCCGCGCCTACGGCTCCGCCACCCGCATCCTGGGGCACTACGTGCGTGACCTGAAGCTCATCCCGCTCGAGTTCGCCGTGCGCAAGATGACCTCGCTCGCGGCCCAGCGCGTGGGATTGACCGATCGCGGGCTCCTCAAGCCCGGGATGGCCGCCGACATCACCGTGTTCGATCCAGCGACGGTCGCGGACCGCGCGACCTTCGACAACCCGCACCAGCCCTCGGTCGGCATCGCCTACGTGTACGTGAACGGTCAGCGGGTGCTCGACCACGGCAAGCTCACCGCCGCACGGCCGGGCCGCGGACTGCGCGGGCCGGGATACCTGCCCCCGCGTCAGCGGCCGTGAGCCTCGGCCGCCTCGTGCTCGCCTGGCTGCCCGTGGCGGTGGAGTTCACGATCGTGGGCGGCATGAGCTTGCGGTTCCCCACGTTCGATAGCGCGGCACCGGCTGACGACGCGAAGGTCATCGGGAAGGCGTGGACGTTCACGAAGCGGGATGTGTTGTGGCGGTCGCTCGAAGCGGCCGTCGTGACCCTCTTGGCCTCGCTCTGGTTCGATTCTCTGGGACACGGCGGTTGGTGGCTCCTCTTCCTACTGCTCGGCCTCATCGTGGCGGTGGCGCACCTGCCGCGGCGCGCATGGCAGCGACGCGAGGCGATTGTCCGCGCGATTCGCGACATCCTCCGTTATGTAGTCGCGGGCGCCATTCTCGCTTGGAGACTCGGATAGAGTATCTTCGGTAGACCCTATGTCTGCCGAACTCATGACCGCCATTCGCCTGACGGCGCTGTCGCACGGCGCGGGCTGAGCCTGCAAACTCGGCCCCGCCGAGTTGGCGCAGGTCTTGCGCCACGTGCCGCTCCCGACGGATCCGCGGATCCTCGTCGACGCCTCGACCAGAGACGACGCCGCCGTCATCCGGCTGGCGCCCGATCGCGCGCTCGTGGCGACGGTGGACTTCTTCACGCCGATCGTGGACTCTCCCTACGACTTCGGGCGCATCGCGGCGGCGAACGCGCTGTCCGACGTCTACGCGATGGGCGCGAGCCCGCTGTTCACCCTCAGCCTCGTGGGCTGGCCCCGCGACACCCTCCCGCTCGAGCTCCTGGGCGACGTGCTGCGGGGGGGCGCGGACGTCGTGCGCGAAGCGGGGGCGTTCATCCTCGGCGGGCACTCGGTGGACGATCCGGAGCCGAAGTTCGGCATGGTCGCCATCGGCGAGGTCCACCCCGAGCGGATCGTCACCAACGCGGGCGCACGGGCGGGCGACGTCCTGGTGCTGACGAAGCCGATCGGCACGGGCATCCTCACGACCGCGCTGAAGCGCGATCTCCTGTCCGAGGCGGAGCTGGGCGAGGCCGTCGCCGTGATGACGACCCTCAACGCGGGTGCCGCGCGCGCCATGGCCGGCGCGGGCGTGCACGCGGCCACCGACGTGACCGGGTTCGGCCTGCTGGGCCACCTGCACACCCTGCTCGCGGCGAGCGGTGTGGCGGCGGAGGTCGCGACCCGGGCCGTCCCCCTCCTGCCCCGGGCACGCGAGATGGCGGAGCGCGGGGCGATTCCGGGTGGCACGACGCGGAACCTGGATGGCCTGGCCGAGGTGGTCGCCTTCGACCCGGGCGTGGACGCGGTGACCCGCGTGCTGCTCGCCGACGCGCAGACCTCGGGCGGCCTGCTGATCGCGGTGCCGGCCGATCGGCGCGACGCGCTCTTGGTCGCACTGCAGCGCGAGCACACGCCCGCGGCGGCTGTGATCGGCCGCGTGGTGCCCGGGCCGGCGGGACGGATCAGCGTGGCCTGACGGTCGCGTGACGCCGATCCACGAGTTTCGCTCGCTCACCCCGGATGCGTTGGACGCCCTGGAGCGTGCCGTACGGGAGCGGCGCCGGGTGGCGCTGCGGCGGCGGGGGACCGAATATGTCGTTGTGGCCGAACGTCTCGATACGAGCGGGCGCGACGAGCTGTTCCAAGGGCGGCTGCCGATGACGGGCGAGTTGCTCGGCTTCCGGCTGCGCGACCTCGAGACCTTCGCGGTGCTGCCGTAGCCGTGTTCACGCGCCTGCTGGTGGGCCTGGACGGAAGCCCGCGGGCGGACTCGGCCTTGGAGCAGGCCGTGGTTCTGGGGCAGCGCTTCGGCAGCACGGTGGTCGTGGCGTACGTGCGCGAGGCGGGCCGGCCCGACGAGCGCGCGATGCTGGAGCGCGCGCGCGAGCGCCTGCTCGCGGCGGGCCTGACGCCCGAGACCGTCGAGGAGCAGGGCGAGCCCGACGTCGCGCTGGCGCGGCTCGCGTCAGGAGCGGACGCCGTCCTGGTGGGCCGGCGGGGGGCCACCACGAAAGGCGAAGCCCTGGGCCCCACGGTCGCATCGCTCATCCGCATCGCGGAGCGGTGCGTGATCGTGTGCGGCGGGCAACCCTCGCCGATGCGCTCGTGCGCGGTGGCGTTCGACGGCGGGGACACGAGCCGGCGCGCCCTGGACCTCGCTGTCCGCTTCGCGAGCATCGTCGACAGCACGGTGCACGTGATCCACGCCAACGACGACCGCACGGCGGGGCTGCAGGTGGTGGGAAGCGCCGAGGCGGCGCTGTCGATGCAGCGCGTCGCCTTTGTGACCCACGTCGAGCCGGGGAAGCCGGGTGAGGTCGTCGCCCGCGTCATCAAGCGGATCCGCTGCGACGCGCTGTTCGCCGGAGCCCACATGGAGATCCGCAAGGGGCGGCCGAGCGGCGTCGTGGTGTCCCACGCGGAGGAGATCCTGCGCCACACCGACATCCCCGTGGTGATCCAACCCTGAGATGGCACGAGCGGAGCCAACCCGCGTGCTGGTGCACGCCGACGAGAGCTGTCTCGGGAACGGGATGGAGCCGCCCAACCCGGGCGGCAACGCCGCCTTGATCGAGGCGCCGGCCGGCGACAGCGTCGCCCGGTGGGACTTCTACGAGTGCTCGCCCGACACGACCAACAACAAGATGGCGCTCGCCGGCGCCATCGCGGTGCTCGAATGGATCCGGCGGCAGTGGCGGCGTGCCCGGGTGCTGTACGTGTCCGACTCGGCCTACCTGATCAAGGGAATGACGGAGTGGGTGAAGGGCTGGGAGGCGCGTGGCTGGAAGCGCCAGCGCGGCGCGCTCGAGAACCTGGAGCTGTGGCAGAAGCTGGTGCAAGCGGCGGCGGCGCACGAGGTGGCCTGGCACTGGGTCGAAGGCCACGCAGGCCATGCAAAGAACGAATACGCCAACTACCTCGCGACCCGGGCGGCGGAGCGCCAGGAGCGCTCGGACGGCCTCCTCGCGTCGGGCTTCGACGCCTGGCTCGCGCGCCACCGCGCGGCGGGCCGGTATACCGACTACGACCCCGACCGGGACGTCCATGAGCGTGTCTAGAGACGGCGTTCCCGCGAACACGCACCGCCTGAACATCCTCCCCGACGACGCCCCGGCGCCGCAGCACCCCGAGCGCGTGCCGCTGTACGAGGTGTACATGCGCATGGCCGAGGAGCTGGCGAAGCGCTCGACCTGCTCCCGGCTCCAGGTCGGGACCGTGGTCACGGACCAGGCGCTCGAAAACGTGCTCGCCATCGGGTACAACGGAAACGCGCGCGGCCTACCCAACCGCTGCGACTCCTCCGTGCCGGGCAATTGCGGCTGTATCCACTCGGAGATGAACGCCTTGGTCAAGGCTCCCGGCAGCGTGCGGGACAAGGTGGTCTTCTTGACGGCGTCGCCCTGCGTGATGTGCGCCAAGCTGATCATCAACTCCGGCGTCACCCACGTCTTCTACCGCAAGGCCTACCGCGACCCCTCGGGTATCGAGGTGCTCGCGCAGAGCGGCGTCGTCCCGGTGCTCTATGACCGCTGGGCGCGCGAGTGGCGCTAGGTCACGTGCGGAATGCGGAGTGCGGAATGCGGAATTAAAGGCCGCCGGCCATATTGGGACCTTCCCCTCGCCTGAGGTCAGCCATGTGCCCACGCTTCGTCCGTGTCACTCTGCTGTCGCTCGGTTTCGTCGCCCCCCTCGGGGCGCAGTCCCTCATGTACCGCCCGCCGAACCTGGGCAGCACCTGGGTGCCGGATCGCGGCGTGGTGCAGTTCAACTTCGTGCACCGCTTCTACGTCGCCCCGTCCGCCGGCAGCCACAAGGTCACGAACTTCCCGACGTTCACGCTCGCGCTTGGTCTGGGTCGCCAGATCGCTGTGGGGACGCACTACGGCACGAATTCATTTGTCGTGCAAACGCCGTACCGGCCGAACGAGACCGAATTGTACGCCCGTTGGCGGGCGATCGGCGTGGAAGGAAGGGATGGGTTGGCCGTCTCCGTCACCCCGGCGTACAACTTTGCAGCCCGCTCGGCGGACAGTGAGATCAGCGTTGACTACACCTCCGGTCGGTTCACCGTGTCGGGTGCCGCGCGTGGGATGACGAAGGCCTTCGGCATCGACACGGCCCGTGCCGCGTTCGCCGGTGGCGTCGTCGCGCGACTCACGAACTACATTGCGGTTAGCGCCGACATGGGCTCGTTCGTCAAGCCGAACGTGCGCGCGGCTTGGAGCATGGGGCTCGATCTCGTCATTCCCGGCTCGCCGCACACATTCTCC
>WNFB01004869.1_pt1 | contig 11953 bp, 9 predicted proteins | sample 5400501 | NCBI WGS metagenome assembly WNFB01 (sample SAMN13153341, study PRJNA577476) | soil metagenome | isolation source: 200 cm saprolite under Douglas fir tree site 2 hole 1 | place: USA:California | collected 2015-04-18 | reverse complement strand
CTGCTCCTACAATTGGAAGGTTTATCGAAATCCTTGCTAATCGCATCTCACATATAAGAGCTGCTACTACTATACCTTTAGCTGGGAAAAGAGAGCGTGCTTGGATTGTATTCTGTGCTCCCGAACTTCGCCATTTCGATCATACCTATCTTTTACTAGATGGGCTGTGTCACGATGAAAAGCTGAAAGTATCTCCTACTAAGCTCATCCCTCCTGACTCTAATACTTCTTTTGCTAAAAGCTGGCGCAAGTCTCCGCAATGGGCACGATTAGTTGCTACCATAGACTTTCTAGATGTGAGATTGATTAATTTACCCATCATTACCGTAGTAACTGCTGCGTTGACGTAGGGTAAGGAAGATTTGATACAGTCGTTCAAGAGGACACAGCTAAAAGATTATAAAGACGAAATCCTCAAAGAATTGCCTGGGGCTAATGTAGATTGGGAACAACCCTTAGCCGAACGGAGATTGCAAGTTCAGAATGCTAGAGACTCAATTGGAAGAACAAATTTGTTTTTACTACTGCGAGGGATGTCAGCAGAACCACAGAAAGGCGGTAAGACTGAGTCGGTAAAAGTTCTAGCTCAATACTTACATTTAAGACAGAAAGCTAATGAAGCTCATCTACATTACTGTCTAGGATATGCTCTAAAAGACTTGCTTCAGTATCATCAATTCGCTGGTTTTATTGATGTTGAGACAGAAATGCCTCTAGTAAAAGGACGTACTGATCCAGTACCAGATATAACCATTTATACAGATACGGATACCTACGCTCTCGAATTTCACTTTTTCCAAAAACAATTTGCTCATAGTGAAATTCAAAGATATGCAGTCAAAGATGTTATTGCAAAGTACATGAGAGCATTACCTCATCTTAATTCCATATTAGAGACAATTAATACATAGGAAGAACGTTTCCCAAAAAAGGGAAGTGGGTATAAGTACCGTTATACTCGTTTAATGCTTAAATCTGGTCGCGTTTCGCTAGATTGCATCTTCTACATAGAAGCTGCACGTTCCCTACTGTGCTTGCACCTCCCTTACTAAATGGAATTATATGGTCAAACTCTAGATAATCGCCGGCACCGCATTGAACACACTTTCCATGATCTCGTTGCCAGACAACAATTTTTACATCTTGAGGGATATGGCGGCTATTGTTATCGTCGGCCTGAACAATTTGGCGTTTAGCTATACGAACTAGCGTTTCAATAATTGCAATTGCCATTTCTGGATCAGGTACGTCATAAAAACCATTACCTGACTTTTTGGTTAACTCTAGATATATACCTCTCATCGTTAGAAGTAAATTCTTCCCTTTAACAGTCACTGTTTCCTGTCTCTGTCTCTGTTCAATCCGCATAATAGTGTTCCACCCAACTTCTAACCCTCCAGTTGCTGATAAAAAGCGGAGCTTCTTATTTGTAACCACGAGGTTCCCCTGGATAATACTTTTTCTGGATGAAGCACTTTCTTTAATATAGGATGCAGAGGTGAACATATAACAACTTTCATCAGAATCCAAGTGTATACTTTGTAACCACTGTAAAGGAATGACAGGAAAATTGCCGCGATAGATGTTGAGTATAGTAAGGCGTCTTAAGATTTGGCCTGCTTGAGCATTTGGAATAGCAAAAAGTCCCAATAATTGATAAATATGCTTCTCTACCTCATCAGTAAGTGGCCTTCTAAAGGTAGCGTTAGAGAGCATACGATCTAGAAAATGTAGTACATCTGCACATATGTATTCCAATGCTTCTCCTTTATTAAGTCCGTCAGTCACCCCTCCTGCCGAGCCTGAAAGATACTGCCCATAAAGATTGTTCCATTTTCCAGGTGTGAATATACCATCATGAGTTAGGTGTAGAAACGTTTCTCGAAAACTTATAAGTTTCTGTCGAACAGCAGCATCACATGATTTACATCGACCTGAAGCTTTATTGAAAGAAATCAAAGAATTGATGCCACTTACTTCAATCCCACAGCGTCTACAGGTTGCCATAAAGAATGAACCTCTTCCTGGTCACTAATTTCTATTACTAATTATGAGCTGCTTTCCCTTAAGATAAAATGTACGAGGTTTTACACGAACGTTGTTAGTTGAATGATCTCTGACTACCCATAACGCTTATTCTAACTCTTTTGGTATGGTAAAACAATAAGTTAATACCTGTTTATCAAATAGAAGAGACTAGAGGAATTGTCCATAAGCATCATTATGCTCGATTACCCATCATTGTCCTCTATTGCGGCGGCGTGACTGCTTATGCTGCTTTCTCTTTTCTTTGTCCTGCTTGCGTCTCATGGTAAGTGTGCGGTGGATTTCGGTGTATTGTCGCTTTGCTGTTTCTTTCAACCGACGCCGCGCAAGTTCCACTATAGCCTCATCAGGTATCTGTGCTGGTTCGCCCATTTGAATAGCCTCCCTCACCTGGGTCAAGAATGGTTCTGGCGGGGGAAATCCTAACGCGGCGACATACCAACGCTTATTGCCTGGCGATGCTTTGGACATGCTCTCAGGCCAGTTTTGAAGCAACCGAAATGCGGATAACTCAACAGCTTTTTCATGGATAATGGCTTGAATGGTATTATACGGAGCTTGGGAGGCTTCTCTACTGTCAAAACGGGAGGAAAGGAAAAAAGGAAACGGTTGGACTTCCGATTGTGGGGGTTGTTCTGGATTTTTTGGCTCTAAGATGTGTTCTTGCTCCTCTGGCGATGGCGTCGGATCGCCACCTGGGTGATTGTGACAAATAATGAGATGTGTGTCCAGTGCCTGCACATCTCTACAGGTATCTCCTGTTCATACTAACATTGTTATCGCTTCTGCCACCGTGTACACTGATACCGTGTAGCGTATAGAGATGAAAGAGGAAAACTACATGAATGAAAAAGAGACCAATCGCCTGGAAGCCTTTAGCGATGGGGTGTTTGCCGTCGCGATTACCTTGCTGATATTAAATATTCAGCCGCCGCCTCTGGCTACGCCAGATGTATTAGAAGATGGCCCTCTTCTCGGTTACCTACTCAGGCAGTGGCCGATGCTGCTCGCCTTTGTCACTAGCTTTGCCACCATCGGTATCATGTGGATCAATCATCACAGGCTGTACGCTCACATCAAGCGCACGGACAATACCCTGCTCTTGCTCAATCTCCTGCTCTTACTGGTGATCGTCTTCATCCCTTTTCCCACCGCGTTACTGGCGCAGCAGTATGCCGTGCATCCTGGTCAGCGCCTTGCAGCAGTTATATATAGCGGGACGAATGTGATTCTGGCCATCTGCTTTAATCTGCTTTGGCGATATGCCTCGTATCACAACCGGCTCTTAGGCAAGGACGCAGATACACGGGCTGTCAGGGCTATCAGCCGACAGTATTTATTTGGGCCGCTTCTCTACCTCATTGCTTTTGGGTTGGCCTGGGTCTATGCGCCGGCCAGCATTATCTTCAATCTCCTGCTGGCTCTATTCTTTGCTTTGCCCGGTCGCCCTTCGAGTCCGTTGCCAGGGGAAAATCCTGAAATGTAGAGACATCCCTCGTGGGTGCCTGCGTCCTGTTCCTGTGACCGAAACACCCTTCCCATCCACGGGCGGCCACAAGGGCCCCCACCACCCATCCTCTCCACCCCCGCCCCTACGCGATGATGCCGCTCCTCAGGCGGTTTTCCCAAATACCTACTCCTTCTCGCTACACCTGCTGCTCTTTACCTGGTCTGCAACTCTCTCATAGTGGCCAGGCGTTCCTCCCACACTTCGGCTCTTTCAGGAAATGATCTTGCCAGTTGTTTGTACAGGCGGCTGGCCTGCTCGTACTCGCCCACCAGCTCGTACATCTGACCGAGCAGGTCTTGCGCCTCGTAGTTACTGGGGTCAATGGCCGTCAGTTCTTGCAGTGCCTCCACCGAATCCCTGACCTGCTGCTTCTCAAAATAGTAACGGGCAATCATGGCCTGGTATTGGGACGCTTCCTGATTTTGCTCCAGTTCAATATAGAAGGCCACCAACTCGCGCAGAAGCTCGATATTGTTGGGGGTTAATTCAAGCGCACGAAGTAAGTTTGCCATTGCTTCATCGATCATGCCCATCTCGGCGTAAATCAAACCAATACGCCGCACCACCGCTCCAGCCTCTTCCCATTGATCTTGCCGCAAGTAGACTAATTCGAGGGCATGCAATTCTTCGATAGCTTCATCTCGCAGGCCGCGCTTGAGATAGACAGTGATGAGTTCATCAAAGGGGTCGGCATCCCCTTCTGGGATGATGAGAATCGCTTCCTGAGAGGAAGGAGTCTCTGCCTCCTGGGCTGATTCGCCAACTCCATTCTCAAGGGGAGAGGTCGAGGCTGTCCTTGGCAAGGGAGCAGTGATCTGTGAGGGTGATGGTGGTGTTGCTTGCAAGACGACAGGTTGTTTGAGTGTCTGTCGTTTTACACGATCATACGCTTTGGCGAGTAGCCTGGAAATTTCTGTTTCTGGAGCTTCCTTCTCTTCATCATCTTTACGCGGGCGTACCGCCCAGATGCGGGCATAGGTCGAACCTATCGAGGTCTGGCGCACAATGTACAGTGCCTGTTCAAGCTGCTGGGCCGCGACATCTGGGCGACCCTCGGAAAGCAAGCATTGTGCGGCACCGACCCGCGCCATCGCCTCAAGCACCGGTTGCCGCATTGCCTGGATATACGCTTCAATGGCCCTGTCAAAGTTGCCCGAATATTGGTGAATTTGCCCCAGTGTAAAGTGAATGCTGGCGTTGCCTGGATAGGCCAGGGCTGCCTCTGTATATTCTTGCATGACCATTTCATAGCTGCGCTGCCCTACAGTGCGCAGTTGCAAAAGAATATAGTTGAGTAATTCAAGCGTCGGAGCCAGTTCTGTGTCGGAGTTCGTCATGAGAGCGATGTGCCACTGCGCCAGGGCCCTCAGGTTGCCAGGGTCCTGTTGCAAGATACGCTGGTACTCCGGTATGGCCTGCTGGTATTCCTGCATGGCCGGTTGATACAGCGGTGTCACTCGCTTGTCTATCGCAAGGTTTTGTACCGCCTGTTTATGCTCGCGCCGCCTCCGCAGGCGTTGCAGGCTCATGTCCATTTTCACTTTTCCCCGCAATCGCACAAATAAAATCAGGCAAAGTGCCGCCGCCTGCACGGTTCCCGTCAAACTCGCGGCCAACGGCAGTGCCAGAATAGCATTAGTGCCGTTCAGATGCTTGAGTAGAAAATAGGCAAGCCCGATCTGTGCCGCCACTGCCACGACATTGGCAAACAGCGGCGTTCGCGTGTCTTTTAAAGCGTAGAAGACCAGCACCGTCAATTCGCCAATTGCCATGCCGGGTAAACCGACCGCGTAACCGATCAGTGCCAGGTTCGTCAGCGCAGTTGCATGTGCGGTAAAGGCCCCGTATTGAAAGAGTATATGGATGGTCGGTCTGCCAAAAAAATAGATGAGAGTGGCCACAGGTATGCTCAGAAGCAGTGATCCCCCTACAATCTTCAACGCTGTCCATCTCAGACGTATGTAGCGACCATAGGCTGCCTGCGTCGTTAATAGCGGCAGTAGTACAACCGCTATGACCTGCGAGACAAGTGTCAGGGGTAATGCGAAGAGTAAGAACGCATTGTGCATGGCCGCTATGCTGGCTCTGTCAGGCAGGTACGAGGCAAAGGAGGTAATCACAATGGCTCCTGTCGAGGCTGCAGCGACGGAGAGCACATTTGGGATCAGTAAACGCATAACCCCGCGTAAAGCGGGATGTTTCAGATTCCAGGTAAAGGTATATCGTACGCCTTGCTTGAGTAAGGCAGGAATTTGTACCCCCACCTGGCAGACCGCCGTTGCCAGCAGGCCAAATGTTGGGCCGTAGATACCCACCCCTGGCACGAAGCGTGCAACTACCAGACCCGCGATCAAGCCAAAATCGTACAGCACAATCACCATGGCTGTCGGGAAGAATTGGCGTTTGCTATGCAGCAGTGCCGTCATAATAGTGCCGATCCCCAGGATCAGCGGCTGCAGGAGCATGATGCGCGTCAAAGTTGTGGTCAGAGCCTTCACATTGGGAGGGAGGCCGGGTACCAATAAGTTGGTGACGAAGGTAGGTGCTAAAAATTCGGCCACGAGCACAAAAGCAGTCAACGTAACCAGCAATATATTGAACACCAGGCTTGCCAGCCGCCACAGTTCTAGCTTGCCGCGCTCCTTCTCATACGAGACGAACATAGGAAGCAAGGCATGGGTGAGCGCACCACCTGCGATGAGGTTGAAGATAGTGTCGGGCAGACGAAAGGCGGCGTAGTAGGCAGTTGCTTCAGCGCCGGTGCCGAAGATGGAGTTGAAGATGGATTGCCGTAATACTCCCAACCCCTTTGAGGCACAAATAGCTAACAGGAGCAGTAATGCTGCTTCTGTTACACTAAAACGTCGCACCGAGAAGTTCCTGTCAAGGCGGAAACTTCTGAGGCTAAAACGAAATGCCTTTGTCCACCAGCGTTTCTGATGCTTAGCGGGTGTGATTATCATAACAGTTCTACATAGCGACAGTAAGATGAGTTTGTTTGAATATATTATACCAACCCTTCATGCGATTACCTAAAATATACTCAAAAGTACCTATCTTCTATGCAAAATTGGTAAGAGCTTTTACCACTTTCTCACCGGTTAGTGTCCCAGCGACTCTATCAGTCATCTCAAAGAGAGAATTTGAATGCTCAACCAGAAAGCACAACAATTTGGGCGTTTGACTCTGTCAAACGCCCAAATTGTTGTGCTTTCTGGTTGAGCATTCGGGATGACTCATGTGATAAACCTCGATATGACTTATGTAGAGCCATATATTATGAAAAATCAATTGTAAACGGTACTTTATAGCCAGTCGCGACCACATTTCAGAAACAAGCACACGGAAAACGTTCTATACTATACTCCTGTGAAAAGCTATCCGATGCTGATACAGGGTACCTTGGCGGGAAAGAGCAAAACACAAGCATGGACTATTTCTTTGGGGGCAAATTTCGGCAGCGGGGAAGCTATTTGAAGCGATGTATCATGGCCTGTGGGACCCTTCTCCTGTTCACCGTTTTAATCAACCCTCCACCAGCCGTCACCGCTATCAGGCAGGGCGAATGGCCGACCTACCTGGGCAACAATGCCCGCACCGATTTCAACGCCACAGAGAAGCTCCTTAATCGCGATATCGCACCTCACCTGAGGCTCCATTGGTCGCTACAGGTGCCCGGAGAAATAAGTAGCCAGGCAATCATCTCCAATGGCATCATCTACTGGGGAGCTTATAATGGGTTCGAGTACGCAAGCGACTTGAATGGCAGCATACTATGGAAGACCTATCTGGGCGTCACTAACGCTGAATGTGGTTCCACCGGCGTAGCCAGTACTGCCACCGTCACCACCCTTTCGATCAAAGGAAAGCCGACTTCAATACTCTTTGTCGGAGGCGGTGACGCGCATTTCTACGCGCTCAATGCCGTCACAGGTGCGATCATCTGGCAGACTCCCCTTGGTTCGTCGCCAGCCCACTTCATCTGGAGTTCACCGACCGTGGTCAATGGGAGTGTCTATTTTGGCATGGCATCCTATGGTGATTGTCCACTTGTTCAGGGACAGTTTATCCAGTTGAATGCCGCGACCGGTGCGATTGAACATATATTTGGCGTTGTGCCGCCAGCCTGCCTGGGCGGGACCGTCTGGGGTTCACCGGCATTTGATGAGGAAGATGGTAGCATTTACTTCGCCACGAGTCAAGATAATTACTTCGACACGAGCCAATCTGATGCCTGCTCGAAGGCAGAACAATATACCACCTCGTTAGTCAAGCTGCGCGCATCAGATCTCTCGTTTCTCGATTCCTGGCAGGTGCCACCTGCTGACCAGGTGGCATTAGATGGTGATTTCGGCTCAACGCCAACGCTGTTCACTGCAACCATCGACCAGGTCAAACGTCGCATGGTGGGAGTGATGAACAAAAATGGTTTCTACTATGCCTTTGATCGCAATAAAATCGGTGCCGGACCGCTCTGGCAGGCACGCGTAGCTATTGGTGGAGCTGAACCGATCAACGGCCAGGGGAGTGTCTCTGTGGCTGCCTGGGATGGTAGGACAGTCTACGCCGCAGGCGGCCAGACAGTTATCCGTAACACGAAGTGCGGCGGCAGCGTGCGCGCCATCGATCCGTCCTCCGGTGCCTTTCGCTGGTCGCTTTGCCTCCCCAAGGCTGTGCTTGGCGCGGTTATGGTGGTACCTGGCCTGGTAGTAATAGGAGCTGGTTCTCGCATTTACATACTCGATGCAGTCACAGGAGATGTTCTTTACACGTTCCATGACACTGCCCAGGATGCTACCTTCTGGAGCCCCGCCACTATCTCCGATGGCGTACTCTACCAGGGCAGCCTGGACGGAACCCTCTTCGCCCTCGGATTGTGAATTAGTGGATAGTGATATGCCATGCCATGCCTCAGCCGCAGGCTGAGGCATGGCATGGCATATCACTATCCACTAATATCTACATAAACTCAATAACACCGCGAATAGTCCGGCCCTCCAGCGTATCTGTATAGGCCTCGTTCACCTGGTCAAGCGTGTAGGTGCGCGTCACCAACTCATCTAGCTTGAGCTTCCCATCTCTGTACATAGCCAGCAGTTCGGGAATATCCTTTTGTGGCTGCGAATCGCCGTAGATCGTGCCCATCACCGTCTTTTGCTGTAGCACAAAGAGCATAGGCGGTATCGGCATCGACGTAACCTTTGCATCCGTCAACCCAACAATCACGATTGTACCATTCTTTCCCGTCGCCGCTGCCGCCTGCCCAATCGTCTCAGGTGTAGAAATGGCTTCAAAGGCATAATCGACACCGATACCTCCGGTCAGTTCTCTGGCGGCCTTGACCGGGTTCTGCTGTTTGGCGTTGATAACGTGCGTCGCCCCCAGGGTTTTCGCCATCTCCAGCTTGAAATCGTGAATATCTACCGCGATAATCATCTGCGCACCCGCCAGTTTCGCCCCTTGAATAATATTTACGCCCACACCCCCGCAGCCAATCACCATCACCGTACTCCCCGGCGTAACCTTCGCGCGGTGAAGCACCGCTCCCACCCCTGTCGGAACCGCACAACTCGCCAGTACGGCACGATTGAGTGGGTACTGCTTGTCAACTACTACAAGCGATATATCGGGGACGACTGTGTATTGACTGAAGGTCGAGAGCAGGCAGAACTGCCCGATATTGGCTGTGCCGCTGTGCATGCGGAAGGTGCCATCGAGCTGTGGTCCCAGCGTCGTACCCCTCCCTTTATCGCACAGATTTGGATGTCCAGCGAGACAATAGCGGCACTTCCCACATCCTGGCACAAAGCTGAGCACGACGTGATCGCCAGCTTTGCAGTTTGTAACATTTGGCCCGACCGCCTCAATAATGCCAGCCCCTTCGTGACCGAGAGCCATGGGGAGATAGGTGGGCATCTCTCCCGTCACAACGTGATGATCCGAGTGACAGATGCCAGCCGCCACCATGCGTACCAGCACCTCATGCTCCTCCGGCGCATCAAGCTCGATCTCCTCCACGCGAATAGCTTCCCCCGCAGCGTATAATACTGCCGTTCGTGTCTTCATAAATACCTGTCCTCTTTCTCTCCTATTGCATATCCTTGTGCTTCAAGGATATCATCAATGTAGTAATCGAGACAAGTTCAGGAACGTATCCAGTTTTTTACATCACACCAAGAACAGATATGTTGTGGAGCGACTTCTTTACATCATTTTATTATCTCTGCAAAAAAACGTCTCTACATCAGGGAGTGCAAATCCGGTGTAAAGCATCAAGCAAGGAGTGCTGGTGGGTAGCATGAAAAGAAACTACCAAACACCACAGAGAAGAGGAACAAATCCTCCATCCTCCAGGAAAATGATGGAGCACTATTTCTTCCCCAGGCCAATCTCAACGGGGGCCATCACCATGACCACGTCCGGTATCATCTTCGTCCTCGCCGGCCTGGTCCTATTATTCACCCTTGGCTTGACCATCCTGAATATGATCCTCACCATTGCCGGTTTCGTCCAACTCTTCCTTGGCATTCGTAGTATGTATCTCATAAAAAAATCAAATCCTGGTGATGAGGACTACGACCACTGGCTGGAGCAACAGGTCCAGGCCATGAAGCCAAGGGCCATGCGCCTGCTGAACCTCAATCAGAGCCAGGTCACCAGTCAGATACTCTGCACCCACAGCATCATCTTGCCGGGTTCGAGCCTGGCGAAAAATTATCATGATGACGTGTTGATAAAGCAGGGAAAAGACGGTCAATGGCGTACCAGCGTCAATCTCTACACCTATTTCTTCCCCACCGACCATTTTATCGCTATGTGTACCTGCGACGTGAACGCATGCAGGCAGACTATCTCTTCTGAATATCAGACCGAAGAGTACTTTTACCGTGATATCATCAGTACAAGTTTTAGCAGCTTCCAGGACACCGCCGAAATCGCGGGTATGAAGTACCCGTACCGTGTACAGCAATTATCTTTCAGGATATCCAATGGAGATGATATTCGGCTTGGTGCTCATCTCAGTGCCATGCCGCTCGACCGCGGGCAAGGAGCCCCCATTATCCTCCTGCCCGATACCCATATCAATCAAACCCTTGCCGACCTGCGTGGCCTGCTGCGTTCCAAAAAACAGAGGAGTAGGTAAAGAAGCAAGCAGTGATGGCAAGGTGAGGTGAGCATGGCGGAGGCAAGGTGAGGTGAGCATGGCGGAGGCAAGGTGAGGTGAGCATGGCGGAGGCAAGGTGAGGTGAGCATGGCGGAGGCAAGGTGAGGTGAGCATGGCGGAGGCAAGCGCCGCCACTACTATACACGCAATGCCTCCATGCGTGTATAGTAGTGGCGGCGCTTGCCTCCGCCATGCAAACATCGCACTTGACCCTATAGCTCAACTAGAGTATGCTACATTTTGAAATACTTTAGCTTTAGGGGCGACTGTGTAGTCGCCCAGGCCAGAAAGGACTCCAGGCATGTCTGAAAAAATGATAGTACCCGAACTCTTCCGACCTCCGGTAGATTTCCCTGACGTTCCCTATGATCACCTCTTACGCACCGCCGCAGAGCGTACTCCTGATCGCCGCGCGATCATCTATCATGATCTCATACTCACCTATCGTGAAGTGGTCTCTATGGTCAACTGTATAGCCAATGGCCTTCACAACATGGGTATGAAAAAAGGAGATCGTCTCTGTCTATTTACCACCAACCGTCCCGAGTATACCATCACATTTATTGCCGCCGCCTCCATCGGCGTCGTGGTCAGCCCCATGAATCCTGCGTACAAAGAACGCGAAATCGCCTACCAGATTGAGAACTCTGAAGCAAAGGCCATCCTGGTGCAGCGTGAACTCGTCCCATTGCTCGACATAGTGCTGAACCAGAAAAAGTTTCCCAATCTCAAACACATTCTGGTCACGGGTGATCGTCCTCCCGAAAGTATGCCCGGTGCCATACCCTTCGCCAAACTCATGCGCGAATCATCGCCGAAACGCCCTGAGCATGTCGAGATCAGCGGCGATGACCTGGTTGCCCTGCCCTATTCGTCGGGCACCACCGGTTTCCCCAAGGGTACGCTGCTCACCCATCGCAACCTGACCTCCAACAATCTGCAATTCACCACTGCCCTGGGCACAAACTTTACCGACGTAGCACTGATTTTCCTGCCGTTCTATCACATCTACGGCGTCATGCTGACCGGCAGCTTCCTGGCCTGCAGCGGTACACAGGTCATCATGGAACGTTTTGACCTGCTCCAGTCACTGGATTTGTGCGAGAGACACGGCGTCACCTACTACTTTGCCGTTCCCCCTATTATACTTGCCCTGGCGAATGCCCCGGTCGATCTCAGCAAGATGAAGACTGTGAAATACGTCTTCTCCGGAGCGGCACCTCTGCCGCTTG
>WNFB01004868.1_pt1 | contig 11961 bp, 11 predicted proteins | sample 5400501 | NCBI WGS metagenome assembly WNFB01 (sample SAMN13153341, study PRJNA577476) | soil metagenome | isolation source: 200 cm saprolite under Douglas fir tree site 2 hole 1 | place: USA:California | collected 2015-04-18 | reverse complement strand
GGAACTCAAAGGCCATCTGCCGCCCGTAGCGCCGGAGCAACTCCAGCAAGCCTGCCAGCTGGTCCACATTGGCCTTGGTAGCGAGCTGGACCAGGATCGGGCCGCAGCGCTCGCCCATCAGGCTGGCCAGCTCGAAGAAATGATCGAGCGGCTGCTCGGCCTGCAGCTGACGGCGGTTGGTGATCCAGCGGGGCACCTTGAGCGCGAAGCGAAAGCCCTCCGGCACCGAGTCGCGCCACTTGATCATGCTCTCCGGCGCCGGCAGGCGATATGACGAGGTGTTCAGCTCCACCGCGCCGAAATGGCGGGCATAGAAGGGCAGCATCTGATCGGACGAGATCTTGGCCGGGTAGAACTTGCCTTTCCATTCCGAGTAGCCCCAACCTGAGGTGCCGACGTACAGCAGCGCCATGGCGCTGCGAGGATACCGTGCCTATGTTTGTCGGTGAGAACCCGAATCTGGGGGCTTGACAGGTGCACTGCTCATATGTACACTGCTCATAAATACAGTAGTGGAGTCCGATGTATGACGACGAACAGAAGCTGGATCATCGCCACGGGCGTAGCGTTGTGGCTGCCGCTGATGTTTTCGTTCCTGGGCGCGCTCAGCCTGGCGCGACTGCCCGGCATGGCAGCCTCGCAGCTGGTGATGGTGGCCCTGCTCATCGCCGCCACGCTGCTGCTGGGGGTGCTCATCGGCCGCACCGCCTGCGTTACAGCGGAGTAGGTCGGCCTAGTCGTCAGGCGTCAGTCGTCAGGCGTCAGTGCAAGCTGGCGCGGCCGGCTCTCCGACTCGTCCCGGAGCGCCGGCTTCCCTGCCGAAGCACCCTCCCTGCCGCGGTACCTGACGACTGACGCCTGACGACTACGGCCTACGCTCCGTATTTCGCCTTCAGATCGAACAGCGCATTGAGTGCTTCCAGCGGCGTCATGGTCAGTGGATCGAGTTGGGCCAGCTCGTCGTGGAGGGCATCGTTGGCCGCAAACAGCGACAGCTGCTGGCCCAAGTGGCCGTTGCTGGAGGGCCGGACTGCGCGCTGACCCTCCAGCTGCTCCAGCAGCTCCTCCGCCCGCCGAATGACGCTGCGCGGCGCGCCAGCCAGCTTGGCGACGTAGATGCCATAGCTGCGGTCGGCGCCGCCGGGCACCACCTTGCGCAAGAACACGACCTTGCCGCCCTCCTCCAGCACATCCATGCGATAGTTCTTGACGCGCGGCAGCTGCTGCTCGAGGGCTGTCAGCTCGTGATAGTGCGTGGCAAACAGCGTCTTGGCGCCACAAGCTGGGTGGTTGTGGATGTACTCCACCACAGCCTGGGCGATGGCCAGACCATCATAGGTCGAGGTGCCTCGCCCCACTTCGTCCAGGATGATCAGCGAGCGCGGCGTTGAGGTCTGCAGGATCAGACTGGTCTCGACCATCTCCACCATGAACGTCGACTGGCCTGATGCGAGGTCGTCCTGCGCGCCGACGCGGGTGAAGATGCGATCGACCAAACCGATGTGCGCCGACTCAGCAGGCACGAAGCTGCCGATCTGAGCCATGAGCGCGATCAGCGCCACCTGGCGCAGGTAGGTCGACTTGCCGGCCATGTTGGGCCCCGTCAGGACCACCAGCTGGCAGTCCTCGCGATCCAAGTGGCAGTCGTTCGGCACGAACTCGCCGGCGCCGAGCTTGAGCTCGACGACCGGGTGCCGGCCAGCCACGATATCGATGCGATCGCCGCCATCCAGCGTGGGGCGGCAGTAACGCCGGGCGACTGCAATTTCAGACAGACCGCAAACGGCGTCGAGCACGCCCACCGCGCCGGCCGCCGCGGCGATCGCTGGCGCCCAGACGGCCACCTCGTCGCGCACTCTCTCGAACAGGCGGTTCTCGAGCTCGACGCGCTCTTCCTGCGCCGTCAGCACGATGGATTCGTATTCCTTGAGCTGGGGCGTGATGTAGCGCTCGCCACTCGTCAGCGTCTGCTTGCGGATGTAGTCCGCTGGCACCTGACCCGCGTTGGCGTTGCTGACTTCGATGTAGTAGCCGAAGACCTTGTTGAAGCCAACCCGCAAATTTCGAATGCCCGTCCGCTCCCGCTCCTGGCCCTCGAGGCCGGCGATGTAGGCCCGGGCGCCGCTGGCGCCCTCCAGCAGCTGATCCAACTCGTCGGAGAAGCCCGGCCGGATGCTGCCGCCGTCACTGCTGGTGGCCGGTGGCTCTTCCACGATGGCCCGGCCAATGAGGCCGGTGACTTCGGGGAAGTCGCGCAGCTCACGGGCCAGATGCCCGAAAATGTCATCCTGAGCCGCAGGCGAAGGACCTTCCCCGTCGGGCCTTGCGGGAAGGTCCTTCGTCGCCGCGCTCCTGAGGATGACACTCGTAAGCGCCGGCATTTGCTCCAGGGCCGCTTTCAAGGCCACCAGATCGCGCGGGGAGGCGATGCGCTGCACGCAGCGGTTGGCTAGGCGCTCGATGTCGGGCAAGCGGGCCAGGATGCGGGCGGCCTCCTGCGCCATAAGCGCGTCGGCGTTGACGGCGGCGATCATGTCCTGGCGGCGCTGCAGCTCGGCCACGTCGAGCAGGGGCATGGCCAGCCAGCGCCGCAGCAGGCGGCCACCCATGGGCGTCCGCGTGGCGTCCAGCACCGACAGCAGCGAGCCATCAACCTCGCCCTTGGCGGTGCGCATGACCTCCAGATTGCGCCGCGAGTACTGGTCCAGGACCATGAAGCCGTCGGCCGGGTAGGTGCGCAGCTCGCTCGTCGTCAGCCGCAGGTCCTTGCGTGTCTGGCCGAGGTAGTGGAGCAGCGCGCCGGCGGCGCAAAGGGCCAGCGGCAGGTCCTCGATGCCAAAGCCCTGAAGGGTCGCCACCTCTAGCTGGCGTTGGAGGGTCTCGCGACAGTTCTCGAGCTCGAACAGCCAGGCGTCAGCCATGCTGACGGCATGCTCGCCGAGGAGCGGCCGAAGATCGGGTTCTTGAGTCACCAGCAGCAGGCACTCGGACGGATCGATGCGGTCCACCTCGCGCTGGAGGTCGGTGGCGGAGCCGATCTGGGTCGCGGCGAACTCGCCGGTGGTGGCGTCGATGTAGGCCAATCCGTAGTGGGCGTTGGGAGTTGGGAGCTGGGAGTTGGAGGCGTAAACGGCAAGCAAGTAGTTGTTGCGCTCGCCCGGTAGCAGCGAGGCCTCCAGGACGGTGCCGGGCGTGAGCACGCGCATCACGTCGCGGTCCATCATCTTGGAGCCGGGCTCGCCCAGCTGCTCGGCCATGGCCACCTTGTGGCCACGCGCGATCAAGCGGGCGATGTAGTTGTCCACGGAGTGATGCGGCACGCCGGCCATGGGCACCCGCTGGCCCTGGGCCATCGGCCGAGACGTCAGCGTGATCTGCAGCTCGCGCGCGACCAGCTTGGCGTCCTCGTCGAAGGTCTCGTAGAAGTCGCCCAGCCGGAAAAACAGGATGGTCTCGGGATGCTGCTTTTTGAGGGCGAGATACTGGCGGCGGAGTGGCGTCTCGTCGGCAGCCAAGGCTGGGCCGGATGGTAGCATCGTTTTCATGGCCAAGTCGCCGCCCGAGATGCAGATAGATACCGACAAGCTGTATGACGTGACCATCTCAACGGGCAAGGGTGACATCGTCATGGAGCTCGATCCGCAGCTCGCGCCGAAGACGGTCAACAACTTCGTGTCGCTGGCGCGCAGCGGCTACTACGACGGCCTGACGTTCCATCGCGTCGTGTCCGATTTCGTCGTCCAGGGCGGCGACCCGGACGGCACCGGCCGCGGCGGCCCCGGCTACCAGTTCGAGGACGAGCCAGTCAAGGGCGACTACATCGAGGGCGCGATCGCCATGGCCAACGCCGGTCCAAACACCAACGGCAGCCAGTTCTTCATCTGCACCGTTGACGACCGCTTCAAGCTGGAGAAGAAATACAACCTCTTCGGCTACGTCATGAAAGGCATGAGCGTGGCCAAAGACATCAAAGTCGGCGACAAGATGGACAAGGTCGAAGTGGTCGAAAAAGACCGCGCTTGATCGACGCGCCTGCGGGCGTCCAGCCGGGCGTCGCACGAGGCATCTTCTGTCCCTGGTTGGACTATCTGCGCGGGCCCGAGGGCGTCAATCACCTGCAGTGCCGGCTCACCACCCACATTTTTGGACCGGGCAATCGTGACGACGCCATGTGCCTGCAGTTGTGCGCCTACCCCAAGCAGCACGCCCGCGGTCGCTGCCGGCACATGGATCCCACAAGCGTCATCCTGACGGACGGGGATCCGCCGCTGCCGCGGATCGCCTGCCGCGCCCACCACAACTTCGACGCGCCAGACTTCTGCGCCCGCTGCCCGGATTACAGCCCTCCCGATGAGCACGCGCCAGGTCCTTAACCGCAACTCCTACGTCGTGGCCGCCGGGCTGGTGCTCATGGTGGCCGCCTACTTTGTGGCGCGCATCGGCGGTTGGGCCTGGCTGGCCTGGATTGTGGCCGTGGCGCTGCTGTATGCCGGCTTCTTGGCGCTGCGGCCTGGCGCCGGCAGCAAGCTGAGCGACACCGAGATCGAGCTGCTCGTCGGCAGCGGCAAGCCTGTCCTGCTGGAGCTGTTCTCGAACTACTGAATAGGCTGCATGGCCGCCAAGCCCGTGGTCAACGGGATCGACAAACAACTCGAAGGGCGGGTGCGCATCGTGCGCTTCGACGTGGCCAGCGCGAATGGCAAGAAAGTCGCCGCCAAAGTGGGCCTGGACATGGTGCCTACGTTCATTGCCTACGACTCCGAGGGGATCGAACGCTGGCGCACCCAGGGCACTCCTAACCGGGTCGAGCTGTGGCAGCGTCTGATCAAGCTCTAAGGAATTCTTCTCCCACCGCGGTAGGGGAGGCGGAGCCTGCCCTGAGCGAAGCGAATAGGTGAGGGCCCTAGGGTGTCAGAGTGATCCGCTCACGCTGGGCCGACTGATGCACCTCACGCCCGTCTCGCAGCACCCGAAACCCGCCGTCCGCGGCGTTCCAGCGCACGCTTAGCTCGCGACCGCGCACGCGCAGCCGGGTTAGGCTGAACGACGGCACGTCGAACGGCAGCGGATCAATGACCACGCTGCCATCGACCCGCGGCTGAACGCCCGCCAGGTAGCGCACCAGCAGGTCCACCACCCACGAGTGCTGGTAGTCGTCGATGCCGCGATAGCTAGAGGGCTGGCCCGTCAGCGGGTTGTAGTGCTCGAAGCAGTTCGGCCGGCTGGGGTCCCCGTCCGCGAACATCAGCTTCACGAAGCGCGTGATGAGCTCCGCCGCCACCGGCTGGAGGCTGGGGTCGAGCTGCTGGGCAGCGCGAGCCAAGGCGTCGCACACGTGGCTGTTGGTCATGGGCCAAACGCGACCATTCCAGGGGCAGCTGTGGCGCTTGCCCTTCCACTCGGCCCAGGGGCTGAAGTAGGGATCGTCGGCGGCCGTAGCCGGTACTGGGAACGGCAGCCAGAACTCGTCGGGGTTCAGCAGATGCTGGCGCAGAGCGCCCAGATGCTCCGCGCCGGCTACATCCGTCATGAATGGGTAGAAGCCGACCGCCGCCTTCACGCCCGTGCGCTGGCCCGTCTCCGGGTTCACATCGGTGAACATCTCCTGGTCGGGATCCCACATCCGGCCGCGGACAGCCTGGGACGTCGCATTCGCCTGATCGCCCCAGAAGCTCGCGTCCTTGGGGTGATCCAGCAGACCGGCCAGCCAGGCCAGCGTGCGCTGCAGCTCGTAGGCGTAGACGGTGGCGTCCACGCCCTTGAGCCGGAACGGCCCCCAGTGGTCGGCCCGCGCTTCCACGGCCTGGTAGCGGCTCATGTATTCTTGGCCCGTCTCGCCCTGGTTCACGACGTCGTACAGGTGCGAGCCTTCGGGATCGCGCTCGAGGTCCAGGAACTCCGCGTAGCGCACCAGGGACGGATAGACCTGCCGCAGGAAAGCGTCATCTGGATGGACGGCGTGCAGCTCGCGCACCGCTCGCCCCCAATTGGCGTGATACATGCCGCCAGAATTGACCAGCTGGGCGTAGATGTTGGCCGGGTAGGCGCCGTTCTCTGCCTGGTGATCGACGAAGTTCAGCACGCTGCCCCGGCCCAGCTCCGGGGAAGCGAGCCAGCGGCATTCGAGGGCATGGCACTGCGCGCTGTATGAGATGTGATTGCGAAACGGCCCGATGCCTTCGGCCACGAAGGGCTGCTGGGCCAGACCAGCGGGGTAGCTGATGGTGTTCAGCCGCAGGCCGTACCAGCGGTACCACCAGTAGCGTTGGAGGTGGGGCTCCTCTACCTCGAGCTGCGGGCAGTCCTCAAAGAACTCGCGCCAGGCCTGCTGGCTCAGCTCGACGGGCTGCAGCAGCAGCTGGCCTAAATCGTTCCCGACACCGCAGCCCAGTACCAGCCTGGCCCGGCTCTCCGGCCCCACCTGCAGCCGGTACTGCAAGCCCAGGTAGACCACGCCATCGGTATTCCACCCACCCAGCTGGATCTCGCCGCCCAGGCCGCCCAGGGCCATGCGCTCGAAGAAAGGCGTGAGCCGCCAATCGGGCCGCAGCGAGTTGGCCTCGGAGAGATAGACGCCGTGCGATTCCGGTGCGCGATCCGCGCCCAGGGCCACGCGGTAGTTGAACACCGGCATGTTCCCGGCCACCTGTCGTTTGGTGTAGTGCAGCGCGCCGCCCTCGAAGGCCACCTCGGCGACGACGTGATCGCCTCGCGAGGGGATAGACCACTGCACCGTGTAGACCACCGGCTGTACGATCGCGGGCTTATCGGTGGGGTTCCAGATTGACAGCTCCGATACCAGCGCATCCTGGGGCAGCACGCACTTGCGCTCGCTCACCAGCAGGTCGCCGGCCATCCAGGCGCTGGTGAGCTCGCTGGGCCGCCAATCGCGCGACAGCGGCTTGAGGTCGATGTTCCGGCCGCGCTCGTCCAGCAGCGCGACGGTGAACGGCCGATCGACGACGTGGTCGAAGTAGTGGGCCTCGTCCCAGAAACCGGGCCAGTCGAGGTAGCTGGGAAACGGCGGCGCCCAGATGAGGGCCCGCCCTCCGCCGAGATACCACTTGTCGGGCCGGCGGAGCTCTTCGAGCGGATCCACGATGTTACTCTACCCCTGCAATGGTCTGGCTGTGCCTGCTGCGCCACGGGCAATCACAGTGGAACCTCGAGAATCGCTTCACCGGCTGGGTTGACGTCCCGCTGACCGACGTCGGGCGCGAGGAGGCCCGGTCCGCTGCTCAACGGCTCAAGAGCCAGGGGATTCAGTTCGACGTTGCCTACGCCAGTGTGCTTGTTCGCGTTACAGAAACGCTGGACATTGTCCTGAGGGTGCTGGGCCAGCAGGAGATACCGGTTTACAGGGACAAGGCCCTCAACGAGCGCCACTATGGCGACCTGCAGGGCTTGAACAAAGCCGAGACGGCGGCCAAGTTCGGCGACGAGCAAGTGCACATCTGGCGCCGCAGCTACGACGTGCCGCCACCCAATGGCGAGAGCCTGAAGGACACCCAGGAGCGAGCGCTGCCCTACTACCAGTCGAACATCGAGCCGCAGCTGAAGGCCCGCAAGAACGTGCTCGTTGTGGCCAGCGGAAACAGCCTGCGGGCCATCGTCATGGCCCTCGAGGGGCTGACGCCCGATCAGATCCTGAAGGTGGAGCTGCCTACAGGCGTGCCGTGGCTGTACGAGCTCGAGCCAGACCTGCGGGTCGCGCGCAAGCTGGAGCTGGACGCCGCGGCCACCCTGTCATCCTGAGCGAAGCGAAGGACCTTTGCCGCGGCGGACCGGGAAGGTTCTTCGCCTGCGGCTCAGAATGACATTCATTCCACCTCCAGGATCATCTCGACCTCGACGGGGATATTGTTGGGCAGCTGCTGCATGCCCACGGCCGATCGCGCGTGGCGGCCATTCTCGCCGTACAGCTCGACCAGCAGGTCGGAGCAGCCGTTGATGACTTTGGGCGTGTCCACAAAGCCCTCCACGCACATGACCATGCCCAGCACCTTGACCACGCGCTTGACGCGATCCAGGTCGCCGATGGCGCGCTTGACGGACCGCAGGCAGCTCACGGCGGTGATGCGCGCCGCCTCATAGCCCTGCTCCAGCGTCAGGTCGGCGCCGACGCGCCCATGCATGGCGATTTGCCCGCCCGAGTGCGGGCCGTGCCCAGACACGAACAGCAGATTGCCAACCTGCACTGCGCCCACATAGTTCCCCGCCGGCGCGATGGTCTCCTCGAGATTGAAGCCCATCTCTTGGAGCTTTTGCTCAACTTTCATGGTTGACGCCTCCCTGCGTTAAAGAAATTTGACGTTATGCACTATGCACCAGGAGGCAAGCCCCCTGGACCCGCTCTTAATTGCAAGCGCTGGACTTTGCCGGTGGCGGTGCGGGGGAGCTCCCCTACGAATTCGATCCAGCGGGGGTACTTGTAGGGCGCGAGCCGATCTTTGACGAAGGCTTTGAGATCGTCCTCACTGACCTGGGCCGATGTGACGACGAAGGCTTTGGGCTTGATCAGGCCATCGCCATCGGCGGCGCCAACGACGGCCGCATCCCGGACGGCTGGGTGCTCCAGCAGCGTTCGCTCGACTTCGATGGGCGACACCCAGATGCCGCTCACTTTGAGCATGTCGTTGCGCCGGCCCTGGTACCAGAAGTAGCCGTCTGCATCCTGCGAGTACACGTCGCCGGTGCGCAGCCACTCGCCCAGGAACGTCTCCTTGGTCTGGCGGCGCTTGTTCCAGTAGGCGATGCAGGTCGAGCCGCTTTTGATCAGCAGCTCACCGGTCTCGCCCGGCGGCACGTCCCGCAGGTCCTCGCCGACGATGCGTGCCTCGATGCCCGGCACCGGCTTCCCCGATGAGCCTGGCCGCACCTGGCCTGGCTGGTTGGAGATAAACGCATAGATGTGCTCGGTCGAGCCGATGTGCTCCACGATCTCCTTGCCAGTGCGCTCCAGCCAGCCATCGTAGATGCCTGCCGGCAGTGCCTCGCCGGCCGAGACGCAGAAGCGCACCGACCCGTAAGCCGAGCCCGATACGCCGGCGTGCAGCGAGGCTGCGTAGAACGTGGGCACGGAGAAGAAGAACGTGGGCGCCTCCCGCTGAGCGATGCGGGCAATGCCTTCCGGGGTTGCCCGCTCGATGCACAGGATGCTCGTGCCGCCCGCCAGCAGCGGGATGTGGAGATTGCAGCCCAATGCGTACGCAAAGAACAGCTTGGATGAGGCAAACGTCCGGACGGTATCGTCCACGGCCAGCACACCCCGGCCATAGCACATGCAGAACAGGATGTCCTGGTGGAGGTGGACCGTGGCCTTGGGAAAGCCCGTCGTGCCCGAGGAGTACAGCCAGAACCCGGCGTCGTCGCTGGACAGCATGAGGGGCGGGTAGGTGGGCTCGCCAGCGGCGAGTACCTGCTCCCAACCAGCAACGGTGGCGCGGGCCTTCTGCCCTAGCGCAGGCTGGAAGCCTGCGCCACCAATCACGACTATCGAACGAAGCCAGGGCGAGGAATCGAGCGGCAGGTTGGCCAGGTAGTCCTGGTGGACGATGACAGCCGCGGCGCGGCTGTCGGCCAGCAGGTACTCGTAATCCGCGCGCGTCAGGAGCGTGTTGAGTGGCACCGCGATCGCGCCCAAGCGCATCACGCCGAGATAGGCGGCGACGAACTCCACGCTGTCCGGCAGCAGGATCAGCACCCGCTGTTCGGGCTGGAGCCCCAGCTGGGCAAGCCCGCTGGCGAGCCGCGCGGCGAGCTCGACGAGGTCGCCATAGCTCACCTGCGCTTCGCCGCAGACCAGCGCCACCTTCTTGCCGCGGCCCTGGCGGACGTTCTCGTCCAGCAGCAGGTCGCAGACGTTCATCTCGGCCGGAACGGTAATGGTCACTGCGGGACCGATTATCAGGCGGGGCGCGGTGGACGCGTGGTGAGGTACTCCCAGGCACGGCTACTGGCGCCGCCGCGGCCGAGAGTCATGGACGACCATTCGGCGGCTTCCTCCTCGGTCCAGTACCGCGGCTCGCCTTTGCCCATGGCCAGGATCTGCTGCAGCAGCCGGCCGTTGCGCTCCAGCTCCAGCGTGCGGATGACCGTCTCTTGAATGTCGCGACCGGTGACCGCGCAGCCGTGGCCGCGCAGCAGCACGGCGTTGCGGTCGCCCAGCGTCTTGGCCAGCCGATCGCCGCGCTCGCGATCCTGGATCAGGCGCGGAAAGGGATAGACCGGCAGCGGCTCCACGCCGAAGCGCGGGCTGGTGGTGCCTACCAGTGGCCGTAGGCCCACCGGCGCCATCGAGAATAGGATGCTCATCTCGGTATGCGCGTGGCACACGCTGGCCACGTCGGGCCGCGCAGCGTAGATGCGCGCGTGGATGTACCACTCGGTATTGGGTTCGCCGTCGCCATCGACGACTTCGCCGTCTATGGTCATGGTCAGAACGGTCTCCGGCCGCAGCAAGGCGGGGCTCTGGTGCGGGTTGATGAGGAAGCGGTCGCTGTTGGGCAGCCGATAGCTCAGATGCCCATAGGCGTCGACCAGGCCGTGCTCGTACAGGATGCGGGTGCCGGTTGCAAGGAGCTGCTTGAGCTCTTCGTTAGCCACGGGGCCGCATGCTAGCACGCTCTTTTGTCATTCCGAGCGAAGCGAGGAATCCGCGCCTGGGGCCACGGATGCCTCACTGACTTCGGCATGACAAAGGACGCTAACCGACGGTCGCGGACAGGTCCAGGTTCCAGAAGTTCTGGTCTTCCATACCGCCCCGCCAGGCGCCCCAGCCCGCCAGGCCGTGGTTGGCTGCCAACTGCAGCTTGTAGCTCAGGCTGGTGCTGTCCTCGAACCAGATCTGGTGGATGCCATTGCCGGCGTCGTAGGTGTAGACGGGCGTCTTGGAATCAGAATCGAGCTGGATGCCGGGGCCGTGGGCAAACACGGTGTGCACTATCTCGCTGTAGCTCATCGCCCGCGCCCAGCCACCGGCAGATACGTTCCAGTTGTAGCCATAGAACGGCAGCCCAAGCAGCAGCTTGTTGGCCGGGATGGGCTTGGTGGCGTAGTTGATCACGGCCTCCACCCACTTGATGGAGGCCACCGGGCCAGGCTCGCCGCCGGCGTAGTGCTGGTCGTAGGTCATAACCACCGCCAGGTCGAAGCTTGGGGCCAGGGCGGCATAGTCGAATGGGCCGGCAAAGCCATCGAACATCTCGCGCGTCTTCGAGGCCAGCGCCAGCGTGACCGTCTTGCCGTTCTCCCGGTGCACCCGGGCGTAGACGTTGGACATAAAGGCGCTGAAGCCGTTGCGGTCGGAGTTGTACAGGTTCTCGAAATCGATGTTGATGCCGTCGTAGCCGAAGTTGTTCACCATCCAGGTGAGACCGTCCAGCGCCCGCGTCTGGTTGTGGCTGTCAATCAGGATGTCGTGCGCCACGTCAGGATCGAACTCGCCGTTGTCCACGATCGGCATCACCTTGATCCCGTGAGCCTTGGCGAACTGCGTTACCTCGGCCGAATCGCTGCCGTAGACGTCGCCGTTGTCAGCCAGATGGAACCAGGCGGGCGACAGGACGTCGATGGCTTCGGGATGCTGCCGCAACGCATCTGGCAGCTGCGAGCCAACCATGTAGACCCAGCGCAGCATGTGCGGCTTTGAGGCTTGCCGGGGTGCGGGCCGGGCCGGAGTAGATGTATCGGCGGGCGACGGCGCGGGCGCCAGCAGCAGCGCGTAGCCCGGCGGGCTGGGGGCTGCCGCCTCCTGGGCGGAAGCATCAACGGGCGCCGCGGCCCGAGCGGCCGGCGCAAGCAGCGCTGGGATGAGCGCCATCACGCTGACGCAGTTGACGAACCGCTGTCGAAACCGAGGGAAGCCTAGCCGCACATCAACACTCTGCAAACGGCGGCTGCTAACAGCGAGCGCCGCTAGCCGATATCGGCTAGTCCAGGACGGCCAGAGTGCTTATCTTC
>WNFB01006511.1_pt1 | contig 11962 bp, 8 predicted proteins | sample 5400501 | NCBI WGS metagenome assembly WNFB01 (sample SAMN13153341, study PRJNA577476) | soil metagenome | isolation source: 200 cm saprolite under Douglas fir tree site 2 hole 1 | place: USA:California | collected 2015-04-18 | reverse complement strand
GTTTGACACCCTACTCCATTGCCTTTACGATGGATGTCATCGCGGTCGTGGCGGAACTGGCAGACGCACTAGCTTGAGGTGCTAGCGCCGCAAGGCGTGGAGGTTCGAGTCCTCTCGACCGCACCAAATTTTCGCAGGATAATTTGTTCGTTCCGATCAGCGCCGTGCCTAACGGAGTTCAACCGTTTGCACATGCCTAAGTTCATAGCGGTTCTCATCTCCCTCGTGGTTTGTGCAATTCTGCCAGCCTCGCCCCTCTGCTCCGCCCAATCTGCTCCCACCCCCGCCCTCCCCGAAAAAGTAATCTTGGACACCGACATCGGCGACGACATCGACGACGCCTTCGCCGTCGCCCTCGCCCTCCGCAGCCCTGAACTGCAAATCCTCGGCATCACCACCACCTTCGGCGACACCGAAACCCGCGCCAAGCTGCTCGACCGCTTCCTCGCCGAAGCCGGCCGCCCCGACATCCCCGTCGCCGCCGGCGTTCCTTCGCCGCCCAAGTCCAACTTCACCCAGCGCCGCTACGCCGAGAACAACCGTTACGCCAAGCCGTCCCACCCGGATGCCGTTGCCTTCCTCTTCGAACAGATTCGCCGCAACCCCGGCCAAATCACGCTGATCGCCATCGGCCCTCTGATGAACGTCGGCGCCGCCATCGACAAAGACCCGGCCACCTTCCGAAAGCTCAAGCGCGTTGTCATGATGGGCGGTTCCATCAAGCGCGGCTACGGTGACCTCGGGTTCGGCCCTCCCCAGCCACCGCAGCCCGAATGGAACATCCTCAATGACATTCCTTCCGCCCAAAAGCTCTTCGCCGCAGAAGTGCCCCTCTACGTCATGCCCCTCGACGCCACCCAACTCAAACTCGACGAGGTCAAGCGCGCCTTCCTTTTCAGCCAGGGCACCGCGCTCACCGACGCCCTCACTCTGCTCTACCACCAGTGGGGCCAGGAAACTCCCACCCTCTTCGACCCCATGACGATCGCCTTCCTCGTCAATCCCACCCTCTGCCCCACACAACCCACGCACATCCGCGTCGACGAAAAGGGCTTTAGCCGCCCCGACCCCGGCCCTTCCAACGCCCCCAATCCTCCCAATGCCCAAGTCTGCCTCGACTCCAATCCCGACGCCTTCTTCCGCTTCTACCTCAACCGTGTTGCAGCACCATAGCTCCGTGAACGCTTGCTGTCTAAAATGGAAGCTGTCAGTGCAAAGAACCCGGAGGATAATGCCATTATAAGTATGCCCGTCGTGGGCATTCGGCGGATCGACGATTTAAGGGTTGAGCGCGCCCCAGAAGCTGCGAACAGGGCCCATTCTGACGTCTACGGCCTTCCAGAGAATCGTGAACAACGGACTGAAGTGAGAGTGTTGCTTCTGAGAATCGCCGAGATCGCAATACCGCTAGCTCACTAGTGAGAGGCCCGCTTTTACTCGATCTTCAACTCTCGACGCCGAACTCCCCGCCGGGGTCCCGCTACGTCTTCAGCACCAACCACAAGACGATCGGCCTGAACTATCTTTGGCTCGCGCTCTTCAGCGTTTTTCTTGGCATGGCTATGTCGTTGCTCATGCGCCTTCATCTGGTTTGGCCGGGGATGCATCTCCCGTTTCTCTCCAGCCTTGGCAACTCGCCGGATCGTTTTGCCGCTCTGACCACGCTCCATGGTTCGCTGATGGTTTTTCTGGTGCTCACTGCGGCGCCGCAAGCCGGCTTCGGAAACTTTTTTCTTCCGCTCCAAATCGGCGCGCGCGAAATGGCTTTCCCCGCGCTGAATCTCTTCGCGTTCTGGCTTACGGTGGCTTCGCTCCTTGGACTGACGACAACGTTTTTGATTCCCGCTCATGCGGCCATTACGCTCTGGATCGTCAGCGTTGCGATCTTCTGCGCCGCATCACTTCTCAACGCGCTCAATTTCAGCGTTACGGCCATCGACCTCCGTGCTCAGGGCATGGCGCTCCCCCGGCTGCCGCTGACCGTGTGGGCCTGGTTTATCAACGCCATCCTGGGCTTGTTGATTTTCAGCATTCTCCTGGCGGCGTGCGTCTGCTTGCTCTCCGATCGCCTCTTCAGCACGCACTTTTTCCCCGTCATGAATTTCATCGCCAATCAACCGGCCGGTGTCATCACGAACGCTGTTCCAATTCTTTGGCAGCGCCTCTTTTGGTTTTTCGCGCAAGCCGAAGTCTACGTTGCTATGCTCCCGTGTTTTGGCCTCACCACGCATCTGATCTCCACGTTTTCGCGCAAGCCAGTTTGGAAGGAACGTCTGGTTGTTCTGGCCCTGTGCGGTGTGGGCCTTTTCGGCTTTTGCGTTTGGGGCCAGCACATGTTCTCCAGCGGCATGAACCCCTTTTCGCCGCTGGTCTTTTCGCTGCTGGCTTCTTCGCTCGGATTGCCTGCCGCCATCCTTTTGATCAGTTGGCTCGGCACGCTCTGGAACGCTCGCGTGCAGCTCAACACCGCCATGCTTTTCGCGCTCGGTTTCATCTCGCTTTTTCTCTCCGGCGGACTCTCCGGGATTTTCCTCGCGCGCCACGATCTCGCCGCTGCTGCCGTCAGCGACGATTTCGTCACCGGGCATTTTCATCTCGTCATGGGCGTCGCCGCGACATTCGCCATTCTTGGCGCATTGTTTTTCTGGTTCCCAAAACTGTTTGGCCGCCGCCTGAACGAACCTCTCGGCAAGATTCATTTCTGGCTAACCTTCGCCGGCGTCTACTGCGTCTTTATGCCCATGCACTGGCTCGGATTGATCGCGCACACGAACCTCTACTCCGGCAGTCGCATGGCCGCCATCGCCGCGATCCTCGGTCCGGTTCGCGCGTTCATTACATTCGCGATTCTTCTCACCGTTTTCGCGCAGGGAATTTTCCTCTTTAATTTTTTGTGGAGTCTTTTCTGCGGCGAAAGAGTCCTTGAGTGCAATCCCTGGCGCGCCACCACGCTCGAATGGAGCGTCTGCTCGCCGCCGCCCGCCGATGATTTTGGGCCGAGCGACCCGGTGGTGTATCGTGGGGCTTACGAATTCAGCGTGCCGGACGTGGCCGAAGATTTCGTGCCGCAGCACTTGGCGCCCGGGCAGGTGGTCAAGGCTCGCGAATCCGGAGAATAAAGTAGGGAGAATAGAGATCGTCACCATGCCGGGCACAACCGCATTTCCGGACGAAGAACTGATCACCGATGACATCGGCGGCGGAGGTGGCGGCCCACCCCCACCCCCCGGCGGTGGCGACGATGGCGATGACGACGACCGCAATCGTCGCCGGAAGTGGTCTCCTTCCCCCAAACGCTACTCGACCGCAATTGCGATTGGGATCGTTTCCATATTGATGTTTTTTATGGCGCTGGCCAGCGCTTTTATCGTGCTGCGCCGCGGCAGCGAAGTGTGGGTGACGGTCCATCTCCCGCGCATTCTTTGGGCAAATACCTGCGTACTGCTAGCTAGCAGTTTCACGCTGGAATCGGCACGGCGGCGGCTCTTTCTTGCGGACCTTTCCGGTTTTCGCAAGTTTTGGAGCATGACCACGGTTCTTGGCTTTCTCTTCGTGGTGGGACAGCTCATTGCGTGGCGCCAACTTGTCGCGCAGGGTGTGTACATTGCGAGCAACCAGGCCAGCAGTTTTTTTTACATTTTCACTGGCGCGCACGCAGTGCATCTTCTCGGTGGAGTCGGCGCGCTGCTCTTTGTGGCCTTCCGCAAATTTGAAAAGACAAAAATTTCGCTTCCACTGGCGGCGGAAATTACTTCTTACTACTGGCATTTCATGGATGGACTTTGGATTTTTCTGCTGGCGCTTCTTTATGTAGGGAAATAAAAAGGGTGTAATTGTTACTTGGTTTGCATTGCAAACTAGTTTGCGGGTTGTCCCGCGCAGGGCGATTCCAAGGCAGTTACTGCGTAATAAAAGTGTTAATATTTTCAGCAACGCGGGCGATCTGCTCCTTGCGCAATTCGGGATAGATGGGCAGCGATAGAACTTCCTGCGCGGCGCGCTCGGAATGCGGGAAGTCGCCCGCCTGGTGACCGAGCGCCGAGTATAGCGGCTGAAGATGCAACGGGTAAGGATAGTAGACGGTACTTCCGATTTTTCTTTCGCTCAAAAAGTTCTGGAGGGCATCGCGTTGCTCGATTCGAATGGTGTACTGGTGGTAGACGTGTTCGAAACCTTCGGGGACGAGCGGCGGCATGACGCCGGGGATTTGCGAGAAGAGGCGATCGTATTCCGCGGCATGCGACTGGCGAGCGCGCTGCCAATTCGAAAGATGACGCAACTTTACGCGCAGTATCGCTGCCTGGATTTCGTCGAGGCGGCTGTTCCAGCCCGGCTCGCTGCTCAGATATTTTGCCGACTGACCGTGATTGCGCAGCGTTCGAACGCGGGCCGCGAGTTCCGCTGAATTCGTTACGACCATTCCGGCGTCGCCGTAGGCGCCGAGATTTTTGGTGGGATAAAAACTGAGGCACGCAGCGTCTCCGAGCGAGCCGGTCCGCCGGCCTTTGTACGATGCGCCGATGGCCTGAGCGTTGTCCTCGATTACTGGAAGTTTGCGTGACTTTGCAAACGCCAGGATTGGGTCCATGTCCGCTGCGAGGCCGTAGAGATGCACGACGACAATGGCGCGCGTGCGTGGCGTCACGCGGCGTTCGAATTCGGCTGGATCGATATTGTAGGTGTCCGGCCGGATGTCAGCGAAAACCGGCCTCGCGCCCAATGCGCTCACGGCGCTCCCTGTCGCGACAAACGTAAATGGAGGCAAGAGCACTTCATCGCCGGGCTGCACACCACAAGCGCGCAATGCCAGAATCAGCGCGTCCGTTCCGGACGCAAGGCCGATACCGTGAGCGACGCCGCAGAGCCGGGCGATCTCTTCCTCCAGAGCGGCGCCTTCACGCCCGAGTACAAATTGCTGCGAGGCCATCACGCGCTCGAGGGCCGTTCGAATCTCACCGCCGATCGCGGCGTACTGCGCGGAGAGATCCAGCTGCGGCACGGGCTCAGAAAGGAAGGGAATTTGAGGCTGTGAGGTCATGGCTTTGTGGCGCGTCCAGTATACGTCAATTGGGTTTTGGCTTCGGGAAGGGCGGATCGCCACTGGATTGAGGAGGGCGCACCTACCCGGCCGGGGCGCACCGACAAAGAAAAAAAAGTGCGGGTCTGAAGACCCGCCACTACAAACTTAGCCGATCTCCTATAATGATGCGGCTTCAAAAATGTTTGCAAAACGCACAAACTGGAATTTGACGCCGAACCGGCTGAGCGAGGCGCTAGCAGCGCACCGCGAGGCGGGGAAGCCTTTGCTCGACTTGACGGTTTCGAATCCCACCGAATGCGGCTTCGAATACGATGGTTCCGCAATCCTCGGTGCGTTGAGCGATCCTGCTGCGCTGTCCTACCACCCCGATCCGAGGGGGCTGGAATCCGCGCGTCGCGCAGTCGCCGGCTATTATGCCGAACGCAAAGAGCATGTTTCGGTCGAGGATATTTTTCTCACCACCAGCACCAGCGAAGCGTACTCCTACGTCTTTCGAACGCTGTGCGACCCGGGCGACGAACTTCTGATTCCTTCACCAAGTTATCCGCTCTTCGATTTTCTGGCGGGCATTCAAGACGTGCGCCTGGTGCGCTATCCGTTGCTTTACGACCACGGATGGCAGATCGATTTTCATGCGCTGGAGCAGGCCATCACGACGCGCGCGCGTGGAGTCATCGTAGTTCACCCGAATAATCCGACGGGACACTTCGCAAAACAGGCGGAGATGGCAAAGCTGAATTCCATTTGTTCCACTCGCGAGATTGCCATCATCGCCGACGAAGTTTTTCTGGATTTCCCGCTCGGTGAAAATCGGCCGGCGAGCTTCGCGGCATATCACGATGCGCCGACATTTGCGCTGAGCGGTCTCTCAAAGATTTCCGGGCTGCCGCAGATGAAGGCCGCCTGGTTGATTGCCTGTGGACCGCAACAATGGAAAAGCGAGGCGCTCGCGCGCCTCGAGATCATTGCCGACGCGTATCTTTCCGTGAACGCGCCAGTCCAATTAGCCATCCCGAGATTTCTCGAACAGCGCCACGCATTCCAGGAACAAGTGATCTGGCGCGTCCGGCGAAACCTGGCGGAACTCGACCGTCAATTGGCATCCCAAGAGATTTGCAGTCGGCTAGCGGTGGAAGGCGGTTGGTACGCCGTCGTGCGCGTCCCGGCCACGCGACCTAGTGACGATCTCGCCATCGAGTTGCTGAAGTCCGAGGCAATCTCGGTTCAACCCGGCCATTTCTACGAACTTCCCTCCGAGGGTTACCTCGTAGTTAGTCTCCTTACCAATGAATCGGAGTTCTCAAGGGGAGTCGCTGGCCTGCTTGCATCCATCGGCTGAAACTTTGTAAATAACGATTCGTCTGGTTAAGAATCCTCTCCAAACAGACTCCCTCACCTTCATTATCTGGTAGGCATGGCGGATTGCCATACAAGTATCTGTATAAACGATATCTAAATTTTAGATTCGGGTTCCACGGCCGCTGTGCAAAACAAAAGGGTTAGCCAAGACCAAGCAGAAAATCAAACAGGTTAAGGATTGGAGAGCACCTTGCAACCATTTTGCTCGGACCTACTGTGGTCCACGAGTTTTTTCATCCTGAAGACCGAAGTTAACGGGGGCAAATGCGATGAATTCGTTTGTAAAGTCTAAATGTTTTTTGAACGGAGTTTTCGATATGACGTGGAAGTTTCGCTCTAATCAACTTTGGCTAAGTTTGCTTGCGGCTGCGGCTTGCCTCATTCTCGCCGCTTCTACGTTCTCACAAGGTATTGCCACGGGTACGATATCAGGCACGGTTACGGATCCGACGAGTGCGACTGTCCCCGGGGCCAAAGTGACAGCCGTGAACACGGCCACGAACCAGGAATTCGTCGGGGAAACCAATGACGCTGGCTTGGTCTCCTTGCGTTCTCTTCCACCGGGCATTTACAAGGTGACGGTTGCGTCGAAGGACTTCCGCACCGTCGTGGTTGAAAAAGTAGAGGTTGTAGTCGCGCAAGATTCGACTCTGGGTACCATCAAGCTGGAGTTGGGACAGGTGGGGGACACAATCCAAGTGGAGGGTGGGACGCCGCTGATTGAGACCGGCACATCGCAGGTGACGACGAGTTTCAGCACGAAAGAGGTTGCCGATTTACCCTTGAGCGGAAGTTTTGACGCGCTGGCGCTGTTTATCCCCGGCGTTGCCGATTCGGGAGACAACTCCTTCAGCAACAACAACGGTGCTAGTTTTTCCTCGAATGGATTGCGTGGCCGTTCCAACAATTTCCAAATTGACGGCCAATCCAACAATGACAATTCGGTCGCCGGCCCGTCCATCTTCCTGGGAAATCAGGACGCCTTGGAAGAGGTTTCGGTGATAACGAACGACTTCGGCGTGGAGTATGGGCGTGCATCCGGCTCCGTTGTGAACTATGTTACGAAGAGCGGATCGAACGATTTTCACGGCAGCGGTTTCGAATACTATGAAGGATCGTTCGCGGATTCGCATGCCAATGAAGAAAAGAGCCCGGTGCAGGGGTTCTGTGCTCCGGTAAACCCCGTGGCGGGGTGTACGCCGGTCGGACCGATTCCCGGGTTTGTTGAAAACAAGTTCGGTGGTTCAATTGGCGGACCGATCCAGCGCAACAAGGCATGGTTCTTCTTCACGCCCTATTTCGACCGGCAGCGTTCGGCGGGTTCTCCGTCCACCTCATCCACTCTCACGCCGACTCCTACCGGGCTGACGCAGTTGGCTGCAGCGTTCCCTGGCAATCGCGCTGTCGCGGCATTGAATGCGATAGGTCCGTACGCAGTGAAGGCCGGCAACCCCCAACCTTCGGGTCAGGTTAAGCCAACCGCGGTTACAGATGGAACTACTACAGCTACTATTGATTTCGCTGCGGTAACGCGGAATGTACCCTCCCTGTTCAACGACCGAGAGTTCACGGGTAGAGTTGACGTGCAGTTAACAAACAAGGACCGGGTCGGCTCGCGCTACATTTTTCAACAGAACATCCTAACGGGTGCCACCGGACGTTTTTCTGCCGGCGCCTGGGTGGACATCCCGGCGAGGGACCAGCAGATTGCCCTGGACTGGACACACACCTTCAGCGGTTCGTTTCTCAATCAGGTGCGGTACAGTTTCTCCCGCGCCGGCTTTGGGTTTGAAGGCGGCTCATTCCCGACCTGTGTTCGCGCGACTATCACCGCGTGCCCAACCAGCATTTCGTTCCCAAGCGCCTTCGTCAGCTTCGGTATCCAGAATAACCTTCCGCAAGGGCGCACCATCAACAATACGCAGGTGCAGGACAATGCCTCACTGATTCACGGGAAACATACCTTCAAGTTCGGCGGGGAGTATTACAAACAACGTTCGCCCAACACCTTCCTGCCGAGTATCAACGGGAGCTATTTGTTTAACGATTTCAACAGCTTTCTGCAGAATACGGGGCAGTTGAGCTTGACGGATGGTCCTCCGAAATTCAGCTTCAAGGAGTACGACATCGCGGCCTACGCTGGAGACGACTGGCGGATGAAGAATAATCTGACCGTCAATCTAGGCCTGCGCTGGGAATTCAGCAGCCAGGCGATCAACTTGCTGCACCAAATTACCGTGGCGAACCAAGCCGGCTCCACGCCATTCTGGGATCCTACGGCTCCGGCGTCCGTAACGACCGTGCCGGAGATTCCCAATGACTACAAGTATTTCGGTCCGAGTGTTGGTTTCGCCTGGAAACCGCACCTCTTTGGGATGACCCGCGAGAAGACCGTGATTCGGGGCGGTTACCGCCTTACTTTTGACCCCGCTTATTACAACATCTTCCTCAATGTGGCGACGGCAGCCCCCGTCGTCAATGCGGGCACAGTCGTCGGCGCAGCGTGCACTGCGCCATGCCTGGTGGGCTCTGGGTTCTTGGGAAGTGACGTGCGTGGGGCGCACCTGAGCGACATCCCGCGAGGAGTAAACCCGGGGACGCGAACCAATACGCGTGTGGGGAACAATTTCCACGAGCCCTACACTCAGGAATGGACGCTGGGCGTTCAGCATGAATTCACGAGCAAGATGGTCCTGGAGGTTCGCTACGTGGGCAACCACGTCGTTGGCAACTTCCAGACCGTCAATGCAAACCCGGCACTCAGTGGGCTAGTTGCCAACGGCTTTAGCGCGTTCATTCCGTCAGGTGACGCGCCCTGCACTACGGCCGGAGCGCCCGGCGTGTCCGGAGGGCGGCTCGACTGCAATTTCCGAAACGAGCGTGTGCGTGAGAACACAGCCTGGTCCAGGTACAACGGGTTGCAGAGCGAATTCCGCGTGCAAAACTGGCACGGTCTGAGCGGCGCAGGGTCCTTTACCTGGAGCAAGACGCTGGACAATTCCAGCGAAATCTTCTCTACCGGGGCCGGCGGCAACACGGTGGCAGGCGCCCAGAACCCATTCGACCTTTCCGCAGGGGAGAAGGCGTTAAGCGGTCTTGATTTTCCGAAGACTGCGGGCCTCTACCTAATCTACGAATTGCCGTTCTACAAGAACCAGCATGGCTTTCTCGGAAAGCTTCTGGGCGGCTACCAAGCCAACACGACTTGGCGGTACTCCAGCGGGCAACTCTGGACACCGGCTTTAACCACGACGTTCGCGAACACGTCTTGTCAGAACAGTTTCGACGGAACGTTCTTCGCCGGACTGTCCACTTGCCGTCCGTTCCTGGGGAGCAATTCGGCCCCTGTTGATACGGTAGGCGAGTGCACGAACGCGGCCCTGTCGAACTGTGGGTTGGTGGACTACTACACGGGCAGTCCCATAGCGGTGGCACGCTGGATCTACAACAACAACACAGCCGCCGCTTTCTTCAAGACGCCGTATGGTAATGTTGGCCGGAATCCTGGGGTTCGCGGCCAAGCAGTGAGCGCAGTAAACTTCAGCATGTTTAAGACCACGAAGATCAGTGAGAGACTCTCACTGCGCCTCGAGGCACAGGTCTACAACCTGTTCAACCACGTGTTCCTCGGCGTACCAGATCCCGTCATCGACGACGGAAATCTTGCAAATGGCGGATCGTTTGGCAACAACTTCTTCAACCAGAGCGGTGGAGTAAACCCCAACGCTTTGAACAGCGGATACACCAACCCCACGTTGAGTGGTTTGGGCCGCCGCCGAATGATCCTTGGCGCTAAGGTCAGCTTCTAGCCGAGGGGTCACAACTAACACCTTCAGCGGGGTTTACCCTTCGGGCTAGGCCCCGTTTTTTTTCAGGGGAATACGGAAACCCTCCGCGCATGGCCGTACCAGAATCAAGGGCTAAAGAGTTAGCGCAGGCGGCCGGGAGGATCGGCCGGAGACGGCATCGCGGCGGATTTCCCGTTGCTCGGGGAATTAGCGGTGACGTGTACAGGCGCCGGCTGAGGGATTCCCGCACCGGCATTTAACTCAAGATGGTCTTTGCCGCAGGCAGGGCAGTAGCCTTTGCCGGTGTCCTCATCGCGCAGGGAGGCAAGCTCGTAACAGCCGCAGATGCAATCGCAGTAGCCCGTTTCTGAGGCTGTCTTGATGGGTACGAGTGCCATTGTGTGGGAATGATACGGTTTCGTTCGATGTGACGCAAGGGGTGGAACGCATGCCGCACAACCGTGCAGACCTTCAAGGGGAAGACCGCACCGGCAGGCCCGGGACGAACCGTGAGGCTCGCAATCCCGCACGAACCTCGACAAGGAAGAAAGAATAGAAGAATGGCGGGGTAAACCCGCCGCGATCGCAAGGATGGCGGGATAAACCCGCCGCTACAAGTTCTTTAAATGAGCGAGGCGGAACGGGGAACCGAGGTGTTCCCGCAGATCCAGCCAGTGCTGCTCCGGAATGGTCATAAACACGTCGACTACCGCTGGGTCGAACTGGCTGCCGGAGCAGCGCTTAACCTCTTCGCGGGCATGGGGCATCGGCAAAGCTCTGCGGTACGGACGGTCGCTGATCATGGCATCGAGCGAATCCGCGATGGTAAAGATGCGCGCTCCGAGAGGAATCTGTTCGCCCTTCAGCCCCCGCGGGTAACCGGAGCCGTCAAAAAACTCCTGGTGAGCGAGCACGATTTCCGCAGCATCGCGCAGAAACGGAATGCGAATCAGCATGTTGTAGCCGATCTCGCAGTGTTTGCGCATGATCTGTTTTTCGTCGTCGTTCAGGGGACCTGGTTTGCGAAGTATGCCATCGGGAATGGCCATTTTGCCGATATCGTGGAGGAAAGCGGCGCGCGCCAGGATGGGCAGATAGGGATCCGGCACGGGCATGGCCCTGGCGATTGATATGCAAAACGCGGTGACTCGTTGGCAATGTCCCTCAGTTTCGGCGTCCTTCAAGTCCAGGGCGCTTCCTAGGGCCTCGAGCGTGTCGTCGTAGGACTGCTCGAGTTCCACATGCTTTGCCGTGAGCTGCGCGGTGCGCTCCTCGACGAGCTGCTCCAGGTTGCGCTGATAATTGCGATTTTCGATGATCAGGCGGCGGTGCTGCAGCGCCCGCCCAACGCCCAAAAAGAGCTGGTCCTTTTCGAAGGGCTTAAGGATGTAGTCATAGGCCCCGCGGCGAATGGCTTCCAGCGCGGTAGAAATGTCATGGATCGCGGTGACCATGATCACCGGCACTTCCGGATCGTATTGCCGCATCCATTCCAGCAGCCTGATCCCATCCATTTCCGGCATGATCATGTCGCTCAAGACCAAGTCTGGCGTTAATTTCTTGACCTGGTCCTGCGCGAAGCGGCCGTTCTGCACCGCCGTGCAGTGGTAGCCTTTTGATTCGAGCATGGTCGAAACGACTTCTCGAATCGCTTCCTCATCGTCCACCACGAGTATGTTTTCCATCTCCACGTTGGTGTGCCCCCACTAGTCATTATATGTGACGGCACACCCAAATGGGGACGGCCTTGCCCAGTCAGAAAATAGCGTGTTAG
>WNFB01016179.1_pt1 | contig 11963 bp, 8 predicted proteins | sample 5400501 | NCBI WGS metagenome assembly WNFB01 (sample SAMN13153341, study PRJNA577476) | soil metagenome | isolation source: 200 cm saprolite under Douglas fir tree site 2 hole 1 | place: USA:California | collected 2015-04-18 | reverse complement strand
TTGGCCGTCACCGCCGATACTTTGCAGAGTCACTACCAGCTTGGTGATTTTGGTGGGCGGGGCGTTTGGCGGGAACCAGAAATCGTTCAATCCTTTCGGGCCGATCCAGGGTTTGCCGGCGTGCGGGGGAAGGAGCACGCTGTCGTCGGTGAACAACCCGCGGACGGCGTCGGCGTCTCCCTTTAGCCAGGCTTCTTCGTATTTCTTGTGGATGATTCGGATCTTGGCGACGTCTTCGAGGGAGAGAGTGTTTTCGGCGAGGGCGAGCAGCGGACCAGCAAGCAGGAAGACGAGGAACAGAGCGGTTTTGCGAAAGGGCATGAGGGCCTCCGTGAGCAAGTTTAGTTGGTTCGACGGACGGACGCGAGTTAAGTAAGGGCGATAGTGGTTTCGGGTTATTCCCTCTCGTTATGGCGATGCATAGAGTTGCGGCGTCCTCGGGTTCCTGACAAGACAATATGGGTTGTTACGGAGGCGTTATGGCTACGCGGACGGCGGCGCTGGAGTCGGCAGTTTCGGTTGGCGAGGCGGCTAGTCATTGGCGGACGCGGACTGTGGCGGTGGTGTTGCTGCTGGCGATTGGGGGTTACTTCTGGGGGGTGTCGCGGTATCCGGCGCTGTACAAAAAATATTCGGCGGGGACGCAGGTGAAAGTTACCGGGGCGATCACGTTCGGCACGGTGCTGCCGGTGACGGCGGGGATGCCGCTGGGGCAGCGAGTTTGGCGGACGTCGATCAATTGGCTACAGGCGAATGAGATTGGGATGACGTTTGGGTTTTTCTTTGGCGCGGCGGCACTGACCGTGCTGGCGACGATGCCGCGGCGGCGGACGGGGAATGCTTACGTCAATTCCCTGCTGGGCGCGGCGGTGGGCATGCCGCTGGGCGTTTGCGCGAATTGCGTGGCGCCGATTGGGCGCGGGCTGTATGCGTCGGGGATGAGCGCGGAGTCGACGCTGGCGGCGATGTTCAGTTCGCCGACGCTGAACGTGGTGGTACTGGCGATGACGTTGGCGCTGTTTCCGCTGCCGATTGTAGGATTGAAGCTGGCGACGATGTTGGCGATGATCTTCGTGTTTGCGCCTTTAATTGCGCGTTGGAAAGTCGGACCAATTACGGCGGGCGAGTGCGCGGTGGAGATTCCGGCGTCGGCGACTTGGGGGCAGGCACTTGCTGGCACCGCGAAGACCTATGCAAAGAGTTTTTGGCACATTGCGCGCGTGGGGCTGCCGCTGATGGTCTTGGCGGCGGTGCTAGGGGCCTTGGCAGTGGAGACAATTCCGCAAGGTGGGCTGCATGCTCCGGCGACGATTGGCGGGATTTTCCTTGTGGCGCTAGCGGGAACATTTTTGCCGGTGCCGATGGCGTTCGACGTGGTGATTGGGTATGTGGCGATGTCGCGAGGAGTGGCGCTGCCGTATGTGGTGACAATTTTGTGCACGCTGGGAATTTATAGCGTGTACTCGTTTTTGGTAGTGGGGAAAACTATTTCGTGGAAGATTGCTGCGGGGGCGGGTGGCGCGGTGGCAGCGTTGGGTACAGTCGCGGGAATAGCGGCGATGGGATTGCGGTAAGAGGCGAGGCGAACTTCTACGTTTCGCCTGGCGCGCCGGTTTCGCCGATGACGGGCGGTTCCAACTTCAACTCCTGGCGCGCGCGCCTTACCAAGGCGTCTAAGTCATCATGTTTGGAAAATACGGCGCATATGCCGGAACCGAGAGCGGCGAGCTCCATTTCTCTGCTGTAGTGGACCGTGAGCAGAAAAAGCGGGACGGCGGGCATCATGTATTTGAGAGCAACGGCGGCTTCCAAGCCGTTCATTTCGGGCATGGCTAGATCGAGAATTATCAGGTCGGGCGATAGTTGCTGGGCTTTCTCGATGGCATCGACTCCGTGAACGGCCTCGCCGCAAACGGTGAACTCGCGATGACGGTTGAAAAGGCAGCGGAGTTGTCGACGGATAGCCTCGTGGTCGTCCACAATTAATATGGATCTTGGCACCGGCCTCCTCCAGCGAAAGATCAAATCCTGTGAACTTGCGAACTGTGTTTGTTTAGATGCGGGGCAGAGAAGAAGGACTGAGGTGGGGCCGGGGGGGAGACAGGCCAGGTTATCGAGCTCGCTTGGCGGCTTTACGGCAGGACGGGCGCAGCATGCTGCGCCGCTACAAGGGAGTCGGCCGCTAAGAGGTCGCCATTGCGGGTTGGATAGTACACGGGCTGAGGCAACCCGGGGCGGCCGGGATACCTCGGATAAGGGAGAGACTTTCCGGTGGGCAAGTTTTGCTGGGCGTGTCCATCGGTTCAGGTATAATCGGGACATAACCGAGCAAAACGGATCGTGCCCAACCATCTGTTGGCGGCGGGAATTTCTAGAGAGAGGTGAACGTTGCGCCGAACTCTGACATGGACCTTGCTGGCGGGATTGCTGCTGAGCGCCAGTGCGAGCGATGCCCAAATCCTCCACAAAAAGCGGAAGAAAGTAAACAAATCGACGACCGCGGACAATACCGCGGAGCCCGACAAGATTTTGTACAACCGGGCGGTGGACGATATCAAGCATGGTCGGCAGGAAGTGGGTCGGCTCGGCTTGCAGACCTTGATCAATACTTATCCGGACAGCGAATTCTTGGCCAAAGCGAAGCTGGGGATCGCCGACTCCTACTACAAAGAGAGCGGGACGGCGAACATGGCCCAGGCCATTCAGGGCTACAAGGATTTCATCGTGTTCTTCCCTTTCCTGCCGGAAGCGGCTTACGCGCAATTGCAGGTGGCCAATGCGCATTATCAACAGATGGCCAAGCCGGATCGGGATCGATCTGAGGCTAAACTGGCGGAAGACGAGTATCAGACGTTCCTATCCAAATATCCGAAGGATCCTCTGGCGCCCAAAGCCGAGCAGCGTTTGCGCGACGTGCAGGAAATCATCGCGGAAGGCGATTACCGCATCGCGTATTTCTATTATGTGAAAGGGGACAAGCGGGCCGCGGCAGCGCGGCTGACTACGACTGCGAAACGCTATCCGTTGTTCAGCAAGTCCGACAAAGTGCTGTGGATGCTGGGCGATATTTTCGAAAAGAGCGAACACAAGGAAATTGCCTCGATTTACTATGGCAACATTTTGAAGAATTATCCGCTGTCGGATTTGACGGCGAATGCGAAGGGCAAATTGGTGGCATTCAAAGTGCCAGTGCCGCAGCCCGACCCTAAGGCAGTGGCTTGGATGACAGCGGAGCAGAATGCGCCGCGCAAACGCGAAGGATTGGTGAAGAAGCCGTTGGCGCTGGTGCGCACCGCACCACACGGGGAGATCGTTGCATCGGCGAAGTCCGGCGCGCCGAACCTGGAGCCCGAAGCGGATACCACATCGGCGACGGATATATTGAGCGGCGGCGGCAAGTCGCAGCTTGGCGGGGCAGGCGGGGGCGGGGCCAGGAATACCGCGGTGGTCGAGACGGTTACGCCGGGAGGCGCAGCGCCGCCGGCGGAAAGTGCACCAGCGGAAGGAACGCCTCCGGGGGCCACTCCTGCTGGGGCAACTCCGGACGCTGCGGCCGCGTCGTCTACAACGGCACCGACTGCAGATGCAACCACCGGAACAGGAACCGAACAACCAGCGAAGGCGACGGATTCGGCGGCGAGCGGCGACACGCAGGCCACCGATTCGAACAAGACGGACGCTTCGCAAAGTACGGATGACAAGAAAGACTCCAAGAAAGAATCGAGCAGCAAGAAGAAGAAGGGGCTGAAGAAAGTACTGCCCTGGTAACCTAGAAGCAAACACTTCGGATCCACTCGAAAAAGCGGGCGAACGCCCGCTTTTTCATTTGGTTACGGGACATCGGCATAGAAGCAAGGTATTCACCTTCCGACACACAAGCTTCCAGTTCACGTTGACGCATGTGGGACCCAATGCTCCAATACAGTTGTGCAATCGTGTGTGGGGCGGTAGCGGTATCTCCCGGAGGACGTTCGGTGGCCAGGATTTTGGTTGCGGACGACAACAGCAATATCCAAAAGATGGTCGGTCTGGCCCTGAAGGATCAGGGCATAGACGTGATTGCCGTTGGCAACGGTGAGGCCGCGGTACGCAAAATCTCGGATGTGCGTCCCGATTTGGTATTGGCCGACGTGTTCATGCCGGTGCGCAATGGCTACGAAGTTTGCAAGTACGTGAAGGACGATTCTTCGCTGGCACATATCCCGGTAATACTTTTGGTTGGAGCATTCGACCCGCTGGACGAGCAAGAAGCGCAGCGAGTGGGTGCCGATGGCGTGCTGAAGAAGCCGTTTGTACCGCCCGATCCGCTGATCTCGATGGTGAAGTCTGCGTTAATGCGCGCGGCGAACGCGGCTAGCGCGGCAAAAGCGGTCGCGGTGACCGAGAAACCTGCCGTACCGTCTCTGGCTGTAGCCGGCGGACCCGCCACGGCGGGCGGGCCCAATGCCACGGTGGTTAGCGCGTCAGCGGTTTACGCGATCCCGAAAGAAGAGCAGCCTATCGAGAGCCAGTCATTTGTCGATGAAATTCCGAATAAGCCCGAGACGTTGAACATTGAGTCCGCGGGCAAGCCGCTGGCGTTCGGAAGCTTGATGGAAACGACGACTGAGCCAGCCGATGAAGCTGCGTATGTCGCGCCGCCGAATCCGGAACTTGCAGATCGCGATTGGAACGCCGGCGAAGAAGAGGCGGACGAGGAAGAGGAAGAAGATTCGGCGAGTTCGTCATGGCGTCGAGACGGCGGGAGCGAAGAGCTTGCTGCAGACCCCGCGGTACAGAACGCGGCGGAGAAGGCTGCTGCGCGCAACAAACGACGGGAAAGCTGGACACCTACCAGAGAGAAGACACAGGATCTGTTGGAAGCGGCAGTTGCGCCAGAGAGTCTCACAAGCGTCCCTCCTTCGGCGCCGATATTTTCCGAGGTCGCGCCGCCGCAAATTTCGCATGCCATCCCGCCGGCGCCGCGACCGGAGTTGGTGGAATCGAAGACCACGGTGGAGACAAAGACTGCGAGCAATCCTGAGGTCGCATCTCCGGTTATCGCAAACATCCCGGAGCCCGCTGCGCCCGAAAGCACGAAGCAAAACGGGGCAAATTCATGGTTCAGCACCACCGCGAGCCCGTGGGAAGCGGAAGCGCAAAAAGCTAACCAATTGGCAGCGACGTGGGATGCTCCGGCGGTCCCGCCAGCAAGCGTGACGAATGAGCAAAATGGCGAGCCCGTTCTGGAGCAGCCGCCGGTCGTCGACGAGGTGCGGCCTGAGTCGGCGTTAACCTATGACTTCGTGTCCGAGGCGCCCAGCGAAGAGCCGATAACCTACGTGCCGGACCCCGCTTTGGTGGGCAACGAAATTGTGGATCATAATCCGCTGCCGGAATTGATTTCGGAGGGCTCGATTTCCCCGGAAACGGTGGAGACCATCCGCCAAGACACCATCTACGCGCTGGAGAGCGTTACGGAACCTGTCGTGGCGAAGCCCCGTAACACTACGGTAAAAATCGCCGAAAGCTCGCAGCAAGACATGGATGCGCTAGTGGCCAATGTGCTGGCTAAAATGAGCCCGGAGATGTTACAAGCTGTGACCCGCGAAATCCTGAAACCGGTAGTCGCCGCGATGATTCGCGACGAGATTAACGCTAAGAAGTCCTGATTCGTTGTCCCTCAAGGTTTCGTCCATCAGTTAGTCCGCGGTAAGTGCATGGGCGAAATTCTATATCCATTCCCGTGGCTCCTTAAATGCAGCTATTCATTGGTCCTTAGTGCCGGGCCTGCCTAGCCTGTTTCCGATCTAAGCTGGAATTGCCAGGTTCTTGCCGATGGTAAGCTCTTGCTCGTTGGCTACTCGGTGCACGTCAACTTACGTCGCCAGCAGATGCAATCACCGAGAGGAGTGAGACGCATGAAATCGCATGCGCAGATCCGTGTGTTGTTTGCCGTTGCGTTGCTTGCTTTGACCGTCTCTGCTTGCGCTTCCGTTGCGCTGTCAAAATTCGGCGATGCCGCTCGTCCCGGAGCCCGGGCGCTCATGGACGCGCATAATTGTTACCCTTATTTTGGTTGGTGGTCCGACCGGATCGAACGCGCGCTGTCCGCAGGTACGCCTCTAGCGATCGAACAGGACCTCTTGTGGTTTACCGATCCTAAGACTGGCGCTGCGAGGTCGATGGTCGCGCACGGCGCTCCCTTCACAGGCACCGAGCCCTCGCTGCGCGACTATTTCTTCGAGCGAGTCCGCCCGATCATCGAGAAGGCGCTCAAAGACGGTAACCGCAGCGAGTGGCCTTTGATTACCCTCAACCTTGATTTCAAGTCAGAGGAGCCCGCGCACCTCGCCGCGATCTGGCAACTGCTCAACCAGTATCGCGACTGGATCACCACGGCGCGGCGAACGGCGAACATCCAGACGGTTGCACCCCTCGAAGTGAAACCAATTCTGGTCCTTACCGGCGAATCCGACGCGCAGAGAGCCGTGTTCCACGATCAAGTCGCTATCGGTGCCGCTTTGCTGGTGTTCGGAGCTACGCGCAATCATACCGAGATTCCTTCCGGGCCTCCTGAGTCGCTCGCGCCGGAAGGAGCGGACAATTATCACCGGTGAAAGAAAGGCGGCTTAACGATTTGGTTCGCTACGCGCATCAGAAAGGGCTGTGGGTTCGCTTCTACACGCTGGATGGAGTTAGTCCTGCCGACGAAAGCTGCCGCGGTATATTTCACGTCTACAATTTCGGCTCACGCGCCTCCGTGGAAAAGCGTTGGCTCGCGGCAGTTCAAGCGGGCGTCGACTATATCGCTACAGATCAATACGAAGATCTGGCGCGATTGCTGCATACATCGAGGGCGGATAACTGAATTGACGGGGCTGGATTGCGCCTCGTATAGTCAAAGATTAGTCTAAATACGTGTGCCACGTGTGTGCACGTTTGCTTTGTAAAAGCATGATGAGGAGCAGGGTCTCGGATGGCTCGCGAAATCGCCAAGAATTACGAACCGCAACAGATTGAGCCGCGCTGGGCGGATTTCTGGGTGCGCGAACAGCTTTTTCGCGCGGACCCGAACGCGCCGGGGCCGGTGTTCTCTATCGTTATCCCGCCGCCTAACGTGACCGGTTCGCTACACATCGGGCACATGCTGGACCATACGGAGATCGATATTTTGACGCGCTGGCACCGCATGCGCGGATACAACACTTTATATCTGCCGGGGATGGATCACGCGGGGATTTCGACGCAGCGGGTGGTGGTGCGCGAACTGGCGGAACAAGGAATCGATTACCGCAAGCTGGGCCGCGAAGAATTTATTCGACGCGTGTGGAAGTGGAAGGAAGAGAGCGGCGGGAAGATTACGCAGCAGATGAAGCAGATTGGGGAGAGCTGCGACTGGTCGCGGGAGAAATTCACGCTATCGCCGGAACTTTCGCGCGTGGTGCGCATGGTGTTCGTGCAACTCTACGAGCAGGGGCTGATCTATCGCGCGCACTACATGACGAACTGGTGCCCGGTGTGCTTGACGGTGCTGAGCGACCTGGAAGTACTGCATGAGGAGCGGGCGGGCCATTTGTGGCATATCCGGTATCCGGTGGTCGGCACGCAAGAACACATTGTGGTGGCCACCACGCGGCCGGAGACCATGCTGGGCGATACGGCTGTGGCGGTGCATCTGGAGGATGAGCGTTACAAGCATTTGGTGGGCAAGCGAGTGCTGCTGCCTTTGATGGAACGCGAAATACCGATCATTGCGGATGAAATGGTGGACCGCGAATTCGGCACCGGAGCGGTGAAGATTACCCCCGCGCATGACCCCAACGATTTCGAGCTTGGGCGGCGGCATCATTTGCCGGAAATTGATGTGATGACCGACGACGGGCACATGAGCGCGGCGGCGGGAGCTTATGCGGGATTGGATCGATTCGAGACGCGGAAAAAGATCGTCGAAGATCTGAAAGCGCGAGGGTTGCTCGAGAAAATCACCGAGCATACGCACGCCGTCGGGATTTGCGAGCGCAGCAGGACGATTGTGGAGCCGCGCGCTTCGACGCAATGGTTCTGCAAGATGAAGCCTCTCGCGGAGCCGGCCATCGCCGCCGTCGAACGCGGCGACATTCAAATTGTGCCGGAGAACCGGCGGCAGGAATATTTCAACTGGATGAGGAACATCCGGGACTGGACGCTGTCGCGCCAGCTTTGGTGGGGACACCGGATTCCCGCGTGGTATTGCGAGGATTGCAAGCAAGTGAATGTGGCCGTGGATGATCCATCGCGGTGCATGAAGTGCGGATCGTCCAAGCTGACGCAAGATCCAGACGTGCTGGACACGTGGTTCAGCTCGGGATTGTGGCCGTTTTCGACGCTTGGCTGGCCGGACGATACGCCGGACTATCGCAGATATTACCCGACAACTCTGCTCATCACCGGGTACGACATCCTGTTTTTCTGGGTGGCGCGGATGATCATGCTGGGGCTGCATTTCACGCACACCGTGCCGTTCCGCGCGGTGTACCTGCACTCGCTGGTGCGCACGGCGGGCGGCGAGAAGATGTCCAAGTCCAAGGGCACAGGGCTCGATCCCTTGGCTCTGAACCAGCAATACGGAACGGATGCGATGCGATTTTGCCTGGCGTCGATGGCCGCGCCGGGGACGGACATCGTGTTGTCTGACGATCGCCTGGCTAGCGCGCGGAATTTCGCTAACAAAATTTGGAACGCGTCGCGATTTTTATTTGTGAATCTGGACAAGTTTGAGCAGGGCGGGACGTCGCTGGACGAATTGGCCGCGCCGCACATCCGAACCAAGGCGCCGTACGCCGCAGGGGAGGGACTGGCGCTAATCGACGGTTGGTTGTTCTCGCGACTAGCCGCGACCATCAGCTTGGTGAATGACGCTTTGCAGAATTACCGTTTCCACGAAGCGGCGCAGGGCGTTTATCAGTTCTTCTGGGGCGATTTTTGCGATTGGTATATCGAATGGGTGAAGCCGGACCTGCAAAGCGCGCGACGTGAGCGCGCGGTGGCGGCGTGGCGGAATTTGTTTGCGGCCCTGGATGCGGCGCTGCGCTTGCTGCATCCATTCATGCCGTTTATCACGGAAGAGCTGTGGCACCAGTTGCCGCAGCGGCCTGAAGCAAAATCCATTGCTTTGGATTCGTTTCCGGTGGCGCGGACGGAGTGGAAAAACGCGCAGGCGGTGGAGCACTTTTCTCTGGTGCAGGAAGTGATTGTCGCGTTACGCAACATACGCGCGGAAATGAGAGGGCTGGACGCGAAGAAGAAAGTGGCGGCGGAGTTTTCCAGCGCGGATGAACGTGTACGACAAACCATTGAATCCAGCCGGGAAGGAATTCTGCGGCTGGCCGCGCTTTCCGATTTGCGGATCGGCACCGAACGCTTGCCGCAATCAGGAGGCGCGGTGCGTTCGACGGCGTTGTTTGATGTGCGCATCGCGTATGTGGCGGAGACTCTTGACGTCGAGGCGGAGGAGGCGCGTTTGCGCAAGCAGATTGAAGGGTTGGAGAGAGCGATTGCGGCCAAGGAAAAGCAGCTCAGTAACGAGACATTTCGCAGCCGTGCGCCGGAGGATATTGTGCGCGGATTGGAAGCGACGCTGGCGGAACAGATGGCGGAATTACGGAAGCTGCGCTCAAGGTTAGAGGAGCTGAAGACGGCAGCGTAGCGGTGAAAGCATGGGCGGCCTAAAACCGTGACGCTGCTCTGTCGGGGCGTCGGTCACTGCTCGTCGATAACTTAGGTTAGCTGGTTACAGCCTCAAAAGCGGCAGATGGGAATGCCGCACTCCATATGAATTGGCACTCTAAGCAAATTGATGAGTTCGTGCGCTGGGCCATGGCCGAGGACATCGGTACAGGAGATGCCACTACGGCGGCTATCGTTCCTCAAGGAACACCGGCGAAGGCTCATATAATCGCGCGTCAGCCGCTTGTCTGCGCCGGATTGCCTATTGCGGAATCGGTTTTTCGGGCGTTGGACCGGCAGATGCGCATCGGCTGCCTGCACAAGGACGGCTCCTTTGTGGAGAGCGGCGCGGAATTGATTGAGATTGCTGGCGAAGCCCAGGCGATTCTTCCGGGCGAGCGGACGGCGCTGAATTTTCTGGCTCACCTTTGCGGGATCGCGACGCTGACGCGGCGGTTCGTCGAACAATTAGCGGGGACGCAGGCGCGCATACGCGATACGCGGAAGACTACGCCTGGTTTGCGGGCGCTGGAAAAATACGCGGTGAAGTGCGGTGGCGGGACTAATCACCGCTTCGGGTTGTATGATGCGATTTTGATCAAGGAGAATCACATCGCCATCGCGGGCGGTGTGAAGGCGGCGCTGGACAGAGCGCACGCGTTTACTTCGCTGAAGATGGCGGCTCCGCGAACGGCCAGCGCTTACGACGCTGCTGGGCTGCATCCGGAAGTCGGCAGCGCAGGCCCGCTGTCCGTGCAGATTGAGGTGCGCAACGAAGAGGAGTTGCGCGAGGCTCTGGGTGCTGGGGCAGAGGCGGTGCTGCTGGATAACATGACACCGGAAGCTGCAAGGCGCTGCGTGCAACTGGCGCGGAGTTTGCGGCGCGACGGTGTGATCGAGATTTCCGGCGGAATCACGCTGGACAACGTCCGCGCATATGCGGAAACGGGCGCCGATTTTCTTTCCTCCGGGGCGCTGACGCATTCGGCGCCCGCCGCGAACTTGAGCCTACTTGTGGAGAGCGTGCGGTAAACGTAAGCTTACGACGCACGCGATTACGCAGTCACACTAAGCCAGTTCGCAACCATGAGACGCAGCAAGAAGACAGCGACCGAAACGCTTCCCGGATTGACGGACCGGCGGATTGCGGCCTTGGTTACGCTGCTGGCCGAGAACGCTACGATTGTGATTAGCGGAGCGCGCGTGGCACGGGAGATCGGCGTATCGAGATCGACCGTCTGGAAATGGGTTGAGCGGCTTCGCGAATTGGGTGTGCGGGTGAAGGGGCATCCGCGGACCGGATATTTTTTGGAGAAGGTGCCGGATATTCTTAGCGCGGATATGCTGCGACAGCGGTTGAAGGGCAGCTTATTCGGGAAGCGCATCTATCACTTCTTTAAGGTAGATTCGACGAATCGCGTGGCGCTGGAATTGGGACACGCGGCCGAGCCGGAGGGAGCGGTCATACTGGGAGAAGAGCAGACCGCCGGGCGAGGCCGCGCAGGCCGTGCGTGGCATTCCGAACGGGCCGCGGGGATTTATGTGACGCTGCTGCTGCGGCCAAGGCTGGCACCGGTGCAGGCGCCGCTGTTGACCATGATGGCCGGACTTTCGGCGCATACCGCGATCCAGGCGCAGACTGGGCTTGCGGTTGATTTGAAATGGCCGAATGATCTATTGATTGGCGGAAAAAAAGTGGGCGGGATTTTGACGGAGATGCACGCGGAGCCGGCGCAGGTGCGCTTTGTGATTGTGGGCATTGGGTTGAATGTGAATCAGGAAAAGTTTCCCTCGGAGCTGGCGGCCACCGCCACTTCGCTTCGCGTGGCGAGCGGACATACGCAGTCGCGGTTGGAATTGTTGGTGCGGTTGCTGCGGGAATTCGAGCGCGACTACAATGAGTTTTTGAGCGAAGGGCCGGCGTCGGTCATAGAGCGCTTCACGCGCGTTTCGAGTTATGCACAAGGGAAACGCGTGCGCGTGAGCAACGGCAAGGAGAATTTTACGGGAACGACCGCGGGCGTCGGCCCGGAAGGACTGCTGCAGGTGAAACGCGACGGCGGGCCAGTGACGACCGTGATTGCCGGCGATGTGGCGGAGGCGCCGTAGATGCTGCTCACGATCGACATCGGCAACACGAATACGGTGTTGGGCGTTTTTCGCGGCGAGGATCTGATCGCCAATTGGCGGCTGACCACTGCGCGGCAGCAGACGGTCGACGAATATGGCGTGCTCACGCGCAATTTGTTTACGTTGGCCGGGTTGGACCGCGACGG
>WNFB01004861.1_pt1 | contig 11969 bp, 10 predicted proteins | sample 5400501 | NCBI WGS metagenome assembly WNFB01 (sample SAMN13153341, study PRJNA577476) | soil metagenome | isolation source: 200 cm saprolite under Douglas fir tree site 2 hole 1 | place: USA:California | collected 2015-04-18 | reverse complement strand
ACCTGCAGGCCGGGAATGCCGTGCGTGCCGCGGCGTTGCTGGAGCCCTTTGCCACTTCCGAAAACGACCCGGCGTTTCTCGCCACGTACAGCGACGCGCTCATGCGGTCGGGGAATCTCGAACGCGCGCGCGAATTGCTCGAGCAGCTTCTGCGAGAAAAAAATGAAGGCATGACCCAGCTGTTCGAGCTCGCGGACCGCTATGCCGCCGCCAGTCAGGACCAGAAGGCCACGGAGATACTCCTGATGCTAAAGCGGCGGATGTTTGCGGACAAACGGCAAAATGATTTCGCGACTTTGATGGATGGCGTCGGGGAAAAGTACCCGCACTCGCAGACCATTCTTGAATTCTGGGCTTCCATCCACAACGAATTGAATCGTGAATCGCAATATTTTGAAGTGTTGATCAAGCTGTTCGACGTGTACCTGACGTCGGGAAACGTCAAAAAGGCGGCGGAGTCTCTCGAGCGGCTCGTGGACATCGATGCGTACGACTATCGCAATCAAGAGCGGCTGGAACTGCTGCGCGGCCGAGTGGATGAAGTGCAGTTGAAGCGGATCGCGAGCCGGCTGATGAAATCGGGCTCCCCCACGCCGGGTCATGCTTCGCACGATCATCCGGCGCAGGGTCCCGCGGCGCCTTCTCCCGGCGGTGAAGAAGGCCGGCAGATGCAGGCGCTGGAAGATCTGATCGTACAGACGGAGATTTTCTTGCAGTACTCGCTGCAGAACAAGGCGCTGGAGCGTCTGCAAAGAATCGCGGCGATGTTCCCGGGGGAAGAGGAGCGGAACGCGCGGCTGTCCAATCTCTACCAGATGGCAAACTGGTGGCCGCAGGGAGCGCCCAAGCCGAAGACGGAACCTGCTACTCCGCAGCCGGTGCCAGCCGCACCCGCGGCGCCTGTCGCGGAGGCTCCGGCGCCCATCACAACGAAGACCGGAGTGTATTCGGCGGAGACGCTCCGCGATCTCTCCAAGATTTCCGAGGTCAATCAAAAGATATTTCGCCAGCAGACGCCACGGGCGATGCTGAACACGGCGGTCAACGAAGTCGGGACATATTTGCGCGGAACGCGCGCGCTGGCAGTGGTGGGCACACCGGGGCGCCCGCCGGAAATGGCGGCGGAATTTTGCGCGAGTGGCGTGAAGCCCGCGCCCGGCGCGCAAGTGGTCCTGCTTCTGGCGCACGTTGAGAAGGCCGAGCCGGACGAACTGGGCGGGCTCGTGGTGCACGCAACGGAAGGATCGATTCTGAGCGATCTAGGGTTGGCGACGGCGCTGGGGGTGATGATCACGGACAAAGAGACGCAGATGCCTGCGGGGATGCTGATCGTGGGCCATGCCGAAGAGCACAAGTGGAAGCCGAATGAGGCGTACTTCCTGCAGGCCATTGGCGACCAGATGCTCATGAGCGTCAGCCACACGCGGCTGCGGTCGTTGGTGCGGCGCATGGGCGTTTCGGACGAGCGGTCGGGGTTGCTGAGCCGGAGCTCGTACCAGAGTTGTTTGCTGACGGAAGCGGACCGCGCGCGGACGCAGGGAACGCCGTTGGCGCTGACGATTTTGCAGATTGATCGCGGGGCGGAGATTTTACGGCAACAGGGTGAGTCGCCGCTGGAGCGTTTTCTGGAGCAACTGGCGCGGTCGCTGCAATCGATCGTGAGGCAGAATGATGTGGCCGTAAAATACACTTCGTGGTCGCTGGCATTTATTTTGCCGGATACGACGCTGGCGGGAGCGCAGAATCTGGCGGATAAATTGCGCCGAGCGGCGTCCGGGCTGCGGCCGCCGTGGGACTCGACGCAGATTACCCTGAGCGCGGGAATTGTCGAGGCGGTGGCGAAGCACGAGTACGACAGCGAAGACATCGTGACGGATTTGATCAACCGCGCGGAGTTTTCGATCGAAGAGGCGAGGAAGCGCGGCGGGGATACCGTCGTGGCGCTAGAGACGCCAAAGCTCTGAAGTTCGATAGCGCAACTTGCAGCAAGTATTTGTTCAATTCAACGTCCTGCGTTCGCACTTGCAACGTATGCTTTGGCTTCCTCAAGATCTCCGGAATCGTTATTCGCAGATGCGACCGCAATCGCCGCGGAATACCATTCGACGGCTTTTTGGACATTCATTGGCACTGCCGATCCACCCGAGTAAATTCTGCCAAGTTCGATTCTGGCGATAAAGGCGTCGGAGCTATCTGGAGGTCTTGCGACCGCCTCGAAAAGTCGAATTGACTCCGGCACGTCCCATGGAATTCCAAGGCTTCGCGCATACATGTACGCAAGGTTGAGAATTGCGCGAGAAGCGCCTTGTTCGGCGGCGGCCGACAAAAAGCGGAAGGCTTCTTTGTAGTTAGTTTCAACGTCTACGCCATTGAGATAGCGGAGGCCAAGTGCACATTGGTTGACACAGCTGCCCGCCTCGGCTTTTCGGCGCATCTCGTCGATGGACATATTGAATAGTGGCGGCCTGAGTGGAGCCGCCTATTAATTATACGTTGATGTCGGCAAATGAGCTCTCTTGGAGACTGATCTGCCATGCTGGATTTCTTCTTTTGGCCTTCGACGGTAAACTGTTGACTGGCGACTTCTAAAAAGTGAGGGAAATATGTTTCCGACGGATGTGGTGATTGTGGCGGGGGCGCGGACGCCGATGGCGCGTTACACGGGGGCGTTTTCGGAGGTGAGCGCGATCGAGTTGGCGGCGCATGCTTCGAAAGAGGCGATTCGGCGGTCGGGGGTGGATCCGGGCGAGTTTGACCACGCGATTTTTGGCAATGTGATGCAGACGAGTGCGGATGCGCTGTATGGCGCGCGGCATGTGGGATTGAAGGCCGGGCTGAAAATCGAGACGCCGGCGGTGACAGTGAATCGGTTGTGCGGTTCGGGGATCGAGGCGATCGCGCAGGCGGCGCAGCGATTGCTGCTCGGCGAAGCGAACATGGTGCTTGCAGGCGGAATGGAGAACATGACGCAGGCGCCGTTTGTGATTCGCGGGGCGCGAACGGGATTGAAGCTGGGCGGGGGAGCGCTGGAAGACTCTTTGATGGCTGGGCTGACGGATACGTACTGCGGATTGCCGATGGCGCTTACAGCGGAAAAGCTCGCGGAGCAGCATGGGATCACTCGAAAAGATGCCGACGCGTACGCGCTGCGCAGCCAGCAGGCGGCGGACGCGGCGTACAAGGCGTGCCGCATCCGGGAGGAGCTTGTGCCGGTGGAAGTGAAGCAGGGGAAGAAGACGATTGTGGTGAGCGAAGACGATCACCGGCGGCCGGAAACGACGATGGAGACGCTGGAGAAATTGCCGCCGTCGTTCAAGAAAGATGGGATTGTGACGGCGGGAAATGCGAGCGGGATTGTGGATGGCGCGGCGGCTGTGGTGGTGACGCGAGAGAAAATCGCAAAGGAGCGGGGATTGAAACCGCTCGGGCGCATCGTGTCGTGGGCGGTAGCGGGAGTCGACCCGAGCATCATGGGGATTGGGCCGGTACCGTCTTCGCAGAAGGCGCTGAAATTGGCAGGGCTGACGCTGGAACAAATGGATCGCGTGGAAGTGAACGAGGCTTTCGCGGCGCAATACCTTGCCGTGGAAAGAGTGCTTGGGCTGAAGCGCGAGAAGACGAATGTCAACGGCGGTGCGATTGCACTGGGGCATCCGCTCGGGGCTTCGGGGACCCGGCTGGTGATTACGATTTTGAACGAGTTGCGCCGGAATGGATTGCGGTATGGGCTGGCGACGGCGTGCATCGGCGGAGGGCAGGGGATTGCGATGATCGTGGAAGCGCTAGGAAATTCGTGACTGGTGACTCGTGACTGGTGAAAGCCCGGCGCTGGTAATCGTGGGTGCGGGCGGTTCGCATATTCCAAGCAGGCTTTCTGATAGACTTTCCCTTCCGCCGCCGGGTGGTTCCTGACATTGGGCTGGCGAAATTACAATCGAGGAAAAGCATGTCGATTCGAAAAGTGGGTGTCGTGGGGTGTGGGCTGATGGGTTCGGGGATCGCGCAGGTGGCGGCTGCGTCGGGATTCGAAACCGTGGTGCGCGAAGTGAGTGCAGAGCTGGTGGAAAAGGGAATCAAGGGCATTGAGAAGAATTTGAATCGTTTGGTGGAGAAGGGCACGATCACAGACGCCGTGAAGGGCGAGATTCGGGGGCGGTTGAAGGGGACGACTTCCATTGATGATCTGAAAAATTGTGATTTGGTAATTGAGGCGATCATCGAGCAGCTTCCGGCGAAGCGGGAACTTTTTGGGGCGCTGGATGCGATTTGTCCGCCGGCGACCATTTTTGCGAGCAATACGTCGTCCTTGACGATCACGGAAATCGCTACGGCGACGAAGCGGCCGCAGCGTTTCGTGGGGCTGCACTTCTTCAATCCCGTGCCGGTGATGAAGCTAGTGGAAGTGGTGCGGACGATTGCGACAGAGCCTGCTGTTTACGAGGAAATGGTGGCGTTCGGAGCGAAGTTGGGCAAGACGCCGGTGCGCGCGCATGACAGCACCGGCTTCATCGTGAATCGGCTGCTGGTGCCGTATCTTTTGGACGCGATTCGCGCGCTGGAAGAAGGCGTCGGCTCGATCGAGGACATTGATAATTCGATGAAGCTCGGATGCGGGCATCCGATGGGGCCGCTGACGCTGCTGGATTTCGTGGGGCTGGATACGACGTATTACATTTCGCAAATCATGTTTGATGAATTCAAGGAACGGCGATTCGCGGCGCCGCCGTTGTTGAAGCGGATGGTGCTCGCGGGGTGGAATGGGAGGAAGTCGGGACGCGGGTTTTATGATTATTCGGATTCGCAGAATCCGAGAGCACAAAAATTATAGTGGAGAGAATAAAATAGAAGAGAAATAAAACGCAGGGACACAGAGCACGCAGAGTGGAGAAGGAAAAATAAAAGATGGCTTACGAGAATCTACTGTATGAGAAGAAAGACGGGATTGCGTATATCACCTTCAACCGGCCGAAGGTGCTGAATGCGCTGAACCGGAAAACGGTGGAAGAGTTGCAACATGCGCTGCTCGATGCGCGCGAGGACCAGGCCGTGCGCGTTTTGATTCTCACGGGTACGGGAGAAAAAGCGTTCGTCGCGGGCGCGGACATCAGCGAGCTGGCGCTGCAAACGGCTGTTAACGGCAAGGAGTTTTCGCTGTTCGGTCAGGGCGTCTTCCATTTGCTGGAAACGATGGGGAAGCCATCGATCTGCGCGATCAATGGATTTGCACTGGGTGGCGGCTGCGAGCTGGCGCTTTCCTGCACCATTCGAATCGCCAGCAAGACAGCGAAACTCGGCCAGCCGGAAGTGAAACTTGGGATTCTTCCCGGCTATGGCGGTTCGCAGCGGCTGGCGCGGCTGTGCGGCAAGGGCGTGGCGCACGAACTTTGCCTTACCGGCGAAATGATCTCGGCGGAAGAAGCGCAACGCATCGGACTGGTCAATCACATCTATGAAACTGCGGAGTTGATTCCCGCGGCAGAAACGATGGCGAAGAAGATTATCGCCAATGGACCCCTCGCGGTGAAATTCACCATGGAAGCAATCGAACGCGGCGTGGAAATGGCGCAGGAGGAAGGGTTGTTCCTGGAGGCGACACTATTCGGCGTGGCTTGCGCGACAGAAGACATGCGCGAAGGCACGAAGGCGTTCTTGGAAAAGAGGCCGCCGCAATTCAAAGGGAAATAAAGGAAGTAAATGAGGCAGAAGAAGTAAAAAATAAGAGTAGGGAGCGGGGCGGATTGGCGATGGGGGAGAAAATGCAGCCCGGTAAGATTGATGGTGCGCTGAGCGCGGCGGGTTTTCGCTTTGGCATCGTCATCAGCCGCTTCAATAGTTTTATTACCGAGCGACTTCTTGCGGCGGCGGTAGATGCGCTGGAACGTGCGGGTGCAGGCGGCAAGGATGTTGATGTCGTGCACGTTCCGGGGGCGTTCGAATTGCCGCTTGCGGCGAAGAAACTGGCCGCGACCGGCAAGTACGATGCCCTGATCGCCATCGGGTGTGTTTTGCGCGGCGAGACGACACATTACGATTATGTTTGCTCGGAGACTGCACGAGGATTGCAGCTCGCACAGATGGACAGCGGCTTGCCAATTATGTTTTGTGTGCTGACGTGCGACACGCTGGAGCAGGCCATCGACCGCGCGGGGCTCAAGGGCGGGAACAAGGGATTCGAAGCGGGGCTCGCCGCCATCGAAATGGCGCAACTGTCGCGCAAGCTTCGCGCATCTTCTTCGAAGCCGGCCGCTGCTGGAAAGCCGCGGCGCAAGTAACGTGTCTCTCCGCACAAAATCCCGCGAGTTTGCGATGCAGATGCTCTTTCAGTGGGACATGAGCCAGCAGGATTTCACCAAGCTGGAAACGAAATTTTGGAAAAGCGCGAAAGCCGCGGACAAGACGCGCGCTTTCGCGAGCAAGCTTTTTGAAGGCGCAGCGAAGGACGTCACCGCGCTCGATGCAATCATCGCCAGGCACTCCGACAACTGGCGGTTCGAACGGCTCGCGGCCATCGATCGCGCCATCTTGCGGCTGGCGATTCATGAAATGAACGGCACGGATACGCCGGCCAAGGTTGTCTTGAACGAAGCGGTGGACCTGGCAAAGAAGTTTTCCTCGGAGGAGTCCGGAGCGTTCGTGAACGGGGTCCTCGACGCTGTCCATAAGTCGTTGAAAAACAAATAGTTATACGTTAATCTGCTTCGTCAAAATCCTCCCATGAAAACCTGCGCGTGGGTCGCGAAACTTTATGGCGCGCCTGGTGTTTTATTTTGCAAGTGTGGTGGTAATTCCAGGAACGACTTAACAGGAGAAAAGACTTATGAACGCAGAACTCATAGTCCGTCGAGGTGTGCTCGCGGTTGCTTTTGCCGGTTTGCTCGCCGGTGGTGCGTATGCCCGGAGCCAGGATCCGACCCCGCAGCAGCAGGACGTTCAGAACGACAAGAAAGACATTCGAAACGATAAGAAAGACCTGGCGAAGGACCGAGCTGATCGCAACGCCGATCAGCGCGATATCAATCGCGACAAGACCGACCTGAGCAAAGACCGCGCCGACCGCAACGCGGACCAGAAAGATATCAATCATGATCGCAAGGACCTGAACAAGGACCGTGCGGACCGCAACAAGGACCAGCGCGACATCAATCATGACAAAACCCAACTTGCGCGCGATGACAAGAAATTCGGTGTCAACAGCGCGCAGGCGCAAGCCGATCGCAAGGATCTGCACTCGGATCGCGTCGACCGCAACAAGGATCAGAAGGACATCAATCACGATCGCACGGACCTGAACAAGGACCGCGCGGACCGCAATGCCGATCAGCGCGACATCAACCACGACAAGAAAGACTTGTCCAAGGACCGCAAAGATCGCAACAAGGACCAGAAGGACATCAACAAGGACAAGAAAGACCTGCACAAGGATCGCAAAGATCTGAAGCAGGATCGCAAGGGCCACAGGTAAACTTGCGGTCCCGACAAGCAGGCCGCGCGGGATCAACCGCGCGGCCTATTTCATTTGTGGAAATGGTTCGACTCAGGCGTGGATCGTGCCTTCGAAGATTCTGACGGCCGCGCCACTGACGCGGGGAACCAGTTTCTTTCCGCTCTGTGTGACTTCCACTTCAATGTGGCTAGGACGGCGCATTTCGGCGCCTTGCAGAATGCTGAGAGTGTGCCCCGCGGCCATCTTCCCATGGCTGACTAGATAGGCGCCAAGCGAGCCGGCAGCGGAGCCGGTGGCCGCGTCTTCGTAAAGTTCCCAGGGAAGCATGCCGCGGGAGAAGGCTTTGCCATTGCCGCCGAGGGCGAAGCAATAGGACATGGTGGCGTTTTTCCCCTGCAGCTTGCTCAGCTCGTTCATGTTCATGGCGATCTTGCCGAGCGCGGCGCGATTGCGCAGCGGCACCATCAAATTGAAAATGCCAGTGGAAACAAATTGCGGCTCGAGCTTGGGATCGAGATCTTTTGGCGAAATCCCCAGAGCGCTGGCAAGTTTTTTCTTATTGATTCTGTCTGACTTGAACAAGGCCTCCTTCTGCGTCATCGTGACGCGTTGAGGGCGGCCATCTTTGAAGCGAATCTCGACGGGCAGAACGCCAGCGCCGGTCTCCTGAAGAATGTGGACTCCGCCTTCCTGGGCGGGAACAACGCCTAGTTCCGCGAGCAAGAACCAGGTTCCGATGACGGGATGCCCCGCCAGCTTGAGTTCTTGCTTGGTCGTGAAAATGCGCAGGCGGGCCAGAGCTGCTTCTTCCGTCGGTTTTTGGACGAAGACCGTCTCCGCCAGGTTCATTTCGCGCGCGATGGCCTGCATCTGATCATCGGAGAGGCCGTCACCATCCGTGAACACAGCGAGGGGATTGCCTTCGAAGCGCGTCGTAGTAAAGACATCGAGAGTATAGAAGCGGTGTTCCATGGCTGGTCGTAGATCGCCGCGGGAGCAATTTGCAAATTTCAGATGCGCTCGAGCTGGGCGACCGTCCTTTCGTTGGTGATATTTCCGGTGTTCAACGTCGATTTCGGTTCGATCAGGATGATGTGGACTTCCTCGTCCGCGGCGGGGCAGTGCTCGACGCCGCGCGGCACGACGACAAATTCGCCTTCGTTGACGATGGCTTCGTGGCTGGGGAACTTCATCCGCAGCGTGCCTTTCACGACCAGAAAGAGTTCGTCTTCGTTCTCATGATGATGCCAGATGAATTCGCCTTTCAGCTTGACGGCTTTGACATGGCAATCGTTCACCTCGCCGATGACGCGCGGGTTGCAGTAGTCGGAGAAGAGGGCGAATTTTTCCTTCAGGTTGACCGTTTTCATGTCGCACCTATAGATTGTGAGCCATCTGAGTTACAGCTTCGAGAACGCGGCGAGTTGTTTCCGGTTTGGAGGTTTCGCAGTAAACGCGCAAAAGATTCTCGGTTCCTGAGGCGCGGACAATCACCCATCCGACCTCGCCCAGATAGAGCTTGATGCCATCCATATCTTCCCGGCGCACCACCGGCAGGTCAAGGATACGGGTCAGTTTGGCTTCCGAAAAGTGAGCGATGGCTTTTTCTTTTTGGCCTGGTTTCAGATCCAGATCCACGCGGCCGTAATGATACTCGCCGAATTCGGCGGTAAGCCCGGCCAGCAGTTCACCAAGCGATTTGCCATGCCAAGCCATCAACTCCGCCAAGAACAGTGCCGAGACCGTCGCGTCGCGCTCGGGAATGTACAGATTGGTGCCAATGCCGCCGCTTTCTTCGCCGCCGATCAAAATGTTCTGTTCGAGCATCAACTCGCAGATGTATTTGAAGCCGATGGGCGTTTTGTGAAGTTTCCGGCCAAATTTTGCGGCGAGCTTGTCGATGAGCTTCGTCACGGAAAAGGTTTTTGCAATATCGCCGGGCAGGTTGCGGGTTCCTGCGAGGTGCCAGACGAGCAGTGCAAAGATTTGGTGAGGATTCACGAACGTGCCGTCGCGGTCGATGGCGCCGATGCGGTCGCCATCGCCATCGGCGCACAAGCCGGCATCGAATCTTCCGGCGAGCACCGCTTGCCGCAAGGCCTCTATATGCGGCTCGATTGGCTCCGGATGCACGCCGCCGAAGAGCGGGTCGCGCGTGGCGCGAATTTCATCGGAGACGATGCCATTGCGCCGGAAAAGTTCGACGAGCAAGCCCGTGGCCGAGCCGTGCATGACATCGGAGACGAAGCGAAGCTTCGCGTCGCGTAGCCTTTGCCAATCGACCAGTTTTTCGAGCGTATCGAGATAAGGCGCGCGCGGCTCCAGTGGATGGATCAGTTTTTTCCGCGGGGGCAGCGGCGGCACACTTTCTCTCTGCACGACATCGAGATCATTCTCGATTTGCGTCACAATCGAAGGCAATGCCGAGCTGCCGTAGCTCGCTTTGTACTTGATGCCATTCCATTGATAGGGATTGTGGCTCGCGGTGATCATCAAGCCGCCAGCCGCTCCGCGTTGCCGCACGAGCAGGGAAACCGCCGGGGTGGGACAGGGTTTATCCGTCAAGAAAACGGGAGTGCCGCTGGCGGATACCACTTCGGCGGCGGCCGCGGCGATGCCGTCCGAGGCGAAGCGATGGTCGTAGCCGATGACGACGCCCTTGCGCGCATCTTCACAGCGCACCACGTAACGGGCGATGGCCTGCGCCACAATCCGCGCGTTCGCAAACGTAAAATCTTCGGCGATCACACCGCGCCATCCATCGGTTCCAAATTTAATCGCAGTCATGAGCAGCAGTGGAGAGTATACGCGAAGCGATATAGCCACCAAACAGCCGGATTGGCCTATTAAAGAAGGTCTTTCCGCCGCTGTTCTTCCAACCATTTCACGACTTTGCCGACTTCTTGGGCGCGGTCGCGCAGGCAGATGAGCAGCGCATCGGGCGTCTCGACGACGACGAGATCACGCACGCCAATCGCAGCCACGAATTTAGACGGGCTCCACAGAAAATTGCCTTCCGCATCGAGCGCGTGGCCGTCTCCAGCGATAACGTTTTCGCCGCAGTTCTTCGCGAGCAGTTCATAAACGGCCGCCCAGGAACCAATGTCGCTCCAGCCCACTTCGGCAGGAATGACAAACACCCGCGGCGTTCCCTCCGTGCGGGTGGCAGGCTCGAGGACGGCATAGTCCACGGAAATATTTTCAAGCTTTCCATAAATGGCGCGCAGCTTGCGCTCGTAAATGCGGGTTCCAATAAATTCAGCGAGCTTTTCCAGCGCGGAATGCGTTCTTGGCAGGAAAGTTTTCAAGTTCTCAAGAAACGTGGAAACCCGCCAGAAGAACATCCCGGCGTTCCAGTGATAGTTTCCGGACGCGAAGTATTCCTGCGCGAGCTTTAGTGCGGGCTTCTCCGTGAATCTCCGGGCGGCAAAAACAGGGAAGCCTTTGGATTCGATCGGTTCACCGCTTCTTTCGATGTAGCCGAACCCTGTCTCCGGTCTGGTTGGAGGGATGCCAAGAACGACCATTCGCCCCGGTTCGCTAGCCACGTCGAGGGCGGCGCTCACGATCTCTCGAAACTTTTGCGGTTGCTCGATGTAATGGTCAGCGGGGAGCACGGCCATCAACGCATCGCCGCTCGCCGCATGGCGCACGTGAATTGCCGCGAGGCCAATGGCCAGCGCAGTGTTTAGTCCCATGGGCTCGATCAGCACGCGCTTGCGCGCGGCTGCCGGAACCTGCTTGCGGACGGCGACGGCCTGTTCGGCATTCGTGACCATCCAGATGTGCTTGCCGGAAATCAGCGGCCGCAGCCGCGCGACGGTCTGCTGCAACATGCTATCCTTACCGACGATGTTCAAAAGCTGTTTAGGAGTGCGCGTGCGGCTGCGCGGCCAGAAACGAGTGCCACGCCCTCCTGCAAGGATCACCGCATGCGTAGTGAGTTTATCGTTCGCCATAGATTGGCTGCCGACTTATTCGAAGACGGTTTTCTCGATCTCTTGGAACCCGAGACCCTTTTCCGTCAAACGAGCCGTCAGTGCCGCTATATCCGGGACGTAGGTCCGCAGAATCTTCGAAGCACTTCTGGAGTCCACCGTAAGTTTCTCCAATCCCGCGGGAATCAGCCAGCATTCACCGCTTTGAAATTTCGCCGAGACCGATCCCCACGTGAGAATTCCATCGCCGGTAAGCACGACAAGCAGATCAATATGTTCGGTATTTGTAAGGACCTCCGTGGCCGCAGCGATTTTCCATCGTTCAGCGGCGAAATAGCGACAAGCAGCAAGGAGCGAAACCTCGGAACCCTGCGCGCGCAAGCGAATTCGATGTGTCTTTGCGCCGATGGGCCGGCCAAACTGAATCACATCCAGCGCCTTTTGGATGTGCAATTCTCGCGGACTCCCTTTGGCGTCGACGCGGCCATAATCGTAAACACGATAGGTCAGGTCGGAGTACTCCTGAATTTCGCAGAGCACCATCCCGGGTCCGATCGTATGAGGAGTCCCGGCGCGCACAAAAAACG
>WNFB01004859.1_pt1 | contig 11976 bp, 7 predicted proteins | sample 5400501 | NCBI WGS metagenome assembly WNFB01 (sample SAMN13153341, study PRJNA577476) | soil metagenome | isolation source: 200 cm saprolite under Douglas fir tree site 2 hole 1 | place: USA:California | collected 2015-04-18 | reverse complement strand
AAGCTGATGCAGGGGAAGGGGAACCGCCCCCTTCCCCTGCGCCCCATCCCCAAAACCCGGACCAGAAAGTGTCAACTATGTCCCCGGTCTAAACTGTCAACTATGTGCCCGGCTGGACAAGCGCACGAAACAAAGCCCCGCAAGGGGCGACAGAAAGGGCACGAAGCACGCACCACAATGGTCATCTACAAGACCTCCTGCGTACCACAAAAGGCTTCCAGACATGCTATAATTAACCCAGTTCTCAGGACCCGTAACATCCTATAAATACAGTCAGTTACAAGACTTCACCCGAAAAGAAGAACACCCCGGTCAAAGACAGAATCGTGACCGGTTCAAGCTAAGAGCCAACAGCTAAAAGCCAAGAGCCAAACATGCCCGACGACCAGAATCCCGAACTCCCATTAGCACCTCCTCCCGGCGGCGACGGCAGTCCCGGCGCCCTGAACATTCAACCCGTCAACATCGAAGAGGAGATGCGCCGCTCGTATCTCGACTACTCGATGTCGGTGATCATCGGCCGCGCTCTCCCCGACGTCAAAGACGGCCTAAAGCCCGTCCACCGCCGCATTCTGTACACCATGCAACAAATGGGGTTGCAGCCCAACAAGGCTACGCGCAAGTGCGCGCGCATCGTCGGCGAAGTGATGGGCAAGTATCATCCGCACGGCAACCTTGCTGTCTACGATGCTCTGGTTCGCCTGGCACAGCCTTGGAGCATGCGCTATCCGCTGATTTTTGGTCAGGGAAATTTTGGTTCCGTTGACGGTGATCCGCCCGCGGCGGATCGCTACACCGAAGCGAAATTGAACCAGGTTGCTACCGCGCTGCTCGAAGATCTGGACAAAGATACCGTCGACTTCCATCCCAACTACGATGGCAGCGAAGTCGAGCCCGACGTTCTCCCAACCCGCATTCCGAATCTGCTGATCAACGGCTCCGATGGAATCGCGGTCGGGATGGCGACCAAGATTCCGCCGCACAATTTGACCGAGATCGTCGACGCGACGATCACCCTGATCAACAATCCCAACGCGCAGCTCGCCGAAGTCCTGAAGTACGTGCTCGGCCCCGATTTCCCCACCGCCGGCGTCATCCACGGACGCGCCGGAATCTTCGAAGCCTACCGCACCGGCCGCGGACGCTTCATGGTGCGCGCCAAAGCTGCCATCGAAACCCTCACCAAAGACCGCCAGGCCATCATCGTCACCGAAATTCCTTATCAGGTAAACAAAGCCCGCCTGGTCGAACGCATCGCGCAGCTAGTCAACGACAAAGACATCGAAGACATCTCCGACATTCGCGACGAAAGCGACCGCGACGGCATGCGCATAGTCGTCGAACTAAAGCGCACCGCAGAACCACAAATCGTTCTTAACAAGCTCTTCAAGCATACCCAGATGCAGGAGAGCTTCTCCATGATCCTGCTCGCCGTATGCAATGGCCAGCCCCGCGAACTGGGATTGATCCCGACCATCAAGTACTTCATCGAGCACCGCGTCGACGTAGTCCGGCGCCGCACTGCCTACCTGCTTGCGAAGGCCAAAGACCGCGAACACATCCTCGAAGGCTATCTCACCGCGCTCGACCATCTCGACAACGTCATCGCGATCATCCGCGGCAGCGCCAACCGCGCCGATGCCCGCGAGAATTTGGTCGCATTCTTCGGCGGCAAGAAGATCGACATCAACACCACCGGCCGCGCTCCCAAGCTGAGCCCCGAAAAGCCTTTCACCTCCAAGCAGGCTGACGCGATTCTCGAATTGCAGCTGCACCGCCTGACCAAGCTTTCGATCGACGAAATTTCGAACGAGCTCAAGCAGGTCCGTGACCACATCGCCGAGTACGAATCCATTCTCGGCTCCGAGAAAAAGCTGCGCGCCGTGATCATCAACGAGCTTGAAGAAGTGAAAAAGCTTTACGGCGACGAACGCCGTACTCGCATCGAAGACGAAGCCGCCGAAATCGTCCTCGAAGACCTGATCGCCGACGAGCAGACCGCCGTCACCGTCAGCCACTCCGGCTACATGAAGCGCACGCCCATCTCCACCTACCGCATGCAGCGCCGCGGAGGCACGGGCCGCACCGGCATGAAGACGCGCGACGAAGATTTCGTCGAGCATCTCTTCATCGCCTCAACCCACGCCTACATTTTGATCTTCACCAACAAGGGCCGCGTCTACTGGCTAAAGGTCTACGAGATCCCCGACGTCAGCGCCGCCGGCAAAGGCAAGCACATCGGCAACCTGGTCTCGCTGCAGCCCGGCGAGACTGTGAGGACCATGCTGGCCGTCCGCAACCTCGAAGAAGCAGGCAAACACATCTTCTTCGCCACGCGCAACGGTCTGGTAAAGAAATCCGAGCTGCGCGAGTTCACGCACGTGCTGTCCGTCGGTATCAAAGCCATTCTCATCGAGGAAGGCGATGAACTGGTGGCCGCCCGCATCACCGACGGCAACCAGATCATCTTCCTCGCTTCGCACGAGGGCATGGCCGTCCGCTTCGACGAAAGCCACGTCCGCCCCATGGGCCGCTCCGCCTACGGTGTGAAAGGCATCAATCTCGAAAAGGGAGACTACGTAGTAGGCATGGCCACAACCCCGAAGCCCGGCACAGAACAAGTAGGAACGGCAAATGTGGGGACAGCCGCCCCTTCGGCAGGCTCAGGGCAAGCTTCGGCTGTCGCGGGCGCGCAAGCGCCCGCCAGTGGCACGGACGCCGCCACCGAACCCGAAGTCATCGACGTAACCGTCAAAGGCTCCCTAATCCTCTCCGTCACCGAAAACGGATTCGGCAAGCGCACCCCCGCCGACGAGTACCGCCTGACCAACCGCGCCGGCAAAGGCGTGATCAATCTAAAAACCACCGAGCGCAACGGCAAGGTAGTCGGCATCGCCCAGGTCGACGAATCCTCCGAGGTAATGCTGATCAGCCACTACGGCAAAATCATCCGCATGGATTCAAAGACCATCCGCGAATCCGGCCGCAACGCCCAGGGCGTCCGGCTGCTGCACCTCGAACCCGGCGACCGCGTAGCCGCGGCCGTAGTCATCGTCCCAGATGAAGAACCAAATGGCGGCAACGGAGGCACGCTGATTCAGTGATCGGGTCGAGTGGCACAATCTCCCTGAGCGCAGTCGAAAAGGAGCGGCAACCTCGGTATCGATTGCGCGCAAAATAGCAAAGGGTGGAGCAGCCGCCGTGTGCAGGATTACTCAAGTCTGGCGTTGCTTCTCCCGTTGATCCAAATCGACGCTTCCCCGTCTGGGTTTACCTGGAGCGTAGATCGTGAAGAGGGTCTTAATACATTCGCCTTCCGCAGACGGTGAAGGAGTCAAAAAATCTGTGCCAGCCTTCCGGGGCTTCTCCCAGGTCTGGAGCTTCAGGGTGACTCTTCAACCACTGATCCAGTTCTATGGCCATCGGCGCGAGGAATTGTCGCTGATCAACTCGATCGCGTAAATGGTCACGATAGGCGCGGCACCGGGCATCCCGAGGCGGCCTGATCTTAACGGCCGCCATGAGCTAACCGATCGCGTCTACGATTTGCTGGGAAATGCGCTTGGATTCTTCAGAGCCGGGTGGAGTCTTTTCAAGGCGTGCGTACAGCTTCTGTAGCGACTGATTCTTCGAGGCGGACGCTTTGCGAGCGGGAGGATGCGAGACTGCGCCGCTGCGCCGCCGATTTTGTTTCGCCGTTGCCATATAGGAATGTTAGCAAAGGCCGCTATGCTTGGAAAGGCCAGGATCGTGCGGTGTGTGCTCGTACGTTTCGAACTCGCAAAACGTGAGGTAGGCTAAGTTGTAGTGGTGGCCTCAAAATCTCAAGTCTTGCAAAACCGGAGAAACCTGGTGCACCCGGCAATGTGGCGCGGGCGCCTCGCCCGCGCAATCCCTCCAAAGGCACGTAGTCCTGGACCGCCAGCTACCCTTGCTGTGCTGCAGCCTCTGCGGCTTTGTGCCAGCCAAACACTCTCCGCCCCACCCACCGCACCACTCTCCACCCCAGCGCCACTCCGACCAATATCGTCCCCAGCCACAACACGACCGCCGGCAGATAAAACAGAATGGCCGTCATCGACGAAGCATAGTCCGCCACTCCATCCAGCCCATCGCGAAACGCAATCTTCATCTGGTACAGCGGACGCCAATTCAGACCAAACACCTGCGCCTCCGCCTCCGCTCGCATCGTCACTGTAATCGCCACGGTCTCGATTTGCTTCGAGAGCGCCTCGAACTCCGCCTGTTGCTGCTCGATCTGCCCGCGGACGTCGCTTAACTTTTCGCTCACTTCGAGCGTATCCTTCACCGTCTTGGCCTGCTTCAGAATCGCCAGATACTGCGTCTCCTCCGCCCGCAGATTGCGCAGGCTGGCTTCCTGATCGACATACTGCCGCGTCACATCCTGCGCCTCGACCTTCTCGCTCTCAATGCGCAGCCCCAGCTTGCGGATCTCCGCCCGCACCTCTTCAAACCGCGCCGCCGGCACGCGAATCGTCAACGATCCGCCAGTCGCATCCTGCCCGCCACGTACTTCCGAACTCACCAGAAATCCGCCCACACGCTCGGCCAACGTCCGAATCTTCTCCGCCGCCTCAGCTGGACGCTGCACAACCATATCGAGCGAACTCGTGCGGACCATCTTTCGGTCCGCAGCACCAGCATCTGCGACAGGCGCAGGAGGCGGTGAAGCGAGCTTGTTGGCGCTGAACGTCGCCGCCTGCATTTCTCCCGGCACTCCCCCAATCACACCCACTGCACGATCGCGCTCCATGAAAGAGGCGATTCGTGCCTGACGCCAAGCCCTGCTCATGTCCACGGATACCGGGCCCGCCGACAGACCGGTTGCCTTCTCATTGGCAATCAAACGCGCCTGTTCGTACGGCCGAATCGCGCCCACATAGAACGCGACTATGAGAGCCGCACTCAACCACCCGGTTTTGAGAAGCTTGCTGTTCATCCAAAACATCCCCCAACGCGATCTCCACGTCACTGACATGGTGTCGTCCTTTCGCGCTATCCGAAGTGAAACGCCTATCTGGAATAGAGCATCGGCCGCGGAATTTTGTTCCCGCCATTCGCGACCTTTAGGGAAAGAACGCCCAACCCGCTGAAATTTGCGGCTGTTTTTCGACGCCGGGTGGGCCCGCCTCGCGTCGACGCAAGGGCAATGGCTGATCGGGAGCCATTCTTAAGCCAAACTGGCGTGAATTCCAAGGCCTTCGGCGGCCTGCCGAAGCCGCTTATCTCTTGTCCACAGCAGCGTGGACGGATTGATGAAGACCGAGGCTATTAAATGTGCGTCGGTCAGGCCGATACCGAGGCTATACAAACGGCGAGCCTCGATCATCACCCGCACTTCGCTCAACCGCGTCACTCGCACCTGTGGTAAGAGGTCAAGCAGTGCAAGCGTCCTGGTGCGCTCCTCCAGCGATCCCAGCGCAAGTTCCGCAATGATGAAGGGATGGATCACAATGCGCCCTTGATTCAGATGCGTGCGCATTTCTTTGTTTCCCGAACGGAGATGGTCGATCCAGATAGAGGTATCCGCGAGAATCAATTCGGTCGCACCTTGGCCTTGTCCGGCCTGCGGCGTGGGATATTCTTCAAATTCGGCATTGTGCCTCCCAACGACGCCAACCTGCGGGCGCTCTCCCGCTCAATGAGCGCCTTCAGTGCTTCACGAAGCAACGCCGTTTTCTCCTCTACGCCAGTGAATTCCTGGGCGATGCGTACGAGATCGTCATCCAGCGCAACCGTAGTTCTCATAGGAGACTCCAGGCACTGATTATAGCATCAAATGATGTCATCTTGTGTGCTTCACCCCGGCAGTGGCCGACACTCAGGCGGTTGTGAACGTGGACGCGCCTGGGGCAAGTCGAGCTGCGCTCGACCGGACAGCCGGGGGCGGCTGTCCCCACATAAACCTTCACCGCTCCCAAGGCACTTTGCATTGACTCTCCCCACGATTCCCCCTAAGATTACTCGGCTCCCGGTTTCCCCCAAATTTACCGTGGTTAGCGGCTTGCTCCTGCATGATCGGCCAGACCGTCTCTCATTACCGCATTGTCGAACTGCTCGGTGGCGGCGGAATGGGCGTGGTCTACAAGGCTGAAGACACTCTGCTCGGCCGCTTCGTCGCCCTCAAGTTTCTTCCTGACGATTCTTCCCAGGACCCGCAGGCGCTCGAACGCTTCCGCCGCGAGGCGCGGGCGGCTTCGTCGCTGAATCATGCCAACATCTGCACCATCCACGAGATCGGCCAGCACGACGGGCACCTCTTCATCGTGATGGAGTGCCTCAGCGGCCAGACCCTGAAGCACATGATTCAGGGCACCCCGATGGATCTCGATCGTCTGCTTACTCTGTCGATCGAAGTCGCCGACGCGCTCGATGCGGCCCACAGCAAGGGAATCGTCCACCGCGACATCAAGCCTGCGAACATCTTCATCACCGATCGCGGACACGCCAAGGTTCTCGACTTCGGACTGGCCAAAATTGCTCGCGCCGCGCGCTCGACCAGCGGCGACTCGCAAACCATGGCTGACCCCGCCAGCCTGGACCTCACGAGTCCCGGCACCGCGGTTGGAACCGTGGCGTATATGTCTCCTGAGCAATTGCGTGGCAGGGAACTCGACGGACGCACCGACCTTTTTTCTTTCGGCGTGGTGCTCTACGAAATGGCTACCGGCGTTCTGCCCTTCCGCGGAGAGACCTCCGCCGTCATTACCGAAGCCATTCTCAATCGCCAGCCTACTGCGGCCGTCCGACTGAACCCTGAACTTCCTACCAAGCTCGAGGAAATCATCAGCAAGGCTCTGGAAAAAGATCGCGACATGCGCTGCCAGACGGCGGCAGAACTTCGCGCTGATCTCAAACGCTTCAAGCGTTCGATCGATTCCTCGCGTACCTCGGTTGTTGCGGAAGCGGCGCAGCCTTCATCCTCCAACAGTTCAGCCGTTTCTGCGCCCCGGTCATCAGCGCGAAAGAAATCTTCCGCTGCCCTGATTTTTGCCTTTGGCTTGCTGCTCGCCGCAGGCGTTGGGCTTTACGCGGGGAAACGATTCCTCGCCACCGCGCCCGCTGACCCTCCGCTCTACCGTCAGCTCACCTTCCGCCGTGGGAGCATTCGTGCCGCGCGCTTTGCGCCCGATGGACAAACCATCTTGTACAGCGCCGCGTGGCAGGGAAATCCGGTCGACGTATTCACGGCGCGTCCCGAAGCTCCTGAGTCGCGCTCCATGGGCCTGGGCCGTACCCAGCTGATGTCGATCTCTCCTAGTTCCGAGATGGCAGTCCTGCTCAACAGCAAAGCCATCGGAGCCTGGGTCAGCATGGGAACCCTGGCGCGCGCGCCGCTTTCTGGAGGAGCTCCGCGCGAAATGCTGGAGCAGGTTCAGTGGGCTGACTGGTCAGCCGATGGCAGCAGTATGGCCGTGGTCCGCGACATGGGCGGCCGCAATCGTCTGGAGATGCCTGTCGGAAAGCCGCTTTATCAGACCGGCGGATGGATTGGCCATCCTCGCGTCTCGCCGAAGGGAGACTACGTCGCCTTTGCCGATCACCCCCTTCAGGGCGACGATAGCGGTTCGCTCGCGGTCGTCGATCTCGCGGGCAACAAGAAGCTCCTTTCCAGCCAGTGGTTCACCATTCAAGGACTCGCCTGGTCTCCCGATGGCAAGGAGGTCTGGTTCACCGCCAGCAAGTCGGGCACGGATCGCACGCTCTATGCCACATCACTCGATGGCAAGCAACGCATCGTGGCCCGCCTGCCCGGCGCTCTCATGCTGCTCGACATTGCCAAGGATGGACGCGTGCTCCTGGTCCGCGCCACATGGCGCCGTGAATTGCTCGGAGTGTTTGCCAACGACCCCAAACAACACGAACTCTCCTGGCTGGACTACACCTATCCCTCCGATCTTTCAGCCGATGGAAAGACTTTGCTGTTTGACGAAGAAGGAGGCGGAGGAGCCCTCGCCTACTCCAAGTCCGGTGGCTTGACCTACGCGGTCTACATCCGCAAGACAGATGGCTCGCCCGCAGTCCTGCTCGGTGAAGGCGGCGCCGTGGCGCTGTCGCCGGACGGAACGTGGGCCATCGCGCAGACGCAGCAATCGCCCTCGCAGTTCAAACTCTTGCCCACCCGTTCCGGCGAACCAAGAGATCTGACCAACGACAACATCAACCACAGTTGGGCTCACTGGTTCCCCGATGGCAGGCGTATTCTGTTCTCGGCCGACGAGCCCGACAAGGGAGTGCGCTTCTATGTCTACGACCTGGCTTCGGGCAAGAGCCAGGTTATCTCCCACGAAGGCGTCAACGGGACTGCGTTCACCATCTCGCCTGACTCCCAGCAGATTGCTGCCATCGGTCCCGATCAGAAGGGATACTTGTACCCCGTCGCCGGTGGCGATCCGCGCCCGATCCCCGGAATCAATCAGGGAGAGCAGCCCATCACCTGGGCAGCCGACGGTCGGTCGCTTTACATCTACCAGCCCGGGGAACTGCCCGCGCGCGTGTATCGCCTAGACGTGCAAACCGGCAAGCGCATGCTCTGGAAGGAACTGATGCCCTCCGATCCCGCCGGCGTCGAGAATATCGGTCCTATCTATATGACTCCTGACGCCAAAACATGCGTCTTTGGCTACCACCGCATGCTCGCCGATCTGTATTTGGTGGAAGGCCTGAAGTAACAGGGTCTTATGTGTGGGGACAGCCGCCCTCGGCTGTCCGACCGGGCGAAGCCCGGTGGTTGTGGCAATGAGTCACCCGAATCCGCTCCAGCCCAAATCCAAGGCTCAATGCACGCAGTACATAACACTCTCCCCACATGTCAGGATTCCATCGGCATGGATTGTCTTTGTCGGCGACGTCGGCTGCATGATAAGTCGTGCCTTTGATCGGAAGATTCTTCTCGACTGCCTGCCGCGGAATCCCGCGCATGATGTGAATTCCAAACCTCAATCCCTTGCTATGAGCGTAGTCCGCCAGCGGCTTGAACCCCGCACCATTCGCCGCTGTGGGAAGCGATTCACCGCCGGCAACAGCCGACCGTATTCATCCATCGTCAGCGGAGCTCCCTGCTTGTAGTCGTGCCCCTGCGCGTTCGGCTCGTTACCACTGAATGTCTACGACGATGTACTTCCAGCCGTATTTCGCAAGATGCTCCGCCATCCAGTCCGCGTTCGCCTTGACTTGCTCCTCGCGGACGGTAGTCCCGTAAGAGTCCCAGCTATTCCAGCCCATGGGAGGAGTCGGTGTAGAAGAAGAATCCACGGCAGCCGCTGAGAGACCCAGAAGTGCGATAATGAGGAGGGCGAGAGTTTGGAACCGAACCATGGTGCGTCATTGTAATCCGCGCAGAGGCAAGCCCGAAAATTTCCGCCCATGACGCCAATCGTGCAGGCATTTAGACTGTTCGTTTGTGTTCCCAGGAATGTAACCCTGCGGCGGAGAAAATTAGTATAATCGGCGAAAAGAAAGCGTATGATAAACCGCCCGCAAGAGAGGTGACTAACAGTGGCTGACCGTCAACAATTTCTCCGTCCCATACCGGCCGATCCCGAACTCAGAAAAATACTGGACGCATCAAAGACTACCCAAGTAACCGAAGAAGAGCTGCGCGAACAGCGGATTAGCTTTGCCTTTGGCAATGCCCCGCAGGGTTCGGAAGGTCGGATCACGAAGGCCAGCGTTAGGGCCGCGTCGGAACACATTAAGCTGCTGCCGTAAAACCGCTGCGGGTTACGCATGTCCGTCCGAGAAAAAGACGATCCCGCCCTTTACACGAAAATCCAAGAACAAAACCTTCTTCGACAATATGACTTGCTGTCAAATTGCGTAGAGATTGGCCTCAAGAAGGGCATAGAGGCGTTCGACAAGTACACCCTCTGGGCGTTGAACTATGCGGCGGTCTCGAACATTTGTCAGCTGGGCGGACGCTATCGCGAGGGCCCGATTCGGGTCGGGAATCACGTTCCACCTCATTTCAATGACGTGCCCCGGCTTATGGATGCATTCTTCTCGCTCATCCATGAGAATTGGACCATTCTAGCTCACCCTACTGCCCTTGCCGCATTTGCGCTTTGGAATCTGAATTGGATCCATCCCTTCATCGAGGGTAATGGGAGAACCGCCCGAGCTGCTTGCTACTACCTCATTTGCATGAAACAGGGGAAAATTATGGGTGGCAAGAAAACTGTGCCAGAACGCATTCGTGAAAACCGGGCTTCCTACATTGCGGGATTGCAGGCGGCAGATCGCGCCTATGAAAAAGGCCAATACGACATCACCGAATTGGCCCAATATCTGGAGGAATTGCTGAAGGGCCAAATACTAGAAACGTCATGAAACACTGACCTGGCTGGCGGTTTTCAGGTCCTAGATATCCAGGTTCTTCACATCCAGCGCATTGTCCTCAATGAACTTCCGCCGCGCCTCAACATCCTCGCCCATCAACGTAGTGAAGATAGTCTCGCACTCCGCAATGTCCTCGAGCTTGACCGAGAGCAGCGTGCGCCGCTCCGGATCCATTGTCGTCTCCCAAAGTTGCGGCGCTGTCATCTCTCCCAACCCTTTGTAGCGCTGCACATCATACCCGCGGCTGCCTTCCTTCTTCACATATTCGAACAGATCTCGCGCGTTCAACTTCTCCACCAGTTCCACTTCAGCCTTGCGCTTCGGTGCGGCCTTCGCGGTCTTCTTCTCCGTCTTGTCTTCGGTCTTGTCTGCGGCCGTTTCCGCAGACTCCTCGTCCGCGGCCTCGCCACCATTCGACGCGGCCCCCTTGGCCACCGTCTCCACCACAAACGGAGGCTCCATGTACGCCTCAATCTGCTTGAACTTCGAGATCATCTGCCGGCACTCCGGCATCGATGCCAGCTCCCAGTTGATCAGGCGTTCCGCACCCTGCGAGCTCAAGTACAGCACTTCCCACAGGTTGTGCTCTTCGTCGAAGCGCGACTCCACGCTCTTGAAGTTGCGTTCCTTCTGCAGCTTCTTCAATTCTCGCTCTAGCCGCTCAATCTTCTTCGGCGGCTTCTTCTTGTCCCCCTCGAAGTCGGCATGCTTCGACAAATCAATCTTCGGCAGCAGCTCCGTCACCTTCTCGTCCCGAAGCCGCTTGTCCACTTTGTCGAAGAAGCTCAAATACTCCTTGAGCACCGTCATGAATCGCGACAGAGCAGCTCCTTCGACCTTGGCCGCACCCTCGCCATAGCGGACGACCAGCCCCTCCGACGCCCGCTTCAGCATGACCTTGTCGAACTCGTCGTCATTCTTGATGTACTGCAGCGACTTCCCCTTCTTGATCGAGTACAGGGGCGGCTGCGCGATAAACACGTTCCCGCGCTTGATCAACTCCTGCATGTGCCGGAAGAAGAAGGTCAGCAGCAGCGTCCGGATGTGACTCCCATCGACGTCCGCGTCGGTCATCAGGATGATCTTGCCGTACCGCACTTTCGTTGGATCAAAATCATCCTTCGCAATGCCGGTACCTAGTGCCGTAATCATGGCGCGGATTTCTTCGTGCGCCAGCATCTTGTCGTAGCGCGCCTTCTCGACATTGAGAATTTTGCCCTTGAGCGGCAGAATCGCCTGGAAGCGCCGGTCGCGTCCCTGCTTCGCCGTCCCACCGGCCGACTCACCTTCAACCAGAAACAGTTCGCAGCGGTTTGGATCGCGTTCCGAACAATCCGCCAGCTTTCCCGGGAGCCCGCCCGAATCCAGGGCACCCTTCCGCCGCGTCAGGTCGCGAGCCTTGCGCGCCGCTTCACGCGCCCGCGCCGCGTCAATGGCCTTGTTGATGATCTTCCGCGCGACCGTCGAGTTCTGCTCGAAAAACGCGCCCAGCCGCTCGTTGATGAACGCCTGCACCACGCCCGCGATATCCGAATTCAGTTTGCCCTTGGTCTGCCCTTCAAACTGCGGCTGCGGCAGCTTCACGCTGATCACCGCCACTAATCCTTCGCGCACGTC
>WNFB01004858.1_pt1 | contig 11976 bp, 6 predicted proteins | sample 5400501 | NCBI WGS metagenome assembly WNFB01 (sample SAMN13153341, study PRJNA577476) | soil metagenome | isolation source: 200 cm saprolite under Douglas fir tree site 2 hole 1 | place: USA:California | collected 2015-04-18 | reverse complement strand
CGCGGCGCAACTGTAGGCGGCGCAGGAGGCTCGGGTGGTGGTGGGGAAGGGGGCGGAGCCTATTCCGTTGCTGAAGAAGATGTGCGCGCGATGCTTGGCCTTTTCGCGCAATTGGGCAAGTCGCGCAAGGATCCGGAAGCGCGCATGGAAGTACCCACATTTCAATCGCGCTTGAGCGCGCTGCCCGTTCGCGCGCAACATACGCTGCAGCAAGCGCTGGCCGGACTTGCCGCGCAGGCTCCCAACGAGAAACCCGATAAGCCCATGCTGCTCAAGCTCGCCGAGCACGTGGCTATTCGCTTCGCGCTGGACAGTTACGAGCGCGGCGAGTTGCGTGTGAATGCCGTCAAGCAACTGCTCGACCGTATGAATTCGGAAATCGAGGGGCTGCGCAAGATTTTGGCTTCGCAAGAAGACCTGATGGCCAATGCAGGACTGCAAGTGCAGTCCTACACGGAGCTTCTGGACCTGGAGTTCTGGGCGCAAGTGCCCGACGAAAACAAGAAGGAAGTGCTGACCTCCGATGAGTCGTGGTGCGTGCCTCCGAGGAACGTGCGCGGCTACCTGGAAGACATGCTGCGGCGCGGCGAGCTGAAGACGGTCAACGAAATTTTGATGAAGTACGCGGCTTGCATCTCACTGGACAATCCCGAGGCGCGCCGCACAACCGCGATTGGGCTTTCCGATTTGGCGGAACTTTACGGCAGTGGCGACGGCAGCGCGCTGATGGACGCCATCCGGCGATTGGGAAATCAGTTGGCCATTGAGCGCGAGCCGGAGCTTCAGACTCTGGTAAGCGCCGCATTCGTGCGGCTGAGCCAGGAAGCGGCCAGCAAGCGATGCTACCCGGCGATGCAGCAGGCGCTCTCTTCGCTGGACAACGTGGAAGCGCAGCGTCCCGGGTCGACGCAGAGCCTGCGGCCGCGTATCGGCGCAGAGGAGCGCATGCCGGAGTTCGTGGAAGAAGCGCTGCGCAGTGGCCATATCGCCGACGGCATGATCGACATCTTGACGCTGATGCCTAAGGCTACGCTGCATTACATCACCAGTCGTTTTGGCCATTGCGGGTTTCGCGACGATTGCGAGCTTCTCAGCCAGATTGTGCGCGGGATTGGCGAAGACGCCACGCAACGTTTGGTCGAGACGCTGCAGACCGCACCCGCAACCGAAGCGGCGGAAACCGTCGGGTTGCTGACGCTGCTTGCGCCCGAAGCGGTGGGTAAGATTCTCCCGGTGCGCTTGTCGCAATGGCCGCGCACCTCTCATGATCGCACCGTGCGCCAGTTGTCTTCCGCGCCGCCGGACCGCCGCGCGGAGTTGCTCGTCGCGCTCTACGATTCGTTGGATGTGCTGATCCGTCCGCTGGCTATCGACGAGATGGGAATGAGCGGGCGGCCGGAATGCATTCAAAAGCTTCTGGACTTGGCGGGGAATGAAGCAACGCCAGGATTCACGCGGGTCAAAGCCATCGAAGCGTTGGGCCGGCTGCGCGGCACGGCGGCCACCACGCTGTTACTGCACATCCTGGACGCGCGCCAACTCTGGCGCTGGCAGTATCCGGAAGAGCTGCGCATCGCGTCGGCGCAGGCGTTGATGCGCATTGACGCGAACACCGCAATTGACAAGCTTGCTCCTTGCGGCTTTGACCGCAAGGATTTGGTGCTAGAACCCACCGACCCGGACCCCAACGTTTCCGTAATTCGCCAGCGCCGCTACGCGCGCCTGAAGCTGGGGCGCAACCTGGTGGCAACTACGATAAATATGCGGGAAAATTTCCGGCTGTCGATCCCGGAATTGAATTTGGGCGGCGGGGTGGGCTCGGGCGAGCGCCATCTTGCGCCGGGTTCGCTTCTGACCTTCAAGATCGCGCACGGCGTGCGCAACATCAAGGCGCAGTCGATCGTGCGAGGCGCGCGGCCGCAAGCCATGGCTTTCGAGTTTGTGGAAATGGATCTGGAAGACCGCGGCAGGCTCCGGAAATTGCTGATGGAGCTGGGTGGCTTGCCCCTCGCGGCGCAGGCTACGAACCGCACGCGGCGGCGTGGCCGCATGGCCGTCTCGAAGAACTAGGTTGCGGCTGCTCTGATTTGACGCACCCGATGAACCTGTCCCCCTGGGGAGCCATACCGTACATTCGGGCAGGTTTTGCTCTCGCTCTGCAGGCGCATGGCGCGCGGAGCACATGGAACCTCTGTACCATTGCCGCCGGCCTGTCATGACGCTACGGTACTAGTGAGGTAGTCCCATTGGGACTCGTGGCGAGCAGTTGAAAGCAGCCGACCCAAAAACGACGGCAGCACGGGCTTTCGTCAGAAGCCTGAACATTCTCCTGAAGTTTGCCCGTTTGTACGGGTTTGACCACGTCCGCACGGTCGAGCAGTTCGATAATGCCTGGCGTGAATTGCGTACCGCCATTCCAGACTCAACCGATGCGGGGCTGCTGCTTGCTGCGACGGGTTCGCAGTTGCTGCTGGATGGCGTGCCGCTGGAGGGCGCGCCCGCCGAAAAACAATTTGCCGAGCTGCTTTCCGCCGCCGGCGTCGGCAGCGTGCAGTTCTTCCCGTCCATCGCCCAGGACGAACTGAATCGTTTCGTTCGCGCTTTTCCCACCGGCAAAGCCAAACCTGCGGAGCTGGCCTTGCAATTGAAAGCTGCTCTGGCCAGCGCGCGCGGAATTCGTATCAATGAAATTTGTTTCGTCGCCACCGACTCGCGAGCCAAGGAAGCGGGCATGGCCGCGCAACTGGCGGTGGTTACGCTTGGGGGAGATTCCGACCAGTTCAACCGCTGGATGAACGATCCACAAAAATTATTGGAAATGATCGCCGCCGCACAAGGGTCAAAAGGCGCGGGCGCGCCCGGTACCGCGATCGGCTCCACGGGCGGACCGGCGGATGGTGGTGCATCGGCAGGCAGCGGCGAAACAGGCGGCTCATCAGCGGAGAGTGGCGCGTCTGCCTATTCCGCCGGCCTTTCGTCGCAAGCAGATTATTCAGCCGGTACTAGCCTCAGTCCTGGTCACGGCGCGCTCGAGCCCAGCGAAGCGGAAATGTACCGCATTTTGACCGCGCTGACGAGCTTCGGACAAATCGGGGCCACGGGCGGCGCGGGCACTTCCGGCGGCGTACCTGGTTCGCTGCACGAAGAGCTTTCGCAATTGCCGGTGCGTGCGCAGGACGTCCTAAAACAAGCCATCGCGGAACTTGCGGCAAAGACCCCCGGTGTCAAGCCTGATCAATCCGTCCTGATCCAGCTCGCCGAGCACCTGGCCATTCGCTTTGCCCTAGAGCGCTTCGAGCGTGGCGAAGTAAAGGTCAACGCTGTGAGGCAGATGCTCGACCGCATGAACCACGAAATCGAGAATTTGCGCAAGATCCTCGGCGCGCATGAAGACAAAATGAGCGATGCGGGCATGCTCCTCGAATCGCACCGCGAAATTTTGGACCGCCAGTTTTGGGCCGCGGTTCCCGAGAGCGGTAAGCGGGCTGTTCTTCTCTCCGATGAAGCCTGGTGCATTCCTCCCAAGAACGTGCAGTCCTATGTCAACGATTTGATCAAGAGGGGCGACGTCGCGCAGGCCGTCGGCATTCTACAAAACTACGCTGCTTGCGCGGAAAGCGACGAAAGCGATGGGCGTAAGAAAGCCGCTGCGGGCCTTTCGCAGCTCGCCGAGCTTTACGCAAAAACCGATCCCAAGCTGCTCGGCGAAGCGCTGCGTCATCTAGGCTTGCGCTTAAGCGTGGAGCAAGACGCCGAGTTGCAGGCGCTGGTTAGCGCGGCGTTCGTGCGTTTGAGCCAGCAAGCGGCTACGACCCGCTGCTTTCCGGCCATGGAACAGGCGCTGGATTTGATCGCCGGCGTCGAGACGCAGCGCCCCGGAGTCGCTCAGACCTTGCGCGGCAAGATGGGCATTGAGGAGCGCATTCCCGAATTTGTCGAAGAGGCATTGCGGGCACGACACACCTCCTCGGGACTCACCAATGTTCTCAAACTTCTTCCGCAAAGCACCATGGAGCAGCTCGCCAGCCGCTTCAATCGTTGCAGTTTGCGCGATGATGCCGAGCATATTGCTAACCTGGCCACCGATTTGGGCGAGGAAGCCGTGCAGTATCTGCGCAGTACCGTGCGCAGCGGGCCGGTGCCGGAAGCCACGGAGATGGTCGGCTTGCTGAGCAAAATCGATCCGCAAGCGGTCGAGGTTTTTCTTCCTGGCCGCGTAAAGAATTTTCCGCGCATCTCGCAAGACCGCGTGGTGCGCCAGCTTTCCGCCAGCGGCGCGCCCGGTCGATGCCGCATCCTCTTGAAGCTGCTCGATCACGTCGACCCGCTGGTGATGCCGATGGTTGTCGACGAGATCGGCGTGACCGCGGATCGCGAAGCGCTTGGCCGCTTGATGAACATTGTGGATGGCGACCTCCCCGCCGGGGCGGGACCGTTTTTGCGCGTGCGAGCCGCCGAAGCGCTGGGCCGCGTTCATGCGCCCGAGTCCGTCGCCGCGCTGAAACGCATCGTCGAGACCAAGAAGGTTTTCGGTTGGGCGCACCCGGAGGAGCTGCGCATCGCCGCTTTGCAGGCGCTGGAGAAGCTGAACCCGGTGTGGGCGCGCGAATTTTTCTCCAAGAGCGGCTTGAGCAAAGCGGACCTTACGCTGGCTCCGCTCGAAATGGCCGCGAACTGCAAGTTCGTGCGCCAGCGCCGGCATACGCGCGTCCGCCTGCAAAAGCCGGTGGTAGCGTTCAGCATCAACCTTAGCCAGAACTGCCGCATGGAAATTCGCACCGTGAGCCTGGCCGGCGGCGTTGCCACCATCGATCGCCACCTCCCGCCGGGCACCCCGGTGCAGTTGAAGATGCAGCTTGGCCTGCGCCACCTGCAAGCCACCGCTTTGCTGCGCGACTACCGCGGCCAGGGCATGTCCTTCGAGATTGTGGACATGAACCTCGAGGAGCGCGGCAAACTCCGCCGTCTGCTGGCCGACAATATGTCGCCCGCTGGCGCATTGGACGAAACGGCCAAGCCGATTGTTGCGTCCGACGTAGTAGCTGCCAGATAACAACTCCGCGATACCCGAGGTTGCCGCTCCCCGTTTGGCGCTCACGCATCTAAACAGATAGAATAAAGTGTTTACGCTGGGGTGTTGGTCCGCTCATGCGGGCGTCCGGCGGGGTCGAACACGGGCAGGGAACGAATCCATTCATGGATCCAGCACAGATTATTGACAGGGTCGTTGCGCGATTTATCGGCACCAAGCACGAGCGCGACGTCAAAAAGTTGCAGCCTTCCGTTGCAGCCATCAACGAGCATGAAGCCGAAGTCAAGGCGCTCAGCGATGACGAGCTTAAGGCGCGCTTCCAGGCGCTGAAAGAACCGATTCAGGAGCAACTTAAGGACCTTGACCCAACGGAACCCACTTTTCGTGAGTCCATGCGCCAGGCTCTGGTGCCTGCCATCGTCCCCGCATTCGCGCTAGTCCGCGAAGCGGGCCGCCGCTTCCTGAACATGCGCCATTTCGATGTGCAGCTCATCGGCGGCATGGTACTGCACGACGGCAAAATCGCGGAAATGAAGACCGGTGAAGGCAAGACGCTGGTCGCCACGCTGCCCGCGGCTTTGAACGCGTTGGCCGGACGCGGCGTGCACATCGTCACCGTCAACGATTACCTGGCTCGCCGCGATGCAGAATGGATGAGTCCGCTGTATCGCGCGCTGGGGCTCTCCGTCGGCGTCATCGTGCACGACTTGGACGACGAGCAGCGCCGCGCGGCCTACGGAGCCGACATCACCTACGGCACCAACAACGAATTTGGCTTCGACTATCTGCGCGACAACATGAAGTACGACCTCGCCCATTGTGTGCAGCGCGGCCATCACTTCGCCATTGTCGACGAGGTTGACTCCATCTTGATCGACGAAGCGCGCACCCCGCTCATTATTTCCGGCCCTTCCGAAGAGTCCACGGACAAGTATTTCAAGATCGACAAGATCATCCCCAAGCTGATCAGGGATATCGACTACACGATTGACGAGAAGCATCGCCAGGCCACGCTGACCGAAGAGGGCTTCAACAAATGCGAGCGCCTGCTCGGCCTGACCAATATGTCGGACCCGGCGAACATCGACGCCATGCACCACGTCTATCAGGCCTTGCGCGCGCACACGCTATACAAGATCGACGTCGACTACGTCAACAAAGACGGCGAAATCATCATCGTCGATGAATTTACGGGACGCCAGATGCCCGGACGCCGCTGGTCCGACGGTCTTCACCAGGCCGTGGAAGCCAAGGAAAGCGTAAAGATCGAGCGCGAGAACCAAACCCTCGCGACCATCACCTTTCAGAATTATTTCCGCATGTACAAGAAACTTTCCGGCATGACCGGCACGGCGGAAACGGAAGCGGCGGAATTCGGAAAAATTTACAACCTCGACGTCGTGGTGATTCCTACCAACCGCACGCTGATCCGCAGGGAATATGCGGACGTCGTCTATCGGACCGAGAAGGAAAAGTTTGAAGCCGTGGTGAACGGCATCCTGCAGGAAGACAATTCGTTCGCCAACGGTATCCGCCATTATCACGAGCGCGGCCAGCCGGTGCTGGTTGGCACGATCTCCATCGAAAAATCAGAAACGATTGCGGAAATTCTGAAGAAATCGGGAGTGCCGCACCAGGTGCTCAACGCCAAGCAGCACGAGCGCGAATCGCGCATCGTGGCGCAGGCCGGCCGCAAGGGCGCGGTCACCGTGGCCACCAACATGGCCGGCCGCGGAACGGACATTCTGCTCGGCGGCAATCCTGAATTTCTTACGCGCGAGCATTTTCTGAAAAACAAGCTGGCTATGCCCTATGCCGCCGCTCCTGCGGTCATCGGCACGGACGGCGCCAGCGGCAACGGCGCGCAAGCCACTGTGCCCATGGTTCTGTTTCAGAACGAAGGCAAGATTTTTCAAGTTCCTGCCGATCAGTGGAAACCCATCTACGACCAGTTTGCGAATCAGTGCAAGTCCGAGCATGACCAAGTCGTCGAGCTCGGCGGCTTGCACATTCTCGGCACCGAGCGCCACGAAGCCCGCCGCATCGACAATCAGTTGCGCGGGCGCGCCGGCCGCCAGGGCGACCCCGGCTCTTCGCGCTTTTTCCTCTCGCTGGAAGACGACCTGATGCGCATTTTCGGCGGCGAGCGCGTGAAGGCCCTGATGTATCGCCTGGGCATGACCGAAGGCGTGCCCATCGAGTCCAAGCTCATTTCGCGACGCATCGAAAACGCGCAAAAGTCCGTCGAAGCCCAAAATTTCGACGCCCGCAAGCACCTGCTCGAATACGACGACGTAATGAACAAGCAGCGCGAGACCATTTACGGAATTCGGCGTTCCGCGCTGGAAGGCAAAGACCAGCGCGACTACGTTCTCGAAATCGCGGAAGACGTCGCCCGCGAACTTGTCAACACATTCTGCCCGCGCGAGCAGCACCCCGATCAATGGAACGGCGCGCAATTCCTTGCCGAGATGAACAGCCAGTTTGGCATCGATGCCAAAGCCGCCGGCGCCGATCCCGGCACGCTGAGCCACGACCAGCTTTCAGAGGCCGCCGTCGAGGCTGTCACCAAGCGCTACGCGGAAAAAGAAAAGCAATTTAGCTCTGAGTTAATGCGCTGGCTCGAGCGCCGCATCATTCTTGACGTCGTCGATTCGCAGTGGAAAGACCACCTGCTCTCGCTCGACCACCTGAAGGAAGGCATCGGCCTGCGCGGCTACGGCCAAAAGGATCCGCTGGTCGAGTTCAAGAAAGAAGCCTTTGTGCTCTTTGAAGACATGATGGCGCGCATCGATAACGAAACCATCCGCTACCTCTTCCACATCCAGATTCAGCAAGCGGAGAGATCGCCAGACGAAATGCAGCTCCGTCCGGACGCGCAACAAGCCGGCATTCCACGCCGCAGTTCAGGCGGCGCGCAAGCCGCTGTGGCCAGCGCCGCCGCGCGTGCGAGCGAACCGGGTCCGCAGCGCCTGCCTGAAGTCGCGCGCCAGCTCGAGCGCAAACAGCAGCGCCAGCAAAAAGATTTGCAATATCAGACCGGCCCCGCGCAGGCTGAAGCGCCGAAGCCTGTTCGCGCTGGCGCAAAAGTCGGCCGCAACGATCCATGTCCCTGTGGCTCCGGCAAGAAATACAAAAAATGCCACGGTGCGACAGCATGAGAAGTCCCATGCAAAAAATTGTCACCGAGACTGTAGCGCAGGGCGGAGTCCGCGGAGCCCTGCGGCCCTTCCACTGCGCCTTGGCACACCGTTATAAGCGCAAGCAGTTGATTTAAACCTGCGGACAGGCAAAAATGCCCGTTCCACCAGAGAGAAGCCAAATGCCTCCAGGCGCACCGCAACCACAGCAAATGCCCGAACGCCAGCCCATCCCCGGCGTAAAGAATCTCGTCGCGATTGCCAGCGGCAAAGGCGGCGTCGGCAAAACCACCGTCGCGGTCAACCTCGCTCTCGCCCTCGCAAAACTCGGCCACAAAGTCGGCCTCCTCGACGCCGACGTCTACGGCCCCAACGTCCCCATCATGCTAGGCACCACGCAAGAGCCGCTCGCCACGATGGACAAGCGCATCATCCCCGTGGAAGTCGCCGGCCTGAAAATGATCTCTATGGGCCTGCTCAACCCTGGCGACAAGCCCATGATCTGGCGCGGTCCCATGCTGCACAGCGTCATCACGCAATTTCTGCGCAGCGTGCAGTGGGGCGAGCTCGACCATCTCGTTATCGATCTCCCGCCCGGCACCGGCGACGTCCAGCTCACTCTGATCCAGACCGTCGCGGTCACCGGCGCCGTCGTCGTCACTACGCCGTCCACTGTGGCCCTCGCCGACGTCCGCAAAGCCATCGAAATGTTTCGCCAAGTCAGCGTCGAAGTCCTCGGCGTCGTCGAAAATATGAGCACCTTCGCCTGCCCGCACTGCAGCAAACCCATCGACATCTTCGGCCACGGCGAAGGCGCAAAAACCGCGCAAGCCTACGGCGTCCCGGTCCTCGGCGAAATCGAAATCGATCCGCGCATTCGCATCGGCGGCGACACCGGCAAACCCGTCGCATTGCTCGGCGAAAACGCCCTCGGCGCAAAAAGCATGTTCGACCTCGCCCGCGCCGTCAGCGCCCGCCTCACCCAAGTCGCAGCCACCGCCTCCGCCCCCTCCGTCCAAATCGATTGAGCCGCCGCACAGCCATTTCTGGCTGTGCGGCCTTTTGGAGTGCGGCGGACTTGTTTACCCTGAGCCTCGAAGGCCACCGCTTTCGAGGCGGCAGCTTTTTAGAGCAAGCGTGCCCCGCAGGAACAATCCTCCCCGATCGAAATCTGAAAACAACTCCCTCTGCTATTCTCTTAGCGAAGCTCTCTCATTCGCCGGAAATCGAATAGCGAGGTCTCAGCATGGCTGCCTCTCCCGCGGTTGACCTGCAATCAGTGGGCTTCACTCGCGAACCAGCGCGCCCGGACTGGCTCATACTCGGCGCCCTCACTCTCTTCACCTTCGTCATCCACCTCGCCTTCTACAAAGGCTACGGTTTCTTCCGCGACGAGCTTTACTTCATCGCCTGCGGCAATCATCTCGATTGGGGCTATGTCGACCAGCCCCCCGGCGTAGCCATCATCGCCTGGGCCTCGCGTCGCATCCTCGGCGACACGCTCTTCGCCATCCGCTTCGTCCCCTGCATTTTCGCCGCGCTGCAAGTGTTGCTCACCGGACTCACCGCGTGCGCCCTCGGCGGCCGCCGTTTCGCGCAAGCCTTCGCCTGCATCTGCGTCCTCGCCGCTCCCGAATTCTTCGGCTCCTACCTCAACACCGACATGTTTATGGAACTCGGCTGGGCCGCCTGCGTCTGGGTCGCCGCGCGCATCCTCGCCGGCGAAAGTCCCAAGCTGTGGCTCCTCTTCGGCCTCTTTGCCGGCCTCGCACTCCAAGGCAAACACGCCATGGCCTTCTTCGGCGTCGCCTTCGTCATCGGCCTGTTGATTTCACCGCAGCGCAAAATATTTCTGACTCCGTGGATTTGGGTCGGCGGCACTGTCGCCTTTCTCATCGCGCTCCCCAATCTCATCTGGGAATACAAACACGATTGGGCCACCTACGAGCTCCTCCGCAACATCGCCCAGAGCGACAAAAATCTCGTCCTCAATCCTCTGCAGTATCTGGTCTCCAACATCCTCTATCTTTCGCCGCTCACGTTTCCCGTTTGGGTCGCCGGTCTGCTCTGGTTCCTATTCGCCCAGGGCGGAAAGCGCTTCCGCGCGCTCGGCTGGACCTGGATCGTCAGTTTCGTAATGTTCGTCGCCCTCAAGGGCAAAGACTATTACCTCGCGCCGGTCTACCCGATGCTCTTCGCCGGCGGCGCGGTCGCCATCGAAGCCTGGTTCGCCACTTCGCCCGCTGCGGCAAAGCGCGCATGGCTCAAGCCGGTCTTCGCCGCCTGCATTCTCCTCGACGGAATCGTATTGTGGCCGTTTGCCATGCCCATGATGTCCGTCGAAAAATTTATCGCCTACGAGCACGCCCTCGGCGCCGCTCCCAAGAAAACCGAAAACACCGAGCTCAATCAATTGCCCCAGCAATACGCCGACATGTTCGGCTGGCCCGAAATGGCCAAGGAAGTCGCCCGCGTCTATAACACGCTGCCGCCGCAGGACCGCGGCACGTGCGGCATCGCCGTGCGCAATTACGGCGAAGCCGGCGCGATCGACTACTTCGGCCGCCAGTACGGCTTGCCCCCGGTCATCACCGGCCACCAGAATTATTGGCTCTGGGGACCGCACAATTACACCGGCCAGTGCATGGTCATCCTCGGGCGCACCAAGGAGCAGCTCGAGTCCAACTACTCCAGCCTCACGCTCGCCGGCGAAACCTATCACCCCCTCGCCATCCCCTTCGAGAATCATCGCCAAATCTGGATCTGCCGCGGGCCCAAGTACGGCACCCTGCAGCAAGTCTGGCTCCGCGTGAAAAGCTGGATTTAGAAAGTGGAGCAGCCATTTCTGGCTGCTCCCTGCTTTCGTGGCACAGCCACTCTGCTCCATCGCATGCGCATTTTGCATGCGATGAATCTTGGCTGTGCGGCACAAACTCAACTCTGCTCCGCGAACCTCGGCGCACTCTGCGTCTCTTTACCCTGAGCCTCGAAGGGTGGTTTATCTTTTTTTCTTCTCGTGTGTGCCCGTCCCCGCCCTTCCTTGTCTCTGCGCCACCCAAATGTTATCGTTCCAACTCACGCATGCCTCGCTCTCGCAGCGCGCCGCATGCCCAGCCCGTCAATAACTCCGGGCAAATCATAGGGATAGCAATGATTCGACCCTACCGCGGCAAGCGGCCCGAAATCGCCGCATCCGCCTACATTGACCCCGCTGCCGTCATCATCGGCGACGTCGTCATCGGCGCAGACTCTAGCGTCTGGCCCTGCTCCGTCGTGCGCGGTGACGTGCACTACATCCGCATCGGCGCCCGCACCAACATTCAGGACGGCTGCGTTCTCCACGTCATGCGCGACGAATATCCGCTGCTCCTCGGCGACGACGTCACCATCGGCCACGGCGTCACCCTGCACGGCTGCGCCATCGAGTCGCGCTGCCTCGTCGGCATGGGCGCCATCATCCTCAACGGCGTAAAAATCGGCGTCGGCAGCATCATCGCCGCCGGCACCCTGCTCCTAGAGCGCACCGAAATCCCACCCGGCAGCCTCGTCGTAGGCCACCCCGGCAAAATCAAGCGCCCCCTGACCGGCATCGACCAGTCCGCCATCGACGCCTACGCCCAGCGCTATGTCGAATACAAAAACATCTACCGCGAGGAACCCGTTCAGTGAGCGACGCCACGGCAAAAAAAGAAGAGGGCCGCAAATTTCAAGCCACCAAAGGCACGCGCGACATCCTACCGCCCGAAACCGCGCTCTGGAATCGCGTCGAGCAAACCGCCCACGAAGTCTTCGCCACCTTCGGCT
>WNFB01004856.1_pt1 | contig 11977 bp, 10 predicted proteins | sample 5400501 | NCBI WGS metagenome assembly WNFB01 (sample SAMN13153341, study PRJNA577476) | soil metagenome | isolation source: 200 cm saprolite under Douglas fir tree site 2 hole 1 | place: USA:California | collected 2015-04-18 | reverse complement strand
TCCCTTCGCCGGTGATTTGCCCTCCTTTTTCGCGAGGGCCTTCGTAATTTTCGTAATCCTGTTTCGTGGCGCCGTTCTCAAGGACGCCAGATCTCTTCTTCCGCCTCAGTTCACGAAGCGGCGCATCCGGACGTTCATTACCATCCCCAGCGCCAGAAACATAAACAGAACGGAAGACCCGCCGTAACTCATGAGCGGCAGGGGTATTCCGGTGACCGGCATAAAGCCAACCACCATGCCGACGTTGACCAGGACGTGGAAGCTAAGCACAGCCACCACCCCCATGACCAGAAACGTCCCGGCGCGGTCGGGCGCCGTTTGGGCGTTCTGAGTCAAACGCATCAGCACAATGAAGTATAACAGCAGAACCCCAAGCGCTCCTACAAACCCGTGTTCTTCGGCAAATGCCGCGAAGATGAAGTCAGTTTGCGGCACCGGCAGAAACGCCAGGTGGGTTTGCGACCCCTGGCTGCTTCCCCAGATCCCCCCTGACCCTACGGCAATCAGGGATTGATTAACTTGATACCCGGAGCCCTGACGGTCCGCATCCGGATTCAGAAAACTGGTCAAACGCTCTTTCTGGTACGGCTTGAGGACGTGGACGCGATCTGAGAAAAAAACTATGCCCACCAGCGCCACTCCAAGGAGTACTACCGGCATGGCCTGCCTCACCCGCAGCCCTCCGAGAAATAACGCCATCACGGCGACAGGAATGTACGTGAGGGCTGTGCCCAGGTCGGGCTGCGCCAGCACCATCAGCATGGGAAAGCCGACAATTGCTCCCGCCTTGATGAAGTCCGACCAGGAAAGCTCCCGCTCGTGAAGATCGGCAAAATACTTGGCGACCGCCAGGATCAGGATGAGCTTGACCCACTCCGAGGGCTGAAAATGCACATTCCACGGCATCTTGATCCAACGCCGCGCCCCCAGGTATTTCTGCCCAAACAGCAATACTGAAATCAGCGATGCCAGAGAGAAAATGTAGAACCAGTGGATGCGCTCCAGCAGCACCTGGTAGTTAAGCAGGCTCACCAGAAACATCGCTCCCACACCTGCCAGAACCCAGTAGATTTGCCGGAGGTGTGCCCCCGCAAACTTGGTGTGTTCAGTGGCACTGCGGATTTGCAACACGCCCAGCGCGCACAGGACCAGCACGAAGGTCATTAGGACCCAGTCGAAATCCCGGTAGGAAACATAGCGCGACATGAGTTCAGTCGCTCATTCGATAATTCATTGGCAGGTTTTGTTCGGACAAGACGGACTGAGCGGATCGTCGTCCTGAATCAGGACCCAGGTAGTGACTCCTCCAATGATAGCTAAGCCGGTGTAGATCGCTGTGTTCGAACTCAGAATTCCGCCGCCCGCCGCAGGTGCAGCTCCGGTGCCGCGACGTCTCTTCCTCTTCTTTTGTTCCGGATTGGAGGTATCGTCGCGAGTGGTCTGCTGTCCCTCCTGAACTGTCGTCGTGCCTTGCTGATCCTGAATCGTTACATCGCCCTTGGTGGCGACGATCTGCACTTGTCCATCCACATCCGTGACCTGAAACTCAGTCCAGGAATTGCCCGCGGGCTTCACCGTCACTTCGCCGGCACGGGTCGCCAAACCTTGCGCGGTACTGACCCGGACTGCGCCGTGTTCAATCTCGACCGCCGATCCCTGAAATTTTACGAGAGAGTCCGCGAGCACCATGACACTCGATCCGCTCGCACTCAGATTGGCACTGGAGTCCGGGCGCGTCTGCACCATGTCCCCGGCAAATACCGCCGCAGACTTGGGCACCGTATTGCCATTGACCCAGGCCGCGCCATTCGCATACAGCATCGCCGACGCCGAGTCTGCGGCCAACAACTGCCCAGGCAACAACATCGCCAGCACGATACTCAGCCCGGACCGCAGCGCCGTGAGTGACATGGTCGAACACACTCCTGCAATCTTCATGATTTGAATCATCCTAGCCCGCAAAAGGTTGCAGGTCAATGATGTTGTAGGACTTCTCAGTATTTTTGACGGTTACTTCCGTACGTCAGGCACAAAAAGCTTAAGAGGGCCTACTTCTTCGCAGGTTGCGTCCCGGTGATCGTGAGCGGCAAGTCCACGGTGCCGATCTTTTGACTCCCCCGGTCGATCACCCCGAGTCGTAACGTGTAGGTTCCCGGCTTCAGTTCCAACTCCTGGTGGGCCGGAAAACCCGTCTGCATGATCTGCTTATAAACCTCCGGGAGGAAATCCGCTTCAACGGTATCGGTGGCGTAGCCCGCACTCTTGAAATCACCGTCCCGGGCCACCGACATGAAGTCCACGGCCGCGTGTTTTTTCTGGTCCGGAGAGTCGTCGAAGCTGATGTCATGCGAATCCACCGCGTAATCAATTCTGACCGCCTTGTGTTGGCTGTCGGGTGGCAGCACTTGCGCCTTCACCAGCAACATCGTGGAAACCGGCACAAGCGGTTGCATCGCTGTCGCCAGCGCCCGAGCCGCTTCGTCTCCCGTGAAGGCTTTTTCTTCCATGGCGTAATAGCCCCGGCGGAAAGTGAGTTTTACTCCCTTGAGAGCGACCGTGACCTCGATCTTGCGATACTGGCCGTTCCAGTCATGGTTCTCGGGGGAATAAGCGAGCGTGTAGTAGTCCGAACCCTCCTGGAGGCCATGCAACAAAGCATCGCCCACGGCATTGCTCCCGGAGAAAGATCGGCCGCCCGTCTCGCGCGCCAGATCTTCCATCGCGAAGGTGTCGTTGGCGACCCCGAGTCCCTTCACATCCACGGGGTAAACGGCCACCTGGGAAGCGGCGAGGAGAGCCGCCGTTTCCCGGACGTCAGGCGAGAAGTGTCCACCAAAACCAGCCCGGTTATTCGTGACGAACTCCTGATCCAGCCGCAAGGGGAAATTCCCGGATAGCCAAAGGAGGTTCTTCCGACCCGAGTAACCAGAAACGGCTCGGGCCAGCGCGTTTAAAGTTGCCAGTGTAAGGTGAAAGCGGTTATCCGCAGTGATCGCGGCGAACGACCCCAGGCTTCGATTGAACGATCCCAGGCTTTCATTAAGGGACTCGGCTATTGGATCTCCCAATGTCTTCCTAGCGCTCGGTCCTGTTAGCGACACCTCGGGTCCTAAAGACTTACCAGCGGCGATCAATACATCGGAGGAACTGGTGAAGCCCTGCACCAACCTGGGGTGGTCGCTCAATATGTATAAGCCCACGCGTTGGCCAGACGGCAGGTGTCTGAGAAACTCGGCCATCGCCTTGCGGGCGTATATCTGCTCCAGCTGTGGAGTGTTCAAGACATCCAGCATCAGGATGGTGACCGCTCCGCCGGGCTCCTGCTGGCTGAAGTTCGTGTACTGATTCGGCGGCAGCTGCAACGGAGGCAGCGCACGCGGCGCTTCAAATCGATGCACATTGAAGCCCGAGATTCGCTGCGGCTTGCGGTCCTCCTCCACCGTGAAATCTTCTGCTTTGAGGCCGGGCACAAATTGGCCTTTCTTGTCGGCCACAATTACATCCACCAGCACCACCCGGGTTTGCGCACGAAAGGTGGGGACCGAATCCGCTTGAGTTGGGGATGGTTTCTGCTGGGCGTGAACCAGCGATGTCAGCAATGCGCAAAACACTGGGCTCAGCAACGCTGATGTGAACGATCTTGCCACATAGACCTCCCTGTCGAACCATGCCAGTGGGCTCGGGGATGCCCACCTGTGCCAAGTATACGCGCCCGCAAGAGATGACTAATCAATGCTCTTTGTAAGTAGCGAGTTCAACATACCCGTTCCGCTCTTAGTCGCGGCTACCCTTAAAGGCGGAGATTACTTACGGAGGGCATAGTGCAGCTTGACCACGCCGTCTGTGAACTGCGTGCAGGAGATCAGTTTTATTGGCACGGTGCGAGGGCCGGGCGCGATCAATGGAATGCCCTCACCTATAAACTTCGGAATCACGTGAATCATGAACTCGTCGATCTCTCCTTCGTCGAGAAACGACGCAATGATGCCAGCGCCACCCATCATCCAGATGTCTTTCCCCTTTTCCTCCCGCAGACGGGTTGTGAACGCTTTGATTGGTTCGCTCACGAACTCCACGCCCGCCGGCGCTGCCGATGACGGCAGACTGTGTGTGAAAACGTAGTTCTTAACTCGTCTATCGAAGGCCGTCCCGCTCACGCCTTTCTTTTGAAACTCAAGCGCCATATCGCATGTCTTCCTGCCCCACAGGATCGTGTCGATCGATTTATAGAACGCACCCATTCCGTAGTTGCCCTTCGGACGCGGACGGTCGAGCCAGTCGACGGAACCGTCGGTCCGGCCAATAAAGCCGTCGGCACTCGCGGCGATGTAGACGATGATTTTTCGCTTGTGGACCATAGCACGACCCGTGACCGCAATCCTAATGCGGAACGCCTTAGGATTTCCATCAGGACCGCTTAGGGAAGAAGGCGCTCGCCTGTCTCCTCCCCTCTCGTTTCGTTCGGGAATCCAGACTTTAACCACGGGCTGTTAAGCGACTCGCCCTTCCAGCACGTCAACTCCGGCCTGCTGGACTCGCACTTCGACCCAGCGGTTCGATTCCAAGCGTCCGTGGATCTTCATTTTCAGGTAGTTGTCGGTCAGCGCTTCGGTAGACTCGTCATCCCCGGACCGCAGTGTGATCGCCTCGACGACCCTTCCCATCTGCGCCCGCATGAACGAAGTTCTCTTGGCGGCAGCGATCTCTCGCAGCACCTGGTTGCGATCCCTCGCCACAGCGACCGGCACCTGATTGATGTGTGTTGCAGCCGGAGTGCCCGGCCGAGGGGAATACGTGAACACGTGCAGATAAGTAAAGGGAAGGTCTTCAATCATGCGTTGCGTTTCGGCGAACTCCAACTCGGTCTCGCCCGGGAATCCCACCATGACATCGGCCCCGATCGCCGCGCTGGGCATGGCATTGCGAATTTTCGTAATCTTCTCACGATAGTGCCACGGCCGGTACTTGCGATGCATCCGGCGCAAAACGGCATCGCTCGCCGACTGCAAGGGCACATGCGCATGCTTGGCGATTCGCGAAGACGTCGCTATCAGCTCGATCAGCTCCTCGCTCCAATCCATCGGCTCAACGGAGCTGATTCGCAGCTTCTCCAGCGAGGTTTCTTGCAGGATAGCGAGAACGAGTTCCTCAAATCGATGGCCTGATGGCTGAATGCTGAGTGCTGAATGCTGACGGCTACCTTCCAAATCCCTTCCCCACCGCCCCAGATTGATTCCCGAAATCACCACCTCGCGATAACCCGCACTCACCAGTGACCGCACTTCGGTAAGCACGCGCTCCAGCGGCAGCGAACGGCTCTGGCCACGCACGTAGGGGATCACGCAGAACGAGCAGCGGTTATCGCATCCATCCTGCACCTTGAGGTTGGGCCGGGTGCGTTCATTGGCTGCCTCAAGTACCGGAGCCGCCAGCAGTTCGGTGTGCGCGAAAATGTCGCCCACGAAAATGTGGTTCTGAGGATCACCCGCCAGAGGGTTGCCGGAAAGTTGTTCCAGCGGAACGAAACCTTGCTTGGAAAAGTCGGGAGAAGTCGCGATCTCCGCCGCCAGATGCTTATGCGAATTTCCCACCACCCAGGTGACGCCCGGCAGGGCCGCCAACTCCTCCGGAGCGCGTTGCGCGTAACATCCCGTCACCAGAATGCGGCAATCCGGATTCTCGCGGCGCACCCGCCGGATCGAAGCCCGCGCATCTTTGTCTGCGCCCTCGGTCACCGTGCAGGTGTTGAGGACAACGATTTCGGCATCCCGCGCGGCGCGAGCACGCTCCAATCCGCGCTCCAGAAACTGGCTCTCGAGGGCCGCTCCGTCCGCCTGCGTGGCGCGGCAGCCAAAATTCTCTATGTAGAAACTGGCCACGCTCCTATACTACCCGAGTAGCAGATGCGGAAAGCAGCTGGCGACGGCTGCGGACCTATCCGCACTGATCTGCATCTCCCAGCCCCTCCCGAGGTGCACATGAAACGGCGTATCCTTCTCGTCGACGACGATCTTGCCGTCCTTCTGACTTTGAAAGCTGTCCTGGAATTCCAGGGATTTGAAGTGGACACCGCAGGCAGCACCATCGAAGCTTTATCCCGCCTCGAATCCTCCACGTATCAGATGGTCATCAGCGATTTACGCATGGAAACCGAAGACGCCGGCCTGAAGGTACTCCTCGCTGCCCGCCTCCAGAACTACGATCCCGCCACCGCGCTGCTCACCGCGTATCCGCCCTCAGGAGAACATTGGCGGAAAGAACATTCCGAGTCTCTTCTGATCAAGCCGCTGGGCACGAACGATCTGCTGCGGCAGGTCGAAGCCCTGCTTGTCCGCCACGAAGATGCCAGGCAGGGACGCCAACGCCTTGCCGCAGCCGGAGCACAAGTGTCCGCCCGCAAGGCGGGGTAGCACCCGTCTCGCCGTGTCTCTTGGTTCTTCTGGATAGATCAGGCGCTTGCGACGTGCCGTCTCTGCTGAAAGCATTCCCGGCACAGCACCGGCCGCCCCTGGGTCGGACGAAATGGTACCGTCGTCTCCTTGCCGCATTGGGAGCAATTCGTCCGGGTCTCCGTTTTCGTGTGAGGCTGCCCGTGAGGGGTGCCTAGCACGGCGACCCGTTTCCCCTTGCAGTTCTTGCAGCGCTTGGGTTCGTTTTTGAATTGCTTGTCATAGAAAAACAGCTGTTCACCCGCCGTAAAAACGAAGTCCGTGCCACAATCCACGCACTTCAACAGCTTGTCCTGGAATTCCATGCGAAGAGGCGCTCCATTCCCCGTCCCTGCGCTTCACGGAGATCCGAATGGGGAAGGATCCGGCTCACACGTGGGCAGGGGATTTTCTCCCCCTCATATTGACCCTGGATTCGGCCCGCCACGCGAAGTGCTTCGCATGGTTACAAATAAAATTCCTGGACTACGCAATGAACGTGCGTAGCAGAGGAACGGGGCCATCACGCGAGGGCGTGACGGCCCGGTTGGTTTAATCTTGCTCTTTGCGAGCTTTTTTACGGCTGCGCTTACGTGCGAGCGCTTCTTTCACCCGCTTTTTCTCACCTGGCTTCAGATAAAAGGAGTGACGTTTCACTTCCTTGATGATGTCTTCCTGCTGTACCTTTCGCTTGAAGCGGCGAAGCGCATTTTCGAGAGACTCACCCTCTTGCAATCTGACTTCGGCCAAACGGACTACACCCCCCAACTCGTCCCTAAATGGACCGTCTAGTTATGGCAAGCATCCGCCTACTAAGTCAAGTGGAATGTAACGGTGTGCCACTGGGCTTTAGAACACGAACCGTAATCCTAGTTGAACCAAGCGTGGCGCATACGCGCTAGTCGCCTTCAGGAAGCTCGTAGGTTGCTGATAATAAGCAGGATATAGCCTACCCCCTGCGTTCCGGTTGAGCGGAACGAATTGCCCCGCCGAATTCAGGAACCCGTTCTCGCTCAGGCTGTATCTTCGGTTGTCGCGGTTAAGCAGATTGAAAGATTCCGCCGTGAGTTCGATCCGGAGGCGCTCCGTGACTTGAATCTTCCTGGTTAGACGCAGGTCCGTGGTCGCGTAATCCGGACCAAGAAACGCGTTTCGCCCGAATCCCGCCAAACGGTCGTTGCTGGAGTTGTCGTCGCGATTGGGATCCCCGGTCACGCGCGCATCGGTGGGACGCCCACTGCCGTACGTCATCACACCGGCAATCTTCCAGCTGTTGAAGACCTTCGCCAGTACCTCCTGCCCGCGTCCGAACGGATTCGGCTCCGCAATCCAAGAAACCGACAACCGATTCCGCTGATCGGTCACGCTCGGCCCGCGCTCACTCGGCGTCGAATATGAGTTCTGCACGGTCACCGGACTTCCCGTCACCAATGCGTCCTGTCCATCGTCAATCGCGTGCGCCCAGGTATAGGCCAGACGGAAATAGAAGCCGCTGGTCATGCGCCGGCGAACCGACACCGTCATGCCGTGGTAGATGCTGGTGGCAGCGCTCTCAAACTGATTGATTGCGCTCAATTGCGGGACCGGCCGCGCCACATCATTGATGCACGGAGGAAATGGACAGCTCATGCTCTGCTGCGTCTGCCACGTCCCAAACGAATCCACCGGGTAGAAGGAGTCGGTGAAGTTGTTACCGGTCGCGTCATAAATGGGGTAGCTGTATTCCGTCGGTGGCGGAAGGTTCACATCTCGCGCCCGAATCAGGTTCTCGCCATGCACGTACAAATAGGACACTCCCACGGCAAACCGGTCCGCGAACTCCCGCTCGAGGCTGAAGCTTCCCTGCTGCACTTTGGGGGTAATGAAGTTCGGCGCGAATGCGGAGACATCGCTGGTCAGATACGGCTTTAGCGCGTCAGGCGGCATGCATGGCACCGGCCCGCGAGTGCACGTCACCATCGCGTTCGGGTAGGTGGGAAATATCTGATGCTCGGTCGTATCCGCGTTATCCAGAAAGAGAAAGGTTCCGGTCAGTCCGTCGTTGTTAATGACCGCCGCTTCGTAAATCTGTGGCAGCCGCGTATAGAAGATCCCGAATCCGCCGCGCACCACCAGCGGCCGCTGATCTCCGATGGAATACGCGAATCCGACCCGGGGCGAGAAATTGTTCTTATCCGAGGGCATTTTCCCTGACGCCGGCCAGAGCGGATTGTTCGCCAGATCCTTGCTGCTGAACGATTGCATGTCGTAACGCACGCCCAGACTCACCGCCAGCCGCCCCGTCAGCCTTATCGTGTCCTGCACGAATGCCGAATAGTCATTGCTGTTGGGATGCGACACAGGATTCCCAAAGTTCTGCAGGTAGTATCGCGGGACGCCGTGCGCCCACGCGCGCAGCGGCGTGATCCGCAGGCCGCCATGCTCGGGCACAAAAGTAAAAGGGTCGACACTAATGTCGTCGTAAAGGTACTCACCGCCGAACAGCGACGGAAAGTAGTTGTAGTCCCATGTGAACATGGCGTCGCCGCCGAACTTCCAGTCGTGACGGCCACCCACCAGGCTCAACGTCTCGGCCAGGTGGAGACGATGCTCTCGCGTCTGCCGAGGCAGGATCGACGATTGCCCGAACCCTTCAATCACGTTGTAGATGCGCGTTCGCACATCCGTGGAATTTGCAAACGACTGCTGCAAGTCGCGCGAGAACTGCGCCCGCAGGTGACTGGTCAGCTTAGGCGTGAGCCCACTCAGCAAAGCCAGCGATGCGCTTTCCGTCTTGACGTCCTCTTCACCGTTCGAACTCATCGCGAAATTTGTGATCGGACTGGCCGGATCGAAGAACACATTGTTCGTTCCGTAATACCGCGACGTGTTCAAGCGCGCTGTAAGAAACTGCTTCGGGCTCAACGAATAATCCAGCTTCACGAAGCCGCTATTGCCCAACATCTTCCCGGGGAATGCTCCGCCGAGGGTGGAAAGCTGGGCGGCCGATGCGAACACCAGAGTCTGGTCACAGGCCTGCCCCCCAATCGCGGGATCGCAGATCTCGTAGTCCAGAGGATGCGAGGGCGTGCCCAACTGGGGCACCACCACGGTCGAACCGCTATCAAACTCCACCACCGCGGGATCGTGAAAAGTGTGCTGGTCGTATCCCGCAAAAAAGAAAAACTTGTTGCGCTTGAGGGGTCCGCCCAGCGTCCCTCCGAACTGGTGTTGCTGGTCCTTCGTTTTGAACCCCACGAACGGCGGAGTCGCCCCGAACGCGCTGTCACGCAGAAAATAGAAGCCCGTCCCGTGCCAGTGATTCGACCCGGACTTCGTGACCACGTTGACCACCGCTCCGCCCGCGCGTCCCAGTTCCGCCCCATAAGTGTTGGAAGAAACACGAAACTCCTGCACCACTTCGTTCGAAAACTGATAAGGCGCTCGATACCGTCCTCGTGCCTGCGCGAAGAAACCATTGTTATTGTCGGCGCCGTCCACTAGGTAGCTGGATTGGTAACCGCGGATACCTCCAAAGGCGAGATCGCCGTTCGAACTCGAAGTCAGCCCCCGCGGATCCTGCGTCACCCCCGGCGCCAGCAGTGAGAGATCGGTATAGCGCCGCCCAAGGAGCGGCAGATTCCCAATCGCCCGCTCGTCCACCAGCGCCGAAACCGCGCTGGGCTGAGTCTCCACCAGCGGCGGCGCGTCCGAGACGGTAAGTGACTCCTTGGCACCAGCCACCGCCAACTTGAACGCCAATTCTGTCGCCGCGCCGACCTCTACTCGAACGAGCGGCGAGTTCTGCGGCAGCATGCCCTCCGCCTCCGCTCGCGCCGAGTATTCCCCAGGAGGCAGCAGGTCGAGCTTGAAGCGGCCCTCCGCATCGGTTGCGCTGTGATAGCGGATTCCCGTATCCACGCGAATGGCAACGATGTCAGCCGCCGCAATCGCTGCCCCCTGCGCGTCCAGGACAGTCCCGCGCAGAGCGCCCGTAGAGGCGTCCTGCGCCCGCAGGACGCCTCCGGCCAGGATCAGGGTGAGTAAATAAGAAGTGCCGAGCAGGTATAGAGTCTGCCGTCCGCCACCAAACATGGAAATCCTCCTGCGTCCAAGACTTCGGAACGGGAGGAAATTTGGGGAGGCCTCTCAGGTTGTATCACTTCGTCCGCGTGGGAGATGTGACGTGCGACACCCCCTTATGTTTGGTTTTCTGCCACCGCTAACGAAACTGCTACCGCAGACCGAGGCAAATAGATCGAGGGGTGCCTCCGAGAAGAGTGGGACGTTCGTCTCTGGCGGAATGGCTGCAAGGTTGGTCAGGAGGGCGGCGGGGGCCACTCCCCCCTCCGGACAAGTTTCGTCCGCCCTCCAGGCGCTGAACGATCGTGGAAACGACTAGCTTTTCAGTTCGACGGTGACGGGCTCAGCCAGTTTAAACGTGAGCGGAGTCTCGGCGGGAAGTCTGATGTCTTTCTTCCCAGTGAAGAAGGCTACCGCTGTCCCGGCGCCCGCCCCGATGGGCCCGCCGATCAGAGCGCCTTTACCGCCGGCGGCGAGGGCGCCAATCAGAAGTCCTCCACCCGTCCCTCCACCAATCCAAGCGAAGTTCCGCTTCTTGTGGTTCCCCCCAATCCTGTGGGAATAAGCAGTGCGAATCTCATACTGCTTACCGTCGAGTTCGATGCTTTGCAGCGCGAGCTGTAACCGGGCTCGACCCATTAGTCGTCCCGACTCGTGTGCGTCAACCACGACGCCTCCGACGTGGGCGCCCTGAGGGATGACCACTTTATCGGAAACCAGGATCGGCTCTGCCACGGTCGCGTCAAAGCGATCCCCTGGCCTGCTCTGGTTGCTCGTCAGCGCTTGATCCAGAGTCACGTGGATGGACGTGCGTTCTGGCACCGTAACGGGGTCCGGCCGGTGGTTCGACCCGGCGATGCCAGCCGTTGCCAGCACCATCGCCAGCAGCAAAGCACCACTGAGCAGGACATACTTCCGTTTGGTCGGATACATAGGCACCTCCCAACTCGGATTAGAAGCCCAGCCGCCATCGCGGGTTGCTCGTGTAAGTTATTCAATACAAACGTGATATCTGATCGACAGCTGGGAAGCTTGCTCCGATTAACGGCACGAATTGTCCCGGCGACACCCTACTACCGTGCCGGAGCCGGTGCTGTCTGGGGTGCTGGCTTGGTGCCAAAGTCCACCTTCGGAGTCTGGCGAGAAGCTTCAGAAGCCTGGAAATATGCCTCATTCGCTTTGAACCCGGCAAAACCAGCAATCAGATTGTTGGGGAACTTGAGCAAGTAGGTGTTGTAGTCCTGCAAAGCGTCGTTGTAGCGCTTGCGCTCCACTGCGATCCGGTTCTCAGTGCCTGCCAGCTCATCCTGCAAGCGCAGGAAGTTTTCATTGGACTTGAGCTGGGGATAGTTCTCGACGATCACCAGCAACCGCCCGAGTGCGCCATCGAGTTGCTGGTTGGCGGCAATCTTCTCCGATGGCGTTCCGGCGGAAAGCAACGCCGAGCGCGCTCTCGCGATGTCCCCGAAGACAGTTTGCTCCTGCTG
>WNFB01004855.1_pt1 | contig 11977 bp, 7 predicted proteins | sample 5400501 | NCBI WGS metagenome assembly WNFB01 (sample SAMN13153341, study PRJNA577476) | soil metagenome | isolation source: 200 cm saprolite under Douglas fir tree site 2 hole 1 | place: USA:California | collected 2015-04-18 | reverse complement strand
GGCGCTTCCATTGCCCGGTTTCACAACCTTGTATAGCGCCGCAGGAGAAAACCTTCCCCACCTCCCGCGTCCGCACTACAATAGAGATGCCATGCCGCCATTGGGCAATCCGAGCCGTCTGCCCCGGCTTGCCGGGACCAAGTCGGGCCGCGCCCTGAACGCGCGCTTCGCCGGGCTGCTGGACAAGGTGCGCCAGAACCGGCCAGCGGATGACGCGGAGCTGCTGCACCGCGCCTATGAGTTTGCCGCCGAGCAGCACCGGTCGCAGTTGCGCGAGTCGGGCGATCCCTTTCTCTCCCACCCGCTTGAGGTCGCGCACATCCTGGCGGACATGAAGCTTGACGTGACGACGCTGTGCGCCGCCCTGCTGCACGATGTCGTCGAGGACACCCGGCTCCCGCTCAAGCAGATCGAAGAGCGCTTCGGCGAGGACACCGCCCGGCTGGTGGAAGGCGTCACGAAGATCAGCCGGCTCGATTGGCTGGCTCCCGAAGCCCGCCAAGCCGAAAACGTGCGCAAGATGCTGCTGGCCATGGTCAACGACGTGCGGGTGGTCGTGGTCAAGCTCGCCGACCGGCTCCACAACATGCGCACCTTGCAGTTCTTGCCAGCGGATAGGCAGGAGCGCATCGCGCAGGAAACGCTCGAGCTTTACGCGCCCATCGCCCACCGACTCGGCATGGGGCTGATCCGCGGGGAACTGGAAGACCTGGCCTTCAGCTACCTGGAGCCCGCCGCTTATCTCGAACTCCAGAAGGCGGTGGCGACGAAGAGCAAGTCACTCGAGAAGTTCCTCCAGCAGGCGCAGGACACCATCCGCAAGAGGCTGGTGGAAAACGGCGTCCCGGCCGAAGTGGAAGGACGGGTCAAGCGGCTCTACTCCATCCACCAGAAGAGTCAGCGGCAGCAGCGCACGCTCGACCAGATCTACGACCTGCTGGCCGTGCGCGTGATCACCGATACAGTGCGGAATTGCTACGCTGCGCTCGGCGTGATTCATCAGCTCTGGCGCCCGGTCCCCGGCCGTTTCAAGGACTACATCGCCATGGCGCGGCCGAACCTCTACCAGTCGCTGCACACCACCGTTATCCACGCCGGGCAGCCCTTCGAAGTGCAAATCCGCACGCAGGAGATGCACCGCATCGCCGAGCAAGGTGTCGCCGCGCACTGGAAGTACAAGGACGGCAAGGAGATCTCCGATGCCGACGACCAGCGCATCGTGTGGATGCGCCAGTTGATTGAGTGGGTGAAGGAGATGCAGGAGCCGAGCGAGTTCCTCTCCACGCTGAAGGTGGACCTCTACCCCGAAGAGGTCTACATCTTCACGCCGAAAGGGCGCGTGTTGGCCCTGCCGCGCGGGGCCACGCCGATTGACTTCGCCTACGCCATTCACACCGAGGTCGGGCACCAGTGCGTCGGCGCCAAGGTGAACGGGCAGATCGTGCCGCTGCGCCATCGCCTGGCCAACGGCGACGTGGTGGAGATTCTCACGCAGAAGGGCCACGGACCCAGCCGCGACTGGCTCAACACCGTGCGCACCTCGCGCGCCCGCAGCAAGATCCGCCACTGGATCAACCTGAACGAGCGCCGGCAAGCCACCGAGGTCGGCCGGCGCCTGCTCGAGCGGGAAGCGCGCCAGTTTGACGTCCGCCTAAAGAAAATCCCCGAGGCGGACCTGCTTCGCGTGGCCGGCGAATACGGTTGCGCCAAGCTGGACGACCTCTACGCCAGCCTGGGCTACGGGAAGTACTCGCCGCGGCAGATTCTGAGCAACGCGCTCGGCCGCCCGCTGGCCGAAAAGGCCGCAGAGAAACCGGCGAAGCTGGTCTCGACGGTCAAGCGCATGCTGGGGATCCACGACGCCGCAGTGCTGGTGCGCGGCCACGACGACTTGATGGTGTACCGCGCCAAGTGCTGCAACCCCATCCCCGGCGATGAGATCGTCGGCTACGTCACGCGCGGCCGCGGCGTCGCCGTGCACAGCACCGCCTGCCCCAACGTGCAGAACCTGCTGTACCAGTCAGAGCGCCGCATCAGTGTCGAGTGGGGCAGCTCGAGCAAAACCACTTTCCCGGTCGGCCTGCTGATCCGCACCCAGGACCGTCCCGGCATGCTGGCCGATATCACTACGGTCATCAGCGAGGCCGGCTCGAATATTCGCACGCTCGATAGCCGCCCCGAGAACGCCCACGCGCGGATCGAGGCCACGCTCGATATCGCCGATCGCAAGCAACTGGAGCGCATCGTGACCAACATCAAGAAAATCTCGGGTGTGTTCGGAGTCGAGCGCGTCTACCGCGTTTGAGCGCGCCCCGCTCCGGCGGGTCGGGCGCCTTGCGAAACCCTTCCTTCCGTTAATTCTCGAGACACAGGGGGATGTCCACCGCTTCTCCCAGCAGTTACAATCGAGTGGATGGATTCCCCGCTCTCTTGCCGCAGCGACGCCCGCCAGGACGCGCGTCGGACCGGGCTTGCGGCCCCGCGCCGCTGGACTCTCGCGGCTTGGCTGGGTGTAGCCGCGGCCCTGGCTGCGGTGTCTCTGCCCGGTTGTAAACAGCTTCATCCGCTCGACACGCGCCCACTCGACAAGGCCGGCATGTGGTACGCCAGCATCCAGGAACTGCGCGAGTTGGACGTCACCGATACGGAAATCGCCGAATTGGCCAAGGCCCGCGAGGCCGGAGTCTCTGACCCTGCCTGCATCGAACTGGTGCGCTTTGCCCGCGGGCACAAGCAGCCGTTTGCTTCGGGCGATGCCATCGTGGGCCTCCGCCGGGCAGGCGTTAGCGAGGCGACGATCCTGGAGCTTGCGCGGCTGAACCAACTCGGGCCCTGGGCGGGTGAAGCGCAAGCCATGCGCCTCGCCGGCCTGTCCGAGCAGACTCTTCTCGCGGTGGCCCGCCGCCGCGCCGCGGGCCAGCCTGTGTTTTCCGGGCCCTTGATCGCGCAGCTTAAGAATGCCGGGCTGAGCGAGGCGGAGATCCAGGAACTGATCGAGCGCGGCACAACCGACACCCAGGCTCAGGCTATGCTCGCCGCACACGAGCGCGCCGCAAGCAGCTCCGGATTCGTCCGCTACCATCGCCGCCGCCGCTGAGTTTCACCCCACGCCTGGGCTGGCGGCGCCGCGTGCCCGACAATCAGGTTGCGCTAACCCATAGACCCCGAGAAGTTCTCCCCGGTAGAATCTCTGCACCTTGAGGGAAAGCGTCGCATTCCGGGCCGCTTCCGCGATCCTGGCCACTGGGGCTGTGGTGTTTCTTCCGGCGTGCGCCGTGCCGCTCGGCCCCGGCTATCGAATCGAGCGGGAACAGCTCGAGGTGCGTTACGTCGCGGCTGCGCCGGCGCATCTTCATGTCCGCGCAAGCTACCGCTTGAAGAATATCGGCACGCGCGAGCTGGCTTTCATCGAGGCCGCGCTTCCCGACGAGCAGGCCTTCGGCCGGCAAAACTTGCGCGCTCAGATCGAGGGCCGCGAAGTTTCCCTCCAGCCGGTTCGCGAAGCCCGCGCGTCGGCCGCGATTCCGTTCGATCCGCCGTGGCCGCAGAAGCAGCGGCGCAGCATGGTCCTCGAGTATGATCTGGCGCCTGCGCCGCCTGGGCAGGCGGCGATCGCCGTGAACGAGGGTTCGTTTCACATTCGCGACACAGCCGCGTTTCCGCTGTTGCGCGCTCCCGAAGGGACCTTTGCAAAGGGCGGCGAACAGCTCCACGAGATCCGCTTGGTCATCCGGGCGCCGGCGGATTTTCACGTGTTCGCCAGCGGGCACGAGCAGGGTTCACGGCGGCGGGGCGGAGAAACCGAGCAGCATTTCCGCATCACCGAGAAGGGCGCGGAACTGTTCGTAGCGGCGGGGCGATATCAGGTGAAGCAGGCCAGGGGCTCGCGCGACGCGGTCATTTTTTGGACCTTCGAGCCGTTGCCGCCCGGCGGCATCGAGACTGCCGCAGCGCGGCTCAGCACCACGCTCGAAACTTTTTCGAAAGCGTTCGGGCCGCTGTGGAAGAAGCTTCCGCCGGTGCGCGTGGTGGAAACCCCGGCGCGGCTCACGCGGCGCGCCGGCAGTGGCGAAGCTGCGGGCGTCGCCTTGCCGGTAGGCGCGTTGCTGAACCGCCAGGCTTTCGCGCTGGGCATTTCGAGCGAAACCTTCCTGGATCTGGCGGAGCACGAACTGGCACACACCTGGTTCGGCCAGGCCATCGAGCCGCGGCCGAGGGCTGAGGCTTCGCTCGGCGAAGGCTTGGCGGAGTATGCAGTGGTGGTGGCAGCGGAGTCGCGGGGCGGCGCGGAGGCGCGGCGGAATCGCGCCGCGCTACTGTTGCGCTGGTTCGATGAATCGCGCAAACGGGCTGCCGATAAGCCGCTGCTGCGCCTGGAGCCCTCGGACCCGTTCGAGCAGCGCGTCTTCGGCTACAGCAAGGGCGCGCTCTTCTTCCTCGCGCTCGAAGACCAGTATGGCAAGGAAAGCGTTCGGCGGGCGCTGGCGCACATCGTCCACGGCTTGCGCGGCTCGCGCTTCGGCTTCGCCACGCTGCGCTCAGCCCTCGAACAAGAGACCAAACAGGAGCTGGGCGACTTCTTCCGCCTCTGGCTCGACCAGACCGGCATCCCGGCGGAGATCCGCGCGCGGTACGAGGAGAGGATTGAGCCGAAGCCATGAGCACTGCGAAGTCCCAACTCGGCGCGGCTCCTTTCGCCGATCGGCCTTAGCTTCTCCTCGGTGGATCCGCGTTTTGCTTTTCGAATTTCAATTCCCAGGGGGTGAACGTGAAAGAAATGATTTCGACGGATCGCGGACCCAAGGCCATCGGCCCTTATTCGCAGGCCATCAAGGCGAACGGATTGATTTTCGTCTCGGGGCAGATTCCGCTGGACCCGCGCACCCAGCAGATGGTGGACGGCGACGTGGCCCGGCAAACCGAGCGGGTGCTTGAAAACCTGAAGGGCATCGTGGAGGGCGCCGGGTCGTCGCTCGACCGCGTCGTGAAGACGACGGTGTACCTCAAAGACCTCGCCGATTTTGCAGCCATGAATGAGGTTTATGGACGCTACTTTTCGTCCCGCCCGCCCGCGCGCGCAACGGTTGAGGTGGCGCGGCTGCCAAAAGACGCGCGTGTGGAAATCGAGCTCATCGCCCTGGCTTGATCCCTGCGGTCGCTGCCGCCATGGCGGGTTCGTCTTCACGCCTCTTGTCGGAAGCTAATCGCCTGCGCTTCCAGCAAGCAGCGCTCGCCAACAAAGAAAACGCCAGAATCCTGGCTCAGATTGACAGGCCACGATGAGCATGCTAGCTTCCAAGCCCACCGGGGTTGTGGTTCCCATTTTTCTGGCAGGCTCGAAGACTTGCCACAAAGACAAGGAGTAATGCCATGGATTGGAGCGTTAGTGGCTACGGCAAACTCCTGCGGCTCGTTTTGACCGCGTTGGTGATCCTGGCCTTCCGCCTTCCGGCCGCCGCGCAGCAACCGGTCGGGAGCATTTCCGGTGTCGTGATCGACGCCAAGGGCGGCGCCATTGCCGGCGCCACGCTGACGGTGACTTCTCTGGCCACCGGAGCTACGCGCGTGGTCCAGACCAACGAGAGTGGGTTCTACCTGGTGCCCACGCTTCTGCCCGGCGAATACAAGCTCTCGGTCGAGTACAGCGGCTTTGCTCGGTACGAACTAAAGCAGGTGGTGGTCGAGGTGGGTCAGATCGCCCGGGTGAATCCCACGTTGCAAGTTGCGGGCACCCAGCAGACCATCGAGGTCACTGCGGCGGCAACCTATGTGGACACCTCGCAGAACACGGTCGGCGGCGTTGTCACCGTGCAGCAGATTGCCGAGCTGCCGCTGAACGGACGCAACTACCTGGAACTCGCGCGCCTCCAGCCCGGCGTGGAGATTCAGGAAGGGAGCTTTTTCGACCCGACCAAGAGCCGCTACACCGGCATTTCTCTCGGCGGCCGGCAGGGGCGCGAGGCCCGCATCACCATTGACGGCGTGGACGCCGTGGACGAACACGTGGGCACCACCACGCTCAACATCTCCCAGGACAGCATCCGGGAATTCCAGCTTTCCTCTTCGTCCACCGACAGCTCCACGGGCCTGAGCGCAACCGGCGCCGTGAACGTCATCACCCGTCGGGGCAGCAATGAGATTCATGGGGGCGCGTTCGCCTTCGGCCGCGGCTCCAGCTTCGCGGCCAGACCAGGGTTGGGACCCACCAAACCCGACTTCGACCGTGAGCAGTGGGGCTTCAACGCTGGCGGACCAATGGTCAAGGACAAGCTGTTCTGGTTCGGGAACTTCGAGCAGACCTTGGAAACTTCGTCCGTCAGCATCAGCACGTCCTACTTCCCTGCCCTGACCTCTTTTCCCGCGCCGTTCAACGAGCGCTCGGGCACCGCACGGTTTGACTGGCGGATGCCGCACCATACGGACGCTTTCTTCCGCTGGAGCGGTAACGACAACTCCAATCTCGGCAATTTCGGCGGGAACAAGCTTCCCTCGACCGGGAACGTCAACACCAATACAACGCATCAATTCGCCGCCGGCCTCGATACGCCCATCACTTCCCGGCTGACGAACGGGTTCCGCGGCGCGCTCACTGACTTCAAAAACCGTGTGCTCCGCCCGCCCGCTGACGCGCTGAAAGTCATCGTGCCCGGCACGGACGGCTTCCGCATCGTCACCGACGACAACTTGTTGATCGCCGGCCCCGACAACATCACACCGCAGTCCACGTTCGAGCGCTTCTACCAGTTGCGCGACGACCTCACCTATACCCGCGGCAATCACACCTGGCGCGGCGGACTTGATATCGTCTACCGGCGCGTCTTCGTCACCAACTTCGTCTTCGGCTTTCCCTCGTTGACCGTAGTGTCCCCGGCGTCGCGCAATCCGGCTGATATCCTGACCGCCAAGATCATCAACTTCAGCATCGGCAACCGCAACGGCAAGCGCATTCCCGGCACGTCCGACAACACTCACCGCAACACGCGCATCTCCTGGTATTTTGCGGACAGCTGGCGCTTGCGGCCCAACCTCACCCTGAATCTCGGCGTGCGCTACGAGGTGGATACGCACCCGCTCAACAACGACCTGCGCAAGCCCGCCGTGGCCAAGCCGCTGCTGCCCCGCGGCGATGCGCCCACACCGATCGACAAAAACAACTTCGCGCCGCAGATCGGCTTTGCCTGGGACCCATTCAAGACCGGCAAGACCTCCATCCGAGGAGGCTTCGGCATCTACTACGCCCTGCGCATCAGCAACTTGGTGACCAACGAGCGCGCCTCGCTGGCACCGTTCAACTCCGGGAACGATACCATCACGTTCACCTCCACCGGTAACTTGAAACCCGATTTCAACAGGGACGGCACGCCCGACTTCGATTTCACTCCCGTCTTCGCTCCGACTGCCAACGTCCAAAGCGCCCTGTCCGTCATCTCGGCCGGCCAGCTCGTTTATGTGACCGCGTCGCCGCTCAGCGTTCCCGCGTTGCAGATCACGCGCACCGGTCTGATCATCAGCAACGACTTCCAGACGCCGTATTCCCAGCAGGCCAATATCGGCGTGCAGCGCGAGCTCCCCGGCAACAGCATGCTGGACGTCAATTTCCTTTACAGCCGCACGGTCCACGAGGTCATGCGTGACATTGACGCGGCCAACCTCTTCCCCGGCAACGGCACGCCCATCCTTCTGGCCGACGGCCAGCCCGCGCAGCAGATCACCCTGGATGTCTCCCAAGGCTTTTCGCGCTACCGCGCCCTGACCGCGCGGTTCGACAAGCGCTTCTCCAAGCGCTACCAGCTTACCGCCTCCTACGCGCTTTCGCGGTTTGAAACCACTCTGCCCGACGGATTGGGCCTAGGCGGCGGCACTCTGGTGAACCGCAACGTGCAAGCCAATTTCGGCCCCGGCGCGCTCGACCGCACGCACCGCCTCACCATCAACGGCATCGTCGAGCTACCCCTGGGCTTCCGCGTATCCATGATTTCGTCGTGGATGAGCGCGCTGCCGGGCACTATCAGCGTCGGCTCGGCCGACCTGAACGGCGACGGCATCACCGGCGACCTGCTGCCCGGCACCCACCGCGGCTCGCTCGGCCGCGACATCAACAGTGCCGCGGACCTCAACGCCTTGGTCCGTAGCTACAATCAAACGACGGGTGGAAAAACGCTGCCGCGCGGCGGCCGCGCTCCCTTCGCTTTCGAAGTGCCCGATAGCATCCGCTTCGGCGACTCGTTTATCTCCCAGGATCTCCAGCTCACGAAGATCTTCCGCCTGACCGAGCGCTTCAAGATCGAAGCCACCGCGCAGGTCTTCAACCTGTTCAACATCTCTAACCTCGTGGGTCCCGCTGGGCTGCCTGCGAGCGCCTTTAATGGAACCCTCACCACCGTCGCCTCGACTTCGTCGGGACTGCCTTCCGGGTTCACACTCGGCACCAACGGCAGCTTGGTCAACGCCGGCGGCAACCGCGCGCTCGCCGGCGTGGACCGCCCCAGCGGCTTCGCCAGCTTCAGCGCCACCCGACCGGCGATCTCGACCGGCCCAGGTCTGCCCCGCGCGTTCCAGTTCGGGTTGAGGGTGAGCTTCTAGTGTTGTGTCCCGCAAATAACTGGCATGAATGTTGGCCCGCGTCTTGACGGGCGGGGCTATTCGCTAACGTCTCAAAACACCTCAGGTCTGAAGACCTGGGCTAGCGTTCAGGCCCACGGCGGCGTGGCGAAACATATGTACGATTTTTCTGGGACAATACACTAGATTGGTGCTGGTGCTCGATAGCGGAGGTAGCGACTTATCTCTTTGTTGCGGGCGTGATGGTGCGACCGGAGAGGCGCTGGGCGAGGATGGCTTGCACCCGGTCCTTGTGGGCTTGGGGAATGCGCCAGCTCATATCGCGGAACCAGGGGTAACGTGGCCGACTGACCCAGACGGTGAGCGTTTCGCCGCTCTTTCCTTCCCACCGATAGGAGTCGATCCGCTCCCAGGTTACGAGCCCGAAGAAGCCGAGGATTCCTCGTTCCCTGACCTCGAGCCTGTAGAACCCGAGGATGAGAAAGTAAGCGGCAAAACTGAGGGCGAACACACCAAGCACAGGACCGCTCACGGGGTAGTCGTCGGGTCGGGGTTGCGCGATGTGCAGGAGACCTGCCAAGGCGAGCAAGCCACCGCCCAGAATGAACAAGCGTTGCCGTGGCAGCCGGCCGAGGTCCAACAACCGATTGCCCGCCTGCCTTTTGCGTTGTAGCCGGTAGAGAAGCGCCGCCCAGCAGACGGCAGAGAGGAGAAGCAGGAGAGCTAACCACGTCTCGCCCTTCGCGGAAGCCGGAAGAGTGAGGAAAAGGGCCAAGGCGAGAAAAACAACCGCGAGAAGGATCAAGACGCGGCCAAAGAATCTTCTGGCAGCGGCTGGATGGCCGATCTCAGAGCTGAGGACCACATAACCGACGCCCAGAGCAACCAAGAAAATCCCGCCAGCGACGAGCCAGGACACGTCTGAATCCCTCTTACCGGAGGCTGCGCGAAACAGCATATAACGTCCGGCAGGTCGCGACATCTACAAGAGATTCCTGGCGTTGCCTCCCGCTTTCCCCCCAGGGCTCAGGCGCGTTGCGCAGGTGTGCGGCCCTATGTTACTGGAACGAACCACACATCTTTTTTCGGGCTTGCCGCAGTCTGCGGCGCCGACCTACAGTTTTATGCCATCCAGCCTGCGCCTTCTGGGGGGGGAACAAGGAGGAGCTCATGTGGAGGAGCAAGCAGACACAGGCGGACGAGACGAGCCAGTCTCCCGCACCTGGTTGGGCGCCTCCGATCACGCCAGAGACTCCGGCCGACGCCATCCGCCATGGGAGTACAACTGTGCGAGCCACCGCGTGGCTTGAGCCCGATCTGGACGCGGCAGGCAAAATCTCAGGCAACGAAGACCTGCGCGTAGATGGCATCGTCGAGGAGCCAATCTCGCTGAAGTGTTACCGACTGACCGTTGGGCGCAAGGCCAAAGTGACCGCAGAAGTGGTTGCGCGCGAGGTCGTCGTCTATGGCAAGGTTTGCGGCAAACTACAGGCGCGCGACCGAATCGAGATCAAAAAGGATGGGTCGGTGGTCGGCGATCTCACCACCCCGCGGATCTTGATCGAAGACGGTGCCTATTTTAAAGGAAACATCCAAATCGAGCGGAGGAAGAGCCCACGGGGTTTGCCGCAACAGAGGATTTAACCCCGGACTTCTGCGCCTTTCCCCGCAAGCTACGGTTGACGCCCCGGTTCAGCAGATTGCCAAAGCCTGTGTCGAGAATCATACACAAGCCCCCAGAACCTGCCTGCTGGCCGCACCAATTCGAAGCCTACCTTCCTTTTTCCGCCGGATTCTCGGCCCGCGAAAACGACCCGGCATTGCCGCTCCTCCTGCGTGTTATTGTTCACAAGCAGAATCACCTCACCCGGCTGCACCATCGCGGCGAGCTCGACCAGTCCTCCGTGAGCATTCACCGACAGGGTGGCCGTTATTTCGGTGAACGGGCTGTCACCCGTGGCCCATCCGTAGATGAGCACAGGCACAGACAGCATCAACCTTGTGCTCCGCCGCTCTGCTCTCCACTGCCTCGTCAGCATGCCGGATGGGCCCCTGTATTTCCTAACGATAAGCGCGTCTCTCGGGGTAGGCAACTGGGTCTCGCCAAGCTCTTGCAGTGTCTGTAAACCTCGCAGCCAGGGGTCTGCGAGGGCACGACTCTGGGTCGCTGCGTATTTCTTTCGCAGTACTCCGGTACCGCAGAAAAATGAGGCTTCCCGGCTATGGCTGCCGGCGAAAATTCAAGCCAGAATTGACACTTCCGGGCGAAACAGACGAACACTCACTTTAGGAGGGAAGCGATTATGGAAAGTTGGTGGTGCGTCGACTGTCGTGCTCCAGTCGAGTTGAACATGCACGGTCGCTGCGCCAGCTGCGACTCGGAGGCAGTGGACTCGATGGAACGCACGGGGATTAAAACGGACCCCGCTTCAGTTGTCCTCGCGCCTGTGCCCACGATTCCTCAATACGCGGGGACAATTTGATGGCAGCATCTGCGTGGGAGTTTTGCCTGGGGTAGCTCCGGCCTCTTTACAAGCGTAGTTTGGCCCAGTCGTGCGATCTCAGAAAGATGGCTCCCAACCTCAGGCCAAGTCTGCCGGCCTTCTCACTGCCTGCTTCGCATTAGCCAAGAAAAAATATAGAGGGAGCCCACGACAACGAATACCGTGCCCAGAAAGGTGACGACAGTTAGTGCCCAAAGCATTTCCTCGCCCTCCTTACGCGCCCATTCCAGTTTCGCCTCCGAGGGCCCTGGCGGGGTCAGAAAGAAAAATGGTTTGGCCGAGACTCAGCATGGGCAGAACCTCTCTGTCTGCTCCAGAGCAACTGAAGAGGGAAGAAACCAACAGCAAATCTTGGGTACGCCGAATACGAGTTTATGTCAAGGGGGGCTGTGGAAATCCTCTGGCCACTGTCGTACAAGCGCAGGGGTTTGCGGTTCAAAACGCGGCTAACGGCGGCCATTGGTTAACACCTTACCGTTTTTCCGCGTCTCTTATCTCGGGGACGGCTGCGCTTCGGGATTGGCCGAGGAAAGCGCGCCGCCATTCGAAGGCTTGCATGTGGCAACCCGGGTTGACTTCTACCTCGGAATCGGGGAACGTCGGCGGGTGACGACGGCTGCGGTGGCCGAAATCTCCGGTGACATCACGCTGGTGGTCGCCGCGCGCGCGGGCGATCGTGCCGCGTTCGGGCGCCTCTACGACCGGTACGCGCGGATGGTGCACGGCATATTGCTGTCTCGCGTGCCACCGGGTGAGGTGGACGATCTGGTTCAGGACGTTTTCTTGCTCGCCTTGCGGCGGCTTCACACTCTGCGCGAGACGGCGGCTTTCGGCGGATGGCTGGCAACGATCGCGCGCAATCGCGCAAACGACTACTATCGCCGGCCACCCAAGGCGGTCGAGCTTTCCCA
>WNFB01004854.1_pt1 | contig 11978 bp, 11 predicted proteins | sample 5400501 | NCBI WGS metagenome assembly WNFB01 (sample SAMN13153341, study PRJNA577476) | soil metagenome | isolation source: 200 cm saprolite under Douglas fir tree site 2 hole 1 | place: USA:California | collected 2015-04-18 | reverse complement strand
CGCCAGCGTCGCCGCGTCCTGCGCGACGCCGAGGTCCTGGGTGAGGGCCACGGGCAGCGTGAATGCGTAGGGATAGGAAGGCTGCAGGGCGAGCGACGCGAGCCCGAGAAGGGTGAGGGCCGGCCTGAGGTAGAGCGGCGCGAATCCCCGGGACACCGGTTCGAGAGCCATTGCGAACGAGCCGCCTTCCCGCGGCGCGCGCTGAAACGCGAGGGAGGTCCACAGGACGGCCCCTCCCACCGTCCAGAGCGCGACATGACCGAGAGAGGCCACCGGATCGACGAGGCGCAGGGCCTGCCGCACGAAGTCGGGAAGGTCGAGGCTCGAACGGAGCAGGAGGCCCACCGCCGAGTCCACATCGCGGGCCAGGGCCTGCAGCGCGAACGGAATCAGGCCGCGGACGGCCGCGCGGACGGAGGGCACGGGGGGCATTGTAGATGCGGACAAAGCAGACGCCCCTCACCGGAGGCCCTCTCCCCTGCGGGGAGAGGGGTTCAAGGATGCGCCGTCCCGACGACGGTGCGCGCCTCGAGTGCTTGCCGCACCGGCCGGGGCAGGAAGCCCAGGGGGATGCGGGCCCGTCGCGCATCGAGCGGCAGGAGGATGCGGCCCCGCCTCCCGCGCTTCAGCAGCAGGACGGCGTGCGGCGGCAGGCGCCGCAGGTCCGACGGCTCGAGCTGGACCCGCACGAAGACCATCTCTCGCGTGTACTCGAGCTGCGCCCGCTCGCCCAGCGCCTGAAGGAGGGCGGCCAGGATCACCGCCGGGCCGTCCTCCATGCCGGCGAGGGCCAGGAGCACGTCGGCGCCGTCGCGCGCCCGGCCCGCCGCCGGCACGTCCACGAGCAGGCCCACGAAGGTGAAGACGCCGGCGATGCGCCCGATGCGATCCTGCGGCGAGAGGCGATGCACGATCCGGCGGGCAAACGCGACGAGGCTGGGCTGGCGGGCGAGTGAGAGGCAGAGCCGATGGAGGACAGCGCGGCGCCCCCCGGGGCGGTGGCGCAGGACCCCGAGTGGGCCCTGGTTCAGGCCGGGTCCTCCAGCAGGCGCTCGAGGATGTTGTTCAGCACGGCCGGCTCCATGTCCCGCACCTGGCGGGCATAGGCCAGAACCATCTGCACCTGCTCGTCCGTGAGCGACTCCAGGACTTCCCGGGTCTGGCTCTTCAGCTCCTCGACCATAAACCCCCGCCAGTCGTGGCTGGTGCGATACCGTAGCCCCACATCTTGGGGTTGTCAAGAAAAATTTGGGCGCCCTGGCGAGGACTCAGAAGGCGAGATCGGCCTGGGCGGACTGGAAAAGCGTGTTGTTCTTGTCGTCGATGAACTGCACGCCGAGGATGATGCGAAGCTGAGGGCGCGGGCCGGCAGCGGGGATCGGGTAGCCGGAGACGACGGGTTGGAAGCCGATGCTGGCCTTGGCCTCGAGCCGGTTGGTCCCCGCCTGGCGAGCGATCCAGTCCGCCCCGAGCGTCACCTTGGTCTCGTCGCGCTCGAGCGTGACGTTGTGTATCGTGACCTCGACCGAGTTGATCCGCCCGCCGACGCCGGCCGTCTCCACCACCGTGACCGTCGGGTTGAGGGACGCGAGGCAGAAGTCGGGGTTGGTCGGCGCCGGGCACTCCACCTTCACCGGGACGGGCGAGGGCGTGATCGTCAGCACGATGTGCGCCGAGGTCGGCGGGGGCGACGGGCTGGGCTGGGTGGTGGTCTTGGCGAAGTCGCACGCCGTGGCGAGAGCCGCGAACAGCAGCACGACGGAGGAACGGTGCAGGGAACCCACGGGCTGACCCTTCAGTACCCCCAGGTGCGGCCAGGGGCTACGCGCTTGAGATAGGACGCCATCCACGCCACCGCTCGTTCGGCCCCGGCGAGGCGACGGGCCGGCAGGCCGGCCTGCTGCAGCTCCCAGATGTCCCGCGGGGCCGCGAGCTGCTGCAAGGACGCTTCGAGGTCGCCTACGTAGAGCAGGCCCGACTGCTCCAGGGCGGCCCGGCAGGCGCTCTCCACCGCCATCAAGCAGGCGGTGGCCACGAGCGCCTCCGGCCGTCCCTCGTGCACGAGCAGCCGGGCGATCCCGAGGTTGTTGCGGCAGTGATCCCAGAAGTCCCGCGTCGCCGCGGAGTCCATCATCGGCGGCGCCGTGCTCGGCGTCGGCGTCCCCCAGGGTCGGCTGTCTAGCTGCATCCGCTGGTGCTCCCGCAGTTGCTGCACCGGTAGCAGCTCCCGTTGCGCGTCATGATCGCGCCGCAGTAGTGGCACGACGGGGCGTCGGCCTGGCTACGGAACGTCGGCCCTGCGGCCGCGACCTTCGTCGGCGAGGTCGGCGCCGGGTCGGCCTTCCCGGAGGCCGCCACCGGCTGCACGCCCACCGCCTCCTGGTGCTCGGCGGACAGGAACTTCGAAGCCAGCCACCGGAAGATGTAGTCGGTGATGCTCTTGGCGTAGGGGATCTCCGGGTTCTTGGTGAAGCCGGAGGGCTCGAAGCGCACGTGCGAGAACTTCTCCACGAGCGTCTCCAGCGGCACCCCGTACTGGAGCGACATGGAGATGGACGTCGCGAAGGCGTCCATGAGGCCGGAGATGGTGGAGCCCTCCTTCGCCATGACGAGGAAGATCTCCCCCGGCTTGCCGTCGTCGTACATCCCCACGGTGATGTAGCCTTCGTGGCCGGCGATCGAGAACTTGTGGGTGATGGCCCGGCGCTCGTCGGGCAGCTTGCGCCGCGCCGGGCGCGCGTCCGCGGCGGGCGCCGCCTCCGCCTCCTTCACGTCGTTCTTCGACGTGCTGAGGGGCTGGCTCCGCTTGCAGCCGTCGCGGTATACCGCCACCGCCTTCAGGCCCAGCCGCCACGACTCGACGTACGCGTTCGTGATGTCCTCCGGCGTCGAGTCGGCGGGCATGTTGACGGTCTTGGAGATGGCCCCGGAGAGGAAGGGCTGCACGGCCGACATCATCTTGATGTGGCCCATGTAGGGGATGGACCGCTTGCCGCTGGCGGGCGGGAACGCGCAGTCGAAGATCGCGAGGTGCTCCGCCTTGAGGTGCGGCGCGCCCTCGATCATCTCCTTCTCGTCGATGTAGCGCACGATCTCGTCGACCTGGCCCGCCGCATACCCGAGCTTACGCAGCACCCCCGGCACCGACTGGTTGACGATCTTCATGACCCCGCCGCCCACGAGCTTCTTGTACTTGACGAGGGCGATGTCGGGCTCGATGCCGGTCGTGTCGCAGTCCATCATGAAGCCGATCGTGCCGGTGGGCGCGAGCACGGTGACCTGGCTGTTGCGGTAGCCGTGCTGGGCCCCCAGGGTGTAGGCCTCGTCCCACACCGTCAGCGCCGCGCGGAGCAGCTCCTTCGGCACGAGGGTCGAGTCGATCATGTGCGCGTGCTGCCGGTGCTTGTCGATCACGCGCAGCATCGGCTCGGCGTTCTTCGCGTAGCCGGCGAAGGGGCCCATGGCGCTCGCGACCCGGGCGCTCTGCGCGTAGGCCTCGCCGTGCATGAGGGCGGTGATGGCCGCCGCGCAGGCCCGGCCGGCGTCGGAGTCGTAGGGCAGGCCCCGGTCCATCAGGAGCACGCCGAGGTTGGCGTAGCCGAGGCCGAGCGGCCGGTAGTCGTGGCTGTTGCGGTCGATGGCCGGCGTCGGGTAGCTCGCGTTGTCGACGAGGATCTCCTGGGCCGTGATGAGCGTCCGGCTCGCCGCGGCGAACGCCTCGGTGTCGAACTCGCCATCCTCGCGCCGGAACTTCATGAGGTTGAGCGAAGAGAGGTTGCACGCGGTGTCGTCCAGGTGCATGTACTCCGAGCACGGGTTGCTCGCGTTGATCCGACCCGTATTCGGTACTGTGTGCCAGTCGTTGATCGTCGTGTCGTACTGCAGCCCAGGGTCGCCGCACTGCCAGGCGGCTTCGACCATCCGCTGCATCAGGTCCCGCGCACGATAAGTCTGGCAGGTGTCGCCGGTGAGGACGTACCTCGTCCGCCAGTCCTTGTCCTCGAGCACTGCCCGCATGAACTCGTCCGTCACCCGGACGGAGTGGTTGGCGTTCTGGAAGAACACCGAGTCGTACGCGCCGCCCTTGACGTTGAAGGCGCCCTCGTAGCCGGCCTCGATGAGGGCCCACGCCTTTTTCTCCTCGTCGGCCTTGCAGGTGATGAACTCCTCGACGTCGGGATGGTCCGCGTTGAGGATCACCATCTTGGCGGCGCGCCGGGTCTTGCCCCCGCTCTTGATCACGCCCGCGAAGGCGTCGTAGCCCCGCATGAAAGAGACCGGACCCGAGGCGGTGCCGCCGCCGGCCAGCGGCTCTCGCGAGGAGCGGATCGAGGAGAGGTTCGAGCCGGTGCCGGAGCCGAACTTGAAGAGCATCCCTTCGGTCTTGGCCAGGCCCAGGATCGACTCCATGGTGTCGTTCACGGAGTTGATGAAGCAGGCCGAGGCCTGGGGGTGCTTCTCGATGCCCACGTTGAACCAGACCGGGCTGTTGAAGGCCGCCTTCTGGTTCACGAGCAGGTGCGTCAGCTCGTCCGAGAAGCTCTTGAGGTCTTCGGCGGTGGCGAAGTAGCCCTGCTTCTCTCCCCACGTCGTGATCGTGTCCACCACCCGGGCGATCAGCCGGCGTACGCTCGACTCCCGCTCCGGCGAGCCCAGCAGCCCGCGGAAATACTTCGAGGCCACGATGTTCGTCGCCGTTTGGCTCCAGGTGGCCGGGACCTCGATGCCGTGCTGCTCGAACACGGGCTGGCCGCGCTCGTCGTTGATCACCGCTGAGCGCGTCTCCCAGACCAGTTCGTCGAACGGGCTCCGGCCCGGTCTGGTGAAGTACCGGCGGAAGGAAAGCCCCACGCGACCCGCCGTTGGATGAGTGCGTCCCTCAGGCGAGGTCTTCTCCGGGGGATGCGTGGACATGGGAAACGCCTCCAACTCTTGATTCGATTTGATCGTGCCCGTGCCTACTTAGGCCGGATTACCTCAAGTGACTTATCGAGACGAAGTGTCGGGAGTATGCGGCGGATGTAGCGGGGCTGTCAAGGGAAAAAAATACCACATGTTGGGGCCTGCGACAACCACCCAACAACAGAATGAGTTAAGGCACGTCCGTGGCATAACCCTCCGTCTTGAACGGCCGGAACCCGCGCGCCACGTAGTTGGGCAGTGCCGCCGGATCGTCCAGCGTGCAGGTGTGGAGCCAGACGCGTCGCGCGCCCTGGGCCCACGCCAACCGCACCGCTTCGGTCAGCAGGTGCTTGCCGAAGCCGCGGCGCGTGAACTCCGGGAGAAGCCCGAAGTACGCGATCTCCACCGAGCCGTCCTCGTGCTGCTTCAGCTCGAAATAGCCGGCCGGCGCCCCTCCGCAATACAGCACCCACAGCCCCACCGCAGGCGATGCGAGGTACGCGCGCGTCTCCTCGTCCGTCCACCCGAGCCGATCGACCCAGTGATAGGCACGGCCCACCTCGGCGTACAGGTATCGGTGGAACGAGGCCGGGCACTGGTCCACGCGCTCGAGCCTCAGGCTGGGGTCGGAGCTGGGGGCCGCCACGAGGTCGCCGGGCTTCAGCAGCTCGAGGTAGGTGCGGGTGACTTCGATTCGCGGCATGGGAGAGCGCTCACGATCATGGCACGACGGGGTGCCGCCGCGGGTCCGCGGCCGCGGCGAGATCAAGCGGCAAGAGCCGCGAGCGGAGCGGGATTGCGCGCCGCTAGCACCCCCAGCTCAATTACGTCGGCTCCTCCCCCGCGTACTCCTGCTGCAGCGTGTTGCCCTTGTACTCCATCTCCTGGTGGATGCCGATCTCCGACGTGTAGTAGCCGTGGATCGTGGTTCCCTTCAGCTCGCGGAAGAACTTCTCCTCGGCCGTCTCGGGATCCTTCTCGCTCGCGGCCATGCGCGTCAGGACCGCCACGCGCTTCTCCGGCGACGCGGCCAGGAACGCCGCCCCGTTCATCTCCCGCGAGAGCGCGTCCACGCGCCGGAGGCCGTCGTGCCAGCGCTGCTGCACGTCCGCCTCCGCGGGCAGGTACGCTTCCGACAGCCGGGCGTCGACGTAGGCCGCCACCCTGGCCGCGCGCGCGCCGGGCGAGTGGCCGTCGGCGGGGATGATCATCTCGGTCAGCTCGTCGAGGAGCGCGAACTCGTCCTTGCTGAAGAAGCGCGGCGCGGAAGCGGCCGCGGCCGAGGCGGCCATCGCCCTCGTGAAGAGCACCGGCACCGAGAGCGCGGCCCCGGCCGCGATCTTGAGCGCGTCGCGGCGGGTGAGACCGGCCCGATCTTCGCGCTTCACAGGTTCCCCTTCCCCAGCTCGTCGGCCAGGTGATCGCAGGAGCGCCAGGCAAGGGCCATGATCGTCCACGTCGGGTTCTGGCACGAGGCGCTGACGTGGCTGCTGCCGTCCACCACGAAGAGGTTCTTCACGTCGTGCGACTGCTGGAACTGGTTCAGGACCGACGTCTTCGGGTCGCTCCCCATGCGCGCGGTTCCCAGCTCGTGGATGGACCAGCCCTCGGTGAGGACGTCCGCGTCCGCGTGGAGGACCTCGATGCCGGCGGCCTCGAACATCTCCTTGCCCGTGGCGGCCATGTCGAGCGCCATCTGCTTCTCGTTGTCGCCGAACGCGTAGTCGAACTTCAGCACCGGGATTCCCCACCGGTCCTTCACCGCGGGATCGATCGACACCGAGCTCTCGTAGCGCGCCAGCACCTCGCCGAAGCCGCCCATGTGGACGAAGGCTCCCGCCTCGTCGCGCACGGTCTTCTTGAAGTCCGCCCCGAAGCCGGGGGTGGAGAAGGCGCGGCCGGGGATCATGCCCGTCCCCCCGCCGCCCTCGAAGCCGTAGCCGCGGATGAACTTCGGATGGCGCTCGTCGAGGTTGCGGTAGCGCGGGATGTAGAAGCCGCCGGGGCGGCCGTCGTCGAGCGTGCGCGGCTTGCCGACGAGGTCCTTGACCCGGCCGAGGACGCTCGGCCCCATCACGTGCTCGCAGAAGTTGTGGCCGACGTGGCCCGAAGAGTTGCCGATCCCGTTGGGGTGGGCGTTCGACTTCGACAGCAGCAGGAGCCGCGCCGACTCCAGCGTCGATGCGGCCACGACGACCGCCTTGCCTCTCGCCTCGTAGTGCTTGCCGCTGTGGCTGTCGGCGAAGGCGACCCCGCGCGCCTTGCCGGTGGCCGGATCCACCGTCACCTCGTAAGCGGTGGAGTTCGTGCGCAGCGTGAGGCGGCCGGTGTCCATGGCGGGATAGATGAGGCCCGTCGGCGAGTCGAAGGCGGCGTGGATGTCGCATCCTCCCGCCCGCCGATTGCACGCGCCGCGGCCGTAGCACTTGCTCCGGTACTTGTTGTGCTTGAGCCCGTCGGTGGTCACCCCCGCGCGGTAGGGCGTGAGCACGCGGTTCATCTTCTTGAGGCTCTGCCGCAGCATCACCTCCGAGGGGTTCAGGCGCGTGGTGCGCTGGAAGAGGCTGTCGGGCAGGTGGGGCAGGTTCTCCTTGTGGCCGGCGATGCCGAGGTACAGGTCGACCTTGTCGTAGTAGGGCTGGATGTCGGCGTAGGAAATCGGCCAGTCCTCGCCGTAGCTGTCGTGGGTCTTCGCCTTGAAGTCGTAGTCGGAGAGCCGCAGGGCGAGCCGGCCCCAGATCGCGGTCTTGCCGCCCAGCAGCCGCGCGCGCACCCACGCGTACTTGGTGCCCGTGTAGGGGTGGTCCTTCTCGTCGACCACGATGTTCTTGCTGTAGTCCGATCCGCCCCAGCCCTGGACGTACGAATAGACGTGCTTGTACGGCGTGTCCTTCGCGTACGGCGGCTGCCGCACTGTGTATTCGTTGAGGGTGATCGCGTGCCCGTCGCGGGGCATCTCGCCTCGGCGCGGGTGGTCGTAGGGCCACTCCATCGACTTCAGCTCGGACTCCATGTCGAGCTTGCGGCCCGCTTCCAGCAGCAGGACGTTCAGGCCGTGCGACGTGAGGACGTGCGCGGCCATGCCGCCGGCGGCGCCGGAGCCGACGACGATGGCATCGTAGACGGTGGTGAGATCGGCCTCTTTCGGGGCCGGGGGTCGATTCTGCAAAAGCATGGATTGGAGCCTCGATATTGCGAAAACCGGAGTCTACTCTAGAATCTCCGCGAAGCCGATGGGCCTGATGCGGTCGCTGCTGCTGGCCGGGTCCGAGAGCCGCTGGCTGCGCACTCAGGCCACGCGCCGCGCCTTCGTCCGCCGGGCGGTCTCCCGTTTCATGCCCGGCGAGGGCCTGGACGACGCGCTCGGCACCGCCCCCGCGCTGAAGGAGGACGGCATCGGTCTCGTCCTCACGCGCCTCGGCGAGAGCGTCTCGGACGCCGCGGAAGCGGATGCGGTCGCCGCCCACTACCTCGACGCGCTCGAGCGCATACGCGCAACGAACGTCGCCGCGGAGATCTCGGTCAAGCCCACCCAGCTCGGCCTCGACATCGAGCCGGAGCGCTGTCTCGCCCACCTGCGCGCGCTCGCCGGCCGGGCGGCGGCCCTCGGCAACTTCGTGTGGATCGACATGGAGCAGTCGCGCTACGTCGACGCGACGCTCGACCTGACCCGGCGCGTGCGCGCCGAGCACGCCAACGTCGGCGTCTGCGTGCAGGCGTACCTGTTCCGCACCGCCCAGGACGTGGAGCGGCTGCTCCCCAGCGGCGCCGGCATCCGGCTCGTGAAAGGGGCCTATCGCGAGCCGCCCGAGATCGCGTTCCCGCGCAAGCGCGACGTCGACGCCAACTACCTCGCGCTCGCGTACCGTCTGCTCGCCGCCGATGCCCGGAAGGCCGGCGTGCGGGCCGTCTTCGGGACCCACGACCCGCGGATCCTGCGTGCGATCGTCGATCACGCCGCCGCCATCGGCCTTCCCGCGCGCGCCGCGGAGTTCCACCTGCTCTACGGCATCCAGCGGGCCCAGCAGCAACGGCTGGCGCGGGCGGGCCACACGGTGCGCGTGCTGGTCAGCTACGGGTCGTACTGGTTCCCGTGGTACATGCGGCGGCTGGCCGAACGGCCGGCCAACGTGCTGTTCGTGGCCAAGAGCCTGGTCCGCTCATGAGCCTTGGCGCGCCGTCAGGAGCTCGATGAATCAAGCGGTGACGGGCGGCATTCCACTGCTGCTGGCGCTCCTGTTGACGCGCGCGGTGGGAATTCAAACGAAAGAAACGTACGTGACCCGGGACGGCCTGCGCATCTACCTGGGGGAGAAATACAAGGGAGGCCTGGAAGGAGCCTTCTCCCGCACGGGGAAGGTCGCGCTGCTCGTCCACGGAGGCGCCCGGTCCGGCCTCCCCGCTTTCGACCTCCAGATTCGTGACTATTCCCTGATGGACTTCCTGGCCGCCCACGATTACGACGTCTGGGCCATCGACATTCACGGCTACGGTCATTCCGACAAGACCGACAAGGACTGGTCGGACTCACATTCGGCGGCCGCGGACATCGCCGCCGCCGTCGCGTACATCACGAAGCGGAGAGGATTGGCCAGGATCCATTTGCTCGGCTGGTCTGCGGGCACCCAGCGAGCCGGAGTGTTCGCCATGGAGAATCCGGACAAGGTGGCGAAGCTGATCCTCTATGCGCCGTTCTGGAAGGGGACCGCGGAGTTCAGGGAGTTCCAGAGGAAGAGAATGGAGAACGGCGGGCAGCCTCTGCCTCAATACCACGTCAACACGGCGGAATCCCTTCGGAGCGATTTTGTGAGGGGTCATCCGGGGAAGCAGCCCCCGTTCGAGGAAGACGTTGTCCAAGAGAGCGTCAAGGAATCCCTCAAAACCGACCCGCAGTCGCCGAACGTGTTCGTCGAATGGAAGAACCTGCCCATCCTGGACCCGGCTCGGATCACCGTGCCCACGATGATCATCCACGGCGAGGAGGACTACGCCGCTCACGAAGAAGACCTGTTGCCGTTCTACGCGCAGCTCGGGACCCACGACAAGCGCTACGTCCTGCTTCCCAACGCAGGTCATCTCGTGATGCTCGAAAAGGATCACCGGCGCTTCCAGCATGAGGTGTTGAGCTTCTTCGATCGACCTTGACGTCCCTCGTTCGAGAAGAGGAGGAAGCGATGATCCACGCAGCCCTGCTGGCGGCGGTCACCTCGGCGGCCGCGTTCCACTCCCTCGTCGACGAGGAATGGGAGGCGAGGCTGCGCGAGGAGCCGCTGCTCGCTTCCTCCGTCGGCGACCACCGATACGACGGCCGGCTCGCCTCGGTGGCGCCGGCCGACCTCCAGCGCGCGGCGGACCGCCGCCGGTCGACGCTGCACCGCCTGCAGGCGATCGACCGCGCCGGCCTCGACGTTGCGGACCGCATCAGCTACGACATGCTCGCCCGCGAGCTGAAGGACGACGTCTCCGATCACGAGTTCGGGAGCTGGCGGCTTCCGATCAACGCCGACACCGGCTTCCACACCGGCTTCGCGGAGCTTCCCCGCTCCACCACGTTCGCCAATACCCTGGACTACCGGAACTACATCAGCCGCCTCCGGGCGTTCCCCGCCTACGTCGCGCAGCAGATCGCGAACATGCGCGAGCGCCTCCGGACCGGCTTCACGCTGCCGCGGGTCGTGCTCGACGGCTACGACGTGACCATCCGCACCCACGTGGTCGACGATCCCGAGAAGAGCGTGTTCTACGCGCCCTTCCGCAGCTTTCCTCCCGGCGTGCCGGAGAGCGATCGCGCGCGGCTCGTGGCCGACGGCCGTTCCGCCGTGATCGACGGCGCCGTCGCCGGGTACCGCGCCTTCCTCGACTTCATGATGGGCGAGTACGTCCCCAAGACCCGCACCACGACCGCCGCCGCCGACCTCCCGCGCGGGCGGGAGTACTACGCGCACCGCGTACGTGTCTTCACGACCCTCGACGTCACGCCGGAGGAGGTCCACCAGATCGGCCTCGCCGAGGTCGAGCGGATCCACGCCGAGATGCAGGAGGTCATGCGCCAGACCGGGTTCGCGGGCGACTTCCCCGCGTTCATCCAGTTCCTGCGCACGGACCCCCGCTTCTACGCGCGCACGCCGGAGGAGTTGCTGAAGGATGCGTCCTTCATCGCCAAGAGGATGGACGGGAAGCTCCCCTCCCTCTTCGGCCACCTGCCGCGCCTCCCCTACGGCGTCGAGGCCGTGCCCGCGCACCTCGCGCCCAAGTACACGGGCGGCCGCTACGTCCCGGCCCCCATCGGGGGCACACGCGCCGGCACCTACTGGGTCAACACCTACGCGCTCGAGAGCCGGCCGCTCTACGTCCTGGAGGCGCTCACGCTCCACGAGGCCGTCCCCGGCCATCACCTCCAGATCGCGCTCCAGCAGGAGATGGAGGGCGTGCCGCCGTTCCGCCGCGTGGCGGAGGTGGGGGCGTTCGTCGAGGGCTGGGGGCTCTACTCGGAGCACCTCGGCCTCGAGGCCGGCTTCTACCAGGATCCCTACAGCAATTTCGGCCGCCTCACCTACGAGATGTGGCGGGCGTGCCGGCTCGTCGTCGATACGGGCCTGCACGCCCTCGGCTGGCCGCGCGAGAAGGCGATGGATTTCCTGGCCGCCAACACCGCCCTCTCGCTGCACGAGGTGCGCACGGAGACGGACCGCTACATCTCCTGGCCCGGCCAGGCCCTCGCTTACAAGATGGGCGAGCTGAAGATCCGCGAGCTCCGGCGGACCGCGGAGAAGGATCTGGGGCCGCGCTTCGACGTCCGCGGCTTCCACGACGCGATCCTCGCCAACGGGCCGGTTCCCCTCCCCGTGCTGGAGGAGCAGATCCGCACTTATGTCTCTCACGAGAAGGAAAGGAGGCCGTGATGCCGGTCCCGCCCTGGAAGCGTCGTGAGTTCTTGAAGGTCGGAGCGGCAACGACGGCCGCCGTCACCGCTGGGCGCGCGACGAGCACGTCCGCCGCGTCCCCGGGCGACGCCCCACGGTTCCGCACGTCTCTCTGCGAACTGCTCGGCGTCGAGTACCCGATCGTCCAGTCCG
>WNFB01004852.1_pt1 | contig 11978 bp, 10 predicted proteins | sample 5400501 | NCBI WGS metagenome assembly WNFB01 (sample SAMN13153341, study PRJNA577476) | soil metagenome | isolation source: 200 cm saprolite under Douglas fir tree site 2 hole 1 | place: USA:California | collected 2015-04-18 | reverse complement strand
CGCGTCTGCCGCGATGAGCAGCAGGGCTTCGATCGTGTGCGGCTCCTCGTCGTAGTGATGTGCGCGCACCGCGTGCACCACCTGAGGCGGCACCGAGTGTCTCTGCAGGAGGTCCGCTCCGATCACCGCATGCGAGCCCTCGACCTCGTGGTCGATGGCCTTGCCGATGTCGTGGAGCAAACCCGCGAGCTTGGCGGTCCGGACGTCGGCCCCGATCTCGGACGCCATCATGGCGGCGAGATAGGCGACTTCCTTGGAGTGGTTCAGCACCTGCTGCCCGTAGCTCGTACGGAACCGCAGGATGCCGAGATGTCGGACGACCTCAGGGTGAAGTCCCTGAAGACCCAGCTCGAGCACCGCCGCCTCGCCCTCCTCTTTGACCCTCTGCAGGACCTCCAGGCGGGACTTGGCGACGATCTCCTCGATGCGGGCCGGATGGATCCGGCCGTCCACGATGAGCTTGTTCAGGGCGACCCGCGCCACCTCGCGGCGGACCGGGTCGAAACCGCTGATGATCACAGCCTCCGGGGTGTCGTCCACGATCAGGTCGATCCCCGTCGCCTGCTGGAGGGCGCGGATGTTGCGGCCCTCCTTGCCGATGATGCGGCCCTTCAACTCGTCGGTTGGCAGCGGCAGGACTGAGACCGAGACCTCGGCGGTCTGGTCGGCGGCGATGCGCTGGATCGACTCGGTCACGATCTCCCGAGCACGACGCTCGCTTTCGTCGCGGGCTGACAGCTCGGCTTCGCGGACCTTGCGCGCGACTTCGTTGCGCAGTTCCTGCTCCACCTGGGCCATGAGAATGCCCTGGGCCTCCTGTCGCGTCATGTTCGCGACGCGCTGGAGCTCCCTTTCCTGCTGACGGTAGCTCTCCTCGAGCTGGGCTTTGATGTCGTCCAGCGACTTCTTCTGGTTGGCGAGCTCGCGCTCGTTTCGGTTGAGCTCCTCGCCCTTGCGGTCGAGGTTCTCCTCCTTCTGAAGAAGGCGCTTTTCGAGCTGCTGCGACTGCGCCCGGTACTCCCGGGCCTCCTGTTCGGCGGCGGTGCGGATCTTGACGGCTTCCTCTTTTGCCTCGAGCAGCTTCTCCTTGGCCTGCGTTTCCGCCTCCAGGAGGGTCTGCTGAGCCCGGGTCTCGACCACGTTGGTCCCGTTGCTCTGCCGGCGCCTGAGCATCGTGTAGGCGATCCCGAAGCCGGCGGCGAGGGCTACCGCAACTGCCACCACCAATAGCGGGACTAAGAAGTAGACAGGCATGTGACATGCACCTCGTTAATTCGATTGTCAAAGTGCGGACCACGGCAGGCCATCGGAGGCCCGCCTGGGGTTGGCTCTATGACTTACGGTGCCCGAAAAGGGGCCCCGTGTGCACCTAAGTCTAGGCTTCGGGGGTACCCACCGTCCCTTCCCAGAGCGCCCGGCACGCAGCCCGGACCATCCCTGGAGAGAAGCCACGCCGAACCAGCTTGGGTCCCACTGAATCCAGCAGCTCCCTGTAGCCCGGAAACGACTTCCTGCGGCCCAGACGCTCGACCAGGCGGATAGCCGCGGCAAGCTGGGCGTCGCCGCTCAGACTGGCCATCGCCTCGTCCGCGGCGGCGCGGTCGACGCCTCGAGCCGCCAGCTCGGCGGACAGGGCCAGCGGACCGAGCGACCCGGACCGACGCCTGACGTGGCCCTCGGCGAAGACCCGGTCGTCGAGGTAGCCCAGCTCGACGAGCCGGGCCACCGCCCCCGCGACATCCTCCTCGGTGTACCCGCGGCGTCCCAGCTTGCGCCGTATCTCGTGGCGCGAATGACTGCGGGCCGCCAGGAGCCGCAGCCCGGCATCGATTGCTGGGACGGCCGGGGGGCTAGAAGTCCTCCGCGGCACCGGCCGGCGCCCTGTCAGCCGAAGCAGCGCCCTGCGCACGCCCGGCGGCCCCCACCGTCTTCAACGGCGGAGTCGCGGCCGCGGCCTTCTGGCGGACCTTCTGCTCGATCTCCGCAGCCAGAGTCGGGTTCTCGCGCAGGTAGTTCCGCACGTTGTCGCGGCCCTGGCCCAGGCGCTGGTCGCCGTACGACATCCACGTGCCGCTCTTCTCCAGGACCCCGTACTCGACGGCGGCGTCGATCACCGAACCCTCTCGGGAGATGCCCTCGTTGAACAGAATGTCGAACTCCGCCGATCGGAAGGGCGGCGCCACCTTGTTCTTGACCACCTTGACCTTCACCCTGTTGCCGACCGAATCGAGGCCGTTCTTGATGACCTCGACCTTGCGGATGTCGAGCCGCACCGAGGAGTAGAACTTCAGGGCGCGGCCGCCGGGTTGCGTCTCCGGGTTGCCGAACATGATCCCGACCTTCTCGCGCAGCTGGTTCAGGAAGATCACGCAGCAGTTCGACTTGGAGATCGCCGCCGTGAGCTTGCGCAGGGCTTGGGACATCAGGCGCGCCTGGAGGCCCATGTGGGAGTCACCCATCTCGCCTTCGATCTCCGCCTTCGGGACGAGCGCCGCCACCGAGTCGATGACGATCACGTCGACCGCGTTGGAGCGGACGAGCACCTCGACGATCTCGAGCGCCTGCTCACCCGTGTCGGGCTGGCTGATCAGGAGGTCGTCGATCCTGACGCCGATGCGAGACGCGTACAGGGGGTCGAGCGCGTGCTCCGCGTCGACGAAGGCCGCGACGCCTCCTGCCTTCTGGGCCTCCGCGATGACGTGGAGCGCCAGCGTCGTCTTGCCGGCCGATTCGGGACCGTACAGCTCGGTGACGCGCCCGCGCGGGATTCCGCCCACGCCTAGCGCGAGGTCCAGCGGCAGCGCTCCAGTCGGGATGGCCAGCACCTCACCGCGCTGCGCGACGTGCTCGCCGAGCTTCATGATCGCGCCCTTGCCGTAACTCTTCGTGATCTGGGACATGGCCGAATCGAGAGCCCGGTCCTTCTCCTCGAGAGCTTTCTCCCGTTCCTTGTCCTTCTCTTTGTCCTTGTCCAATGTTTTCTCAATGCCTCCTAGGTCGTTGCGGCGAGTGTTCTACGTCGAAGACCGGGAATCAACGTCATTAACAGGCCGATGTGCGAGCAAGTGTAGCGAACAGGTGTTCGAGCGTCAAGCGCTCTTGACCTTGTTTTGGGTCACGCGTCGAGCCTCGGTGAGGAGCATCTTCAGCGCCTCGGTGGCCGCTTGGCGCCGGTTGGAGGCGCGGTCGCCCTCGAAGCGAAACTCACGCGATGACGTGTGGCCCTCCGACGCGACCGCGATGTAGGTGAGCCCGACCGGCTTTTTCGACCCGTCGGCCTCGGGACCGGCGATCCCTGTGACGCTGACCGCGAGATCGGTACCGAGCCTCGTGCGGACGCCCTGCGCCATCGCCTCCGCAACCTCACGGCTGACAGCGCCTGGGCCGCTCAGCAAGTCTTCCGGGACTCCGAGCTGGTCCCGCTTCATCCGGTTCGAGTAGGCGATCACGCCGCCAGCAAAGTAGCGTGAGCTGCCCGGCACGTCCGTGATCAGGGAGCCGATCATCCCTCCCGTGCTCGACTCGGCGACCGAAACGGTGAGCCCGCTGTCGCCGAGCAGGGCGCCCAGGTCCCTTGCAGGCGAGGCATCCGGTGCCCCGCCACTCGGGCCGGCGCGCATTCGCGACGTGTCGAACGGGCCGATCAGGTAGCGGAAACGCCACAGGTAATCCAGGCCGCTCCACAACGTGAAGACCACGGCGATGCCCACCGCGATGTTGGCCGGCGTGATAAGCGGTGGATAGGGACGCTGCAGTATCAGCAGCGTCACGGCGGCCATCTGCGTCACGGTCTTGGTCTTGCCAAGCGGGGCGGCGGCGATGATCCGGCCCTGCCCGGCGGCGACGGAGCGGAGGATCGTGATGATGAGCTCGCGCGAGAAGATCACGACCACGACCCACGCCGCGACGAGTCCCGCCTGGACGAGGACGATCAGCACCGCCAGGACGAAGAGCTTGTCGGCGAGCGGATCCATGAACTTTCCGAAGTCGCTCACAGTTCCACGGCGGCGTGCGAGCTGTCCGTCGAGGGTGTCGGTCAGCGAGAAAGCGATGAAGAGCGCGGCCGCCACCTGGTCGTGCCCCGGGAACCGCACCAGAAGAAGCGCCATGAGCACGGGGATGCCGACAAGCCGGCTGACCGTGAGCGCGTTGGAGATGTTCATCCGGGCGAACCTATGGAGAAGTTTGCGACGAGAACTCCCGGGTTGCCACCCCGACCCCCATCGCGCCCAGGTTGTGGCCGTCGATGCTGATCAGCGTCGCCGACGCCTTGCCGCTCGTGATCTTCACGTCGAGACCTGTGAAGTAGACGATCGATCCCGCCGAGAGCGTTCGGCCCGAATCGCCGTACTGCGGTGTGCCGTCGACGACAGCATTGATCCACACGGTCTCGGTGACGTGGACTCCCACCACGATCGGACGCGCCTGCACCGCGGGCGACGCGCCGGGTGTGACCGCCGCTCCCGCGGCCGCGGATGGCGACGGGAGGACCGAGGCGGCGCGCTGTTCAGCCACCACCTGGCGCCACGCGTAGCCGCCGAATGCGCCGGCCAGCAGGACCACGGCCGCGGCGGCGATCATGGGCGTGGTCACCACGACCCGAGGGCGGGGTTCGCTGGTGCCCAACCGAAGCTCGAGGCCCGGCCTGGGCCGGCCCGGCAGCTGCGCGGCGAGCTCGTCCGCGTCGAGCCCGAGGTAGGTCGCGTAGGTGCGGAGGTAGCCGGTCGCATATACAGGCGCGACCAGACGGCTGATCTCGTCCGACTCCAGCGCGCGAAGGTATTCGGCCCGTACGCGCGTGGCCGAGGCCACCTGCTCGATGGAGAGGCCACGCTCGGCGCGTTTGGCACCCAGCACCTCCCCAGGGGTCACGGACGAGGGCCTCGGCGAGAGATTCGGTGGACAGGTGGCCCAGATGCTAGGCGCGGCCGAGCACCGGAGCGAGCGCATTGGCCAATGCGTAAGCGAGGAGCGGATACCAGCTGGGGTCCCCATGCCGAAGGCATGGGGGCAGTGGGCCGCATGGACGCCGAAGATCCGTCGAGGATCCTCGGCCGCGACCCCCACGTCATTCGAGGCCCAGCCGCTCCAGCAGCTCGTCGACGTCGGGCAGCGTCATCAGGACCTCGCGCGACTTCGACCCCTGGTAGCCGCCGACAACGCGGTGCTCGGCCAGCTGGTCGACGATCCGGCCGGCGCGCGAATATCCCACGTTGAACTTGCGCTGCACCAACGACACCGACGCCGCGCCTTCGGCAGCCACCGCCCGTGCCGAGCGCGCGAACAGCGGATCGAGCTTGCGCTCCTCCCTCTTCTCTCCCCCATCCCACTCGGAGGCCGCGCCCTCTTCGAGGATCTCCTCCATGTAGCGCGGGCCGCCTTGCGCTTTCCAGAAGTTGACGACGCCCTCGACCTCGGGATCGCTCACGAACGCGCCCTGGATGCGCGTCGGCTTGCCTGCGTCCACTGGCTGGTACAGCATGTCGCCACGACCGAGCAGCTTCTCCGCACCGCCGGTATCGAGGATGACGCGGCTGTCCACTTGCGAACCGACCGCGAACGCGATGCGCGACGGGATGTTGGCCTTGATGAGGCCGGTGATGATGTCGGTCGATGGCCGCTGCGTCGCGATGATCAGGTGAATGCCGACCGCGCGCGCCAGCTGCGCGATGCGGCAGATCAGCTCTTCGATCTCCCCGGCCGCAACCATCATCAGGTCGGCCAGCTCGTCGATCACGATGACGACGTAGGGCAGCGGTCGCGCGAGCTTCTGGGTGGCCTTCTCGTTGTATGCGGCGATGTTGCGCACGCCTTCAGCGGAAAACAGCTTGTAGCGGCGATCCATCTCCGCGACCGCCCATCGCAGCGCAGCGGCGGCCTGGTGGGATTCCACGAGCACCGGCAGCGCGAGGTGCGGCAGCCCGTTGTAGCCGGTCAGCTCCACACGCTTGGGGTCGATGAGCAGCAGGCGCATATGGTCGGGCGTGACCTGGAACAGCAGGCTGGTGATCAGCGCGTTGATGCACACGCTCTTGCCCTGGCCGGTCGCGCCGGCGATCAGCAGGTGCGGCATGCGCGTGAGGTCGGCGACGATCGATTGCCCGGAAACGTCGTTGCCCAGTCCGAGGGCCAGCTTGTTGGTCCCCTCGCGGAAGGCGGCGGTTTCGATCACCTCGCGAATCGTCACCAGGCTCGCCGACTTGTTCGGCACCTCGATGCCCACCGCGGACTTGCCCGGGATCGGCGCCTCGATGCGCAGAGGCGCCGCGGCCAGGGCGAGGGAAAGGTCGTTCTGCAGCGCCGTGATGCGCTTGACCTGAACGCCGGGTCCTGGCTGGATCTCGTACTGCGTCACCGCGGGTCCCGGGTTGACCCCGACGACTTTGCACTCCACGCCGAACGTCTGGAGCGTGGTCTCGATGACCTTGACGTTGCGCTTGATCTCGTCCGCCATGCGCTCGCGGCGCGCCGTGACGGTGTCGAGCAACGCCACCGAGGGCAATTTCCATTCGATCTCCGGCAACTCGTCTTCGGGCTCGGCGACGACGCGCAGTACAGGAGACGCGAGGTGCTCCGGTTCCTCCCCCACCGGTCGTTCGACCTCGGCCTTCTCGTCCGGCGCCTCATCCTCCGGTTCGTCGATCTCCCACGGGCGAAGCTGCTCGACCGACGATGCGGGAGCGGTGGCAAAGCTGGCGGCGGAGCGCGTCAGGGCGTCCGCGGTCTGTGGCGCGGCCTTGAACGGCTTTGCCTTCTCCGCCGGCTGCGCCGCAACCAGGTCGCGGAGCCGGGCGCGTTCTGCGTACGCGCCACCCACTGCTCCGACGGCGGTGACGAGCAGTGCACCTGGGCTGAAGTGGATGGTCACGATGAGGCCGATCACCAGGCCGGCGACCAGCAGCGCCCAGGCGCCGAATGGGGTCACGAGGCCGATCAAAGACGCGTCGATGCTGCGACCCAGCCATCCGCCGGCCTGGGCCACCATCCCGAACAGCCCGACCAGCGACAGCACGGCGACAAGTCCGGCGACCACGTCGACGGTGCGAGGCCGCGGCGCTTTCGGCCACAGCAGGTACGCGCTCGCGGCGATCGCCGCGGCCACCGGCACGAACCACGCGGCCCCGAAGTTGTAGAACATGCCGTCGCGAATTCCGGCGAGGATGCTGCCTGCATGGCTCGCTATCGCGAGGAGACCGAGCAGCGCGGCGAGCATCAACAGGACGCCGAGGATCTCGCGAACCTGGCGCGAGCTCAGTCGTGGGCGCGCGGAGCGCTTGCTGCGCTTGGATCGGGATGATGCAGCGCGGCGGCTGCCGGATCGAGGTGCGCTTCGGGATGTGGTGCGACGCATGCTGCGGGCCCTAGAGCCGACTGGATTCTACGCGATCAAGCCTCAGCAGCCATAATCGCCGCCGTGGCCGTCGACCCGTTCGCCGAAGCAGAGATCCGATACAAGTACCTCGTCGAAGAGCGCCGCACCGGCAACCTTCAGGCGCGGGCATTCAGGGTTGCAGTGCGCGACCTCGCGGTACTCGACAGCGAGGGGCGGCGCTGGATGCTGGGGCCCGAAGATGGAATCTGGTATCGGCGGGAGAACGAACGGTGGCTCCAGGCGGACCCGCCGCGACGGCTCGTGTGCCCGTCATGCGGACATCACAACCTGGGGCGGCACAGCTTCTGCGTCGAATGTGGGCAGAGACTGAACCGCTAGCGGTGTACCTGCGCTTGGGCGATTCCGTAGGCGAGGCCCAGGGCAACCGGAAGCAGCGCGGCGAGGAACCACAAGCGCCACCACAGCGGGCGTGTGGTGCCCTGCACCATCTCGTGCCCGCAGAAACCGCAGTAGCGATCGAAAGGTCCAGCGATGCCGCGGCACCGGGCGCATTGATGCAACTGCAGCCCGCAGTGAGCGCAGCGTCCTTCCTCGGAGTGGTTGAGCACCATCGCCGGCTGGTCGCATCGCGGGCACAGGCTCGGCGCGATGAGCGCCAACGGCGGCAGCTTCATATCTCCGTCAGCACGGGGATCACCATAGGCCTGCGCCGGGTTCGCTTGTAGACGGTCTTGGAGACGGCGTCGTGCACTGCTTCCTGGAGAAGGTTGAGGTCCGGATGCGTGTCGGCGAGGCGCTTGATGCTCTCGAGCGCGGCGGCGCGGGCGTCCGCCATCAGGCGCACAGACAGTTCGGGCTCGATGACGCCGCGCGAGATGAGTTCCGGACCTGCGCGCACCGCGCCGGTGTCCCGATCCAGCGTCAGCGTGACGACGAGGATGCCGTCCTCCGCGAGGTGGCGGCGGTCGCGCAGGACGACCTGTTCCACGTCACCCACTCCCAACCCATCGACGTAGACGAGCCCTGTGCCGACTTTGGGGCCGCGTGACATCGACTCCCCGTCGAGCTCGATCGTCTCGCCGTCCTCGACCACCGCGATGCGGTCGGCTGTGATGCCCGCTTCGCGCGCGAGCTCCGAGTGGAGAAGGAGCTGCCTGTACTCGCCGTGCACCGGGATGAAGAAGCGAGGCCGGACCGCGTCGAGCATCTCGCGCAGCTCGTCGCGCTGGGCGTGGCCGGTCACGTGCACGTTGCCGACCTCCGAATAAAACACGCGCGCGCCGTGCCGGTACAGGTTGTTGACGGTCTGGTGGACCATGCGCTCGTTGCCCGGAATCGGGCGAGCCGAGATGACGACCCAGTCGTCCTTGAGCACGTTGACGAACGGATGGCGCTGTGCCGCGAAACGGGCCAGCGCCGACATCGGCTCACCCTGGCTGCCAGCCGTGAGCAGGAGCAGCTTAGACGGGGGGATGCGCTCGTAATCGGAGGGCGGGATCGTCAGGCCTTCCGGGACGGAGAGAAACCCGAGCTCGCGCGCGGTCCTGAAGTTCTGCTCGAGGCTGCGGCCCACCACCGCCACGCGACGGCCGAACTGCGCCGCCATGCGCACCAGGTGCTGGATGCGGTGGATGTTCGAGGCGAAGTTGGCGACCACGATGCGGCTTGGCGCCTCGCTGAAGATCCGCTCGAAGGGCGCATGCAGGTCTCGCTCCGAACCCGAGTGGCCCTCGCGTTCGGAGTTGGTCGAGTCGCTCAGGAGCAGCAGAACCCCCTGGTCGCCGAGGCGGCGGAAGCGCTCCATGTCGGTCGCCTTCCCGTCCGGCGGATCCGGATCGAGCTTGAAGTCGCTCGTGTAGACGACGCGACCAACGGGCGTGTCGATCGCCAGCGCCACGCCGTCGGGGATCGAGTGGCAGACGGCGACGGTCTCGACGCGAAACGGGCCGAGCTGCACCGAGTCGCCGATGCGAACCTCGCGGAGGTCGGACTCGCGCAGGATGCGGTGCTCCTTGAGCTTCGGCTTGAGGAGACCGAGCGTCAGGCGCGTGCCGTAAACCGGCACGTTGATCTTCTTCAGTGCGTACGGGAGGCCGCCGATGTGGTCTTCGTGTCCGTGCGTGACGAAGATGCCCAGGACCTCGCGTCCCTGCTCCAGCAGGTACGAGATGTCGGGCAGGACGAGGTCGATGCCCGGCATGTCTTCCTGCGGGAACATGAGGCCGGAGTCGACGACGAGAACCTTGCCCTCCCACTCCAGTGCCCACATGTTGATCCCGACCTCGCCCAGCCCTCCGAGCGGGAGATAACGCAGCCGGGACACCCTAGTGGGGTCCCCGCGAACTCACGCCGCAGGCTCTGAGTTCGTGGGGGTGTCTCACAAGAGGCGCAGCTGCTCGGATTCTTGCTTTGGAGCGGGGACTGGCACCGGGGGCGGCGGCGGCGCGAGCAGCTGGTCCAGGTATCGCTTCAGCTGATCGAAGTCGTGCTCCAGGTCAGCCACCAGGGAACCGTTGTGAAGCGCGGCCGCGGGGTGGTACAGCGGGATGTAGGCGATGTCACCCCGCTTGATCAGGCTGCCGTGGATGCGCGAGATCGAGCCCTGACCGGGCATAAGGCGCTCGAGCGCGTGGCGGCCGAGGATCAGGACGACCTTCGGTCTGACGAGCTGCAGCTGCTGCGTGAGGTAGGGCGAGCATGCCTCGGCCTCGTTGGGCATCGGGTCGCGGTTCATGGGTGGCCGGCACTTCAGGACGTTTGTGATGTACACGTCGGCTCGGCTGAGCCCGATGCGAGCCAGCAGCGTGTCGAGCAGCTTGCCGGCAGCCCCGACGAACGGCTCGCCCTGCCTGTCCTCATTGAACCCGGGGGCCTCGCCGACGATCATCACGTCCGCCGGACATGGCCCGATGCCTGGCACTGCCTGGGTGCGCGTCGCGTGCAGCCCGCAGTTCTTGCAGGCCCTGATGGTGTCGTGGAGCTGCAGCAGCTCGGCTGGGGCGTTAAGCGACTTTGACCCCCGGCGTGGCGAACGTGATCAGCTCACCCGCGTCGTGAATCGTCTTCATCACGGACTTGAGCTGTTCCTCGGTGAGCGGCACCAGCGGCAGGCGGAACGGTCCAGCCGGAAAGCCCATCGCGTTCAGCGCGGACTTGATCGGCACGGGGTTCGCCGCGGTGGTCATCAGCGCCTTGATCACCGGAAGCAACCCGAGGTGGATGTCACGCGCGACGTCGTTCTCGGCCTTGACGAATGCGTCGATGAGCCTCGCCATCGACTTGCCCGCGATGTGAGAGACAACGCAGATCACGCCGTAGCCGCCGACGGAGAGCACAGGGAGCGTCCAGCTGTCGTCGCCGCTCCAGACCTTGAACTTCGCCGGTTTGCCGGCGCAGACGAGCCCGATCTGGTCGAGATCGCCGCTTGCCTCCTTGACCCCGATGATCCCCGGCAGGTGGGCACAGCGGAGCGTCGTGGCCGCGGTCATGTTCACGGCGGTGCGGCCCGGGATGTTGTACATGATGGTCGGCCCGACCTCGGAGATCGCCTTGAAGTGCTCGTACATGCCCTCCTGCGGCGGCTTGTTGTAGTACGGGACGACGGCCAGCAGCGCATCGGCGCCCGCTTTCATCGCGAGCCTCGAGAGCTCGACCGAGTGGTGCGTGTCGTTGCTCCCGGTGCCCGCGACCACGCTCTTCTGAGGTATCGCGGTCTTGACGGTCCTCAGCAGCTCGATCTTCTCCGCATCGCTGAGGCTCGGCGACTCCCCGGTCGTGCCGGACACGATGACGCCGTCCGATCCGTCGTTGACGAGCGTCACCGCGAGCTTCTCGGCCGCGTCGTAGTCCACCGCACCATCGACTTTGAACGGCGTGACCATGGCGGTCAGCAGACGTCCGATTTCTTTTGTCATCTCGGCAGCACTCCCATCTCGATTGCCTGTTCGGCGATCTGAACCGCATTCAGCGCGGCTCCCTTGCGCAGGTTGTCCGACACGATCCACAGCGCCAGGCCGTGTCGTGTCGATGCGTCGTCGCGGATACGGCCAACATACACCTCGTCCTTGCCGGCGACCCCATGCGGGGTCGGGTAGAGCTTCGCGTGCGGGTCGTCCTGGACGACGACTCCTGGCGCATTCGCGAAGAGCGTGCGCGCATCGTCAGCGCTGATCTTCTCGCTGGTTTCGACGAAGACCGACTCGCCGTGACCGACCGGCACCGGCACCCGGACACATGTCGCCGTGATGCGCAGCTCCGGCATGTGAAGGATCTTCCGCGTCTCGTTGACGATCTTCACTTCCTCTTCGTTGTAGCCGCCGGCTTCCATGTGCCAGCCGCCCGGGACCACGTTGTACGCGAGCTGGTACGGGTAGGCGGCGACCGGCGGCTCTTTGCCCTCGGCGATCGCCCTCGTCTGCTCCTCGAGCTCGTCGACGAGGAGGCGCCCTGCCCCTGACGCGGACTGATATGTGGAGACCAGCACGCGCTCGAGCCCGGCGGCCTTCTTGAGCGGGTTCAGGATCACCGTGAGCGGGATGGCGCAGCAGTTCGGGTTCGCGATGATGCCCTCGTTTTCGCGGATGTCGTCGCCGTTCACCTCCGGGACGACCAGTGGGACGTTCTCCTTCATGCGCCAGGCCGAGCT
>WNFB01046831.1_pt1 | contig 11979 bp, 13 predicted proteins | sample 5400501 | NCBI WGS metagenome assembly WNFB01 (sample SAMN13153341, study PRJNA577476) | soil metagenome | isolation source: 200 cm saprolite under Douglas fir tree site 2 hole 1 | place: USA:California | collected 2015-04-18 | reverse complement strand
GTGCCCGCTTGCTTCGCGGCGCGCATGCCCCTAGCATATTCCCCGCGGCCCATCCACATCCGGGCCGAACCTCAAAGGGGAGTTTCCATGCAACCTGACATTCATCTGAACTACTGGGCGATACTCGTCGCGGTGGCCGCCACGATGGTGCTCGGCTTTCTCTGGTACGGACCGATCTTCGGCAAGGCGTGGATGAAGGAGATGGGCATACCGGCTGGCAGCAAGCCTGACCCGAAAGTCATGCGGCGCGGCTTGATCCTCATGCTGATCGGCTCGTTCCTCACCGCGTTCGTGCTCGCGCACACCGGCGAGGTATGGCGGCCCTCCGTGTGGAAGGCCGGAGCCGACGGCTCGGCCGCGTTCTACGGCTTTTCCACCGGCTTTTGGACCTGGATCGGCTTCTATGTGCCGCTGCTCCTTGGCGCCGTCGCCTGGGAAAACAAGTCCTGGAAGCTGTTCGGCATCAACGCCGCCTACTATTTCGTCATGCTCCAGATGGTCGCGATGATCCTCGCGTTCTGGCGCTGAAAGCGCCCCGCCGCTACTGCCGGGTGAAATCCAGGCGTTCCTCCAGCAGCACGCCGAAGAGTCTGATCGGCTCGCGGCGCGGAATCTCGAGCGGCGGAAGCTCTTCGGCATCGACCGAGACGCCCATCTCGGTGGCGAGGTCCAACAGCGTCTCCGAAAGCACGAACTCGCCCGCCCGGGCGCGGTGAAGCAGGCGGTTGGCGACGCTCACGCAGTCGCCGAACACGAAGAGCTGCTCGGGCGCGGGGCTGTTCTCCGCGAAGCCGACTACAGCGTCCCCGCAGTGCAGGCCCATCGACACTGCGGCGCGGATGCCGAAGTCGCGTTGCCAGGCTTCCGCAAGGATGCCGAACCGGGCGTGAATTTCCTGCGCGGCTTCCACGGCGTGCTGCGCGTCGTCCTGGCCGGTGAAGGTCGCCATCATGGTGTCGCTGAGGATATCCACCACCGCGCCTTCGTGGCTCTCGACCACCTCCGAGACCAGCGTGACGAACTCGCCGACGCGCGCGAGCACCACGCCGGGCTCGAGCATGTCCGACATGCCGGTGAAGCCGCGCGTCTCGGCGAACAGGACCACCATCGGCGAGCGTTCCGGCTTGTCCACTTCCGATTTCTTTGCTGCCATCTTGTAGCCTCTCCTCTTTCCTGCGGCCCCCGTCATGTCCCTGGCATGCAGGGCGCCCCGCTGCGTCCGAAGCACGGAATTTTACACAAGGACGCGCGACGCAGGCCCAAGGGAGCCCCTTCGAATATCGGCATATTTTTCAGATTGTCGTTAGTTTAAACCGTCGGGCAGGGTTATAATTTTTCATCCCGGACGTTCACCGGGAATTCTCAACCTGAGCGCCGGAAAACGCGTGATCGCGGTGATCGAGCATTCCGGTCCGCAACCACGATGGAGGTCAAAATGACAATCCGCATCGGAGACGAAGCGCCGGATTTCACCGCCGAAACCACGGAGGGAAAGGTCAAATTCCACGATTGGATCGGCGACAAGTGGGCGATCCTCTTCTCGCATCCGAAGGACTTCACGCCCGTCTGCACCACCGAGCTCGGCTACATGGCGAAGCTCAAGCCCGAGTTCGACAAGCGCAACACCAAGATCATCGGCTTGAGCATCGATCCGGTGAGCGACCACAAGAACTGGGTCAAGGACATCCAGGAAACTCAAGGGTCGGCGATCAACTATCCGATGATCGGCGACGCGGACCTGCACGTCGCCAAGCTCTACGACATGATCCACCCCAACGCGAGCGGCGGACAACGCACCGCGGCGGACAACGCCACGATCCGCTCGGTGTTCATCATCGGGCCGGACAAGAAAGTGAAGGCGATGCTCATCTATCCGATGAGCGCCGGCCGTAACTTCGACGAAGTGCTGCGCCTGCTCGACTCGCTGCAGCTGAACGCGAAGCACAACGTCGCGACGCCGGTAAACTGGAAGCCGGGCCAGGACGTGATCATCCCGACCTCGGTTTCCGACGAGGACGCGAAGAAAAAATACCCGCAGGGCTTCAAGACGCACAAGCCGTATCTGCGGACGGTGTCGCAGCCAAAATAGCTCTGCCGCACCTTATTTGAATCAGATCGCAAAACCCGCCGCGGCGGCCGGCACGCTGCGGCTTGGCGACCTCGTGGTCAACCGCATGGGGTTCGGCGCGATGCGCGCGACCACCGACGGCCCGGACATCTGGGGCCCGCCGCGCGACCGCGCCGCCGCGAGTAAGGTTCTGCATCGCGCGCTCGAGCTCGGGATCAACTTCATCGACACTGCCGACAGCTACGGGCCCGAAGCCTCGGAAACCGTCATCGCCGAGTCGCTCCACCCCTACCCGCAGGGCCTGGTGATCGGCACGAAAGGGGGCCTGCTGCGCCCGAGCGCACCGCGCTGGGACCCGGATGGACGGCCCGGGCACCTGCGCCGGGCGCTGGAGGGGAGCCTCAAGCGCCTCAAGCTCGAGCGGGTCGATCTCTACCAGCTTCACGCCCCGGACCCGAAGGTGCCCTTCGCCGAGTCGCTGGGAGCTCTCGCGGACGCCAGGCGCGCGGGAAAAATCCGCCACATCGGACTCTCCAACGTGAGCGTGAAACAGCTCGAAGCGGCGCGCCGCATCGCGCCCATCGTCTCGGTGCAAAATGAATACAACCTGGGAAACCGGGAATCCGAGGACGTCCTCGAGGCCTGCGAGCGGCTCGGGATCGCCTTCATTCCGTGGTTTCCGCTCGGAGAGCGCAAGGTGCTCGGCTCGCGCAAGCTCAAGCGTACGGCGGCGAAGCTCGGCTCCACCTCGGCCCAGGCGGCGCTCGCGTGGCTGCTCGCGCGCTCGCCGGTGATGCTGCCGATCCCCGGAACGGCCTCGATCGCGCATCTGGAGGAGAACACCGCGGCCGCGGCCCTGAAACTTTCGCCCGAAGATCTTGCCGAACTCGGCTGAAACGACGGAGGAGTCCATGCGACGCATCGCGATGATCCTGGCTGTCCTCGGCTCTAGCGCGATCGCCGCCCTCACCGGCGGATGCCAGAGCCCGCCGACCCAAGAAGAAATGGCGGCCTACGATTACGGCCCGCGCCCGGAGAACTACGAGAAAATCATCCGCGACTACCTTTGGAACAAGCTCCTCGATCCGGGCAACGCGATCGTCGAGTTCAAGGCGGGCCCCAAGCAGCTCTACCAGCAGGAAACGGCGCTGCGCCCGCGGCAATGGGGCTGGGGCGTGTGCGTGTGGATCAACGACAAGAACATGCGCGGTGACTATGACGGCGCCTACCCCATGGTGTTTTTCATCCGCGACGGGAAAATCGCCGCCGCAAACGGCGGTACGGACGACAACATCATCGGCTGGCGCTATGCGCGCACCGGGTGCAACGAGCTCGGCGCGCCGTTCGTGACGCGGTGACCGATCAAACCCGTGCGCCGCCGGATGAAGGCCTTGGCCACGACATCGATCGTGCTCGCGGCGGTTTCGCTCGCTGCGTGCCAATCCCCGCCGCCGAGCCGCGAAGAGATTGCGGCGCTCGATTACGGCCCGCGGCCGGAGAACTACGAACAGGTCGCACGCGACTACCTCGAGACGAGGCTGGTCGCGCCCGAATTCGCGATCATCCAATTCAAGACCGAGCCCAGACCGCTGTACCAGAAGAACACGGTTTTTTGGCGAGACCGGCAATATGGCTGGGCGATGTGCGTGATGATCCGCGACAAGGACCGACGCGGCGCCTACGAGGAGCCGTATCCGATGGTCCTTTATCTTCGCGGAGGGAAGGTCGTCGCAGCGAACGGCGACGGGCTGGAGCGGGCCGCCGGCGTCCGCTACGCGCACGAGCAGTGCGCGGCGCTCGGCTACGAGGTGCCGTAAGGCGCCATCTCACGAGCGCCGCGGCAAAACGGCAATACAATTGCTCGGTACCAAAGAAGAGGAAGGAGACGCGGCTGATGAAAATCGAGGAAGGAGACGCGGCTGATGAAAATCCTGATCAACGCGTGCGCGGCGCTGTGTATTGTCTCCGCAACCGAGGCCCAAGCCCAGGACTATCCCAAGGGGCCCATCAATCTGGTGATTCCGCTTGCGCCAGGGGACGCGACCGACACCTCCGCGCGCGCCATCGCGGAGGAGCTTTCGCGCGAGCTCAAGGTGGCGATCGTCCCGGTGAACCGGCCCGGCGCGGGCGGGGCGCTCGGCACCGGGCAGGTCGTGAAGTCGAAGCCCGACGGCTATACCATCATCCTCACCAACAACGCCTCCCTCGTCTTCCGCTCGATCCTCGATCCCGAGACCGCGAGCTACAACCCGCTCACCGATCTCACGCCGCTCGGACTCGCGATGCGCTCGCCGAGCATCCTCGCGGTGCGCGGGGACGCGCCCTACAAGACTTTCCGCGAAATGGTGGAGCACGCGAAGAAGAGCCCCGGGAGCGTGCGCGTCGGGACTGCCGGTGCGGGATCGGTCGGCGATTTCTGCCTGCGCACGATCAACTCGGCCACTGGAGCGGGGCTCACCATGGTGCCCTTCACCGGCGCGTCGCCCGCCGTCACGGCGCTCCTCGGCGGGCACGTGGAAGGCGTGATCCTCGCGCTCGGCACGATGACGGGGCATCTCAGGAGCGGGACCTTGAGGGGAATCGTGATCTCCAGCAAGTATCCTGATTTTCCGGACATCCCGACGCTCGCCGAGCTCGGCTACCCCGAGCCGTTTTTCGGGGTCTGGGTGGGATTCTTCGCGCCCGCTGGCGTACCCGCGGAGGTCACCCGCGCGCTGGTTCCGGCGCTCGAGCGGGCGATCAAGTCACCGGCGATCGGCACCAAGCTCAAGCCGCTCGGGATGCTGATGGATTATTCCCCGCCCGACAAGCTCCTCGCCGAGATCCGCGACGAGCACGCTCGCGTGCATGAGATCGCCGAGAAGGCGGGACTCATCAAGTAGCTCTTCGCAGAGCGAACGTGAAACGGCCGGCAGGCAACCCGTGAGCACCAGCGCTACCCGTTACTGGCGCGAGACCGTGCTGCTGCTCGTCCTCGTCGCCCCGCTCCTGGTGCTCCTTGCCGGCGATCCCATCGCCCAGGACGCGCGCCTCATCAACTATGCCGATAACCGCACGTTCCTCGGCGTTCGGAATTTTTTCGACGTCGTGTCGAACCTCGCCTTCCTCCTGGTCGGACTCGCCGGCCTGTTCACCGGCACCGCGAGGAACGGGGCGTCGCGCTCGTGGCTCGTCGCTTTTCTGGGGACCGCGCTCGTCTGCTTCGGGTCGGGCTACTACCACTGGGCGCCCGACAGCGAAAGACTCGTGTGGGACCGCCTGCCCATGACGCTCGCCTTCATGGGTGTATCGGTCGCGCTCCTGAGCGAGCACCTCGGCGAGCGGCTCGAGCGGCTGCTGCTTGCCCCGGCGCTCATCGCCGGAATCGCGAGCGTCCTGTGGTGGCATTACACGGACGACCTGCGCTTCTACATCTGGGTGCAGCTCGCCCCCTTTCTCGCCATTCTCGTCGTGGTCTTCGCTTTTCCCGGCCGATACACGCACCGCGCATACCTGCTGTATGGCCTCGCGCTCTATACGCTTGCAAAAATATCGGAGGGATACGACGGCGAGATCTATTCGCTGACCGCGCGCTCGCTGAGCGGACACACGCTGAAGCACCTGCTTGCGGCCGGCGCCGTGCTGATCTTGTACCTCATGCTTGTGCGCCGCGCCCCGCTTCCGGGTCAGCCGGTGCAAGACCCCGGCGGCGAATTCGCATTGAAGCCCGGCGCGCTCGGAGCGTTGATGCCTACGGAAGCTGGATCTTCCCGCCCCCGCCGCCGCTGATCGGGCCCTGGGGAACGACGATCGAAGAGGTGGCCTGGCGGCGCAGCTCCTGGAGCTCGCGCACGGTGCGGTCGATCGCCTCCTTCGCGAGCGGCCCGAACTTCTCCGCGGCTTCCTCCAGGGACCCCGCGCCGATTTCAAACGCGATGGGAAGCGTGCCCGCAGGAGTCAGCACCTGCGTTTCGCCGATGTAGAGGGTTGCGCGCGCCGCGTCGGGCTTGCCTTCCTTGGTCACGGGAGTGAGGCGGCGGAGGGTCCCGATACGCCGATCGGTGAAAATCTCCTCCACGTAGAGCTTGTCGGGATCGAGCTTGAGCTCGGAGGACCTGGATTCGTTGGGCGCGGCCATGCGTGGGCTCCGTAATTATAGGGCGCGAGCTTGTGCCTCGCGTGAGCCTGCGTCAAGAGGCGGCTCGCTTTCAGCCTTTCCTCCCGAGCTCCGTTCCCGCCAGCATTTCCCAGTGCCGCGCCACCGCGGTGTGATCCTTTCCGGGCCCCAGGGACGCCTGAGCCTCGGTCCAGGCTTCCAGGCACGCCTCGGCGAGGGGCGCGGGCGAGCCGGTCGAGCGCGCGACTTCGAGCGCCGTCCTCAAGTCCTTCACCATCAAGTCGAGCGAGAACCCCGAGTCGAAGGCACGCGACAGGATGAATTGATGAAATTTGTTGAGGGTCGAATTGTTCATACCCGTCGAGGCGTTGAGGATGTCCACCACGTTCCTCGGGTCCAGGCCGAAGCGCTGGGCCGCGAGCACCCCTTCGACCGCCGCGACGAGCCCGGCGGCCGAGACGTAATTGTTGAGCGCCTTCATAGCGTGCCCGGAGCCGAGCGGGCCCGCAATGAAAATCTGCTTGCCCATGGCCTCGAACAGCGCCCGGCAGCGCGCAATGCTCCGGGCGTCGCCGCCCACCATGATGGAAAGCGTCGCGTCCGCCGCTTTCCCCACCCCGCCCGAGACCGGCGCGTCGAGCATCGCGACGCCGCGCTCGGCAAGCCGCGCTCCAAGCTCGCGCGTGCCCACCGGAGAGGACGAGCTCATGTCGACGAGGACGCTGCCGCGCGAAAAGCCCGCGAGCAGGCAGTCGCCGCGCCCGCCTGGCCCTCGCATCGCACGCGCGCATGAGCGCGTCGCGATCGGCGTCGTGCGCGACGATATGAAAGCCGGCGCGGGCGAGATTGCGGGCCATCGGATGCCCCATCCGGCCCAGGCCTATGAAGCCGATGCGCGCCGGGGGAACGATGGAAGCTGAGCTCACCCGAGGCACCCGGCGCCGCGTCGCGACTTTAGCGGCTTTCGTCCGCAAACTTGTCTCGGGTTTGATGCGGAAAGCGCATCCATGAAACCTCTCTTATCCGCCGTCGCGCGGGATCGGTCAAGCCGCACCCGGCGCCGCGCTCATGATACGCGCGAGCGTCTCGCCGATCGAGTTTTTCATCTCACCGCCGCCCGCCGACGCCGTGTTTCATCCGAGCTTTCCGTGACCAAGCGACCCGATCGACAGCTTCCGGGAATTTGACGCAGCCGTTTCTTCCCACGCAGAATGGGCCGCGTGACCCCTCGAATCGCTCGCCGGGCCCCACCCATACGTCTTCCCTGGATTTTCCCGCGCCGCGCGGCTTCGCCATTGCGGTTGCTGGCCGGCTGCTGCGTCGCTTTCGCCTGCTCGCTGGGATCCGCGCACGCGCAGGAACCCGCCGCAGAGCAGAAAATTCCCTCCTTCGCCGAGCTCGAGGCGGCCGGCGCGGTCATCGGCGAGATCCGCATCGACAACCGGAACATTTTCGACCTGGAGGACCCGAAGGAGAACGGCGTTCTGTACCGTGCGGCGAACTTCCTTCACATCCGCACGCGCGCCGAGGTCGTCCGGAGCCAGCTTTTGTTCAAGAGCGGCGAGCGCGTCTCGGTCCGCCTCATCGAAGAGACCGAACGCCTGATGCGGTCCACCAGGATTCTCTACGACATCAGCATCGCGCCGGTCGCCTACCACGACGGCGTGGTCGATATCGAAGTGAAGACACGCGACACCTGGACATTGCAGCCTGGCGTGAGCGCCAGCCGCCAGGGGGGCACCAACAAGAGAGGCGCGACGCTGAGGGACACCAACGTGCTCGGCACCGGCGTTCTCGCCGGCGTCGAGCGCTCATTCGACGCGGACCGCACCACCACCCAATACCGGATCACGCAGCCCCGCGCGTTCGGCGGCTGGACCACGATCGACTACGCGTACGCGCAGCTCAGCGACGGCGAGAATAGAACGCTGTCGGTCGTCCGGCCGTTCTACGCCCTCGACACGCGCTGGGCCGCCGGCTTCAGCCGCGCGAACGACAATCGCATCGACTCGCTCTACAGCGACGGGATAAAAGTGGCCCAGTTTCGCCACAGACAGGAGAGCGCGGAGGGGTCCGGCGGCTGGTCGGAGGGTCTTGTCGACGGCTGGGCGCAGCGCTATTCGTTGGGCATCACTTACCACAAGGACACCTACAACGTCGAACCGGACCTTACCGCTCCCGGGCAATTACCCTCCGATCAGACGCTCTACGCGCCTTTTTTCCGCCACGAAATCGTGCAGGACGGTTACGAGAAGGTCAAGAACCGGGATCTGATCGAGCGCCCCGAATACTTCGCAATGGGATTCCAGTCCCGCGTGCAGCTGGGCCGCGCGTGGACGGGCTTGGGCTCGACGCAAGACCTGTGGCTCTACTCCGCCAGCGCGAGCGACGGTTTCCGGTTTCCGTCGGATCGAACCGTGCTGACTTCCGTCTCGATCGACGGGCAGTCGGGATACCGCCCGCTTGACCGCCAAACGTTGAGCGGCTCGATTCGGTTCTATGGCCGCCCGGACAGCCGCACGCTGCTGTTCGCCTCTCTCTCCGGTGACGCACTCAAGGACCCCACCTTGTCCAGCCAGCTGCTGCTGGGGGGCGACACCGGCTTGCGCGGGTATCCCCGGAATTACCAGAGCGGCGAGCGGCGCGCGCTGCTCAACGTCGAGGATCGCGTCTATACCGACTGGTATCCTTTCCGGCTGTTCCGCGTGGGAGGCGCGGTGTTCTACGATTTTGGCCGCGCATGGGGCGGCCTGGGGGGCATCAACGGAAATACCGCGAACACGGGGTGGCTCAGCGACGTCGGCTTCGGCCTGCGCATCTTGAGCGCGCGTTCCGCCTTCGGAAACGTCCTGCACATCGATTTTGCCATCCCCCTGAACCACGATCCGAACATCAGATCCGTTCAGTTCCTGGTCACGACCAAGGTCACTCTCTGAGCCGTACCGCATCGCGCATCTCGACGATGCGCGGCAGCGTCTCGCCGATTGCGCTCCGGAGCACCGCGTCCGCGATGCCGTCGAAGGGTGTGGGCTGCGCGTTCACGATCACCACGCGCGCGCCCGCCTGCTTCGCCGCCGGCACCGCGCCTGCGATCGGATAGACCTTGAGGCTCGTCCCGACCGAGAGCAACAGGTCCGCCTCGGCGGCGGCCTGCATCGCGCGCTCGATCACCTCGGGCGCGAGCGCCTGGCCGAAGGAGATCGTGTCGCTCTTCAGGATCCCGCCGCAGTCTTTGCAGGCCGGATCGGGTTCGCCTGAGCGAACACGGTCGAGCGTCGCCTGCATCGGCCCCTTCCAGCCGCAGGAGAGGCACACCACGTTGTGCACCGTGCCGTGCACCTCGATCACGCGTCCGGGAGAATTGCCCGCTTTCTGGTGCAGCCCGTCGATGTTCTGCGTGATGAGCGCGTGCAGCTTCCCGCGCCGCTCCAGCTCGACGATCGCCATGTGGCCCGCGTTCGGCCGCGCCGTCCACGCCGGATGGGCAAGGCGCGACTTTCGCACCTCGGGATCGGCGACGTAGTAATGGATATTGGAGAGCTTCTCCGCCTCGGGATCCTTCGTCCACACCCCTTGAGGCCCGCGGAAATCCGGGATGCCCGATTCGGTGGAAATCCCCGCGCCGGTGAGGACGACGACGCGCTTGGATTCCTGAATCCAGATCTGAATGGAAGCGTTGATCTTCCCCGTCGCCATCTTCGGCGATGCGTTCAAGAGCTCGATCTGGCCCGGGTCGCGGCGCGGACGCCGAGCCCCCGGAAAAACCGCACCCATGCCCAGAGGGCCATGAGATCCGCGAGCACGGCCGCCACCCTGAACAAGATGCGGCTAATCATAAGACTGGTTTGCAAGGGCCTCCCGAGGCTTCCCGTGATGCTCGGTCCACCAGGCCCGAAGGCAATCCAGTCCGCCGTCAGCGCAAGCGCGCTGATCATCAGGGCCCCGATCAACGCCCGCGTTCTGACGACGCTTCGGGGCAGCGCGAGCAGCGCGCCAACGAAGGCGAACGTCATCCCTACCGGCAATGCCGCGAACTCTCCGGCAGCGAACTTGTCCGCCTTGGGCCCGAGCTCATGGACGCCGAGCGCGACAACGCCGAGGCCGATCGCGCACACCGCGACACCGATCGCGACGCGCAGGCCCGGCGACAGACCTTTTTTAGCCACACCGCTCCCTTTCCCCTTCACGCTGCTCCCTTTCCCTTTCACGTCGCTCTCTTCCCTTCTAACTCCGCAATTTGAACCGCTGGATCTTTCCCGTCGCCGTCTTCGGCAGCTCGGGGAGGAACTCGATCCAGCGCGGGTACTTGTAGGCCGCGAGCTTGTCCTTGACGTGCTGCTGGAGCGCGGCCTTCAGCGCGTCGCCTCCCGAGTTGCCCTGCTTGAGAACGACAAAGGCTTTCGGCTTGATGAGCTTGTTCTCGTCTTCGGCACCGACTACCGCGGCTTCGAGCACTGCTTCGTGTGTGATGAGAGCGGCTTCGACTTCAGCGGGCGAGACGTAGATACCCGAGACCTTCAGCATGTCGTCCGAGCGCCCGCCGTATACGTAGTAGCCGTCCTTGTCGAGGCTGTACTTGTCGCCGCTCTTCGTCCAGCCGCCCATGAACGTGCTGCGGCTTTTGTCGTGGTTGTTCCAGTAGCAGGCGGCGCTCGTCGGCCCGCTGATCTGCAGTTCCCCCATCTCGCCGTGCTTTACCGGGTTGCCGCGCTCGTCCACCAGGCGCAACTCGTAGCCCGGCACCGGTTTGCCCGTGGTGCCGTAGCGCAGGTCGTTCGGCCGGTTGGAGAGGAAGATGTGCAGCATTTCGGTCGAGCCGATTCCGTCCAGGATCTCCACGCCGGTCTTTTCCTTCCAGCTCCTCGCGATCTGCGGCGGGAGCGCCTCCCCGGCCGAGATGCACAGCCGCAGTGCCAAGTTCTCCCTTTTCGGGAAATCGGGGCTCGCAAGCATCGCCGCGTAGAGCGTCGGCACTCCATAGAAAATCGTCGGCTTCTTTTCGGTGAGCCGCCTGAAGACGGACGCCGGCGTCGGACGCTCGGCCATCAGAATCGCAGTGGCGCCGACCGCAAGCGTAAAGGAGAGCGAGTTGCCGAGGCCGTACGCGAAAAAAAGCTTTGCCGCCGAGAAGACGACGTCGTTTTCCTCGTATCCCAGTACGGCCTTCGCGTAGAGCTCGGCGGTGAGGATCATGCTGGAATGGACATGGACCGTGCCCTTCGGCATGCCAGTCGAACCCGACGAGTAGAGCCAAAAGCAAGCGTCGTCGGAAGTCGTCGGCGCGGGCGCAAGCTCGGCCTTCCCCTTCGCCAATACGTCTTTGAACGCGGTGTGGCCCTGAGCACCGCCTCCGGAGACGATGACGTGTTTGAGGAAAGCGAGCTTTGGAACGAGTGGCGCGAACTGCGGCAACAGCTGCTCCGACACGATGAGCGCCTTCGCGCGGCTGTCGGAGAGCATGTACTCGTAATCTTTCGGTGTGAGCAAGGTGTTTACCGCGACCGGGACGATGCCCGCCTTGATCGAGCCGAGAAATGCCGTTGGAAAGTCGATGGTGTCGGTCAAAGCAAGCAGTACCCTGTGCTCCATCTCCAGGCCCATCGCCTGCAGCCCCGAACCGAAACGGTCGATGCGCTCGGCAAGCTGTCCGAACGTGTATTGGCCCGCGTCGTCTACGTAGGCGAGCTTGGCCGCGCGGCCCGCGGCGAGGTTGCGCTCGATCAGATCGTTCGCAGCGTTGTAGTCGCGCGGAATCCTGACGACAGGCGGGCTGACCGAATGATCGGCGGTGCTGCGCGAGGGCACGCGTTCTCCC
>WNFB01006047.1_pt1 | contig 11980 bp, 9 predicted proteins | sample 5400501 | NCBI WGS metagenome assembly WNFB01 (sample SAMN13153341, study PRJNA577476) | soil metagenome | isolation source: 200 cm saprolite under Douglas fir tree site 2 hole 1 | place: USA:California | collected 2015-04-18 | reverse complement strand
TCGACACCTCGCTGCGCGTGATTCTCTCGGTGCACCTGGGGCTCAACAGACTGAGCCTGCTCGCCTGGGGAACCGAAGACAAGCGCCGACGGTTTCTCGTCCCGCAGGCGCGGGGGGAGAAAGTCGCCGCGTACGGGCTGACCGAGCCGGCGGCGGGGAGCGACGCCGTGGGGATCCAAGCCACGGCGGTGCGGGACGGCCGCAACTACGTTCTCAATGGCGAGAAAACGTGGATGTCGCTCGCGGATGTCGCCGACCACTTCCTCATCTTTGCGTGGACGGACCCTGTCAAGCAGAAGCAGCGCGATCATGCTGGGCTGTCCGCGTTCGTGCTGACGCGTGACATGAAGGGACTCGCCACGTCCACGCTGCATGGCAAGCTGGGAATTCGCGCCGGGAATACCGGGACGATCACGATGGACGAAGTCCGCGTAAGCGAGGACAATCGCCTCGGGCAGGACGGGGAAGGATTTCGCATCGCCATGTTCGCCCTCGACCAGGGCCGCTACACCGTGGCCTCGGGCGCGACAGGACTGATTCGGGCCTGCCTGGATGCCAGCGTGCGATACGCCCAAGAGCGCCGTGCGTTTGGCGTCCCCATCGGGGAGCACCAGTTGATCAAAGAGATGATCGCCCGCATGAGCCGCGACTATGAGGTCAGTCGGCTCTTGTACCTGCGGGCGGGGTGGATGAAAAACCAGGGCCAGCGCAATACGCGTGAGACGTCGCTCGCGAAGTGGTACGCGACCGTCGCCTCAGAGCAGGCGGCCGGAGATGCGGTCGAAGTCCACGGGGCGTACGGCTACTCCGACGAGTATCCCGTAGAACGGTTCTACCGCAACTCGAAGGGGGCCGTGATCTACGAGGGGACGCGCGAGATCCACACCCTGTTGCAGGCCGACTACGCGCTCGGGTACCGCGAGGACAAACCCACGCGGGTCGCGTTGCCAAAATGGCCGTTTGACTGATGGCGCGCATTGGGCGAGGCGGCGTGCGCGGGGCGGACAGGCTGGGATGACCGCCCCGTTTGAGTGCGAAGTGCGGTTTTTGATCCCCGACCGCGCGGTGTTCGAACGAGCCCTGGCGCAGCGGGGCGGCAGCGTACGTTTCCGCTATGCGTTCACCGACCATTACTACCGGTCCTCGGGGGGCGCGTGGGACCCGCGCACGCGCGCGGTGCGCATTCGCGAACACCACCAGCCCAAGCAAGCGTCTGAGGTACTGGTGACGTGGACCGACATGATTCACTCCGCGGGACTGTCCTTCAAGCGGTCCCGCTTACCGGAAGGCAAGGTGCGTGTGTACACGGGAACGGTGGAGGCTTGCCGCACCGTCATTGACGCTCTCGGCTACGAACCCTGGCTGATTGTGCGCAAGACCGACTGCGCGTTTTGGGACATCTCAGAGCTCGGAGCGCTAGTGATCGAAAACGTCGAGGGCATTGGATCGATGGCGGAAATCGAGGTCGCCGGCGAAGATCCTGAAGCCGCGGGGGCATCCATTCGACGTACTCTGGATGCCCTGCACATCCCGCCGCAGGCAGTGCTCCCCGAGCCGTTAGCCGCGGTCGTCGCCGCGCGCCTCCCCCGTTCACCCAGCGTCTATTTCTGCGGGGCGATTCGCGGCGGGCGCACCCTCCAGCCGCTATACGCCCAGATCGTCACCTTCTTGGAGAAACGGGGCTGGGAGGTCTTGACGAAGCACGTCGCCGCCCCCGACGTCCTGGCGCGGGAGCGCCGCACTAACTTTTCCGCCGCAGACATCTATGCGCGGGATATGCGTTGGTTGCGGGCGTGCGACCTCGTGGTGGCGGAAGTTTCCGTGCCGTCGCTGGGTGTGGGCGTCGAGCTCGCGACCGCGCAGCAGTTGGGCAAACCCATCGTGTGCTTCTGTCAGGCAGACGTGGCGTTATCGGCCCTGGTCGAGGGCAATCCTCATCTCCGCGTTCTCCGCTATCAGGACCCCGGGGAGCTGATGTCTTTGTTGGAGGACGCCCTGCGCGGACTGGAGTCCCGCCCCCTGCCCAAGATCCCCCGCCGTGGCAGCCGCCCTCGCGGCGGGACGACCACGCGCCGCAGAACGCGGGCGCGGTAAGGGGCAAAGGATGCGCGAACTGAAGCACGATCCCGTCGGTGAGAGGTCTGTGATGTTGCCTTGGGAAAGGCTTCGTGACAAGTTGCTGGCCCTGGAAGGGAAGCCCGTGCAACCCTCCCTCGGTCTCGAAGGTGCGTACCGATTTGAGCGGTTCGTATTGTACTTCGATCGCATGATGGGAGAGCCTCCCGCCGTGCCTCTGCCCGTGCGGGTGCGGATCGATCAGGCTGAAGCGCAATTCCCGGCCACATTGTGGGGATCGCGCGCCGGGAAGGTCGCGCTCGAGGATTTCATCGCGCGCCAGTGGGCAGACGCCGCCCGCAAAGTCGGCCGCACGCGAGGGGGACGGCCAGCGTTCGTGATCGACGTCGGAGGGCAGCAGATGCTCCAACGCACGGCCTGCCGGATTGCTGAGGAGTTCGTTGAGGTGCGTTGCGGAGTCTTTCTGCCGTCGGAAGGCCGCAAGATCGCTGCCAAGGCTGCCCAGGCCGTGTTCTTGGAAGATCTCCCGCAGGTGGTTGATGCGGCGCTGATCTATGCGAGCCAGAATCCGCAGGCCGTGCAGCGCCACGTCCAGGTCGCCGAAGACGCCGAGGCGTTGCGGCTGCAAGTGGCCGCGCGCGGTCTGGTGGCGTTCCTGGCCGACGGGGCCGTGCTGCCGCGGGAGAGCGGAACCGACCGTCCGTTGCTCTCGCACCTGGTTCCTCTGCAAGCTCCTCCTGCTCTCGCCGTTACCCTTGAGCTGCCGCACCGGGGAGCGGTGACCGGCCTTGGCATTCCGCGGGGCGTCACCGTGATTCTCGGTAGCCCCTTCTCGGGACGCAGTACGCTGCTTCGGGCGATGGCCGCCTCGGTGTACACACATCTGCCCGGGGACGGTCGCGAGTTTTGTGCGGCGGTGCCCGACGCGGTGCTCGTGCGCGTGGAAGAGGGCCGTCGTGTTGAGGGGGTGAATCTGGCGGCGTTCCTCAGCGCGCCGCCCAGTGGCGAGGACCCCACCCGATACCGCAGCGATCACGTCATTGATATCGTCTCTCAGGCCGCGGGGATTGTGGAAGCATTGGAGGCGGGGTCCACGCTGCTTCTTATTGATGAAGATACGTCTGCTCCGGGATTGTTGGCTCGGGATGCGGTGTGGCGCCACCTCGCGCCCGATGCCGCTCAGCCGGTGACACCGCTCGCTGATGTGGTGCGCCCGCTGTATGAAGAGCACGGGGTGTCGACAATCCTGATCACCAGCCACGGCGCAGACTACGTGGGCGTGGCCGACACGGTCATCGGGATGGACGCGTTTCGGGTGCGGGCAGTGACTGCCGAGGCGAAGCGCGCCGCTGACCCGGGGAAGGGGGCGGCGCCTGCCAGCAAGAGTCGCTTTGGAGGCATTCCCAATCGCGTGCCCTTAGCCGATAGCCTCAGTCCCCTGAAAGGACGCCGCTTCCGAGGCGAGGGGCACGGGGGACCCCACAATGCGCGGAGCGTCGTCATTGGCCGCGACATGGTTGACCTGGGGGTCATCGAACAACTCGTGGATCCCTCGCAGGCACGCGCGACTGCCGCCGCGCTCATCTTCGCGGCCGACCGGGGGTTGGCAGACGGAATGCGCACGATCCGCGAGATTCTCGGGTTAATTGAGATGCAGATCGCGCAGCACGGATTGGAAGGGTTAGTGGGAAGTGACTCGATCCCCGGAGACCTCGCCCTGGTGCGCCGGCATGAGTTGGCGGCGGCCTTGAATCGTCTGCGAACCCTCCGCGTCAAAACCTAGACTCAGCTCTAACCGTCGGGCGTCCGTGGCTGAGCATCAGGTAAGTCTTCTCGGTGCGAGGCCGATTCCAGACCGCTGAGACGGTGCCGCCGTCCCAGACGAACGATGCCTTCTCAGCGAACGCCAGCCGGCGTCCCCGGACGTTCGAGCCCCGACTTCCTCACTATGTCCGCGAAGGGGCTATAGAGAAGGGCGCGCGTGAAAGCCCGCACGAGAGCCGGCGGCCCGTCGAGTTCCACTGCACCGTCGCGCAACGCCTCCGTTAGAGACATCCGGCCGAGCCAAACCTGGTGGAAGGCGGCGGTGTCTGCCGTCACCAGCACATCGGTGTCAAAGCCGGGATCGGTCACACAAACCGACACGCCATCGGCTCGAGCACGAGCCAGGCCTGCTGCCGTTGTGCCCCGTGGAACTCGAACTCGACGACGACGCGGCTCAGCGGCAATTGCGCGACACTTATCCGGCGCCGCATCCGCCAAAGGAGGAGGGCCGGGTCGAGCTCCATCGAGCGGGGGTCTGCAAGGATCCATCGAGCGCCCCAGTTGCCGAGCGCGTCAATGACGTCTTTCAACTGAATCCCGGCTGCAGTCAGATGGTACTCGGGGTGCCCGTCGGGAGATGCGTGGCGCCTCACCACGCCGAAGCGCGTCAGACGCCGCAGGCGCTGAGCAAGCAGCGGTCGCGAGATCCCCGGCAAGCCGCGATCGATCTCGTTGAACCGGCATGCGCCGGCGAGCAGCTCACGAACAATCAGCGGCGTCCAACGGTCGGCAAGGACTTCCACGGCCTTTGCCACAGGACAGTACTGCCCGTAGGACGCCATTGCCTCCATGACTCGATCCTCCTCCGTCGCGTGTGCACCGGCCAGTGTAATTTTTGCACTTCGCCTCACCACGCGCTTTTCCTACACTGTCAGTGCAGCCGATGAGAAATTTCCGGTGGCGTGAATGTGCAGGGGGGCGATTGGTATGCGCAAGATCGCGATCGCGGCGACTGGACTGGCGTCGATCATAGCCGTTGCACTATTCGTATGGGTTGGTGGCGCGACCACGCCAGGCCGCGCAGGGGAGGGGGCACGGGAATTGTGGGTGACCAGCCAGGGGACTGATGCCCTCTACGTCTTTCGGTTCCCCCAGATGGAGCGGTTAGCCAGGATTGCCCTCCCGGCCGGTGCGCAGCCGCACATCACAACATTTCACCGCGGCCGCTATGCATATGTTGGCGGGATGGGGGATGGGACGCTATATGTGCTTGATGCGGATGCGCGGCAGGTTGTGAAGACCCTGAAGGTGGCGCCGGGGGGCGCGCATCAGGTGCGAGTCTCTCCGGATGGGCGCACGGCCATCGTGGCCGCAGTAGGTAACCGCACGCTGACTCGCTTGGCGGTGGACGAATCCCGCGGGACTTGGGCAGCCACCGGCACGCTCTCGCTCGACGAACTCCAGAAGGCACCGGTCTGCACGGTCTTCGGGCAGGACGGCCAGCGCGCATACGTATCCCTGTTCCCGGATGGCCTGGCTGTCGTGGATGTGAGCTCCATGACGCTTCTCGGTATGCTTGCCACCGACGGATTCGTGGCCTGCGGGATGATTCGGTCGGCGGATGGCTCACATGCGGTGGTGGCGTCGAGCGGCAGCGGCGGGCACATCTACACGCTGGACCTCGAGCACGGCACGCTGGTGGACCGCGGTACACTGGGGGCCGCGGACTGGCACAGCTTCAACATGACGCCCGATGAGCGATTGGGTATCGGAACCTCGCCCCACAGCGATGAGATCGTGCTCATCGACTTGATCACAAACCCTGTGCGGAAGCTGGGAACCCTGGCCCTTACCGCACTACCCGGTTTAAGCGCCAACCAGCCCGATGCCCTTGGCGGCGGTGAGCCCATCCAGGGTGGGATGCTCCCGGTGTCTCTGCGCGCCGCCGGCCAAGTTGCTGTCGTGGACCTGAGGAACATGTCCGGTCGTACCTACACCCCTGTCGTCGCGCCCTTGGGTCCGTTCAATCTGATGACTTGCATGAACTGCGCCGTTCACGGCGTGACGGTGCGTCCCTAGGGCAATCCACACCGTAACATACGTCACGAACAAAAGGGAGGGATCAGCATGTCACGCAGGTGCCTGATTGCGTTGGGGACCGCCTTGCTCGTTTCTCTCATTACCAGCGCAGGCTGGAGCCAGGTTGGCTTCAGAGCGACTCCTCTGATGAAAACGACGAAAACGGAGGTGGGTCAGGATATTCAGTATCCGAACGGTCACCCTCAAGTCACGATGCTGCTCCTGGAGATTGCCCCCGGAGGACAGTCAGGCCGTCACATGCACCCGGTACCAAGCGCGAACTACGTGTTGGGAGGGGAGGTGACCATCGAGATCGAGGGCCAGAACATCGTGACGTACCGGGCCGGACAGTCCTTTGTTGGGGCTACGCAGACGTGGCATAACGCCTTCAACCGGGGGACGACTCCAGCCATCGTCCTCGTTGTGTTCATGGGAGAGGAAGGAAAACCGGTGACCGTCACTCAGTAAGAGGATTCGAACAGGGTCGCGTGGACCCTGTGTTGGCCATCTACGGAGAGGACGCGGGCAGGTGCGTCGAGGGACTGAGTCCGTAAATCAACCGCGACACGGGGCCACTGGGGGGGACCCGCATACTTCAAGCTTGAAAGAGTTCAGCTCACAGAGGACCTTCATGTCCCTGTCCGGCTACCTGCGGTATCTGTTCACGAACTGAAGGGCGAGTGGTGGACCTATGCTAAGGCGGCTGGGTGGCAACCCAGCAGCGCAGGGACTCGGGACGCCCGGTTCCTCTCCGGATCGCGGTAGACTATCATGCCATGTACGCAGATGGCATGTGGAGCGCAGATGAACAGAGCCGGCGTAAGCGATCTGCGTAGAGGTTTCAGCGGTCGCCTTCTCCACCCTGGAGACGACGGATACGACGCGGCTAGGCAGATTTGGAACGGCGCGATCGACAGACGGCCCGCCCTTATTGCTCGTTGTGCGAGCGTTGACGATGTGCTCGCCGCGGTGAAGTTCGCCCGGGGCGAGCAGTTGCTTGTTGCCATCCGCGGCGGCGGGCACAATGTGGCAGGAACGGCGGTCTGCGACGGCGGGCTGATGATCGATCTTTCGCCCATGAAAGGGACCGCGGTCGATCCGGCGAGACGCATGGCGCACGTCCAGCCCGGCGTGCTCTGGGGTGACCTGGATCGCGAAGCCCAGGCCTTCGGTCTTGCGGTGCCTGGGGGCATCGTTACACACACGGGTGTCGCCGGGCTCACGCTCGGCGGCGGGATCGGGTGGCTGATGCGCAAGCATGGCCTGACGTGCGACAGTCTCTTCGCCGCGGACATGGTCACCGCGGACGGACACTTCGTCAGGGCCAGCGAGACGGAGCACCCGGACCTCTTCTGGGGGATTCGCGGCGGCGGCGGCAACTTCGGGATCGTGACGTCCTTCGAGTTCCAACTTCACCCGGTTGGGCCGGCGGTCCTCGCGGGGCTGGTGCTCTACCCCGCAGACCAGGCCCAGCAGGTCCTGCGCTTCTATCGGGACTTCGCGGCGACCGCACCCGACGAGCTGACTACGATCGTCACCTTCCGACATGCCGCACCTTTGCCCCTCCTTCCGCGTCACCTGCACGGCGCGCCGGTCATCGTCGTCGGCGCGTGCTATTCGGGGCCCATCGAGGAGGGCGAGCGGGCGCTCCTCCCGCTACGGACGTTCCGCCCCCCACTCGTCGATCTCATCGGCCCCACAGCATATGCTGGGCACCAGTCCATATTCGATGCCGGCGTTCCGCATGGACTCCGCTATTACTGGAAGTCCCACTACCTTCCCGACCTGAGCGATGGCGTGATCGACGCCATCACTAGGTACGGCTGGCAGACGCCGTCGCCGCAGTCCTACACCATCCTCTTCCAGCTGGGAGGGGCGGTCGCCAGACGTGACGACGGCGAGACCGCCTTCACCGGTCGGACCGCTGGCTATGCCATCAACATCAATGCGGTCGGGACGGATCCGGCTCAAGACCGAACACACGAGAGGTGGGTGCGCGAGTTCTGGAACGCCCTGCAACCGTTCTCCACCGGCGTGTACATGAATTTCCTGGGCAACGAGGGCCGCGAACGGGTGAGAACCGCCTACGGCCCGCGAAAATACGAACGGCTCGTTGCCCTCAAGAACACGTACGATCCGACCAACTTCTTCCGGCTAAATCAGAACATCGCGCCCTAGAGCCACAGCTCACTGCGAGAAAGTTGACTGGCGTGTCCTTGACCCACCCCACCCGTTCTGAGGCTCGGGGGGCGATGCTTCTGACCGTCCGGAAATCAGGGTAGTCGTTTTCTTCGAAGGCAAGCCCTCGAAGCTTGAAAGTGTTGACAGTACCCCGCTCACTCAAGCAGGAATTCCAGGTCGCCAAGCGAAACGCGCGAAATTACCACGAGTACAGCGGAGGGGGAGATCCATTGGCTGAGACTGTGAAGTATTTGCTCGATGAGAATCAAATCCCCACGTCTTGGTACAACATCATCGCCGACCTGCCGGTGCCGCTGCCGCCCGTCCTCCATCCGGGCACCAAGAAGCCGATAGGGCCCGACGATCTCGCGCCGCTGTTTCCCATGGACCTCATTTTGCAAGAGGTCAGCACGCAGCGCGAGATTCCCATTCCCGAGCCGGTGCGGGACGTCTATCGGTTGTGGCGGCCGACCCCCCTGCATCGCGCCCGCCGTCTCGAGCGCGCGCTCGACACCCCCGCCCACATCTACTACAAGTACGAAGGCACGAGTCCCGCCGGCAGCCACAAACCGAATACGGCGGTGGCTCAGGCGTTCTACAACAAGCAGGCTGGTGTGCGCCGGTTGGCGACGGAGACCGGCGCGGGACAGTGGGGCAGCGCGCTGGCGCTTGCCTGCCGCTTCTTCGACCTGGCGTGCACTGTGTACATGGTTAAGGTGAGTTACGACCAGAAGCCCTACCGGAAGGTAATGATGCAAACCTGGGGCGCTGACGTCATCCCCAGTCCGAGTAACCGCACCAATGCCGGCCGAGGCATCTTGGTCAAGCAGCCCACATCACCAGGCAGCCTCGGGATCGCTATCAGCGAGGCGGTAGAAGATGCGGCCACGCACGACGACACGAAATACTCGCTGGGTAGCGTCCTCAACCATGTGCTTCTGCACCAGACCGTGATCGGACAGGAGGCCCGGCGGCAAATGGAGCAGGCCGGAGAATACCCCGATGTCGTTATTGGGTGCATCGGGGGCGGCAGCAATATGGCGGGCTTGGTCTTTCCGTTCCTGGCGGACAAGTTCAAGGGAAAGAAAGTCCGGATTGTGGCAGTGGAACCGGAGGCCTGCCCGTCGCTCACCCGGGGACTCTACCTTTATGACTTTGGCGACACTGCAGCCACGACACCGCTCATTAAGATGTACACGCTCGGCCATAACTTCATCCCGCCGGCTATTCACGCCGGCGGCCTTCGTTACCACGGCGACGCTCCGCTCGTCTGCCTCTTGTTTCATCACAAGTACATCGAGGCGGTCGCCTATGCCCAAAGGCCCGTCTTCGAATCTGCGATTCAGTTCGCGCGGACGGAGGGGATCATTCCCGCACCAGAGTCGGCTCATGCCGTCCGCAAGGCGATCGACGAAGCGCTCACAGCTAAGCGAGAGGGCGCGAAACGCGTGATCCTCTTTAACCTCAGCGGGCATGGACACTTCGACCTGAAAGCGTACGAGGACTTCCTGGCGGGACGATTGGAGGACTTCGCCTACCCGCAGGCGCAGGTGGAGCAGGCAGTGCGGGAACTCGCGGCTATTCAACCCTAACCGCCTCGCAGGCCGACGGCGTGGGAGGCGGCCGGCCTGCATACCGACACTGAGCGCAGACTCGCCGGAAGACCATTCCTGGGTCTTGATGGTAACTCCACGCCACTCTTCGGGGGCTCCAGCCGCCCATGTCGACGTCCGCGTCTTTGGTCCTCCCGCATTCAAAATGGTGATCGCTGGTTCCACTGGCTCACGTGGGATTGACCGAAAGGCAAAAGTAGGCTAGCCTACTCGCGATAATTCTCGACTAAATTACTCAACAACTCATCTAGGCTTATCTGGCGCGGGCCGCATGCGCTATCAGCGAGGGCAGGACGGCGCGGGTAACGCGGTCTGGATGAGCGTCTACGGAGGGGCGTTCGCGTGACGATGTGGCAGGTCATCATCTTGGGGGCGGTCGCGGGGTTCACGATTTTCCTCGGATTGCCGGTAGCACGCCTACGCCGGCGGCCCCACGGCGTGCAGAGTATGCTCAATGCCCTCGCCTTGGGTGTGTTGCTTTTCCTTGTCTGGGATATCCTGGCCAAAGCCCTCGACCGCCTGGGGGACGCGCTGAAAGAAGCGATAAAGTCGGGCCATTGGGGCGCATTCACTGCTCTGGCCTTCATGCTCGTCGCCGGATTGGTCGGAGGAATGGTGGGTCTTGTGAGCTTTCACCATAAGGTGCTGCGCCGATCTACCGGTACGCCGCGGTTTCCCCGCCAGCTAGCGGTCATGATTGCGATCGGGCTGGGGCTGCATAACTTTTCGGAAGGTTTGGCGATCGCCCAGGCGGCAGCGACTGGGGCGATCGGGTTTGCGGCGATCCTGATCATCGGATTTGGACTGCACAACATCACCGAGGGGTTTGCCATCGCCGCCCCCTTGCTCGTCGGCGGTCAAGTGCCCACATGGTCCTTTCTCGGCTGGACAGGCCTGATGGCAGTCTGATCGGAGAAATGTTCGCGGTAGGGCGCAGCCTCCAGCGGCCGGTGTGGTCAGCGTGGGGGGTGGTCATAGGGTTCCTGGTCGCGTACGGAACTGACGTCGTGCTCACTGTCGCTGGCCTCTAGAGTTTCCGCGCTCTCAAACAGGAATCCCCAATTTCCCATTCATGTCGAGGCTGAGTTACCCTAAGGACAGGGTGCGTGCCCCCATCTCGATATCTAATCCCGCCGTGGCCAGAGTCGAGAAGGGGTGTCCGCATTCGACATGGGCAACTGCTACAATGGCGACAATGTCGCGGACTGGTTGGCTGTGGGACCTGCGGGGCGGCCTCACCCCCTATGCGGACGCCTGGGGGTGGCAGAGGGCGCTCGTAGCCGCGCGCCAGCGAAATGAAATCCGTGACGGCCTCATCTTGCTCGAGCATGAACCGGTGTTCACCTTTGGCCGCACGTCTCGCGCCGATCACCTGCTTGTTTCTTCCGAAGTCCTGCGCGCGAATGGCTTTGGAGTATATGACATCGAGCGGGGCGGAAGTGTCACCTACCATGGGCCGGGCCAACTCGTCGGCTATCCCATCGTGGACTTGCGCGCCTATGACGAAGATGTCGTCAAGTACATGCGGTCGCTCGAGGAGACAATCCTCGGGACCTTAACCGACTTCGGAATCTCAGCACAGCGGTTGCGCGGTTTCCCCGGAGTGTGGGTGGGGGACCAGAAAATTGCAGCCGTGGGAGTAGCGGTAAAGCGTAAGGTCACGATGCACGGGTTCGCCCTCAACGTGGATCCGCAGCTGGCGCACTACAACTACATCAATCCCTGCGGGTTAGGACGCCCAGTCACATCGGTGGCGCAGGTGCTGGGGCATGCAGTTCCCGTCGACGAGGTGCGCTCGCGCTACGTGCGGTATTTCACCGACGTCTTCGATCTGACGTTAGGGGCGGTGTCCCGCACAGACCTGGAGCCCTGGGTATCGCTGCTTAGGGGATCATGAGTCGGTGGCGCTTCGAGACCCGTGCCATTCACGACGGTCAGCCGCCGGATCCCACCACCGGTGCGGTGATGACCCCGATCTACCAGACATCCACGTATGCCCAGTCCGAACCCAACGTTCATAAGGGGTACGACTATAGCCGCACAGCCAATCCGACCCGCGCAGCGCTAGAGGCCTGCCTAGCGTCGCTGGAAGAGGGGACGTATGGGTTGGCATTTGCGTCGGGCATGGCGGCCATTACGACGATCGCGTACCTGCTGAATCCTGGCGACCGGGTCCTCGCCCCCGACGATGTCTACGGCGGCACCTACCGGCTGTTGGTGCAGGTCCTGCAGCGATACGGAATCGCCTCGAGCTTTGTGGACATGAC
>WNFB01004851.1_pt1 | contig 11981 bp, 9 predicted proteins | sample 5400501 | NCBI WGS metagenome assembly WNFB01 (sample SAMN13153341, study PRJNA577476) | soil metagenome | isolation source: 200 cm saprolite under Douglas fir tree site 2 hole 1 | place: USA:California | collected 2015-04-18 | reverse complement strand
AGCCCAGCCGCGAACGCGGCCGCAACTCCCCCGAAAATTGTCGTTGAACGCTGGACGCCAGAACGCAAAATCGTGCGCGTCGAATCCGCGCGGCCCGCGCGGCTGGCCCTGCGGTTGCTGAACTACCCGGCCTGGCAAGTTCAGGTAAACGGCTCTCGTATCCAACCCGCGTCAGCGGAAGACTCGGGCCAAATGATCGTCCCCCTACCGGAAGGGCAATCGCGCGTCACCGCGCGCTTCACACGCACACGAGACAGGACCCTGGGCGCAATTATCAGCATCCTCAGCTTGCTGGTTGGAGTGCTCTTATTCTGGTGGGGCAGCCGCAGCCGAATATCGCAAGCCGCTTAGCGCCGGTCAACCGTGGGATGGCGCACGTCCTGACCTTGCACCATGTAGATCACATCCTCGGCAATATTTGTAGCGTGGTCGCCGATGCGTTCCAGGTTTTTCGCCACCAGGATCAGCTCAAATGCCGGAAACACCACGCTCGAATCACCCATCATATACGTCAGCAATTCGCGGAAGATCTGATCGCGATAGTGGTCCACCTGGTCATCCATTGCCAAAACTTTCGTCGCCAGCTCCACGTCACGCCGCACCAGCGCATTCAATGAATCCCGCATCATCTCTTCCGCGACTTCGCTCATGCGCGGAAGATCCACGTACGGCTTCACCCGCGGATGCCTCAAGATGCGCACCGCGGACTGCGCAATGTTCACCGCCTGATCCCCGATGCGCTCGAGATCGTTGTTGATGCGAGACACCGCCAACACCAACCGCAAATCCGTGGCCATCAACTGGTGCAGCGCCAAAAGCTGCACGACGCGGTCATCAATCTCAATTTGCAGCTCGTTGATGGCGTCCTCTTCATCCAAGACGCGCTTCGCCAACTGCTCATCCGAATCGAGCACCGAATGCACCGCTTGATGCACGGCGCGCTCCGCCAGGCTGCCCATCCACAGCAGCCGCTCTTTCAGCTCGTTCAAGTCTCTTTCGAAGTGACGTTCCATGAAATCGATCCCTTCACTGGGGAAACGCGTGCCCGACCCTCAATCCATCTTCCTCACCCGAACCGTCCGGTAATGTAAGCCTCTGTCCGCGGATCGCCCGGGGTGGTGAACAACTGCGGCGTCGGGCTGAACTCAATCAGTTGTCCCGTCAACAAGAACGCCGTGAAATCGCTCACCCGCGCCGCTTGCTGCATGTTGTGCGTGACGATCACAATGGTGCACAAATCTTTCAACTGCACCACCAACTCCTCGATTTTCGCCGTGCTGATCGGATCCAGCGCGGAGCATGGCTCGTCCAGCAAAAGCACTTCCGGCTCCACCGCCAATGCTCGCGCAATGCACAACCGCTGCTGCTGCCCACCGGAAAGCTCGTAAGCCGATTTGTGCAGGTGATCCTTTACTTCTTCCCACAATGCAGAGTGCCGCAGGCTTTTCTCCACCGCTTCCGCCATGGGCAGCTTGGTGCCGTTGATGCGCAGGCCGTACGCCACGTTGTCAAAAATAGACTTCGGAAACGGGTTCGGACGTTGAAACACCATTCCCACCCGCCGCCGCAATTGCGTCACGTCCTGGGCCAGAATGCTCTGCCCATCCAGGGCGATTTCCCCTTCCAGTCGCGCGTTCCGCACCGTCTCGTGCATGCGATTCAGCGTTCGCAACAACGTCGATTTCCCGCAGCCCGACGGCCCAATCAGCGCCGTAACCTTGCTCGCCGCCACTCCCATGCTAATGTCAAACAAAACCTGCTTCGGCCCGTAGAAAAAGTTCACCTTGCCGACGTTCATGCGCATCGGCAAAGCCGCCGCGGTCTCGCGGGCAATCGCTCCAGTCTGGCTTGGCGTAATGTTTACAGACACGGCCGGCCTCACAGATGCATGCATGTTACGCCCTCGGAACCGCAATGCCACGAGCCAGAATCGCCCGCGCGACAATATTGATGATTAGAATCAGTCCCAGCAACACCAGGCCCGCGGCCCACGCTTGCCGGTGCCAGTCGTCGTACGGTGCGACAGCATAGGTGAAAATCATTACCGGAAGCGAGGCTGTCGGCTGGTTCCAGCCCGGGCTCCAAAACCGATTCCCAAAAGCCGTGAAAAGCAGCGGCGCTGTCTCTCCGGCTACGCGCGCAAACGCCAGTAGCACCGCGGTTAGAATCCCTCTATACGCCGCAGGTACAATCACCGTCGCAATCGTTTTCCATTTGCTTGCGCCCAGCGCCATCGCCGCTTCGCGCAGCGCACGCGGCACCGCCAGCAGAAATTCCTCGGTGCTGCGCAGCGTGATAGGGATCATCATCAGGCCGAGCGCGAAGCCGCCGGCGAGCGTCGAAAAATGCTTGAACGGCAGCACCACCAGGCTGTACGCAAAGATCCCGATCACGATTGATGGCACGCCGTTCAGCAAATCCGCCGCATACCTGACCACGAATGCTACTTTGCTTCCGCTAAACTCTGCCAGGTAAATCGCCCCCAAAAATCCAATGGGCACCCCCAGCAGCGAAGCAAGCAGCAGCAATTTTCCGCTGCCCACGATCGCATTGGCCATCCCCCCGCCCGTTTCTCCCACTGGCTTTGGCAGCTTTGTGAAGAAGCTCCAGTTGATCGACGTCCCGCCGTGATAGACCAAGTATCCAAGGATGAAAAACAGAACGCTGACGGCCACCAGCGCGCACATTCCCGTCATCGTCAGCATGAAGCCGCTTACAAACTTCCGCCAGCGCAGCCGCCCGCTCATGCGTGCGCCGTCCCGCTGCCGCGCTGCGAAGTCAGCACGATCAGCAGCCGTGCCAACCCGTTGAGTAAAAACGTCAGCAAAAACAGCACCAAGCCCAACTCGATCAGAGCCTGCAGGTACAGATCGCCCGTCGCTTCCGTGAACTCGTTAGCGATTACCGCAGCAATCGAATACCCCGGCGAGAATAGCGAAGCGCTGACCGTCGGCGTGTTCCCGATGACCATTGTCACCGCCATTGTTTCTCCCAGAGCCCGTGCTAGCGCCAAAAAAATCGATCCCATGATGCCCGTCCGTGCAAACGGCACCACCACCTTCCAGGTGGACTCCCAGCGCGTCGACCCCAGCCCCAGGGCCGCTTCGCGTTGGTCTCGCGGCACGGACATCAACACTTCGCGCGACACCGAAATAATGTACGGGATCACCATGATCGCCAAAACAATCCCGGCGGTCAGGAAGCCAATTCCGTACGTTGGCCCGGAAAACAGTGGCAAAAATCCCAGCGTATTCTTCAGTGCCGGTTGCACATAGTCGCGCATCAACGGCACCACGATAAAAACGCTCAGCAATCCGTAGATAACGCTCGGGACCGCAGCCAGCAGATCGATGAAAAATTCCAATGCGTCCGATAACCGCGCGGGCGCTAGCTCAGCCAGAAAAATTGCCGCACCGATCCCCAGCGGCACCGCAATAGCAAGGGAAACCGTCGCCGTAATCAAGGTGCCGTAGATGAACGGCAGCGCTCCAAACTGCTCCGCGATCGGGTCCCACACTCGAGTGACAAAAAAGTGCAATCCAAATTTGTGACGAGGCAGTACCGATCCTTGCCACAGTTCGAAAATCAGCAGAACCGTGACCAGCACCGACAAGGCCGCAAACAAAAATGTAACCAGCCGCGCGATTTCATCTCCTTCGCGCAGCCGCCTCAGAAATGAGCGCGAGCCCGCTATCGGGCCCGCACTGGGAACGGTCGTTGTTGCAGCCATTAGTTTTCTTGAAATTGGCCTGTTATTGAACCTTGGCCAGCGCCTTCTTTTCCATGGCGACCACTTCTTTCGGCAGTTTCGCGTAAGACAACTGCTCCGCGTAGTTCTGCCCGTCCGCTAGCATCCAAGTCAAGAACCCTTTGATCGCGTCGCGCTTCGCCCCGTCCGAGAATTTCTCCGGAATCAGCAGCCACGTAAAACTCGCGATCGGATAAGCCGTTTTGCCAGACGGATCGGTAATCGAGACCCGGAAATCATCGGGCATCGTTTTTGCCGCGGCCGCAGCAGCGGCGCTGACGCTAGCTAGATCTGCTTTTACGAAAGCTCCCGAAGAGTTCTTAACACTACCGTACGGAATATTGTTGGACACCGCGTAAATCAATTCCACATAACCAATCGAATTAGGCGCATTCTTGATCTGCCCGGTCACGCCTTCGTTCCCCTTGCCGCCCAGCCCCACCGGCCAATTCGGCGACGCGCCTTTGCCAACTTTGTTCTTCCACTCATCGCTGACCTTCGAAAGGTAGTCGGTCCAAATATACGTCGTCCCGCTGCCATCCGAGCGATGGACAACGACAATATCCGCGTTCGGCAGATTTATCCCCTTGTTTGCACCCGCAATCGCCGGGTCGTTCCACTTCGTGATTTTCCCCAGAAAAATTCCCGCCAGTGCGTCGGGAGTAAAATTCAGGGCCGCCGTCACGCCCGGAATGTTGTACGTCGGCACAACCGCTCCCAGCACGGTCGGAAAGTGCAAAATCCCGAATCCATGCTTGTCTTGAAACGCCTTCAACTGCTCATCATTCATCGGCCCGTCAGAAGCGCCGAAATCGACCGTGCCTTCCGTGACTTGCTTGATTCCGCCGCCTGATCCGATCGACTGATAGTTAATCTGTACCTCTGGATTTTTCTTCTGATATTCATCGAACCATTTTGAATACATGGGATACGGGAAAGTCGCGCCAGCCCCATTGATAGAAAGCGCGGCATGCACCAAAACAGCCGCCATCATTGTGAGAGCGAGGGTAACCACGCTCACGCCTGCGATTCGCTTCATGTATTTCTCTCCATTTTCACGATTTACCGGCTCGGATGCCCCCAGTGTCCCCCTCCTGTGTTACAGCATTGTTACAATCGCCTCAGCTTCTGTTGAAACCTCACGCCCGTTTGAACCCTTCCCCAAGTCGAACACTTGCAGTTGTTTACGAACGAGCCTAGCCTGGCACGCGCCCGTCCCGCTCCTTTCCACGTCGCGAAAAAGCAAAGAGGGCAGCTTCGAAAGAAGCTGCCCTCTTCAGTTACCTTTGGACCCTTCTACCTTCGGTCTATGGTAGGTAATAGCGGAACGACGTCCAAATCATGTTGTCAACCGCCTTCGGGGAAACGCCTGGCGTACCCGCCGGTAGACCACCGTTGCCGGACCATCCGCTCTTCGTGAAATACGAATACTGGATGCCCCACCGCAGTCCGCCCTTCGGCCCGCTGTAGAACTTGTGCCAGAACCCGAGGGTTCCTTCTGTGATTATGCGGATGTCCCCCGCGCAGGTTCCGCCAGCGGACGGCGTGAACGAGCCCGTCGGCGGCCGCTCCGTGCTGCATCCGCTGTTATTCGCAAGGGGCGAGCCGTACCCGCCAATGCCCGTCGTCGAAATCGTTGTGCGTGTCGTTGCCGGGATCGCCGGCGAAGTCGCGGTCGCCGGAATCGCCGGCGTCGCGGTTACCGCAATGCTGGTGTACCCGGTGTACGCCGCGCGCCACGCGTATTCCGATCCCCCATACAGGTAAACGTCCAGTTTCGCATTGGGATGGAATTCCAGCGAGCCGTATCCGTGCGCCGTGCGGATCAACGCCGCGGTGCCGTCGGGACGGAACGTTTCGTCGGCAAGTTGCGCCGAGCCGTAGCGCCCGATGCCGTCGCCCGCAACCGCCTTCACCCCAAAGTCCAGCTTCTTGTTCAACAGCGGTATGCGCAGGCTCGCACCCAAGCCGCCGCCCACTCTTGTATCGTCAAACGCGCCCAGCGCGCTCGGTGCCGTCGAACCATCCACCGGGCAAGCCACCACGGCTGGTGTCGCTGGAGGAGGAGTATTCCCCGCGTTCGTCCCTACAACCGCGCACGGGAAGATCCGGTTGCGGAACGTGCTGATGATTCCAAACAACTCGTAGTGCCCATATCCCGGATCGGCTGCGGCCTTTACGATGAGGTCCGGTGCCTTATTCACCGTGTAGCCCGTGGCATCGGTCGCGTTGAACAACCCTCCGCCCGCTCCCGGCGCATTGATGAAGAAGTTCTGCGAAGTGGTCACCGCACCCAGCGCTGATGTGCTGGTGGCTGTTGTGAACCCGCGTCCGCCCAGCGTTGCCTGTGGTCCTTCTACTGCCAACCCCAGCGCAAATTTTCCACCGAAGTCCTTCACTACGCGGAAGCCGTACTGCCTCGCCCAGGTGAAGCCCACAACGTATTGCGAGTCGATTACCATCGGCGGTACTTCCTGGCGATTCTGAATGCCCTTACGCGTTTCTGTCGCCAGCGACCACATCTGCCCACCCGTGAACGACCAGCCACTGTCCAGAGAAGCCTGTCCCCAGATCTGCCTCTGCCGCTGGCAATAGCTGTTGCTCTGTCGGTTGTTGGAGGTCGCGCACGCGCCCAGCCAATCCAGTTCGTAGTAACCGGTCGCCTTGACGGCCCCAATTTTGGCATCCGCCAGCACTGAGAGTCGCGACTGCCGCGCCGTGAAGTTATTCTCCGACACACGGGCCAACGAGTTGCCCGGATACGGAATGCCCGTAAACGGCGTATTGATGTCGCCGCTCACTGCGCGCGTGCGGGACACCGTTTCCGCCGCGAGGAATCCGCCCGGGGTCACGTTGATTCCCTTATAGCGAATCGTCGCCGGTCCGGTCTCTTCCGCCTTCTTCGCGTCCGCCTGCGCCGTCGCCACCGTGGTGCGCAGCGCTTCATTGCTCACCTTCAAGTCGCTAACAGAAGAAGTAAGCGAATTCGCGGCGCTCTTCACCTCCGCGGAAGTGTTCACCGCTTCAGCGGCCTTGCTGCTCGCTTCCGTCGCGCGAGCGTTCGCCACAGCCGCTGCGTCTCGCGCCGCATCGACCTGCCGGTCGCGCTTCGCCAGCTCTTCCTTCAACAACTGCAACTGTTCCTGCTGCGACTGCAACGTCTGCCGCAACTCTTCCAGCTCTGCGGCAAACTTCGCTTCCGCGGCCTCCGCCCCTTTCGCGGCGTTCGCTTTTGCCGCTTTCGCCGGCCCGCCAGCCGCGGCCGGTTGTGCGTCAGCATCCTTCGGCGTATCCGCTAGCGCTGTTCCGTAGGTCAGAAAAATCGACAGTGTTAGTGCTGCAAATTTTTTCATCGCCTCTCTCTTTGAAACAAAATTCAACCCAATACCGGTGAGTTTGCGAACCGCTCTGCTGCAGGAAGGTAATTGTCGCGTCTTACTGTTGCGTCAAACGAATGTGAATATCCTGTAACAATCGACCGGGCTTCACTCTAATTCGTTGATGGATTTGAAGTTACGAACGTTACAATCCGTTCGCCGCTTCAACAACAGGCAAGACGATAGGGATTCCGGTTCGCTCCGAACCAGACCGGTCCGCGGACACGTACCTGCTCTTGCACACAACCGAAGAGCACGTCTTTCAAGTGAGGCGGTTCGTGTCCTGGCCGCTCGGATCGAGCGAAGTGAATCAGAGCTAAGAATTGTTGGTGTCCAGATTGCCGCTATCAAAGACCACCAGTTCAGCACATCCCATCCAAACCCGTAACATGAGCGGAGTCACACGGAACCGCGCGCTTCGCCAATGATCCACGATCGATCAAGCTGCTGGTCGTGTCGAGTGATTCAGACGGTAAATATGGTACCGCCTTTATTATGGAGATCGTGCTCAATACGAGAGGAATACCTCCAAAGAGCGGCAGTTCCCCCGCCGCCGTGGCACAGTATATATCTGGTAGAGCAACTATTCAAAGGCGAAGGTTACCCAGTTGTTTAATTTATAGGACAAAGCACCAGCGTACGGGGGACTCTTGTGCCGTGCGCCTCCTGGACTGAAACGCTCAACACATCTCGCGCCTTGGCGAAGTCCACTCCGTAGTGCATATAGAGCGAGCAGCCCATGTTTCGGCCTTGAGCGTCCGTTCGGAGAGATTTGGCGTCCCACCGCGCTGGCTGTTCGTTTCCTTGTAATGGCGCTTGGTCAAGTCTTGTGTTGCGTGCTACCGAACTCACCACACCCCCAAAGAAAGAAGACGACCATCAGCGAAACAGGAAACTTCCAAGCAGAATTCATCGAACAGCCTAAGAACTCAAAATCGGACACGCAAAACGCGGAGGAATTCCTTATCCGGTTCCGTCAATATCGCGCGGGCTCATGCTCACCCAACGGCTGAAACATTCCCGCGCGCTGGTTAAGCAGGAACAGACATTGTGAAGCGGTGTCTATGAGAATGACGTCCTCCGGATCGGCCTTTTCCAGCCGCGCTGCTAACTCACGCACTGTCATGGTTTCCTCCAATTTCTTCGGTGCCCAAGGAAGGCCCCTTCTTGAATTCCGCGGAGAACCCCAAGTCTGGATTGGTTGCACCAACGATTGCTCGCAAAGAAATTCGTCTTGTCCCCGACAGAATCGAACCACCACAGGCTAGCCCGCCGGGAGTTCAATTTGCCACACGAAGAGTCCAGTCGCACCGATGAGCGGGTGCTCACCGGGGACAGAGACGGATTTCTTCCCGACCTGAAGTCTTACGCACAAGCGCGCACGGCATACTTTCCCCTTACATCCCGCTCCGGCACTAGCGCTCGCCACACCACTTGCCGGTCGCGCCGTTCGGCCTCGCTCCCCCGAAACTAACAAATCGTCACGAACATCATCACCAATATTTGCTACATCCCGCAATTTATTCACGGACAGTCCGACAAACCAGGGCGGAAACTTCAGCAAAAAACGCACCCACGTCCGCCGCTTCGATTGCGGCAGCAAAGGCAAGAGGCAAGCACAAACCATTGTCGTTAGACACCTCACAATCGCGGCAACCAATCCACAGATGCTGTTCCGATTTCACAGATCCTCCGTCACCCGCGCTTCGCGCACGGCCAGCCTTCGTCGATGTCGTACTTGTTGGGTTGTGCACAATGGATGCAGGGGTGCCGCGCACCCCTGCGGCGCGCAGTCCCTGGACAAGTCATCGGGTTAGAAGGTGAAGATGGGGCCGATTTCCGTGCGAATGTCATTCCACTCGCGCATCGGTCGCCCATCGAAGAGAGGGTACTGCCCCGTCGAAGTGAGTCGCAGAGCGCGTGTGCGATAGAGCGATTCCTCCGCGGCGAAGGTGACCCAATTGTTGAGTTTGTACAGCAGTTGTCCGGAGAAGAGGTCGCCCGTCATGCGCCCACCGCCGAGACGGCGAACGTCGCGCGCAAAGACTGCGTCGTAGCCATAGTGCAGATAGAGGGTCCAACCAGCGTTCCGCCCGGAGGGATTGGCGTTGGCCCAGCGAGAAAGCGGCAGTCCCAGGTTCAGGAAACCGCCTTGTGAACGAGGCGTGCGCTGCGGTGCGACCACAGGCGTGCAGCCGCCAGCATTTGTATTACTACAAGTAGCTCCCGTGGCTCCAAAGACGAGTGTTGAGCTTCCGTCTATGGAGGCACCGTTCGTGTTAGCGAAGGTCGCGAATCCAGCCGTGTCGTTGAACTCAGCGAAGAGCTGCCCGGCGAAATAGTAGCGGAGGTCGCTGCCCCGGAAGTACTTCGCGCTGAGGGTCGCGAAGCGAGTCGGGAGCTGGACTTCTAAAGTGTAGCCGGCCCGATCGGTGGTGAGGCGGGCGCCCGTGGGGAACGCCGCCTTGAAGAAATTGGCGGGGAGTCCTGTGCTCGCGACGGGCGTTGGGACTCCAGAAGCGAGAACCACTGCGGAGCGTTCGCCTTGCATACCGCTGAAGATGATTTGCGCAGGTGCTACGCCAGGAGCCTTGTCCAACTGGAACTGCGCGACCAAGCGCGCCTGAACCTCGGGCCGGCCGGAATCGACACCCTGGCGCTCGCCATAGCCAAGCTGGTCCGCCACGTTGGAAGGCAGGTCACCGAATGCGGGCAGAACAACAGCGAAGTCTGGCTCGATTAAGAAACCACCGAAATTGTGATTAACACCAAAACGGATCTGTGGCTGACGCTCGAAGATATCTCCGAAACCAAATGCTCCGACCTGCGTGCCCTCAAGGAGGTTCGGCAAAGTGGAGGAGGCAAACAGGGTCCAGTCCTGGCCGGCCAGAAAGTTGACGCTGGTATGGTCCGTTGCACGCCAGTCGATTCTGCCATATCCCAGTCGGATGGAAGGTTGGCTCGAACGAATCGAGCTGATATTGCGGTTGTTGACGCGGGTGAAATTTCCCTCAAAGTCGAGCTCAAACTTTCCGGTAACGACCACATTGGGGGCCATGTCCAGCCATTCAAAGTTTGTCCCGAAACGCAAAGACCTGGCTTTGACGTGGAACTCCGAAATCTTGTCCGGCCCGTTGGTGTCTCCGATAAAACCGGGCAGTGGAAAATCGTTGCCATAGGGTGACGAGGTGTCATAGATCGCAGTTGCTTTGAAAAAGCCGTAAGGTCGCAGGCGGATGTTGTTGCCGATCTTGAAGTCCGGGGCGATGCCTTCGCGCTTAGGCGCATCGATGGGCAAAACGCGTACCGGAGCGACGGCGGGGATCACCGCTGGGGCTGCCGCCGGAGCAGCCTGGCTCGCCGCTTTGGCCTGCATCGTTTCCGAATTTGCACCGTTTTTGATGGGCACGCGGTAGACTGCCGCGACCACACTCCCGCTGGACGCCGTCGTGCTTGAAGCGTTCATCATCCCCGGCGTGCCTACAGCCTGGTCGTAATCGGCCTGGGAGATCAACCCCTTCAAAAGGAGCAGCTTTGCTAATCGTTGATCGGCCTCACCGGAAGAAGACGCCTGGTTGATTTGTGTCATTTCTTCATCCGTGAGAATTCCTTTGGCATAAAGCACACGGACGAGAGGGCTCACCGGAGGATTGCTCACGCCTTGCTGCTGCGCCAGGGCTCCCTTAGACGACGCGAACGTTGTGAGCAAAACCACCAGAAGACACACCACTTTCCCAAAAAGTCTTCCATTCATCATCACTATCCCCCTGTAGACCCGCGGTTTAAGCGAGCCAACTACTTAACCGTGAACTAGCCGGAACCCGTACATATACGTGGAGGCATATATTGTCAAGAAACTATCTGCGCTGGAAACCCGCCACCTAGAACCCGGTCCTAGGCGGTAATTTCGAGCTTCCGGACTCAAAGCCGGGTGCCGCTCGCATCTCGCCCATTCTGCGTTAGACTCTCGCCCCGGAGGTCCGCGCATGTTCCCCCAAATTCCAAGCCTTCACCGTCGCACGTCGGTGCGCTCGTCGTTTTCCCTCATCGCCGCCTCGCTCCTGGCCCTTTCTTGCATTCCCGCCGCCGCGCAGGACAACGCCCTCTCCCCCCAAAAGCGCGCCCAAATGGAAAAAGCCGTTTCCGCCTTCATGACCGCCAACAGCGTTCCCGGCATTTCCGTCGCGGTCGTCCAAAAGGGCCAGCCGGTCTGGTCCGCCGGATTCGGCATGTCCGATCTCGAAGACTTTTCCCCCGCAACCTCCTCCACGCTTTACCGCCTCGGCTCCATCTCCAAACCCATCACCGCCGTCGCCATCCTCCAGCTCTTCGAACGCGGCAAGCTCGATCTCGACGCCCCCGTGCAAAAATATTGCCCCGCCTTCCCCCAAAAAGATTCGCCCATTAGTTCGCGCCAACTCCTCGCCCACCTCGGCGGCATTCGCCACTACAACAAAGACGGCAAGGGCGACGTCCCCGAAGACAGCGCCCGCCACTTCGCCACCATGGAAGAATCCCTGCAACTCTTCGCCTCCGACCCGCTTCTCTCCAAGCCTGGCACGCAATTCCATTACTCTACCTACGGCTACACGCTGCTCGGCTGCGTCCTCGAAGGCGCCGCCTCCCAGAAATACGTCGACTTCGTCCGCGAAAACGTCTTCCGCCCCGCCGCCATGGACCACACCCAAGCCGACGACTTCTTCGCCGTCGTCCCCCACCGCACGCGCTGGTGTCATCGCGACAAAACCGGCGCCGTCCGCAACGCTGGCGTCCTCGACTCCAGCTACAAAATCCCCGGCGGCGGCCTCATCTCCTCCGCCGACGACATGGCCAGTTTCGAAGCGGCCATCCTCGCC
>WNFB01004850.1_pt1 | contig 11983 bp, 14 predicted proteins | sample 5400501 | NCBI WGS metagenome assembly WNFB01 (sample SAMN13153341, study PRJNA577476) | soil metagenome | isolation source: 200 cm saprolite under Douglas fir tree site 2 hole 1 | place: USA:California | collected 2015-04-18 | reverse complement strand
GCGTGGCGAGGGCGGCTTTGCGCTCCCCCTTGAGATCGTCAACTCATCCAACATTACGCTCGCGAACCTATTCATCTATCGCGTCATCAGCATGTTTCAACCGTTTCCTTATGCTATTGAACTTGCGGACTCGAAGAATATCAAATTTCGAAACGTACACTCTTATAGCAACAGCAAGGTGTCCTTCGACACGACGGTCCATGATCGAACTTACGACGTGGAGATCCGGCAACGTGAATTCGCGTGGCTCGATGTTTCTGGTGCTGAACCGTCGAAGGCTCAGCGCCAGTGGGCTGCCTCTCCCGTGGTCCAGGTCGGGGCGAAGGTTGAGCGCCTACGCACAGGCTTCTACAACATATCGGGCGGTGCCGTTGATCCGTCGGGCAACTATTACTTTGTGGATGCGCACTGGCAACGCATATATCGCTGGTCGCCCTCGGTGAAGCAGCTTTCGGTTGTTCGCGACAACGCCCTCGATCCGGCGAACCTTGCGTTCGATAAGTCCGGCAATCTGATCGTGACCTCCATGTCTGGCAACGGCACGGTTTATACCTTCAAGCCTGCCGCGACGGATTCCGAGATTACTTTACTCAAGCCACAGCCTGCACAGCCGCGATCTGGTGCTACGGCGTATCTACCGGTCAGCGATTGGCACATCAACAAGTCCGCTTTGACGAAGCCTGCGAGTCACTTCGTGTCGCCGGACGAGACGACGTTCCTGCCGACGGGGCAGGATTTTCTGGACGGAGCGGTGAGCTACGGTATAAAAAGCAGCGGGCAGCTGCGTAGTTTCGGGTTGGCTCCTGTCGCGATCGGACAGTCTGCGTATGTCACCAACGAGTCGGCTCAGACAACGTGGGTCGGTACGGTCGGTCCCGACGGTGCTCTGATTGATATGAAGGTATTCGCATATCGCGGGGGTGAAGGTGTCGCGGTTGACTCGCGCGGTAATGTCTACATCGCCGCAGGTCAGATCTACGTGTACGATCCGACAGGCAAGCAGATCGACACGATCAACGTGCCCGAACGTCCTATTCAGCTTTCATTCGGCGGCAAGGACTCTCGCACACTCTTCATTGCCGCGCGGACTTCGCTGTATTCAGTTAGGATGAAGAATCCGGGTCGGTAGACTAATTATGATCGAAACCTTTTTTTAGAGGAAGAACAATCATAAAACTTCTGATGCTTACTTTCTTTGCGGTCAGGCTGTTTCCGCACAAAAGTCCGCTCGTAAATTCGTATTTGCCGGATGAGTTCAAGGGTGCGAGCCGCGTTACCAAGCCGTACTTACCGACGTTTCAGCCGTCAAAGCAAGCTACGTCTCGCTTGGTACAAACACGTATCCCCGCCGAGAAGTGGCGCGAGATCATCGGCCAAATTCAGGCCTCGGCTCGTTGTATTGGCAGACCAAAGCTCTGCACACAGAGGAAGCCTGCAGCCGAGACGCGCGCCGCCGGAATCTCTAACTTCTGATTGAAGACGGAGCCCTACCTAATGGACTGAAAACTTCAAGGTTATGGCGCGATAGCGCATCATATCACCACCAATCTTAACGCCGGGTGTTGGCCGGATATTCTACTCGGAATTTCGCATTCGTCAATGTAAGCGCTCCTAGCTGCTTTAAGGTTCCTTCTTATCTCTGGCGCCCAACCACAACAAGCCGTCGATTATCAGTCGATCCTGAATTGGGTTATTGAACGTATATGACAACGTCTTGTTGGTAGTGTCGTACTTGTGCTCATAGTCAATGTCGTTGTGGCCCATGTTGAGATAGAGCATCTTGTACTTCTTGTTCGTCCAGACCACGGGATAGTACCCGCTGTGCCAGATCTCGTTCTGTTTTGGCCCGGTGCCCAGCGGAAAGCTGGTTGAGTCTATGGAGAGGAGAATGTCTATGTCAGGATTCTGTCGCAGATCTTTCTCCCATCGGTACCACTCGTTTGGCGAAGACTTGAAAGTATCAGGCAGACGGAGAGTCACCGGATGCCTGCGGTCTTCGACACGTAGAATCGCCGACGTAGGTCTCCAGGTGTTACTCCGGTATGAGCCTGACCCGAGAAAGGTGTTATGGTACCAGTCCCAGTTTGCCGGATACGCTGAAGGTGTCAGTGCAAAGCCGGCAAAGTGAAAGCCCATCCAGGCTCCGCCATGGTCCATGTACGCCTGAAACACAGCTCGTTGTGCAGGATCGTCGGGCCGAGTATCCAGAAAAATAACCACCTGATATTTGGCAAGAAAGTCTGAATTCAGATTCTGCCAATCGGATGTGGTGTCATAGCTGAAATTGTATTTCGCCGCCATTTCAGGGAACCATCGGTTGGCTTCATTTACAAAGCTGATATGCGCCTGATCCTGTTTGGCGGTAAAGAACGCTATGACTCTGAACTTCGGCTTGCTGCTATTCGCGTTAAGCGCTGAACAGCTGGAGATGAGCACTGCAAGGCCTAACGCCCTAAGGGCCTTGAGGGCAGACATGGTGAAGGCCCTATTCACGCTCAACGCTCTCCTTACGTACCGGGATTGATGCGAGTCCACATCCAATAGTCTCGACAGGTCACAGAGATTCGAGGCGTCGCCATTTCCTTTAGCCGCGTTCACGCGGCTTTCCCGAAGGGTTACTAGACCGGGCGTTTTACGCCCGGGTAGAGCGCGATTGATCTCAAAGCCCGTTTCAACGGGCTTAAAGTTGACGGCTTTAGCCGTGGCGTTGATACCGCTGATTTTCAAAGCACGCTGAAGCGCGCTAGCCCGATAACTCTGCGACTGGCCCCAGCGCTAAAGCGCTGGTCTAGTAACCCTTCGGGCAAGGCGTCTGAAGACGCCTATATTCGCTCCCGGGTTAATGAACTTCAAAACTCCTTCAGTGCCTACGTACCATTGGTTTGCTCGTGATTGCGATAATCATTACCATACTACTCTTTGCCTGCTTCTTCGCGGGAAAGGATCTGAACAATCCACACACCCTCGTGTGTGGGATTAAGTCATGAAATTGAGCTCCTATTTCAGCGTCGTTCTCTTCCTCTTGGTATGCGCCGTATGGACGCCTGTCGGTGCAAGTGCCGGGTCAAAGCGGTCGAAACCCTGGCGGGCCTTACATCTCCTCAACTACAACAGCGATAGTGCACTCGATGCACTCGGGCAAGATCTTGAAAACCTGGCGAAGCAGGGACTTAACGTAATTATTCTCGAGGTTGACTACAACTTCGCGTTCAAGTCCCACCCTGAACTTAGGCGAGGAACAGATCCGATTACACGCGATGGAGCACGAAGATTCGCGGCGCTATGCAGGAAGTTCAACATCCGGCTGATTCCTGAGTTTCAATCACTCGGTCATCAGTCCTGGAAGGCTGAAACTCTTCCTCTTCTCAGCATCTACCCAGCCTTTGACCTTACGCCGGGAGCGTTTCCCAATAACGAGGGTATCTATTGCCGCGAATGGGATCCGCTTAACCCAGAGGTCTGGCGAATCATCTTCCAGCTGATGGACGAGATCATTGACGCGTTTCGTGCCGACGCCTTTCACGTCGGCATGGATGAAGTCTTTTTGCTGGGTTCGGAACTCTCGCCATCGACGAAGGGCAAAGACAGTGCCGTACTCTTTGCAAAAGCCGTCAACGAAATTTACACTCATCTCGTGCGTAAGCGTCACATCGAGATGTTAATGTGGGGCGATCGGTTGATTGACGGCAAGAAGTACGATTTTGGAGAGTGGGAAGCCTCCACTAACGGAACCGCTGCGGCTATCGACCTGATCCCGAAAGATATCATTGTCTGCCCATGGCACTACGAACTGAGGGGCGATTATCCATCAATCCCGATGTTCATCGATAAGGGTTTCAGGGTCTTGCCGGCTGGTTGGAAGAACCTTGAGGCGACGAAGGGGTTAATCGAGTTCACCCGATTGCATGCTGATCCAAAACTGCTCGGCCATATGTTCACCACCTGGGGAGTAAAGAAGGATGCGCTGGTTGAGTTTCCACCGCTGGTCGAGGGATTGAAGCTTCTGAGAGACGAGCGACGTCCTTCATAGTGGTTTAAGACCTGAGACCTTGACCACTTCGTTGCAGATCCAACCATCACCTTCCGTGGACTCATTGATAATAACTAATCCGAGAGACCCATCTGGCTAACCGTAACCCTGAAATCTGCTCACCGTGATCCGCCACCCGACCGGCTCGCATTAGCCAGCACCTCAAACCTGCGCCATGCCGCCGATCGCGGTATTATCAAGTTGTCGAGCTGTGATATTGATTCGCAGGAACTGAGGAATGAAGGCATGGGGGGAGGGGAACCACTGTGGAAAGTTAAAGATCAGGCCGCGAGGCTGGCCGAGCTTGTCAGCCACGCCGGCGATCTGAAGGAAGCGCCGTTGCGTCGTGATGTCCGCTCGCTTGGTCGTCTGCTCGGAGAGGTGCTGAAAGAACAAGTTGGCAACGAACTCTTCATCGCGGTTGAGGAACTGAGATCGTTGCTGATTGAACGGCGTGAGCATCATGGAAGGCGCTCGACTCACTTCGCATGGTAAGCGAGCTGAAACGAACCCACTCCCTGCAAGCGATACGAAGTTACGTGATTAGCGGGACGCGTTCGGCGGCCGACGTACTGTCCCTGATTTGGATCGCCGAGTTAAGTGGCGTGCGCGTCGCTGGAGCGGACGACGGGTCTGATCCGGGTCTAATGCCTGTGCCCCTTTTCGAATCGATCGAGGACTTGCGCAACAGCCCGGCCATTTGTCGCGCTCTCTGGACCAGTGCGGATTATGCTCCGTTGCTTGAGTCTTGGGGCAGGCAACAGGAAGTGATGCTTGGCTATTCAGATTCAAACAAGGACGGCGGAATGCTGACCAGCACCTGGGAGATTTTCAAGGCTCATCGTGCCTTGCAACAGGTCGCTCAGGAATGCGGAGTAAAGCAAACTCTCTTTCACGGACGCGGCGGCACTGTCGGACGCGGAGGCGGCCCGACCCACCACGCGATCGTTTCACAACCAGTGGGCGCATTTAGCGGCAAGCTCAAGATCACCGAACAAGGCGCGATCTGTCGATTGCCCGCTTGTATGCTGGTCTCGTGTCTGATGAATCGTTGCGCGAACGGGTTTTCGGCATGATTGTTGAGGAGTTCGAAAGAACCAAACGTGTGGTGTTGCGCCTGACCGGGCAGACCAAGCCGCTCGAGAAGAATCCCGTATTGGCACGTTCCATCCGTTTGCGTAACCCCTACGTCGATCCGCTAAGCCTGATTCAGGTCGCATTGCTCCGCCGTAAGCGAAACGGTGAAGACGATGTGAATCTGGATTATGCTCTGGCCGCGACTATCAACGGTATCGCCGCGGGTTTGCGGAACACTGGCTGAGAAGTGCTCCGGGGTTGTTGATTTGAAGAGACTACGAGTACGTGCGAGTTGAGAGTGTTCCATGACCTCTACGCCTGACCACATATCTCGCATGAATCGTCGCTCATTTCTGCATCGAGCGTTTTGCGGTGCAGTCGTTAGTCTGGGTACTGCGAGACCTGGCCTTCACGCCTTAAGCTCTGCGGGGAAACGGATCTCGACAATCGGCTTGCAACTCTACACTGTGAGAAGAGAGTTAGAAACGGATTTCGCCGGCACACTCGAGAAAGTTGCGGCTTTGGGCTTTCGTGAAGTCGAGTTCGCGGGTTATTTCAAACACTCACCGCAGGAGGTCAAATCCATTCTCGCTCACTATCAGCTTTCCTCGCCTTCCGCTCACATCTCAACTGCCGCGCTGCGCGGCAATTTGCAGGAGGAGATAGAAGCGGCCCGGGCAATCGGACACCAGTATCTTGTCTGTGGTTATCTGCCCGCCGAAGAACGCAGGTCACTTGATGATTACAAGAGACTTGTTGAGCTCTTAAATCGGGCCGGTGAGCGATTGAAAAAAGTTGGGATTCAATTCGGCTATCACAATCATGATTTCGAGTTCGCAGCGCTGGAGGGTAGACTGCCATACGACATGATATTGGCCGGGACAGATCCGAAGTTGGTGAAGATGGAGCTGGATTTGTACTGGATTACCAAAGCCGGACAAGATCCTACTAAGTATTTCTCCGCATACCCGGGGCGCTTTCCGCTGATTCACATCAAAGACATGGACGCCACGCCCAGACACTTCTTCGCCGAAGTGGGACAGGGCACGATTGATTTCAAGAAGATTCTTGCAGCAGCGCGGAAGGCGGGTGTCAAGCACTACTTTGTCGAGCAGGACGAAACGCCGGCTTCCCCATTTTCGAGCATCAAGCTCAGCATCGATTATTTGAAACGCCTCGAATTTTGATCCCCATGAAAAACAGCAGCCTTCAGTCTTTGCCGGCGGCGGTCATTATTACCTTATTGATTATCTCAACGGCTACACACTCCGCTCCCCGGCAGAAGCCTTTGGGTCTGTTCGATGGCCAAAGCGATGTGGGCAAGGTTAATCAACCCGGTTCTGTCGTCTACGATGACGACAAAGAGGAATATACCGTCGCCGGCTCGGGCACCAATATGTGGACGGACCACGATGAATTCCATTTCCTCTGGAAGCGTATGAAGGGAAATTTCATCCTCACCGCGAGAGCTGCATTCATCGGTAAAGGCGTGGAAGCACATCGGAAAATCGGCTGGATCATTCGGCCTGGCCTTGAGGCAGATTCTGCCCAAGTCAGTGCGGTCGTGCACGGTGACGGCCTCACTTCACTTCAGTTCAGACGAACCAGGGGAACCGCAACGGAGGAGATTAAATCAAATGTTACCGCCCCGGATGTGGTTCAACTGGAGAGGAAAGGCAATACATATGTGATGGCGGTCGCACGCCTTGGTGAGCCGTTTGTCACCGAGCAGGTCTCTGACATCTCGCTGGGCGACGACGTGTATGTCGGAATATTCGTCTGCTCTCATAATAACAGCGTGGTTGAGAGGGCCGCTTTCCGCGACGTCAGAATCACCCGACCTGTGAAAGATGAGTTTGTCCCATACCGAGATTATATAGGGAGCAATCTGGAGATTCTGGATGTGCAGAGCGGACACAGAAAAGTAGTTTACCGCGTGCCCGACTCTTTGCAGGCGCCCAACTGGACCAGAGACGGCAAGGCGTTAATCTACAACCGCAACGGCCGCTTATATCGTTTTGACCTGGCCCGGAACTCACAGGTTGCGATCGATACCGGCTTTGCGGTTAATAACAACAACGATCATGTATTGTCTTTCGATGGCAAAATGATAGGCATCAGCAATCACAGCAAGGAGGATGACAACAAGTCTAATGTCTACGTTCTTCCCATCGAAGGAGGCAAGCCCCGCAGAATCACAGCGAGTGGTCCCTCCTATCTGCACGGTTGGTCACCGGACGGTAAGTTCGTGATCTATACAGGGCAAAGAAATGGGGAATTCGACATCTACAAAATGTCTATCACTGGAGGCGATGAAACACGGCTCACCAACACTCCCGGATTAGACGACGGCTCGGAGTATAGCCCTGACGGGAAATACATCTACTTTAACTCGACGCGCACCGGCACCATGCAAATCTGGCGCATGAAACCTGACGGAACCAACCAGCAGCAAATCACAAATGACGCTTACAATAACTGGTTCCCGCACGTCTCTCCCAATGGTCAATGGATTTGCTTCTTATCCTTCTCCAAAGATGTAGCTCCGGGCGATCACCCCTTTTACAAGCAGGTTTATCTTCGGCTCATGCCCATCCCAGGCGGTCAGGCCAGGGTTGTCGCTTATGTGTATGGCGGGCAGGGAACAATCAACGTGCCTTCCTGGTCGCCAGACAGTAAAAGAGTGGCTTTCGTCAGTAATACAAATTAGTTGTGGGGGCTTCGGTGTCCGGCGTGTTTCAGCTTGTCGTTTCGTGCGACGAGACTTCTGCGAGTCAACGACAAGCTTAAAGGCAATCGGATGCTGGGGCTTCTACAGATAAACAAAAGGAGAGATCTTATCGATGGCAACTCGGAGGCTCGGAGTTGGATTCATCGGCAGCGGATTCGTGACTCGCTTTCACATTCAATCGTGGGCGGGCGTGCGCGATGCTGATGTGCTCGGTGTGTACAGCCCAAATCACGAGCACGCTGAAGCGACAGCCAGTTTCGCCCAAGGGCTTCGCGTGGGCAACGCCCGGGCATTCAATTCGATTGAAGAGATGATCGCGGCGCCAGACATAGACTGCCTTTGGCTTTGCGCGCCAAACCATTCGCGCTTGCAAAATATGCAGACCATCTGCGACGCGGTCCGGGCCGGAAAAGGCAAACTGATTGGCGTTGCTTGTGAGAAGCCGCTGGCTCGCAACGTAGCCGAGGCGCGTCGGATGGTTGAGATGGTAGAACGTTCCGGCTTATTACACGGCTATCTCGAAGACCAGATGTTTGCGCCGAGTGTCACGCGCGGAAAGCAGATCATCTGGAGCAGAGCTGCTGCGCTCACGGGGCGTCCGTATCTTGCGCGCGCCGCCGAAGAACACAGCGGCCCGCATTCACCGTGGTTCTGGCAAGGAGAGTTGCAGGGCGGCGGCGTGCTCAATGACATGATGTGCCACAGTATAGAGGTTGCGCGATTCATGTTAACCCGGCCGGGCGCTCCGCGTGCAAGCATACGCCCAGTGAAAGTATCGGCCCAAATTGCCAGTCTGAAATGGTCGCAACCCGAGTATGCGAAATCTCTGCAGAAACGCATGGGCGCCGAGGTTGATTACCAAAACAAACCGTCGGAGGACTTTGCCAGGGCCACAATCAATTATCTGGACGAAGAACGGAACCCGCTGATAGTGGAAATGACGACGTCCTGGAGTTACGTGGGAGCGGGTTTGCGATTGAGTCTGGAAGTGCTCGGGCCTGAGTATTCGCTTTCCATGAACTCGCTGGACAGCGGCTTAAAACTGTTTATGAGCCGGCAGGTGCAGGGCGAGGCAGGTGAGGACATGCTAGAAAAGCAGAATGCGGAGCAGGGCTTAATGCCGGTCCTTGGCAATGAAGCCGCTGAGTACGGCTACGAATCACAGAATCGCTATTTTGTTCAGTGCTTTCTCGATGGTAAGCAGCCGGAAGAGAGTTTTTACGATGGACTTGAAGTAACTGAGTTGCTGATGACTGCTTATATGAGTGCCGAGCAGGAGCGAACAATCGAGTTCAGGCCCGAAGGTCTAGATAGCTATGTCCCAATGGTAGCTCAAGGCTTGTGGAAGGGCCGATGAGCAAGCTGAAACGATCCACGAAGAAATCACACGAAACGACTGAGCTTAATGCTAATTCGTGTGATTCCGTGGATCGTGCCGCGTCGAATGCTTCAGTAAAGTGAGGAAACCCGCTTGAGCGCACAACAAGCCAGATCATTTACGGGGCATAACCTGCTACTGATGATCATCTCCTTTCTGGGTATTTTTGTTTATGGATTACTCGCCGCGCTGCCAGGCTCAGTGCTGCCCACTCTCGAGCGCAACCAGTATTTGCCGAATGATAGCGCGGTCGCCACCTTCCTGTTGATTAATGCAGTGGGCGCTGTCCTGGCATACGCTGTCAGCGGTCCGATCATCGACCGCATTGGAAAGAAGTTTGGGCTCCTGTTTGGCACCGCCATGGTTGTCGCCTCGATGGCCGGTTTTTTCATTACGGTAACCAGGGTGCATGCATCGTCGGCGCTGCTGCTTATTTTTGCCTGCTCATTGGCGCTTGGTCTGGGCGCAAACGCAATCGTCGCCGCGGGCCACGCCCTCGTCGCTGATGCGGCATCAAGTTGGCGCAATGCAGCGCTCAATTTGCTGGACATATGCTTTGGTCTCGGGCTCGCTTCGTTGCCTCTGGTTGTCCAGCGACTGCAACAAGCCGGCGGACCAGGTTTGATTTTCTTGTCGCTCGGTGGAGCGACCGTGATCTTGCTCGTGCTGATTCTTGCTTCGCACTTCCCCAGTCCGACCCATCCGGAGTCGTCGCCGATAGCCGAAGCACCGGCCCTTTTTCGCAATCCGTCATTCTTGCTTCTGGCGATCTCGCTCTTAATGTATGTCGGCACGGAAGTATCGGTCGGGAAGTGGGTCGTGACTTTTATGGAGCGCGACCTGCGCATTCTTGCAAGCCAGGGATTGAGTCCTGCTGAGCTACAGACGCTTGCGCATTCTTCACCCGATTTGTTGAGCCGGTTCTTTGAAACTGATCCGCTTGGGTACGCTGTCGCAAGTTATGCGTTAAGCACTCTCACTCTGTTTGCGATCGCGCTCCTCGGCGGTCGCCTCGTATCGAGTTTCCTGCTCGGAATTGTCAGAGTAAATAGTTTTCTTTTAATGACTGCAGGCTCTGCGTTAACGACTGTCTCTCTGATCATTGCTTTCACTGCGAGTACCGCGGGGACGGTTCGTGCGGGGTTAGTTGTAGCGGGTTTTGGGATGGGGCCGATCTTCCCCACGTCGGTTGGTCTCGCATCGGTGATGATGCCGAGGATTGCCGGAACGGCGATGAGTTTGGTTATGGGTCTTGGTTTCGCGGGACTTCTTCTGATTCCGCCGGCTGTCGGCTATGTGTCGAGCGCCGTGGGTGGCGCGGCGGGCAATGTGCGCACCGGATTAATGGTAGTGATCGCGGCCTCCGTAATAATGCTGGTCCTGCATGTTCTGCTTACCTTCCGTGAACGCCGCCGCTCGTTCCTAAGCATTCCCGCGACAAAAGAACCTTGAGCAGAACGGTTAGTTCTCGCTCTTCGATGATCTGATCCATAACATTGAGATGGGACTGGCAAAGGCCGATCTGTCGATTGTCCGCTTGTATGCTGGTCTCGTGGCTGATAAATCGTTGTGCGAGCGGGTGTTCGGAATGGTAGTTGAGGAGTTCAAAGAAAATGGCCCCTTAGACGACGGATTCTGACTCCGTTGGGCAACGCGCTGGATTTGTCCGCTTGCAGATCTGTTTTTCGAACATTTGTCCCAGTGTTGCCAATAGATAAATTCATCGTCCACAGAAAATCAGCGGGGGCTCGATCCTTACTTTACACAACGAGAGGACGGTCGAAAACCGTCCCCCAAACGGCCCCCAGCGATGCGCAACTCAGGCACTGCATGCACGGTATGCGTTGCATGCCGCTCTCGGGATCTGGCAGTCGTTTATTATCGAACGCAGCCTTAACGGCCGACACGATCTCCGCCTTAGAGTGGCCGGCCATCACCATCGTCGTCCGCAGCTCAGCGATCGGCACTATCGATCGCGCGGCTTGACGATTCAGGCATTCGGCGCCTCTTACTTTCGGGTTCCAGTACTCGGGCGAGTCAAATGCCGCCATCCAGCTTCTTTCCACCATACAGACAAATCCGTTCTTTCCTCGGACGGCTGTTTCATAGCCTTGCCGTCCCAGGACCAGGATCGTCGCGTCGCTGGATATGGAATCGGGAGCGGCGCTCCGCGCCAGCAGAATCTCTGCATTCCTTTCCATTAAGTATTGCTCGACAGGCGCCATTTTCGAATATTTATCCGACTGTGCCGCCGCATTCGGCACAAGGAAACCGATGCTGATTAGCAGCACCAAGGCCATGATACTGATCATTCTTTCCCCCATGGCCGCCCTCATCGCGATGTCTCCTTTCGCCGTCGCCGCTCACTCTCCTTTATGATTTCGCTCAAATCCGCAATTGGCCGTATCTCAATCGGTCCAAGTCCATACTTAAAGCCTGGTAGCTGTGAGACAAGCTGAACCGCATGATTGAGGTCTCGCGCCTCAAGGATCTGAATGCCGCCGAGCTGTTCCTTGGTTTCCGCATAGGGGCCATCCGTCGTCGCGACTTTGCCGTTTTTCCAGTACAGGGTCAGCGCGGTCTCCGGAGGCTGAAGAGCTACTTCGGCGACAAGATGTCCGCTGGCGCGCAGATGGTCGTTGTACTCAAAGCATTCGTCGAACGTTGCGTTTCGCTCGCTCTCGGTCATCCCTTCGAATTTTCCCGGCTCGAGGTATCCCAAGCAGATGTATTTCATCCGGTCCTCCTTGTTTCCTGTGACTCAGAG
>WNFB01004846.1_pt1 | contig 11986 bp, 13 predicted proteins | sample 5400501 | NCBI WGS metagenome assembly WNFB01 (sample SAMN13153341, study PRJNA577476) | soil metagenome | isolation source: 200 cm saprolite under Douglas fir tree site 2 hole 1 | place: USA:California | collected 2015-04-18 | reverse complement strand
GAGAAATTTCCTGTTGGTTTCCTCATCGCGCAAGTGAAAGACGGCGTAGGGCGCTGGACCGTCGGCGTGCGGGAGGCGCATCGGGGGAAGGGCTTGGGGACCGTTCTGGCACAGGAGGCGCTCCAGTTCTTTTCCGCGAACCATTTCATGCCGATGACCACATACTGGGCGTTGGATAGTCAGTCGGCCGCCTTTGTGCGAAGCCTGGATGCGCGCACTGAGCGGACGTATCTCTACTTCGAGAAACGCATTTGACAGGCTGGACGCAAGATGTGGCAGATCGTCACAGGATGGCTCGGGACTGGTGACCGCTCGGGCATGGTTCGTGCTAGGGATAGTGGCGGCGGTGGGGGGATTCGCGCTCCTAATGCTCACGCTGCCGAAGGTGCAAGAGTCTCAGACGGTGCTGCGGCAACTTGCAATCGCGGTAGACTCGGGGGCCGCGAAAGAGGCGGCTCGCCTTCGTCAGCAGTACGACGCTTCACTTGCTATCATGGTGGCGGGGCTGGTCGCTGTGGCCTACGCGTTCACCGTGGGGATTCGACGGTCCCGGTAGGTCGCGAAGACGCAGCGCTCGAGACCCGTCTAAACAGAGAGAAAACGGGAAGGTCCAAGACACCGGAGGTTCCATAGCGATTTTGGGGAAGATATCGAGCACATGAGGCAACCCAGTGGCTGAGCCGACGAAATCGGGGGCGGGGAAGAAATTCAGCATCACCATCCAGGTGCCTGAAGATGTCACGGCCCAGTGGCCTGACCGGGCGACCGCCGAGAAACTCGTGCAAGAAGTCTACACGGCCATGGGCACCTCGTCTGCCTCCCCCCAGAAAGCACCGCCGCAGATGGCCTCGCCGCCACGGGTCGTGGCGCCCCCAACGCGTCGTGGCATCGCCGGGGTCGTTGTCGCCGCGTTGGTGGCCGGGGGTGTTGGAGGATATCTGGGAGCGCGTCTGTATCTGGGACCGATGGCAGATCGTCCTGTCACAACCACACCCGCGCGTGCTCAGACCTCGCCTTCGTCTAGTGTCCAATCGCAGCCAGTCGACCAGCCCGTTACGTCCGCGTCGCCTGCAGCCCAGCCTCCGTATGCGGTACCGGGTGAGCAAATGGCTGACAGCAAACCGGTTGCATCTGTGCCCGCCACGTACAACGTCCAGGTTGGCGCGTACAAGATCCGAGAGAACGCCGAAGTCCTCCTCCAGCGGCTGCAGCAGGATGGTTTCCAAGCCGAGATCGTGCGCTCCTCAGGGCTCTACGTCGTCCAGCTCGGCCCGTTGCCAAGCCTCCAAGATGCCGGTCGGTTGGTCGAAAGACTCAAGCTGCACCAGTACGACGCCGTCGTCCTTCGTATCACATCAGCCGGACACTGATTCTTCTCCAGGAAGCCGACAGAAGCGGGAAACTTCGGTATCCTCCACTCCTTACGGCGCATTTGATTGACGGGTTTGTTTGCCCCTCGGTATAATGAGCGTGTTTAGAGGCAACGATCGGAAGCAGTAGGCTGACGGTCGGGTCGAGAGAGCCGGGATGTGGTGAAAGCCGGCACCGTTGAGATCAGCCGAACCTCGTCCGAGAGCCGTTCGACCGGTGGGGCACGGGCCCCGAAGTCGGACCGTGCACGCACGTGACGCGTGAAGAGCGGATAGCGTAGGGCCTGTAGCTCAGGGGGAGAGCGCCCGCTTGGCGTGCGGGAGGTCGCGGGTTCAATTCCCGCCAGGTCCACCAGGTAGCAGGTCGGCCGCAGCAGTCACCCATTTGCGCGCGGAACGCTATCAATAGGGGTGGTACCACGGAGACCGCCTTCGTCCCCATACGAAGGCGGTTATTGTTTTGCTCAGGTACGCTTCTAGGTCCAAGTGAAGGGGAGGCAGCGATGGACGCAGGCAAGTACATCTGGTTCAACGGTACGCTCGTCCCGGCGGAAGACGCAAAAGTGTCAGTGACGGCGCAGGCCCTGCACTATGGGAGCAGCGTCTTTGAAGGCATTCGCGCGTACACGACGCCCCGGGGGCCGGCCGTCTTTTGCCTCCCACAGCATGTGGCACGGATGGTGGACTCTTGCCGGATTTTCCGGATGGAGTTGCCCTATACCCCGGCCCAGCTAACTGAGGCGATTCTCGAAACTGTGCGAGCTAACGGGTTCGCATCGTGTTACATTCGCCCGATCGTCTTCCGCGGGGCGGGGTCTTTCAGTTTGGACCCGCGGAAGTCCCCGCTGGAGGTGGCGATCATTACCGTGCCCTGGGGACGGTACCTCGGCCCGGAAGCAATCGAGCAGGGAGTGGATGTCATGGTGAGCTCCTGGCGCCGCATGGCGCCCGACACCGGCGTCCCGATGGGCAAGATCGGCGGTCAGTACGTGACCTCCCAGCTGATCACGATGGAGGCGGCCGACTTGGGGTACGCGGAGGGCATTGCTCTGGATTCGGCTGGCTTTGTGAGTGAAGGCAGCGGGGAGAATATCTTCGTGATAAAGGACGGAGTTGTCCAGACGCCCCCTCTGACCAGCGCGATTCTTCCGGGCATCACGCGCGGGGTGGTCATGACGCTCTGCGCCGATCTGGGCATCCCCGTGCTGGAAGCGCCCATGCTGCGCGAGGGGCTGTACATTGCCGATGAGATCTTCTTTACAGGGACCGCGGCAGAGATTACGCCGATTCGTGCGGTGGATCGTGTTCGCGTGGGCACCGGACGCGGACCGATCACGCTGCGCATCCAAGAGGAGTTTTTTGGGATCACCGAAGGCCGACGCCCGGACCGCCACGGCTGGCTGACTGCCGTGCCGACGGCCAAACCCGCCGCGGCCCGGTAAACAGACGGAGAGGGCTGATGGTCCGATACGATCCGATCACAATTGAAGCCAAGTGGCAGGCTCGCTGGGAGAGAGACCGGCTGTATGAAGCGCCGGACTTCGACCGGCAGCCCAAGTACTACTTCCTGACCATGTATCCGTACCCGTCCGGGGACCTCCACATCGGGCACTGGTATGCGATGGCCCCCTCTGACGCCGCCGCGCGCTTCACGCGGATGCAGGGGTTCAACGTGATGTTTCCCATCGGTTTCGATGCGTTCGGCCTGCCGGCCGAGAACGCCGCCATTCAGCATGGTATCCATCCGTACACCTGGACGATGGACAACATCACCCGGATGCGCAAGCAATTACGCTCAATGGGAGCGATGTGGGCGTGGTCGCGCGAGGTCGTTACCTGCGATCCCGAGTACTACAAGTGGAACCAGTGGTTCTTCCTGCGGATGTACGAGCGCGGTCTGGCGTACCGGACGCTCTCGCCAGTGGACTGGTGCCCCAAGGACAACACCTCTCTGGCGCGCGAGCAAGTGATAGGCGAGGAGCGGGTGTGTGAGCGGTGCGGCACGCCGGTGATTAAGAAGAACCTGGAACAGTGGTTCTTAAAGATCACCGCCTACGCCGACGAACTGCTCGACTTCTCCACGATCAACTGGCCCGAGCGCGTGCGCACGCTGCAGCAGAATTGGATCGGCAAGAGCACGGGTGTGGAGCTTACGTTGCGGGTGAAGGGTGTCCCGGATGCCTCCTTCCGCGTGTTTACGACGCGGCCGGACACCGTTTACGGCATGACATTTGCCGTCCTGGCACCCGAGCACCCGTTGGTGGACCGGCTGACCACGCCCGATCGGCGGGCGGCGGTCGAGGCGTACAAGTTCAAAGCGGCCCGCGCGTCCGATATCGAACGCCTGTCCACCGAGAAAGAACGGGACGGGGTGTTCATCGGGGCATACGCCATCAACCCAATGAACGAGGCCCCGGTGCCGATCTTCATCGCGGACTATGTCCTGCTGACCTACGGGACCGGGGCCATCCAAGGGGTTCCGGCGCACGACGTGAGGGATTTCGTCTTTGCGAAGAAGTACGGGCTACCCATTCCAGTCGTCGTCGCGCCTCCCGGCTGGGACGGCCGCCCCTTGGAGCAGGCCTACCTCGACGAAGGAACGATGGTCAACTCGGGCCCCTTCAACGGTCTGTCCTCGGCCGAGGGGTGGCAGCGGATCGCCGATTACATGGAAGCGCACGGGATTGGCGAGCGCAAGGCCCACTACCGTCTCCACGATTGGTTGATCAGCCGGCAACGCTACTGGGGCACGCCCATCCCCATCATTTACTGCCCGCGATGTGGGACCGTGCCGGTTCCTGATAAGGACTTGCCGGTCCGCCTGCCCGAGGATGCGGAGTTTCTACCGACAGGCGAGTCGCCTCTCAAACATCACGAGGGGTTTCGACGTGTGCGCTGTCCCCAATGTGGGACCGACGCCGAGCGGGAAACGGATACGATGGACACGTTCGTCGACTCCTCGTGGTACATGTACCGTTACGTCAGTCCCCATGAGGCGGCCCGGTCCTTTGACCCCAAGATCGGAAAGTACTGGCTGCCAGTTGATCAGTACACGGGCGGGGTGGAGCACGCGATCTTGCACCTAATGTACGCGCGGTTTTGGACAAAAGTGATGCGCGACCTAGGTCTGGTCCCGTTTGGCGAATCGCTGCAGCGTCTGTTCAACCAAGGCATCATCCTGGGCGAGGACGGCGAGAAAATGAGCAAGTCCCGCGGCAACGTGGTGAATCCCGACGAGTTCGTTCAGTCCGTCGGTGCCGACACAGTGCGGGCGTACTTGATGTTCATCGGCCCCTGGGACGGCGGCGGTCCCTGGAACAGTCGGGGAATTGACGGGATGCACCGTTTCATGGTGCGGGTGTGGAACCTGGTGCACGAGACCGGCGGCGGAGGGCGTCGCGACGGGGCGTCGGCGCAGCGTCCATCTCCGCGTCGGGGAGGAGAAAGTTCGAACTCCGACCACCGAGAGTTGGCGCACTGGACGCACAAGACAATCAAGAAGGTCACCGACGACCTGAGAGGATTCCACTTCAACACCGCGCTGGCTGCCCTGATGGAGTTTGTTAACCACCTCTATGGGGTGAAAGACGAAAAGATGGCCGCGCCGCAATGGCGGGAGGCGCTGCGGACTCTGGTCCTTCTGCTGGCTCCGATGACCCCGCATATTGCCGAGGAACTGTGGGAGTACATGGGTGAATCGTACAGCGTCCACACCCAGCGATGGCCGACCTTTGATGAGGCACTCGCGCGCGCGGAGACGACCGTTCTGGTCCTGCAGGTGGATGGCAAGGTCCGCGATCGCATTCAGATCCCGGTGGATCTCGCTGCGCCGCAGGCGCGGGAATTGGCGCTGCGCAATGAGAAAGTGCGAAAGTTCACGGAGGGTCGGCAGGTCGCCGACGTGGTCGTGGTCCCTGGCAGGTTGGTTAACGTCGTGACCAAGTAAGCAGCAACGGAGCCTCCCCGCGTGCGGCTAGGCGCGCGGGGAGGTCTTTGTCCACCGCCGGGCGGCGCGCACCGCCCGGGTTTCGGTGCGAAACGCGGGAAATGCGCTCCGCAGCCCTGTCAGCAAGAACAGCCGCGTAAACAACGGCTGGTCATGGACGAAGCCGATGTTCCCTCCGGCGGCCCGCGCTTGCTGACGCGTCGCCGCCAACACCGCTAGCGCCTGACCATCTAAGTAGGTGGTCTTCAGCAGGTTCACAATGATACGGGTCTGTCCCTCAACGAGCATGTGACGAATAGCCGAGCGCAGCTTGGGCGATGTGTGAACGTCGAGCTCACCGTCCACGCTCACCACCGCGACCCCTTTGACAATGCGGGTTGTCACCTGGGCGGTCATGTCCCTGATACGGCCAATCTCTTTGGAGCCGTTCTTGCCACCCGTTCTGTTTCCTGTCTGAGGAATGGGGTCTGGTCCGGTGTCGACGTAGGGCATGAGTGATGCTGCGGGCCGCAGGTGTCGATTTCCCCTGAGGCCTGCACTCGCTCAGGTCTGTGCAAGCAGTGGAACTTCCCGACCCTACCGCGCGTAGAAAGGGGTAGGGTGGCCCCGGAGCTGGTGATTGGTCCGTTCACAGGTCCCACCTCGTTATACGCAGGAAGAGCTGGCCACCTTGGAAGCGTTGGTGACCCGCTATGGCCGGTCTGTGTACAACATGGCGTACCGGTTGGCGGGCAACGACGCGGACGCCCAAGATCTTTCACAGGAGGCCTTCATCCGGGTGTTCCGAGCATTCCGGTCCATCGACCCGGCCGCGCATCTGGAGGGGTGGTTGCACCGGATCGTTACGAACCTCTTCATCGACATGCTCCGGCGACGCCCCAAGGCGCGCATCGAGTCCCTTGATGCGCCGGTGGCGACGTCACGCGGGGGAGAGGTCGGAAGAGAGTTTGCCGACGAGCGGGCACATCCCGAAGCCGACGTGGTAGAGAGCCAGATGGACGCCGAGGTCCAACGGGCGTTGATGGCGCTCCATCCAGAGCTACGGGCGGTGGTCGTTTTCAGCGACATCGAGGGCTATGCGTATGAGGAGATCGCGAACGTGTTACGGATTCCAGTGGGCACGGTGAAGTCGCGCTTGCACCGAGCTCGTCGGGTGCTGCAAGTCAAACTCGCCCACCTCAGCCCGCGCCGGGAGGTGGTTCCGTGACGCATGCCCGGTGGCAGCGGCAACTCTCAGCCTACGTGGACGGAGAGCTGACCCCGCACGAGGCGGAGGAAGTGCAGGCGCACCTCGCGCAGTGCGAGTCGTGTCGAGCGGAGCTGGATCGCCTGCAATCCCTGAAGTCTTTGCTGGGCCGTCTTCCAGAGCGACCCGTCCCCGAGACCCTGTGGACGTCGATCCGTGCACAGTTGGATCGACCCCAACAGTCGTGGATCGCACTGGTCGAGCAGTGGCTGCGAGGGGTAGTCCGCCGACCAGCGCTCGCCGCCGCCGCACTGGCCCTTGTCGCCGTCCTGGTGGCCATCCCTCTGGTCCGTGGCCGTCTCGAACGACTCCGCGCCGCAGAACTTGGCCCGGAACTGTACATTCGCGAGCACGCACTGGCGTCGGCGTCCGATCCGTTTCTGGATCGCGCCTACCTGGGGTTACTCATCAGTGATGCCGGTCTGGCGTTGGTTGGCGCTCCTCGGGAAGAGACGAAGGAGTCGCGATGATGCGGAGACTCATCCCTGTGGTCTGGCTTGCGACCGCCCTCGCCATCCCCGGGCTGCGCGTGGGGGCGTCCGCGTCCCTGCCCAGTGCGCGAGATGTCGTGGCGTCGATGGTTGCCGCGCCCGCTCTCGTCGACTACGAAGCGACGAAAGTCCTGACCGCGGTCCACGAGGATCGCGCAGAGACTGTTACGGTACTGGAGTCATATAAGCGCCTCGGGCGGCTCCGCCTGGAGTTTCTCTCCCCGGAGTCGGTGAGCGGGCGACTAGTCATCGATGATGGGGTCTCGGTCTGGCAGTATGAGCCCTCCCAGCACCTCGTTATTCATGGGCCATCATTCGTGCACACGGCGGAGGGGCCCGAGCGTGTCGAGGAGTTCTTGCGCTCAGCTCTGATCGCGGTGCTGGGCACGGAGGAGGTGATTGGGCGGCAGACGGTCGCCCTGGCGATGGAAACCCGTGACGCGGGTCCCAGCCGCCGCTATTGGGTAGACCGGGAGACTGGCGTGATCCTGCGGACGGAGGAACGCGACGCCCGAGGAGAGATCGTGTTTACAAGTTTCTTTACCCGCATCAGCTTTGGTTTGAACCTCCCGTCTGCTCTCTTTCGTTTCACGCCGCCATCTGGTGCCAGGGCCATCGACCTCTATGAGTCGGGGGATCCCGTGTCCTCACCAGAGGCGTTGCGGCAAGCGGCGGGCGTTTGGGTCCCTCCCACATTGCCCTTTGGATATCGGTTTCGTGCTGGCGCAGTCGTCCACCACGGAGCTTTGACCAGTACGTCCGCCTCATATACAGATGGGGTGCGCACCCTGACGGTATTCTTGACGCCCTCCTCGCGGATGGCCTTTCCGCAGGTCGGTGTGCCGGTACAGATGGATGCGGGTGCTGCGCGCCTTCTTGATGTCGGGTACTTCCGCGTGCTGATGTGGCAGGTAGGGAGCACCACGTTCGCATTGGCCGCCACCCTGTCCCCGTCCCGCTTGTTACTGGTCGCGCGTGCCCTCGCACCCAGGCAGTAGACTGGGGCCGCGACATCCCCGAAGGAATGGTTCTCGACCCTCCGAAACGTACTCCCACGCGGATTATTGTCGAATCTCTACCAGCCTGCCGGCGCCGGGAGGGGACAGTGCACCTGCGAGAATTCCAGAGCCGTGTGAGCGCGATCTACGGAGCGCGTGACCGCGAACGGGGACAAGATGGCACGTTCCGATGGCTCGTAGAGGAAGTCGGCGAACTCGCTCGTGCGCTACGAGATGGCAGTCCCGAGTCGCTGCGCGAAGAGGTCTCCGACGTGCTAGCCTGGACGACCAGTGTCGCCACCCTCTGTGGGGTCGACCTAGAGCAGGCCGCCTCCCGCTACGCTCATGCGTGCCCCAAATGTCAGAAGCTTCCCTGCGCGTGCGCGCGCACGTCGTCGGACTGACGATTGCCTTTAGATCCTCGGCAAATGCCCGTGTCTCCCCAGCCTCTGACCGGTCCCCCGCGCCTCCACCATGAGACTATCGTCGTGGACTTGCACAACGACATTATGCTCGACGTGCAATCCGGCAAGCGCGATATCACGCGCCGGAGTCAGGTGGGGCACTCCGACCTACCTCGGTTCCGCGAGGGCGGCGTCGATGTGCAGGTCTTTGCCTTATTCGTCCATCCCTCAGAAGCCGATCGGGGCCGCCAGCGAGTCAGTGCGCTGCTGGACGCATTCGATCACCTCGCCGCGTCCAATCAGTCGGCGCTTTCCTCCGTGACCTCGGCCGCGGAGATCCGCCAACTGCATGGGACAGGGCGGCTAGCAGTCGTCCTCGCCGTGGAGAATGGCTCTGCTTTGGAGGGCGATCCCGCCTACGTCGATGTTCTGTTTCGCCGCGGTGTGCGGATGATGGGTCTCACATGGAACAATAGCAACGGCCTGGCCGACGGTGCCCTGGAATCCACGCATGGCGGATTGACTCCGGTAGGGCGTGCGGTCTTACAGCGGATGCGGGATGTGGGGATGGTTGTGGACGTGTCCCACCTGTCCGAGAAGAGTTTTTGGGATGTCCTCGCCGCTACCCACGGCCCGATTGTGGCGACGCATTCCAACGCCGCGGGACTGACGTCTCACCAGCGCAACCTCACCGATGATCAGCTGCGTGCCATGGCCGAACGCGGCGGGGTGGTCGGGGTGAACTTCGTCCCCGCCTTCCTCGGCGGAGCGTCGCTCGCACAGGTCCTCGAGCATGTAACCTACCTGGTCTCGTTGATAGGGGCCAACGGCGTGGCGCTGGGCTCCGACTTTGACGGGTTCACAGGCCGGGTCAACGGTCTCGAAGATGTCAGCCGGCTCCCTGCACTGACCGCAGCCTTGCTCGATCGAGACTATGAGCCCGAGACGATCCGGAAGATCTTGGGGGGAAATGCTCTGAGGATGTTCGGCGAGGTCTGGGGGCGGTAGCCCCCGGATTCTTTACGTTGTTGCTTTAAGGACTAGGATCGCTTCGCGCACAATTGTCGCCGCGAGCACCGCCGTTCGTCCGGACGGGTCATAGGGCGGCGAGACTTCCACCACGTCGAGTCCCACCACGCGCAGCGCTCCCAACCGCCGCACGAACGCCAATAGATCACGTGCCGGAATGCCTGCAGGCTCCGGGTTGCCTGTGCCTGGGGCATCAGCGGGGTCGATGGCGTCGATATCGATGGAGACATATGCGGGCCTTTGCTCCAGCCATCCCCAGGTCGGCGCCGGGAGATCGATCCGCGCCGCGCTGTGCCGCAGCCGACCAGCGAGCTCGAATTCCTCCCGGGTCCCGGCTCGGATCCCGAGCTGGACGACAGACTGGGGGGTGAGGACATCAAGAATCCGCCGCGTGACCGTGGCGTGAGAGAGGCGCTGGCCCTCGTACTCCTCACGCAAATCGGTGTGGGCGTCGATCTGCACAAATGCGAGGTCCGGATGCGTGTGGTGCAGCGCCTGAACCGCCCCCAACGCGATGGTGTGTTCTCCGCCGAGTAGAATCGGAAGGGAGGCAGGGGCGATGTTCCCCACTAACGCTTTTACAGCATCCACCATCTGATGGGGACGCAGGTCGGCAGTATCGATATCGCCGACGTCCGCATAGACGACGTCGCCAAGGTCGCGCCCGAGAATGGGACTATAGGTTTCGATGCTTTGGGAGGCCCACCGAATCGCGGCGGGGGCATGCCGGCTACCGCTGCGAAATGTGGAGGTGGCATCGTAAGGGACGCCTGCTACCATCACCGCCGGATGCGCGGTCGAACGCGCTCCCAGAAATGTCATACGTCTGGCAGGCCAGGAAGCTGCAGGGCAGCGGCGTGCGTATCCGCCGAGTATAAGCGTGTCGGGATCTTCGCGAGCCGCTTCCCGATCGCGTCCCGATTGAGACTACCGGGGTCATGTCGCAGGCTCCCGTACGAAAATCCCCACAGGACTCCCGGGTAGGCAGGCACCGCCGCCCAATAGGTTCCCACAACCGGGAAGGCCGTCCGCAGGTGGCGGCGGACCATGTCGGTGAGGTCCCGCTGATACAGCAACGAACCGCTCTGTGCGACCAGGAGGCCATCGGGGGCGAGCACACGCCTGCAGGCGGCATAAAACTCCGGCGAGAAGAGGGCGAGGCCAGGGCCTTTGGGATCGGTCGAGTCCACCAGAATGACATCAAAGCGTTCTGAGGCTGTCTGAACAAACTTGATACCATCATCAATGACCAGGCGTGTGCGCGCATCGTCAAAAGCCCCCCCGCTGATAAACGGCAGGAACCGTCGGCACACCGTCACCACGTCCTGGTCGATCTCCACCAGCGTCGCGCGCTCGATCGGATGCTTGAGGGTCTCTTCGAGCGTGCCGCCGTCCCCGCCGCCAATAATCAGCACGCGGCTCGGCGCCGGGTGAGTCAACAGGGGCAGGTGCGCTAACATTTCGTGGTAGATGTACTCATCGCATTCGGTGGTCTGGACAGCGTCGTCGAGGATCAACATTCGCCCGAATAGGGGACTTGAGGCGACCTGAATGTGCTGGAAGGCGGAGCGCCCATCGAAGAGGACATCCTGAACCTGCGTCGCCTGGGCAAACCCTGGGCCTACGATATCAACGATCCACTCCATGGGATCCTCCGTGCCTTACGCAGAAGACAGCACCGGTCTAGAGCCTACTTGCCCCGCCGTCAGCGGTACTGAAGAGCGGGCCTGGAAGTGGAATCAACCACGGGAGCGTCAGGGCCAGAAGACAACCGCGGCGATGGCGCAGCCGATGCGCTGGACGACGTGTTCTTTGAGGGCCACCTGCACTTCTTTGATCGGGAGTTCGCGGATCGCCATGGCTTCTTCCACCATCCGGCGCACTGCGGCCTCCGCGTGCGCAGCCGTCCCCGCATGCTCGTACTCCATGATGACGCCGTACTGCCCGCGGGAAAAACCCAGCCCCAGGGCCGCGACGATCCTCTCGCCAGGTGTCTTGCTGGCGATGCGGGCGTATACGGCTGGCACCAATGTCCCCGGGATAAACGTCGGCACAGGGACGACCGTCACGTCCGCAGGCAAGATGCTGCTCACTCGGAGGAAATTCAGATTCGCAATTCCCGCGTCCATGAGCGCTCGATCGAAAGCCGTCAGCTCGGTTAGGCCCTCACTGCTCCCGCTGACCACAGAGACGGCCCGGGGCCGATCCCACATCCAGGAAACACCTCCGGTTCTCGCAACCGCGTCCCGCGCCGGGCTTGATACCGACACTCGCCCGCATCTGGTTCCTGGGTGGTGCCGCCGGCACGAGGTCGCGCGTGGACGTCAAAGGCTATTCCATCCAGTGCCAAGCGCTCCTCCCGCACCCGCCGTACTACATGAGCGGGCCTGTGGGTAGATAGTGGGAGCGAGGAGAAAGAGGTCATCGTAGCGCAGGTGATGTGCGTGAGGCGCTCTTCAGTAGTGGTACTTGCACTCATCGTGGTGGTCACGGCGCAACCGG
>WNFB01004845.1_pt1 | contig 11986 bp, 10 predicted proteins | sample 5400501 | NCBI WGS metagenome assembly WNFB01 (sample SAMN13153341, study PRJNA577476) | soil metagenome | isolation source: 200 cm saprolite under Douglas fir tree site 2 hole 1 | place: USA:California | collected 2015-04-18 | reverse complement strand
ATCACCGCGATCACCGTTTACCTGCTCGGCAGCCCAATCAGCGAGTGAAGCATGACGCCGAGCAGGTAAACGGTGATCGCGGTGATGCCGCCGGCGGCGATGGTGCCGATATCAATGGTGGTGAGGTTTGAGCGGGCGGCGATCGCGTGCTGCGTCCCCGCCTCGGGACGCGATTCCCGAACGCCCGGCTGCAGGCGGCCGTTGCCGGTCAGATGTGGATAGCGCTTTCCGACGTTGTTCAGGATTCCCGAGATGACGATGGCGGTGAAATTGCCGAAGAACACCAGCGGCAACAACTGCGCGAGCACCTGCCCCTGGTTCTGGCCCAGGATTTCAGAATAGCCGGCCGAAAGCGGGATCGCTCCCTCGCCCACGCCTCCCGCCATGATCGGAATGACAACGAAGAATAGACTGCGCCAGGCGCCGAGGCCCGAGAGCCACCCTACGGTGACGCCAACGATGATCGCGAGGATGGACCCGGCCGCGAGAGGCACGCCGATTTTCAGGAAGCCCTCGATCATGGCCTTGCGATCCATGCTCAGGATGCTCCCCACGACGACCGCTGCAATGAACAGGTAAATGAAGTTGGTTGAATTGGTGAAAGCCGTGACCGTCTGGATGAACTGTGCCGGCAAAAGGTGCGCGTCCACCAGGTACGAGGGAAGAAAAATGGTAACCAACGCCGCGCCGCCGACGCTGCGCAGAAGGGGAATGTGCTTGCCAATCTCAGCGCAAGTAAAACCGCCGAGCACCAGGGCGGCCATCATCATGTTGATCTCACCGCTGATGTTTCCCGTGAGGGCGAAACCGGCGACAAGCGCAAGCAGGACGAGATAGACCGGCAACGGAATGATTCCGATCCGGTAATTCATGAGTGCTCTCAGGCCAGCAAACGACCCCCAACGGGCCCGCACCGCCGGCTTGGCGTAGTCTATCTCCGTGGGGTTTTGCATGGGACGGGTCACAAATTTCGATGCATCCGGCATCTCATCACTTGGCGCGTGCCGCGTATCTCAGACGGATTGCGATCGGTTTTGTTCACGTGGTTGTTTTGCGAGCAAAGCCCGGGCGCGTGCGACCACCGGGACGTCGATCATCTTGCCTTCGAACACGCAGGCCCCTTTGCCCGCCTCCAACGATTCCTCATAGGCGCGGATCATGCGTTTCGCGCGATCGATCTCCTCGGCGGAGGGTGCGAAAGCCTCGTTCAGGATGGCGACGGCGCTCGGGTGCACGCACGTGGCGCCGTCGAAGCCGAAGGCGCGGGCCTCCTGGGCCGCGCGGGTTATGCCCGCGATGTCGCGGAAATCGGCGACGGAACGCAGCAGACCAAACGAGAGCACACCGGCCGCTTTCGCTGCCATGTGTACCATCAACTTGGGGAAGCGCAGCACCTCGGGCGTGGGTTGCGCGTCCATCGCGGTGGCCAAGTCCTCTGAGCCGGTGATCAGACCGAACACCCGCGGAGTCGCGGCGGCAAGGACTCGAGCGTCGAGCACGGCACCGGGATCTTCGATCATGGGCACGAGCACGGTCTTCTGCCGGCGCCCCATAGCGTCCTCAACTTCGTCGAGAAGCCGGTCCACGCGCTTCAGTTCGCCGGGATGTCTTGCCTTCGGAACGAACAGCCCAAACGCGCCGGCGCGGCAGGCGGCTTGTGCGTCGGCGAGGATCATGTCTTCATTCGAGTTGATCCGTACAAACACCGCGGCCCCATGGCGCGAGACGGCCGGAACCGCTTCGCCGAGCCCGGCGCGCGCCTTCTCCTTCTCGTTTGGTGCGACCGAATCTTCCAGGTCCAGGATTATGGCATCGGCGCCTCGTTCGTGCGCCTTGGGAATGAAGCGCTCGGAGCTCGCCGGCACGTACAGCAGTGAACGGATCATGTGGCTGCCTTTCCCGGCACTCGGGGTCCTGATTTATTCCTCAGCCGCTTACACCGTGAGATTCCCCTCGGCCGCGATGCCAGAGGCAAGCAGCTCTCTGTAGGCCGTGTCGTCGACACCAATTTCTTCGAGCAGCTCCCGGTTGTGCTCACCCAAATGTGGAGCGGGTGTGCGAATGGATCCCGGCGTTCCTAGGAACCGCGCCACCACATGATGCATCGGCAAGGCGCCCATCTCGGGATCGGGATAGTCGGCCACCAACTCGCGCTCAATCACGTGCGGGTCTTCCAGGATCTGCGAAATGTCGTAAACCGGTCCGATGGTGACCTCGGCCTGCTCGAAGAACGCCACGTTGTCCGCCTGGACCCGCTGTGCGATGAACGCGCCGATGAGTGCGTCAAGCTCCTCGGCGTGGTCCACTCGGTCGTTGTTGGTACGGAAGCGCGGATCGCTGACCAAATCCGGCCGGCCGATGGCATGCATCAAACGCTCAGTCATCTTTTGCGTGGATGCCGAGAGCGCCACGTATTTGCCGTCCTTGCATTCGTAAACGTTGCGCGGCGCGGAATTGCTCGAGCGGCTCCCCGTCCGCGGCCTCACCTTCTTGGTCAGCCGGTAGTTTGCGGCATGCGGGCCGAGCATTGCGAACAGTGGATCGAGGAGCGGAAGGTCAATCACCTGGCCACGCCCGCCGTTCTTCTCGACCTCGCGCAATGCGATCATTGCGGCTGCGGCGCCATACAATCCGGCCACGCCATCGGCCAAATACATTGGCGGCAGCACCGGCTCGCGATCGGCAAATCCGTTCATCGCCGCGAAACCTGACAGGGCCTCTATCAGCGTACCGAAACCTGGACGCCGCCTGTACGGCCCCGTCTGACCCCAGCCTGAGATGCGGATGATCACCAAGTTCGGATTGCGTTCGAGGAGCGTTTCCGGCGCCAGCTCCATCTTCTCGAGCGTGCCGGGCCGGAAGCTCTCGATGAAAAGATCTGCCGAGGGAAGGAAGCGGAGCAGCAGTTCTCGGGCTTCGGGCCTGCGCAACTCCAGGCACAAGCTTTTCTTGTTCCGCGCGTAAATTTTCCAGTGCGTAGACACGCCATTCGTGTGCCAAGCCCGCAAGGTATCGCCGGCGGGCGGTTCGACCTTGATGATCTCCGCGCCGAAGTCGCCCAGGATCTGCGTCAGCACATTGCCGGCAAACAGACGCGACAAATCGAGCACGCGCAGTCCCGCCAGCGTGCCTTGGGCGTCCGGCGTGTAGTTGCGTTTCTTCAATGCCATGTGAGTCGGGTCACTCAGCTTTCATCCAGCCGGAATTTTCTAGATAAAAGAGCGGCTCGCGTGGCCCCCATAGTGGGCCCGTGAAAATGATGATGGGTTGTAACGCTTGGATTTCAGCTCCGCTGAAGCAAGGGCCGCAGCTCTCGAATATTCTTCACGCTTTCAATCGCCAGCACCTTCTCGATCAGGTTGTTGCAGGCCGCTGCACCGAGCACCGGGGTCATTAAATCGCGCGCCTTCGCAACGACCTCCTCTCGCGACATCGGGTTTTCTGCCGAACCCCGCACTGCATTCACGCGCTCGCTCAGATGCGTGCTATCCGTTAGCGTGACCTCCACGATGGCCTCCCGTGCTGGAAACGCCTTCTGCAGCTCCTCATCGCCTACGAGTTGCACCTTGGCCCGCTGGCGGAGGGTCGCAGGATCCTGCATGCGCGCCACGTCATGGGACGAACGGAAAGTGACCGTCTTGTCGATTAGCAGCACCGCGATGAGGTGCTGGAGGCAAATGTCAGGGAGAGTGCGGTTATCCACGATTGTGCTCTCAGAGGTGGGGAGGCGCACAATGATCTTCTGCACCTGTTCTGGGTTGAGGGGGCGCTTCTTCAGCAGGTTTTCCAAAGCATCGAGGGCCGCTTGAATGGGCGATCCCACCGTCCATTTCTTGATATTCGTCCGCGTCACCTCGACGCGTTCACCGAGCTTCTCCACGAGGCCCGATGGATTGGCCTCTGGCGCGAAGGCTTGTAGAAAATTGTCGGCGCCGGAGAACACGTCATCCACCCCCGTCCACCCCCCGTGCACCAGTAACGCAGCGGTGACTCCGTTACGCGCCGGCATTCCGGCGAAGACGAATCCCTTTTCGATATGGTCGGTATCGCGCTGCCAGGAGGCGATGCCCGAGGCTTCCTTCGCCGTGTAATCGAGCATCCAGCGCATCTGCTGTGCGCTCAAATTCGCCGCGCAGCCCGCGGCCGCCGCAGCGCCGAAGGTTCCCGCAATGCTGTGGCTGCTCCGGTGATCCTTGAACATCACGGCCTGACCGCCCATCGTCATCGTCACGCGGGGTCCAATGTCATAGCCAAGCGCCACCGCCCGAAGGAACTGCGTGCCGTCAACACCGAAATGCTCTCCGGCTGCCAGTGCGGCGGGCACGATCGCGCAGCCCGGATGGCACTGAGAAGGCGCATGCGAATCGTCGGTCTCGTCCGAATGCGCGAGGACTCCGTTGGCGAGCGCCGCCTCGATCGCGCCGCAAAGCACGTTTGAGCCGGCGACGGTGGCAACTTTCTCGCCACCATAAGCGCGGGCGAACTGAATCGCCGCGCGCCCCGGCGGGAGCTCCGATCCGGAAACCATGGCGGCCAGCGTGTCCAGTGTATGGCGCTTGGCCTTTTCCACCACCTCCGGCGGGAGTTCGCGGTTGCGCGCCTCGCCCATATAGGTGCTGAGCTTGGTCATCACGGGGCTGATGGTGTCGGCCGCCACCAACACCCGCGGCGCCAACGCAGCGCCAGCCATGACCCAGCCGGCGCTCCGCAACAGGGTCCGCCGGCTCAAGTTTGCGCCGCTGTTCGAGACTCTCATCGGTGCGTTTCGATTGCGTCGCATAAACTGTCCCTCACTGTCTTGGGTGCGGATCACCGACTATAGAGGTTAGCCTGCTCGTCGCTTCCCCGATGCCCGGCACATCTTAGCATCCATCGCCTAACCCTTGCGTATTTTTGGGGGCCACCGAATCCTACGGGTGGTTCATCCGAGACGGTTTTTCATTCTGAATCTTGAGAATTGGAAGGCATAATCACGGTCGAGATGGGAGCCAGTGTTGCTAGTCGGGTCCGGTCCAAGGAGCTTTATGGTGTGGCATGAAGTGAAGGTCCACCCCTCCGCGGCGAATTTTCCAAGGGACAAGCAGTTAGCCTGGAAGATCGCCGCAGTTGCTGCTGACCCTGTGGGCGTGGAAACGGACGTAGCGGACATGATTGCGAATCGCATCATAGACAATGCCGCCGTCGCGATCGCTGCGATCAACAGGCGTCCGGTTGTCTCCGCGCGTGCCATGGCGCTCGCGCACTCGCGCAAGGCCGGCGCCGCCGTACTCGGCGTCCCCTCAGAGCAGACCTTCTCGCCAGAGTGGGCGGCCTGGGCAAATGGCACAGCCGTCCGCGAACTGGATATGCACGATACTTTTCTGGCTGCCGATTACGGCCATCCTAGCGACAACATCCCACCAATCCTCGCTGTGGCCCAGGCCATGGGGAAGTCGGGTAGAGACCTGATCCGCGGAATTGCCGCGGCCTACGAGATCCACATCAATTTGATACGTTCCATCTGCTTGCACAAACACCAGATCGATCACATCGCCCATCTTTGCCCGGCGCAAGCCGCGGGGATCGGGGCACTGCTCAATTTCCCCACGGAAACGATCTACCAAGCGGTTCAGCAGGCCGTGCATGTAAGCTTCACCACGCGGCAGTCGCGTAAGGGCGAGATCAGCAGTTGGAAGGCGTACGCTCCGGCACATGCCGGCAAGCTCGCGATCGAGGCCGTGGACCGGGCCATGCGCGGCGAGAATTCCCCCAGCCCGATCTACGAGGGCGAAGAAAGCGTAATTGCCTCGCTACTCGATGGCGCGGAGGCGATGTACTCAGTTCCCTTGCCGGCGCCCGGCGAACCCAAGCGCGCGATCCTCGAAAGCTATACGAAGGAGCACAGCGCGGAGTACCATGCGCAAGCCTTGATTGATCTGGCGTTTCGCATGCGTGCGCAGGTCGCCGATCTTTCGCAAGTGGAAAGGGTCATCATCCACACGAGCCAGCATACTCACGAGGTGATCGGCACTGGCGCCAACGACCCGCAGAAGATGGATCCGAAGGCCAGCCGGGAAACGATGGACCATTCGATCATGTACATCTTTGCTGCCGCGCTCGAAGACGGCCGCTGGCACCACGTCGAAAGCTATACGCCGGAGCGCGCCAGCCGCCCAAGCACTCAGCGACTCTGGCGCAGCATCGAGACGCGAGCCGATCCCGAATGGACGCGCCGCTACCACTCCGAGAACCCTGCGGAAAAGGCGTTCGGGGGGCGAGTCGAGATATTCTTTCGAGACGGCGTGCGCGTGGTGGACCAGATCAGTGTGGCCAACGCTCATCCTCTGGGGGCGAAACCATTCACCCGCGAAGATTACTGCCGCAAATTTCAAGCGCTTACGGAATCCACCCTCTCGGCGCAGGAGTCGCGCCGTTTTCTTGAGACTGTGCAGGAACTGCCTGATATGCCGGCGGGCGAACTCCGCAGGCTCAATCTGGCGGTGCCAGCGGAAAAACTGGTTCAAGGCAAGCAGGGCATCTTCTGAAACACAGCGCCTCTAGCCCACCACGGGAACGTGGAAGAGAATTGTCGCGAGCCTGGGTCACGGAGCGGAGACCATGACGACAACCGATCAGGCGTTGATGGGCCGGGAGGCGGCTGCCATCAGCGCGCGGCTGGACCGGCTTCCGGCCTCGCGGTATATCTGGCGTCTGGTATTGCTTCTCTCGTTGGGCGGCTGTTTCGAGTTCTACGATCTTTTCTTCACAGCCTACATCGGCCCCGGCCTGGTGCGCAGCGGTCTTTTCTCCACTGCCTCGATTTCTTTTTTTGGCTTCAGCGGGTTGGCCGCGTTTGTGGCCGCCACTTTCGCGGGACTCTTTCTGGGGACGCTTGTATTTGGATTCATGGCCGACAAATTCGGACGGCGGCTGATTTTTACCGGATCGCTGCTGTGGTATGCAACGGCGACCTTGGTGATGGCCTTTCAACATACCGCCGCGGGGGTTGTATGGTGGCGCATGATTGCCGGCATTGGCATCGGCGTGGAGCTGGTCACGATCGATACGTACATTGCGGAGCTGATGCCGAAGCAGCTTCGCGGGCGCGCCTTCGCGATTAATGAAGTCATTCAATTCACCACCGTACCGCTAGTGGCTCTCATCGCGTGGCTGCTGGTGCCGTTCAGCCCCTGGGGCTTCGACGGCTGGCGCTGGGTGGTGCTCATCGGTTCGATTGGCGCGGTCTTTGTTTGGTTCATTCGTCAACGCATTCCGGAAAGCCCGCGGTGGCTGATCGCTCAGGGCAAGCTATCCGAAGCAGAGCGGGTGACGAGCGCGATGGAAGCGCGAGTGGCAGGAGAGTTGGGCGTGCCGCTGCCGCCGCCGAACGTGGCAACACCCGTCGAGCAACGGGGCAATTTTCTGCAGATCTTTCAGGCGCCCTATGGCGCCCGCACGCTCATGCTCATGGTGTTTCACTTCTTTCAAACGATCGGCTTCTACGGATTCGCGTCCTGGGTGCCCACGCTGCTGATCGCCAACGGGATCGAGACCACGTCCAGCTTGCAATACTCGTTTGTGATCGCCATCTCCGCGCCGTTCGCCCCGTTGCTGGCGTCCGCGGTCGCGGACAAGTTCGAGCGAAAATGGCAAATCGTCTGGAGCGCCGTCGGCATCGCCGTGTTCGGCGTGCTGTTCGCCCGCCAGCGGAACCCCGTCTGGCTGATCTGGTTCGGCGTGATGCTGACCTGCGCGAACAACTGGATGTCTCTGGCGTTTCACGCCTACCAGGCAGAACTGTTTCCCACGCGAGTGCGCGCGCAAGCCGTCGGCTTTGTCTATTCATGGAGCCGCTTGAGCGCGATCTTCACCAGCTTAATGATTGGCTTCTTCCTCCGCGACTTCGGCGTGGGTGGAGTTTTCGCCTTCATCGCGGCGTCCATGCTTGTCGTGGTGCTTTCCATCGGCGTATTCGGCCCACGCACGCGAGGCCTTGCCCTTGAAGTGATTTCTCATTGATAGCAACGAAACGAATCGCGCAATCCCCTGTGGCAGACCTTTTTTTGCGGAACTATGATTCAGGAAATGGGGTGTCTGTTTTCTTTGTGGCTAGTCTGGTTGGGCTGGTGTGTTACGATTTGCGCGGCAACCTGATCTTCCGGGGGAGCGTGCGATAGAACTCGGCCCCTTCCCCGTCGATGTTTACACCTCAAGTGACAAGGCCCCATTGAGAACGCGAGAGGAGACGTCATGCGACACATGCTGGCAGTCGGTATGCTTCTGGCGGCCCTGATTTTCACTGCGGCAGTTGCGCCGCCCAGCTTCGGCGATGACGCCGATCAACTCCTCACCATTGACCACTACGTTTCCGTACGCTCTGCGGTGCCGTCGATCGCAGGCCAGCCTGCGCAGATCTACGTGCGGGAGAGGCTGCGCGCGGCAAGTGTTCTTCGTGGCACTTCTGTGGCGGACCGGGTGGTGCTGTTTGTCCACGGAGCAGGCACGCCCGCAGAGGTAGCGTTCGACGTGCCCTACCAAGATTACAGTTGGATGGCGTACCTCGCCAAGGCCGGCTTCGACGTGTTCGCGATGGATGTCACGGGTTATGGCCGTTCAACACGGCCGCCAGCGATGAATGATCCGTGTAATCTCGCGCCCAATCAGCAAGCGGCTTTGGTCCCGAGCCTGCTCTCCGCGCCGTGCGCACCGAGCTATCCGCGCCAGGCGACAACGATCGCCTCGGACTGGAACGACATTGCCGCCGTCGTTGACTACGTTCGAGCGTTGCGTCGCGTGGATCGCGTGAGCCTCGTTGCCTGGTCGCTGGGCGGGCCGCGAGCCGGTGGCTACACGTCGCAGCACCCTGATAAGGTGCAAAAGCTAGTCTTGCTGGCTCCTGGGTACAACCGGACTACTTCTGCGAGTGCGCCGGAACAGGTCCCTGCGGAAGGTCCCGCCATGAATACGCAATCACACCAGGATTTCACCGCGAACTGGGATCGCCAGGTGGGGTGTCCGGATCAATACGACCCGGCGGCCAGCGACAGCGTCTTGTCGGAATTGATCAAGTCGGATCCAGTCGGAGCAACCTGGGGTCCGGGTGTGCGGCGCGCTCCCCAGGTGACTACCTGGGGCTGGAATGCTGCGGCCGCGGCCAAGACGCAAACTCCTACGCTCATGGTCTCCGGTGAGCACGACAAGCAGGTACCTCAGGAGCGGGTGCGGGCGCTGTACGCGGACCTCGGTTCACGCCAGAAGGTGTTCATCGACTTGGCCTGCTCGTCGCACAACGCGATGTGGGAAAGGAACCACGCGCTGTTGTTTCGCGCGTCGCTCGAGTGGCTGACGAAAGGCACAGTGGAAGGGAAACAGGAGGGCATGCTGCGCCTCGGATATCCACCGGCCGAAGCGCCGCACTGATGATGTAAAGATGCGGCTGCAGGACGAGCTCGCGGGGACCGAGAACCGCATCGCGGTCGAGCGCAAGCGAAACAACGACGCGGTGCAGGACTACGACACCTGCATCGGCCTATTCCCAAACAACTTTGCTGGGTGGGCAGAATTCCAGCGCAATAACGCGTACTTCGCAGCTTCCGAGGCCTCCCGCGAGGCCCCGACAGTACAATTTGCTGGCCCGGACCGTTGAGTGAATTCAACGCGGCGCCCCAAGCTCTTGCGAACGCGTTCAAGCCAAAATCGGGAAGAGTTGATTTGAATCCTTTCGCGCGCGCACTTTTGCCTTTATTCTCATCCGGATCATTTGAACCCTAAGGAGAACCTCTATGTCGGAAACAATTGGATTGATCGGCTTGGGAAATATGGGGCAACCCATCGCGGCCAACCTTATGCGGGCGGGTTACAAGCTGCGCGTGTACAACCGGACGCCGGGGAAGGACGGCTCGCTGGTGGCCAGCGGCGCCGTGTCCGTGGCGCGCTCAAGTGAAACTGCCGAGCCGCGCGGCATCGTCTTGACGATGCTGACCGACGACGCTGGGCTCGAAAATGTTTGCACGCAATCGGCGTCGTTCGTCGAAAGGCTTGGGCCAGGAGGGATTCATATTTCCCTGAGCACGGTTTCTCCAGCGATCTCCCGCCGCATGGCCGAGCATCACGCCAAGTCCGGCGTGGCGTTCGTCAGTGCTCCCGTGTTCGGCAGGCCGGACGCCGCAGCCGCGGCGCGGCTGTGGATTTGCGTCTCGGGGCCTGAGAAGGCCAAGAACAGGGTGGCGCCAATTCTCAAAGCGATTGGGCAGGGCACGTTCGATTTTGGAGAAGATCCTGGCGCCGCTAACGTCGTGAAGCTGTGCGGAAACTTCCTGATCGCCTCCGCTATTGAGGGGCTTGCAGAAGGGTTCGTCTTCGCCGAAAAGAACGGCGTCCCGGCATCGCAACTGGCCGACATGCTCGGGCAAACGTTCTTTGCGTGTACCGCTTATCGAAATTATTCGAAGATTATCGCTGAAAAGCTGTACGAGCCCGCTGGCTTTCGTCTTGTCCTTGGCCTGAAAGATATGAACCTCGTGCTCGACGCCGCGACATCGGCCTCCGTGCCCATGCCTTTGGCCAGCCTGCTGCGCGACCGCTGGTTGTCGTCGCTCGCCAAAGGGCGCGGGAACCTGGATTGGTCGGGAATCGCGTTGGCCGCGGCCGATGACGCAGGATTGAACTCCCCGACCCAAAAGAAGATTTGAGAGCTTGCCCTGCCACAGGTCGGCGTGTACCGCAATTTCGGAACCTTCACCACCGAGGCCACAGAGAACACTGAGGAAGACACAGAGAAAACAAATCTGATCACTTCGAGCGCGAAAGGTGCGACATAAATTTCACAATTCTATCGCCGTTCAAATTTGCCGCGCCGTGCGCAAATTCTCGGGTTCGCTCGGAGGGCCGAGCTTCAGCCCGGCCGTATCCGAGCTTTTCTTAGTCGGCTTTAGCCGCTGAAGCTTACTTTGGTTGCGGCTGTGTCCTCTGTGCGCTCCGTGGTGAAACTATCTCGAACTGGCGTGTAGATTTTCATTCTAGCGCGCAGCTTTCACCGTCGCTCGGCAAAGAAAGATTGAAGTAGCGCGGCGGATTCTTCCGCGAGGACGCCGGAGGTCACGTCGACGCGGTGATTCAGCGCGGGGGAGTCGAGCACTTGCATGCAGGTGCGCACCGCGCCGCCCTTGGGGTCGTCGGCGCCGTAGATCAAGCGAGCGATCCGCGCCTGCACCAGAGCCCCCGCGCACATGGCGCAAGGCTCGATCGTCACATACAGGGCCGCGCCCGGCAGGCGATAATTGCCCACGGCCTGCGCGGCGGCGCGCAGCGCCAGGATTTCGGCGTGCGCGGTGGGATCACAATCGCCGATCATCCGGTTGCCTGCCGAAGCCAAAACGCGATTCTCCAACACCAAGACGGCACCGACTGGAACTTCTCCGTGCAGGGCCGCCGCTCGCGCCTGGCCGATCGCCACAAGCATGTAGTCGCCGTCGGTCACGTTGGAGGCGCAGCCGTGGAGGTAAGGAGGCATTCCAAGATCATCACATCGTGAAGCCCGTCGCGCAGGCGCGCATGAGCGACCTGGCGGCCCACGTCGCGCCAACCGGCCGCGCGGACCAACAGCAAGGCATCCCGATTCTCGGCCAATATGCGGCCGACCAACTTGCGATAACCGAGCTTCCCGGCCGTCTCCTGGATAGCGCCCAAGAGTTGCCGCCCCACGCCGTACCCGCGGAACGAGCGCCGCACATACACGTAAACCTCGCCGATATCGTCAAGCGCGATGCGTGGGTCATAGGAAACCAGTGTGGTCCAGCCAGCGACCCAGTTCCGAACGTCGGCGACCAGGATGGGATGCTTCGGATCCTGTTCGGCAGCGGTAATCCACAATCGCTGATCTTCCACCTGGCGGGGGGCAGCGTCAAACGTCTCCAAGTGGTCCTGCACAGCTTCGTTGAAAATTTCGCACAGCGACGATGCATCGTCTTCGCGCGCTGGACGGATCTGGAGTTGCGGCCGTGTGGTC
>WNFB01004844.1_pt1 | contig 11986 bp, 10 predicted proteins | sample 5400501 | NCBI WGS metagenome assembly WNFB01 (sample SAMN13153341, study PRJNA577476) | soil metagenome | isolation source: 200 cm saprolite under Douglas fir tree site 2 hole 1 | place: USA:California | collected 2015-04-18 | reverse complement strand
AAGTATGGTCGCATTTCCATTAATCTCCAGAACGATGGTGACCTGATGTACCAGCCCGGGGTCCTGTGGACGGCCGCGCATCACCGGATTCCCATGCTGACCGTCATGCACAACAACCGGGCGTACAACACCGAGGTGATGCAGGTGGAGCACATGGCTGGCCAGCACCATCGTGATATCGGAAGATGCCGCATCGGCACGGCGATCGACGATCCTGCCATCGACTTGGCAAGAGTCGCACAAGGTATGGGATGGTACGCCGAAGGCCCGATCACCGATCCGAAGGAACTGGGCCCGGCCATTCGCCGCGCTCTTGCGGTCGTTGAGCGCGGTGAGCCGGCTCTCCTCGATACCGTCACGCAGCCTGTCTGAGGAGGCGCCTTGGGCCGTTCTTCCTTGTGTCGTTTTTCCGTGCAGCCAGTCGTTCTGGGGTTAGCGATGCTATGGAATGTCGCCGTCGCGCCGGTCGACGCTCAATCTCAGAAATCTGGCGCGCAGGCTGGCACGGCTCCCGCGGGAAATGTTGAAAACGGAAGAAAGGCCTTTATTCAACACGGTTGTTTTTCCTGCCACGGATTTTCGGGTGAAGGAGGAGCCGGGCCGCGCTTAGCCCAGAATCCCGTCCCTTTTCAGGCTTTTGTGCAGTATGTTCGCCGACCCAAACTCACCATGCCTCCGTTCGGAACTCAGGTGCCGGACCAGGAGCTGGCCGACATCTACGCCTTTCTCAAGTCGATCCCACCGTCGCCGGATCCCAAGAGCATTCCGCTGCTGGCTAATCGTTGAATTAGGCCGCGCTCGGAGCCAGGGCTGTATGTCGCTGATTCTTCAGCCCGCAAAAATTTTGGCGAATGACAAGACCTCGACTACCGTGACGAATATTCCACAAAGGCGTTTCGAGCGATTTGACTTAAATGGCAAGTCCGAAGTCCACGTTCCTGCCGTGGCGGACAGAATGGCAGTCCAAGCGCGAGGCGCGGGGTTTAGCTGCCGGGGACGGGGGAGATGGAGGAGGCCTGAATTGTGCTCGCCTCAACAGTGCCGTTGTTCGTGGCCAGCTTCGTCTTCGCGCTGCCGGAGATAGTTCCGGTCACGGTGACCAGCTTTTTCGAGTACTTCGCAGCCTGCTCCTGCGGGTTCAACACATACAGCTTCTTGTCCGCGACGGTGAAGAGCGAATAGCGGCAAGGATCGCCAGCCGCGGCTCCCGCAGCCGGGGGCGCGGTGCAGACGTAAGTCACATAGCCTTTCCAGGTTTGCGGTTTGTCGTTTGCCGCCAGAAAACTTAAGGAGCCGGCGAAGAGGATTACGGCGAACGCTAACCAAAGACGTTTGCTCATGGCTGCTCCTCCCAGGATCGCAGAGCTTGCGAACCCACGGTTGTCAAAAGCATATCAGAATGCCTACAAGTTTGTTAGGCATGACTGTGAGCACATAAGTGACCTTGGTTTGCGTACCTGCACGCTTGGAAGGGGCCAGAAAAAAGAGTTACAAACCTGCATACCAACGAATGTCATGCCATTCATAGTCCGAGACCCACTATGTATCGAAAGAAGAGTAGAGGAGAGGGGGCACCCCGCCCATGCGCGGGCTTTGACTCCCGCCGCGGGCCGTTCGCCAAGCACAAAACAAACGCATCATGAAAGCCGAAAGTAGTGGGTGCTGAGGTTGATTGTTTTGCCGGGCAACGTGTCGGTAGACGAGATAAGGGACGCTTTCGCGCCCCAGAGCCGAATTGGAGATTCCAACTGATTAGACTTTTCCGCCGGAACATTTTCTGGACATGACAAAGGCGAGGGTGTATAGAGAGGTGCAAAGATGAAATGGTTTGTATGGTTACAAGACTCGAGACAAGAAGGGAGAATAGGATGTTCAAAAAGGCGCTCTACTTCATGGCCCTTTGCGCCTGTGGGACGCTCGCGCTACTCTTTTTGCCTAATGCTTCGCATTTCGGCCTGGTCCGGGGAGCAACGTCCCAGCAGCAACAGGCTGGTCGAACAGCGACACCTCCCGCCACCTCCCGAGAGACGACGCGGAAGACAACCCACCTGGAGCGCGCTCCCGTGCGGAGGCTCGAGGATCCTCATTCATCGTTCAGCGCGGTGGCAGTGGATGTGGCCAGGAATGAAATTGTTCTCTCGGACGAAAACCTTGCGCAGATCGTGGTGTATGGCCGGCTAGACAATACCCCGGCACAGGCGGCCCTGACTGAGCCCAAGCGGGTCATCGGAGGGTCGCGCACGAAGATCAACTTAAACTGCGGCACGTATGTGGACCCGTTCTCGGGGGACATATATTCGGTGAACGGCGACACGGAGAACTGGATGACCGTATTTTCTCGCGAGGCAAAAGGAAACGTGCCTGCCAACCGCACGCTGGCGGCCCCGCATCGCGCTTTCGCCGTAGCGGTGGACGAAGAAGCCAAGGAGCTTTACCTTAGCATTGAGCATCCAGCCGCGGTTGTAGTCTACCCCAAGATGGCGCAAGAGAACGACGCCCCTCTTCGCATCCTGGAAGGGGACAAGACTCAGTTGGCGGATGTGCATGGGATGGCCTTGGACACGAAGAATCAGTTGCTATATCTTGTAAATCAAGGCGCTACGACCCGGAGCGTAGACAATATCTACTGGACCCGGGATGTGAAGCCCGGCGCACCGACCGTGGAATGGACGCCGTCAGGGGACCAGTGGAAGACTACGGTTGCCGGCACCGGAAAATTTCTGCCCCCTTCGATCACAGTGTATCCGCTGAAGGCAAGCGGGGACACTCCTCCCTTGCGCGCTATCCAAGGTCCGCGAACCCAACTCGACTGGCCGACACACATTTCTTTAGATGTAGAGCACGGAGAACTGTTCGTTGCCAACACGGTCACGGATGAAATCCTGGTCTTCCACAGCACCGATAGCGGCAACGTGGCTCCCTTTCGCGTTCTGAAGGGCCCCCATACGGGCCTTGGGACTCCGCACGGCGTTTTTGTGGACACAAAGAACGACGAACTCGTTGTGGCCAACTTCGGGAACCACTCGTCCACGGTTTACCGGCGGAACGCGTCGGGCGACACTCCACCGATCCGAACCATCCGGGCGGCTCCTCCCAACACGCCCGCTCCCATGTTCGGCAACATTGCGGCGCTGGCCTACGACACCAAGCGGGACCAACTTCTTGTGCCAAATTGAGTGGCCTTCCCGCAGATAGCGGCATTCGCCAGGTTGGCGAATGGTGATGTGGCGCCGGTTAGAAGAATTGCAGGGCAGGCAACGAGGATTAGCCGGGCGGACCACGACATCGAGTACGATCCGGTCAATGATGAGCTTGTCGTAGGCAATCCCGAAGCCCAGGCCATCCTGACGCTCCGGGCGGGGGCCAACGGAGAAGAGGCGCCCATCCGGGTTATTCAGGGCCCGCACACGCAGATCAACGACCCCGGGTACGGTACATTTGTGGATGCGGTCCACAACGAACTGTACGTGTGTGAGAAGGCGTGGATTTTGGTGTTCCCCCGTACCGCCAATGGCGATGTGGCTCCCATTCGGGTCATCCGGGGGCCAGACACCGAACTGGTCAACGCGCGGGGCCTCGCGGTAGACCCAGTTCGTAACTTGATCTTCGCGGCCACCAACAACGGGATGCTGGTCTTCAACCGGACCGACAACGGAAACGCGAAGCCCCGGGCAGCCGTCAAGGGGCCGATGTCAGGCATCAGAGGCACGATCCAGAATTTCCGCCTGTCCCCGAAGGGCTGGCTCGTAGCGACCCTAGGGGGGAGATCCGGTGTCGGAGATGATGAAGAGGGTGGCGGCGGCCGGAACCCAGGTGCCGGTGTCGCCACTGAAGAAGGCCGTGCTATCGCCCGTGGAGGCCGCGCCCCTCGCACCATCAACGCGTGGAGTATTGATGATCTGGCGAACCTTCATGGTAAAGCAGACCTCCCTCCTGGGTGGGTGCTGAGCAATCCCAAAGGTAGAATGGAGGGACAGCGCATCGCGCTGAACCCTATTGGGAAAGAGGTAATGATTGGGGGGGAGCGAGCCGTGGAGGTTTATTCTTTCCCGGAAATTTTCTAGGCTTTGCGACTGCGGAGGCATTTTGAGGCAATGGGGGGCCCCTCTACCCATTGCTTAACAGGGGTGGGGCACTCCAGCGTTTCCCTGTGATGACCAAGGGGCAGAAGCGATATTGTGGCTGCGTTCTTCGCTGCTTCGTTGTCTCCCCTTGCTTAAGCCGGTCGCCCCGCCCAACGCGTAATCCCTTGCAGTATTTGCTTTCCCGGCATTCACGAGAACGCAGATCGCTATTCGAGGGTAAATTCTTAGCGCAAAAGAGCTAGCTCAGGTCCACGAAGTGAGGAATGCCGTTGATCGCCATCCGCGCTGCCAGAGCTAAAAAGGCCAGCAACACGAAAATGAAATAGGCTGGCTGCTGCTGCACTAACTGGAGAGTGTGAAAGCGGCCCCTCTCTATCTTATCAATCGCATCGATGGCTTGTTCCAGATGACTAGGATCCCGAACATCGAAAAATTGGCCGCCGGTCGGAGGTACAGCCTGAGCGATATCCTGGGAAGCTCCCGGTTCGAGGGCTACGCCGATATAATAGACACGGGTGCCATCCATGCGCGCTTTTTCGATTTGTTCGAGCGGGTCACTGCCATAGTTGTTAACCCCATCGGTGAACAAAATGATGATTTGTCCTTTTGTGCGGCGCCCCCGCTCCTGGCTGAAGGCAAAAAATTGCTGGGCGAGAGCGAGACCCTCTCCGATAGCCGTGTATCCCTCGGTCACCAAGGTTTGGGGACTCACCATGCGCAGGTAATTGAGCAGACTGTCGTGGTCAAACGTAGCGGGGGAAACCAAGTAGGCATTGTTGGAGAAAACGATCAGGCCAATGGCATCTCCCGACCGTTTGCGTATAAACGCGGCAGCACTGGCTTTCACGGCGTCCATCTTACTCGGAGACGGAGGTAGTTGAGCGGGGCGTGCTACCATTTCTCTAAGCGGTTCTTCCATACTCTGTGAAAGATCAAAAACAACCATGATTTCCAATCCACCGCGCTCAATATGATTTAAGACAAAGGGATAGACGGGACCCAAGAGTGCCAATAGCAGAAATCCAGCAGCCAAGGCCTCCAACACGATGGGTAGGCGAAGCAGGGGGTTCGGAGCACCCAACTCGCGACCTACATGCTCCACGAGCGAGTGACCCCAATAACGCCTCCTCCAGAAGCGCACTAGCGCCAAGGCCAACAGCAATGGAGCTACCAGGTAAACCCATTGGAAGTTCTGAAACGTCATTTATTCAACGTGTCTTTCGGACCTAGGCTCAAGATTTCTCTGACGTCCTGCGCTATACCACGCGCGGATTCAGCGTTGCCTTCAATCCCATCTCTCGAATAGCGTACTGCTTCGCAGGCGCCCAGGACCTTGGCTACCTTCTGCGTAACATCGCTGCTCGTGCCGAGGAGTTGCATCTTTTCTCTTATTTCTTCGGCCGTCAGACCAGCAGTGTCGGTCTCCAGATAATGGCTCAGATACTCTTTCAGGTCTTGATAGGACCGGTCAAAAAACTCCCTCGTTACTCGGCTATCGGAGAAATCCGAAGGTACGCCACCGGCCCAGCGAGCGCGAACCGTTTCCATTGAAATCCGACGGTCTGGACCTTGTGCGGTGCTCCGCCTCTTCACGAGGAAGAACGCCTCCCATCCAAGCCAGGCGGCCAAGCATGCCAGTGCCGTAAATCCCGCGATTGGCACAACCCAGCGCGAACGTGCCCAGCCAACCATAATGGCAGAATCCCGGATGTCGGCAGGATTGGGGGGCAGCGTACTTCGGAGACCAATCATTGGGCCAGCCACTGTCAGGCCCTCGGCCGCAGCTTGTTCCGCACCACTCGTATGTTGGTCACGCCGAAAATAGTACAGAGTCATCTGCGGGATCCGCGCTTCGGTCTGGTTTAACGAGAAATTCGCGAGAGTGACGTCCACCAGGAGTCGCTTCTTGTCGTTGCTCAGAGTCACTGTCTCCTTGGTGACATCAATCACGGGGAAAGGATCCATGTTGACGTTCTCCTTGTTCAGGTTATCCAAGACGAATTCAAACTCTGGGGAGTAGTCAACGGCGATCATGTAGTGGAATTGGTCTCCCACCCAGACGGCGGTGCGGTCCAAACTGGTTGTATAAGACATCCCCGATGGCGGAGGCGGGGTCTCTTCAGCCTTTCCCGGGGCCCGCTGTACCTTCTCGTTGCCCTTTTGACTCGCTCGTGCCTGCGGAGCCGACGAAGCCCATGAACCCTTGCTTGCGAGACCGAGAGCTAGCCACAGGATTGCCCCGGCGACTACAGCGAGAGAGATTGCCCGCCCTATAGTCCGGTGGCTGCGGGGCTCCGCGACACGCGCTCGCCCGGTCCAGGTACGACCGGGTTGGAGCCGTTCCATCCATGAATGAAAGCGGCTGCTCAAACTTTCCTCCGTCTTTCAAATAGCGTCATCAGCGGATCGAAAAACGGTTGCGCAACATCCAGAAACAGGTATTCCATCCCGAGACGGTAAAAACAATCCCGCAACTTTGACTTGCGTTGCCCCACCAAGGCTTCAAATGCCTTCTTCCGGGAAGGAGAAAGGCTGAGAAGCATTTCCTGGCGGCCCTCGGCGGAACGAAATCGCAACAAGCCGCGGCCAATGGGAAGATTCGTTTCCAGCCGGTCTTCGAACACGATCGGGATAACGTCGTGTTTCCGAGCAAGAACTTTCAATTCGGGCAGATCATCCAGATGGGCAGCCGAGGGATCGGTGATAAAGTCAGAGAGGAGAAAAATGATGGACGTGCGAACGAGCTGGCTGCGAAGAAAGCGCAAGGCCATGCCCCAATCAGTTCCCGGATGACTGGGTTTCAAGTTATAAAGATGATGCAGTGTGCGCCACACATGCCCCCGCCCCTTGCGGGGGGGCTCGAAGGCTTCCACCTGATCGCTAAAGGCAAGGAATCCGAAGTGGCAGTCATCGCTGACCGCCGAAAAGCCCAAATTCGCAGCGACTTGGATTACCCGGAGGCGCTTGGAATGCGCGGCAGTGGAAAAGTCCATCGAACGGGAAAGATCGACCAACAGAAATACGGTCAGTTCTCTCTCCTCAAAGTGCCGCTTCAAATAAAGCTCCTGCATGCGGGCTGATGCGTTCCAGTCTATGCGGCGGCTGTCCTCGCCAATTTCATATTTGCGATGGGAGTCGAATTCATAGCCGGACCCTCGCGCCTGACTGCGATTTTGGCCAAAGCGCATGCTGCGCATGCGGCGCGAGACTGCGATCTCGATGTACTGAAGCTCTTCAACCAATTCAGGGGCTAGCATCCCTCCGACTCCTTATGGGATAGGAGTGTGTCTCAGCACTTCTGCCAGGATTTCGTCGGGCCCGATATTCTCCACCTCGGCGCGGATCGTCCGAACGAGCCGGTGATGTAAAACATCGGTCGCGACAGATTTTACGTCGGAGGGCATCACGTAGTCCCGGCAGCGAAAGAAAGCGGCAGCTCGCGACATCGCCAGCAGATGTTGGTAGGCACGTGGCGAGGCGCCGTGTTGAACCATCTCTCTGACAATCCGCAAGGAATTCGGACCGTTGTTGCGGGTGGCCTGTCCGAGGGCAACGATATAGCGGCGGATCTTATCGTCCACATGCACATAGCCCACCTGTTGCCGTATCAACAGCACGGCTTGCGGATCGGCCACCGCATTGACCCGGATATCCTCCAGCCGTGAAGTGAGCATCTGAAACTCACTTTCCGGGGAAGGATAGTGCACGCGGATCATCATCGCAAAGCGGTCGAGCTGGGCCTCGGGAAGGGAAAACACACCCTCTTGCTCCACCGGGTTTTGGGTGGCCAGCACCCAAAAGGGATCTTCCAATGCATAGGTGTTCTCTCCGATCGTCACCTGCCGCTCTTGCATGGCTTCGAGCAATGCGCTCTGGGTTTTTTGGGGCGCGCGATTGATTTCGTCCGCCAGGACGATATTGGCAAAGATAGGTCCTTTTTCTGTGCGGAACTCACCCGACTTGCTGTCGTAGATGCGCGTCCCCAGAATGTCAGCCGGCAACATGTCTGGTGTAAATTGAATGCGTTGGAAGCGGGCGTGGATGCAGTTGGCGATGGCCGACACAAGCAATGTCTTGGCTAAGCCCGGCACACCTTCCAGCAAGACATGTCCCGAGCCTGTCTTCTCCTCTTCGCCACGTCGGAAGGAATAGGGGATGCGCCCGAACAGCCCGATCAGGATCCGTCGGATAAGATCGTCCTGCCCGATGATCACTCTTCGAATCTGTTCTTCGATCTGACGAATGACCTCCCAGGCCTGCTCTTTGGTTTCCACCCGCGCCTGCAAAGCATTCCTCCCTGAGAGGCTCGGCATAGCGGTCATAAAAAAATACCCGCAATCAGGCATGCGAAGGCCGCAGCAAGAAAATAAAGATACAAGTCCTTGCGGACCGGATTGGCGCGATAGCCAGCCACAGGCCGGGCTTGAGTCAGAATATCACTTAGGGCCTCGTCCACTTGCCGATCGTTCTCCCCGCGGACAAACCTTCCTCCTGACCTTTCGGCGATCTCGCGCAAGGTCTTGGCGTCTGCGCGGCTTGTAAGCCGCGCGCCTCCCTCTTCAGTCAGGTACTGATCCACCTCGCCTCCCAGACCACCTCTCATCACCAAGGGAACAAAGGCACCGTTAGAAGTTCCAAAACCGAAAGTGTAAACCTTGGTGCCGGCCTTTGCGAGTGCGATCAGCGGCTTCTCGAGTTGCGAGGCCGTGTCGTCGCCGTCAGAAAGCAGAACGAACACGGACCGGCGGCCCTTGAGGCTACCCGCCTCGAATTTTTCCTCCGCGGCGAGAAGGCGCAAACCTCCGGTGAGTGCAGATCCCATATTTGTGCCCGTTTCCGGTTGATCCTGCCGGTTGAGATAGTCAAAATAGACCAAGATATCTTGGGGGTCGCTGGTCATATAGAAAAGCACCGCACTATTCCAATTGAACACCACCAACCCATAACGGTCTTGCGGCTGTTTGAGCAGGAGGAATTTCTGGATGATTGCTTCAGCGCGGCCCAATCGGCTGGGAGACATATCCCGGGCATACATAGACGGAGAGATATCCAGCAAAAATACGATGTCCGTGGGTGTCGGAATAGCATGCAGTTCCCGGAGCACCATCCGGGGATAGGCCAACCCCACCGTCATGAAAATCAGACTTGCTGCAAACAGCACACCTCGAACCCATCCTAGTCCGGAACTGGAAATTCTGGAGATCGCTTCCAGATTGGCAATGTTTCCAAATCGGATGCGCATGCGCCGCTGGTGCCATATCCCGATTCCCCATAAGAGCATTATGGGGGGAATCGCCAGCAGTAGCCAAAAATATTCTTGTCGTGCAAACTCCATCGGAATTCATCCCACGGGAAACGTTGCAGACGGTCGCAGCATACTTGGAAATCCTTCCCCAACCCCACTCCCTCCAAGAACCCGGTTGAGGCTCCCCCGAATTTTCTACTTCCTTTCTAAGTCTTCTGTTTGGGCGAAAGGGATTTCTTTTGATTCTCCTTGTCGGGAATTTGCGGAAGGATCTTCATCCCCTCCTTTTGCTCCCTCTCCAGTTCCTTCCGGACGTAATTGATGTACTCGAAATTATACTTGGCATCCCAGTTGTTCGGTTCTTGGCGCAGAGATTCCCTCAGATCATCTTGGGCCGCGCCGATCGCTTCTTCCAATGTCTGCGGATCCCCCTTCGCGGACCCGTTATTTTTCGTCGCTTTGCGGAAGGTGATGTCGCTGCGCAAAAGCAAGAAGCGGCTGTCGGAAATCATTCCGGAGATTCGAGTCTCGCGCTCCAGGCGCTCCAGAGCATCGTCGTAGCGACCTAGCACATACAGCAATTGCGCTTCGTTGAGAAAGAGAATTCGGCGGTCTCCCCCGGGGATAAAGCGGATGACGCCAAAGGATCGAAGCTGTCGCTCGATCTCATCGTACCTCTTCAACGCGGCCTCCGTATCGCCACGGCTGTAGTCCTCCGCCGCCTTTTCCATCCCCCGCAACAGCGAACTGTACCCTAACCCCATCAAAGACACGATCAGCAGCAGGATGCCTACCGAAACTTTGGTGGTCAGCTTACTGTAATGTCTTCGTACCACCTCTCTCCTCGCTCACAAATGATAGCAAGTTTCTCCCTCCGCTGCATTGGCATCGAACGAGTCCGGCAGGAGCGCGAGAACTCCCCTGTGCTACGCAAAACCCTCATCTCTGCTGAACCTCTTGGAGCAATTGTATTCACGGAAAAACCAACAATTTCCGCACCTCTTAGAGGCTCCGAAGCGGGAATTCATTTGGAGAGAGTGTGCTTAGCCGGTCGCGGTAGGGACGACCATCGCTGATCGCCCCCGCACAGATCCGTACGAGCGCGTCTACGCATACGGCTCTTACGAAGGATGAGCGGCGTAGAAGCGTGCATCGGGATAGGGGTGCAGAACTCGGGGTGGAGGAATCCACCGGTTCAGGACTGGGGTAAAACGTTCCCAACGCATCTTTGCGCGTTGACTACGGCGGACCAGAACACTCTGCCATAGCCTGCACACGCGAAGTTTGAAGATGCGCAACTGAGTCGTGTTCCCGGGAACAGCGTGGTATTGGTAATAACCCAGCACGACCTTCCGGAGCCACGCACCGACTTCGGCCCTGCGATCATGCATCCGGCGTTGAAGCTCAGCCTTGATGGCTTTGAGCTTCGCGACCATGCGCTTCTTCGCAGTGATCCGACATACGGTGAAGGTTCCGCTCTTGTGGCGTTGCCCACAGTAGTGGGTAAAGCCCAAGAAGGTGAAGGTCTCTGGTTTTCCCTCTCCCCGCGCTTTCCGGTCCCGAGCGGCGAACCGCCCGAACTCGATCAGTCGGGTCTTGTCCGGATGTAGCTCCAAGCCGAACTTCGCCAGCCGTTCCCGGAACCCTTTCAGGAAACGCTCAGCTTCCGTCCGGTGCTGAAAGCCCACCACAAGATCGTCAGCATAGCGGACGACTATTACGTCCCCCTTTGCTACTTTCTTGCGCCAGACATCAGCCCAGAGATCGAAGAGGTAATGAAGGTACACGTTGGCGAGCAGCGGTGAAGCTACTGCTCCCTGCGGCGTACCCAGTTTCGTCTCCGACCATTGGCCGTCTTCGGATACTCCCGCCTTCAGCCATTTCCGGATCAGGCGAAGTATCCTCCGATCGGCCACCCGGTGCTCGATGAACTTCATCGTCCATTCGTGGCTCAGGTTATCGAAGAAGCCACGGATGTCGGCATCCAGCACCCAGTTTACCCGCCTCCGTTGGATGCCCACCGTCAGCGCATCAAGCGCCTGATGCGGGCTGCGTCCGGGACGGAACCCGTACGAAAAGCCTTTGAAGTCGACCTCGTATATCTGGTTGAGGATCGTCACCACGGCCTGTTGAACGATTTTGTCCTCCAGCGCTGCGATGCCCAACGGACGTTGCCGCCCGTCAGCCTTCGGTATAAAGACTCGTCTTGAAGGTTTTGCCCGATACGCTCCACGGTGCACCCGGCTGTGCAGATCGACAAGTCGATCCTCAAGTCCGGTTTCATACTCCTGCCACGTTACGCCGTCTACTCCAGGCGAAGCCTTGCGTTGAAGCGCGTAGAAGCTGTCGCGGAGTAGTTCAACATTGAGATGGTGGAGCAAAGCGGTGAACCGCTCCTGCTTTCTTTCCTTTGCTGTCTTCCGCACACCGTCCAACCCCTGGGACATGCGCTTCCCGCTCTGTGTCGGGTGCATGTGCGATTGAGCGATGTTCTCCCTCGTCTGTGCCCTTCCCTCCCCAGCCTCCGCGGAAGGTTGCCCTTCCTGGTTCGGTTGGTTCACAGGTATTACGACACAGTCCGACTTCTCCGGCACGTGCATGTCCGCCGTTCGGTTTGTGGCCTTCGCGGACCGGCCTTGATCATCAGACCAAGGCG
>WNFB01010223.1_pt1 | contig 11987 bp, 11 predicted proteins | sample 5400501 | NCBI WGS metagenome assembly WNFB01 (sample SAMN13153341, study PRJNA577476) | soil metagenome | isolation source: 200 cm saprolite under Douglas fir tree site 2 hole 1 | place: USA:California | collected 2015-04-18 | reverse complement strand
ATCAGGCTCATGCCTTTGGTGCGTAGGTCGAGCGTGGTCGTGATGAAGTTCAAGGAGCCTAGCAACTGGCCAATGCAGAAGAGCCCAATGGAGGTCGCCCAGAGGACCTGGCCCGTGCCTTGCCCGGGTCCCGCAACCGCCCCGACCGCGCTCAGTGGGGCGTAGGCAGTCCAACCGGAGAGCGGTGGCCCGTCACCGACGAAGAACGCGCTGACCAGCACGAGAAAGGCCACGAACGTGGTCCAAAACGACATCATGTTGAAACGGGGAAATGCCATGTCCTCCGCACCAATCTGGATTGGCAGGAAGTAATTGCCGAAGCCCGCGAATGGCACATTGGTGAGCACAAAAAAGACCATGAGCGTGCCGTGCATAGTCATCAGCGAGAGGTAATACTCTGGGGTTATCACGCCACCGGGCGCACCAGCCTTCGAGAGCCACTGCAGTCCTGGGATCGCAAAGTTCGGCCAGACGAGATGGATGCGCATAAACCAGGAAAGCACCATCCCGGTAAGGACCGCCAGCAAGCCCAGGTCGTAGTACTGCTTGCCGATGACCTTGTGATCTAGACTGAAAATGTACTTCCAAATAAAACTTTGGGGGGGCGCGTGATGTTGCGCTGCTGCATGGGCAGGCATGTCGGGCATGTGCTCACCTCAAAAAGACGCCGCCGTCCACTCGGGCATGCGAAAGGACGGACTCGGCTACTGCATGGCGGCTTGCTGCTTCAGCCATTTATCAAAGTCTTCCTGGGACATCGCATTGAGATAGGCCTTCATATTGTAATGCCCCAAGCCGCAAAGCTGAGTACAAACGATTTCGTACCTGCCGGTTTTCGTTGCCGTGAAATGAATTGAGAGATCCAGCCCCGGAACGAAATCCTGCTGGACCCGCAGCTCTCGCACATAGAAGGAATGTCCAACATCCTTTGCGTGCATGAGCAGATGAATCTCCCGATTCACTGGAATACCGAGCTCGGCGGTCACAATGTCGTCCTTGGAGTCGGGATCGTGGTCCGGATCAAGACCAAATATATTCTGGGTCGCCTCACTAATCTGCTCAGGATGAAGAGGACCGAACTTTCCATCCGGACCGGGATAGCGGAAATAGAAAGCAAACTGTCCGGCCTGAACCTGAATGGGCATAGCGTTTGCTGACGGCGGCGTGAAAAACACGCTCGCCCATGCTTTCGTTCCGAAGACCCCTAGAGCCAAAACCTCTGCGCCCACCAGAATGAGAGCAGCGATAACCAAGCCGGTGGCGCCGCCCGGGAAGCTTCCTATCTTGGCATCTTTGCTGCGGCCGGAGAATTTCCACACAAAAATCGCCAAAATAATCTGTGCGGCGAGAAACGAGAGTCCTGCCTCAGTCATGGTCTCGGACATCTGCTCATCAATCAATGCCCCATGCGTCGAGATGTCAGCCGGCGGCTCCCAGGTGTGCATCACGATAGGGACGGCCGAAGCTATTGCAATTACGATGACAGTCACCGCGAACACTTTTGCCATGACGCCTCGTCTCTAGTGGAAATCGGGGCCCTGGTTGGTCGCTCGCAGGCTAGTTTAATCCGTCGTGGTCTGGCCCGCCATTGGATTCCTCACTTGGCCTTGAAGGTAAAGTCAGCCGTCGTCGGCTTGCCCGCCCCGACCGTCACCTTCTGGGTTTGGGCTCCATACGTCTCCTGCCAGGCGGTTAAAGTGTAGGTGCCCGGCGGAACGTTGTTGATGGTATAAGAACCATTGTCGTCGCTAACTGCCGTTGGACCCTTCACCACCGCCATGTAGCCGCTCATCCAGGGATGAATATTGCACTTCACGTGAATAGCGACTTCCTCAGCACCCCAGGTTACATCGAATGGCGGAGCGCCTGCCGGCTGGGACTTGTTCCACTCGTGATTCGGGCCGCCCGGTTTCGGAATGGGGTGGATGTTGTGCGAGTGAGGATCGCTGTTAACCACCTTGAAATGCTGGTTCACATCCAGCGCCATTACATGCGGCGTGTACTGACAAGTCTTTTGGTCCCAGATCGGCGTTTCTGAAGGGACCCGGCTGGTAGTGCCCGCATCCAGGCCCTCCGAGATGTACACAACAACCCACTTCAGGCCCCCATTTGGACCGGCTACGACCGTCTCCGTCGTAATCGGCTTGTTGGCGTGTTCCTTTGCGCAATACGGCTCTTTCGACATGTCAATCGGCCTCTGGTGCGGAGGCGTGCCATTAAGTTTGATGGTTCCCGTAATCTTGCCCTCGGCCGCGGCACTTACGCGCCGCGTCGAATACAGCAAGCTGAACGCAAGCACGAGCAGCGCCGAGGTTATTGCTAAGAATTTATAACCGGCTTTCATCGAATCTCTCCCGATAGCAAACTGACTCACTCGGAGGCAGCCTCATTGCTGGGGGGTTGGCGCCTGAGGAGTAGTGGCGCCTGAGGAGTAGCATTTGGATTGATCGGCTTCAAGCCAAGTTGCTTGGCGATATCCTTCTCTTTGGTGTGCATTGGCTGGAAGGTGCGCAAGTAAAACACCAAGTCCCACGCCTGGTCCGGGTTGATGTTGTCCGCGAACGACGGCATGGGCGTGCCATCCAGGCCGGTCATGAAAATCTTGTACAGATCCTGGTCCGTCACGCCGCATTTAAACTTGTGGCCCGTGGTGAAGTCGTAGGGGACGATCGGCCGATCCTTGCTGTCAGTGAGGGTCGAAGCGGATGGACCATCGCCACGGCCTTCCGTGCCATGACATTTCCAACACTCCATCTTCTGGAAGAGTTGCTGTCCATCCTTGACTCTGTCCGCCGTCACTGCGGGCTCGGGAGGAACCGGTATTGGAGGTCCGGGCTTTTCCGTTCTCCATCGCGGCGAGAAGGTCTTGATATAAGCGATCAAGTCATCCCGGTTCTCGTTGCTGAGAGGAAGCCAGGAAGGCATGTTACTGCCCAGGATTCCCCGCTCCAAAGTGTGAATCAGGTCGGAATCCACAGGCAAAGTGCCAGTCGGCGTCGAACGGCACTTGAAGGTTGCGAGAGTAAAGTCGCGTGGCTTAGGGTCGATGTAAGGAGCGTTCTCCCCATTGCCGTCGCCTTGGGCACCGTGACATCCGATGCAATAGCGCCGGTAGAGCCCTTTGCCCGTCCGCTCCCGTAGAGTGAGGTCATCTTTGGGAACGGGATAACCACTCGCGATTCCGGAGTTCTGTGCGGCCGCCACGCCGAATCCGAGAATCATAGTCGCAATGGCACTGAGAAAGATCGTCTTCTGACTGGTTCGCATTCTTTTCCTCTTTTCTCAGAAGGCAAAGTCAAAGCCCATGAAATAGCTGCTGGTACGCTGGTCCTGGCCGGTATCGGAGGTGAGTCTGGATCGCATCGTGGCGAATTCCTGATGCCAAGCAAGACCGGCGCGGCTATGCATGAACGGGTAATAGCGGTACCCGATGGTGAACACGTCAACGTTTCCGAGATCGCTGGGGTTGCTGTTCAGCCCCTGCTGGGACATGCGAACCAATTCGTCAGATTGGCAAAGTGAGCATTGTCACCGGCACGCTGATAGACACCCGTCAAGTCAAACTTGCCTACATACAGATTCCCGTAAACGCCCACACGGTAGAAGGAGCGATTCCCGCGGCCGCTTCCCGCTATGGGTTCGCCTAGGGACGTGAGGAAATAGGTAGGTCTCAAGCCTACGGCTCCATATGCCCCGATGCGTTGCAGCCCCAGACGGGGCACCAGAAAGGCTTGACTTAAATGGAGTTCGCCGTCATAGCTTCGCCCGCCCGGCAGCCCGAGGCCGCCGTTGGTGCTACTGATCAGCGCACCCGAATACCGAGTATGGTCGTTCTCCGAATGGCCCATCAGTTCGATGCCGAGCTGGTTTTCCCCAAAACTGAAGTCATTTACATCCCCGACTGGTACGAAGTGGTAAAGCTGAAATGCGCCGCCAACGTTGGAGAACGTCATCATGCGCTTTTCGGAGAGCGGCCCGTCCAGTTCAAATTTGCCGAATTTGAAGTTCAACCATGGCGATCCCCAAAGGTTGTCGAATCGGACGTTGGCGGATTCGAAGCCGATTGTGCCGTCCCCAGGATCGATGGAAGGGACCAGAAGGAACGAGATGTTCTTGGCGAGGGTCCCGCCAGTCAGGATGTCAATCCCCGTCAAGTCGAAGCCGGACGTGTTGATTGTTTTGTTGGTCTGGCCGCTCAGCGCGTCACCGGGCGTGTTGTCAACGGGAATCCGGCCGGCGCTCTCAAAGTGCCAGTGCGGCGTGATCCGCATGGCGACGGGCCAGAAAGACGCGTTTTGCCAGATCGGAGCATCCCTGTCGTTGCCCAGCTGATAACCCTCATCTTTGAACTTTTGACCGAAGCTGTTGAGCTTGGGCCATGCCTCATGGCACGCGGAGCAAGGAAGCCCATACTTCCGGGCGAAAGCGGGAATGGCGAGAGCGTCCTTGACAGAACCAAAGAAGAAGAGGAAAAAGGCCAGCAGCAAACCGCCTGCGAGACTCCTCTGGGGAGAGATCATGGAGTCCTCCTGGTGCAGAGTTAAACCAAAACAACCCTCAACGGAGACAACACGTGCGTCACCACAGATGTCGCGACTCTACGTAAAGAGTCAGACGAGACTGGCTTCCACGGGTAGACTAACGAGACCCCACTGTTAGCAAAGGCCCAGGCAGCGGTAAATACACTAAACACTCTAGTTTTCGGCATTCGGACGCTTTCGAAGGCTCTGCCTCAAATCTCGACCGAAACCTCCTGGTGCAGAGTCAAACCCCACAACTGCTGTCGACGAAGACTGGAAAACTAGCCGCAAGTGCGTGCGGACGCACTTAATATCATATTCCGGAAAGCGCCGTCAAGCGAAAAGCGAAGTGGGATTCCCGGCTAAGAGATGTGGCCGTTGGCGGATAACGGAATCGGTTGGAAACTGCGGGCCAGAATCCTGGCAATCGTCGTCGCCGTCTTTCTGGCGCATTTCCGATCCTGGCGGAGGACTACCGGGCGCATAAAGCCGAACATGAATCCGGTCACCGAGACAAAGTGGGCTAACGCATCTATTTCCTGATCCGGTAGGGCTCGACACTCCTTGAACTTCCTAAGACGTTCGGCAATGGCTTTGGCATGCTGGAGCGGGCCGATTCGGGTGATTACTTGTCCCAGGCCCGGATCCACCAGCGCCCGCGGGACAATCACCCTCAGAAACTCTCGGTCTCCCCACATACGGTCGATTTCCCAATTGACCAACTGCACGATCTCTTCTCCTACATTGGGTACGAGCCGCAGTTTTTCATTTAAATCGACTACCCCTTGCGAGACCTTGCCTCTTATCAGTGCAAGCAGCAGACCCGCCTTGCTCTCAAAATACCGATGGATTAATCCTTCCGCACAGCCCGCCAGGGCTGCGATCTCGCGCGTGGTGGTGGCTTCATATCCCCGCGAAGCAAAAAGTTCCGTGGCCGCCCGAATGAGCGCATGCTGCTTTGCTGCACGGTCCCGTTTCTTGCCGGGGTGCGTTATTCGTGCCCCCAAACTTTTGTGGCCGTTCCGGTTGCCGTTGGGTTCTATAGTTGTGGAATTCATACGGCTGCAGCGCTCGGGTCACAAATCCCGCTGCGACCGTATCAGCCCGATTCAGTCCAAATGTCAAGAACTTGTTGCGGGTTTGTAAAAAATTTGTCACGTAATTCGACTGCTGCCCACTCTGGGTCTGCGTACGGAAACTCCCTTAACCGCCTCATCAGTGCCCGACACATGCTCCCGTGCACGAGTCACGCTTCGTGGACAAGTCCCCCCGCAGCCGTCACAACCGAAGACCTCAACTAGACTCTGCATACCCCAGATGTGCTAGCTCTTTGGTGATTTGCCCCATGAGAAAGTCCTCATTATGATCCGCTTAAAGAAATTGGGTGGGGATGTTTCAAGCTGTCAGAGTTGCCGCGTTCATTGGGCTCTTGTTGACTGTGGCCGAGAGCGCCACAGCTCAGAGCGGCTACCAAGTTGTGCCTGTCGGCAGCCCCGGGACGATCGCTGGGGCTGTTAAGTGGTCGGGCCCGTTACCGCGCATACCCACTTTTTCCATCAACAAAGATTCCGCGGTTTGTGATCCCGAGTCACAGAAGGTTCGCGATCTGGAACGGCTGATTGTCGGGCCACAGGGCGGTGTCGCAAATACTGTGGTATTCGTGAAAGGCATTTCCCGCGGAAAAGCGATGGACATCCCCGAACCCAGACGCTTCATGGACCAGAAGCACTGCCGTTACGAGCCCCACATTTTGTTAGTGGCCGAGAATGGCCCGCTTCACATGAAGAGCTCTGACCCCGTCCTGCACACGGTTCACATGGATGGTGCAGCCACTTACAATTTGCCATTCCCCTTCACCAACCAGGTGGTCTCGCGCACCATGCCAACCGCAGGTCTCTCCAACGTGAGATGCAATGGCGGCCACGCTTGGATGAATGCCGAGATCCTGGTGGTTCCCCATCCTTACTACACGGTGACCGACGAAAGCGGAAGGTTCCAACTCACAGGCGTGCCGCCAGGCGAATACGAGATTGTGGCCTGGCACGAGGGCTGGAAGGTCCTGCGGCAGGAAGCGGCCTTCGATGTTCTGACCGAGCGCAGGATTCAGCGACCTGTCTTCTCGGAGCCCAAAACTTGGGAGAAAAAAGTTACCGTGGGCGAGAACAACACCACAGCGGTCAACTTTGTCCTGAGCGACAAGTAACCAGGATGCTCAATGGCCGCTGCTCTGCAAGATCGGTTTTAGCGGACGCACGGTCTAAGACCATCAACGAGAGCATCGCCAGGGTCACATCTTCTGGAATCTGCCCATTCTTCCTCACCAAACGATCGGACCTTTCCAAAGAGCTGGGATATGGGCAGAACCACCGAAGTTCTGGGTCCGAAACCATTCGGGCTGGGGCTGTCCCCGCCTTGGGCTGTCAGCCGTGGCTGTTGAATTTCCCTGCATTGTACAATCGGACCAGAATGTCCATGCCAGCCCGGCTTTTGAGCGCAAGCTTGTTGATCTCGGGAAGCTTGCTGCTGTTGCTGACTCCCGGCGCTGCCCGCCCCCGAAAGCACTGGGGCGAAGGACTTTCCGTCGAGCTGGATGCTCCTTACGAGCAGGTCCTCAAGGTTGTTCGGGAAGTAACTGAAAACGGGACCATTCAGGGCACGTGGGATTACCGGGGAGCCACGGAACTGGATGGAGCCGTGTCTTCCAAAACGGCCCGTGGCTTTGAAAATTGGAAGGGAGTAGGCGCTGTGCTGTACAAGGTGCGGCCTAATGCGCTGGCTCCCGAACATTTCTACGAAAGTGGAGATCAAGGAACCGTGGCGGTGCGCTACATCGTGCAGCCGGCTGGTCCCAATCTCACCCGGCTACGTATCGACGCGGTGTTTGCAGAAGACTCGCACCATCACTCTCATCCATCGGATGGTCAGGTGGAGAACAGTGAGTTTGCGGTGATTTCCCAGAAGATGGAGGAGCTGAAAGACCAGGAACGCAAGCAGCGCGAGGAAGCGGCCCAAGCGCAACAGGAGAAGAAGTTCGAAGAGCTGCAAGCGGAGTTGGACCGGGAAAACGCGGGATTGACCGCGTTAACCGCGAAGGAGCAGCAGCTCCAGAAGCAGATGCAGGAGTTGCAAGGCGGCAGGTCAGCGCAGATCAGAACCAGTAGCGCAGACCTGAAAGCCGCGCCCTACAACCAGTCCAAGACGTTGCGCCTGCTGTCGCAAGGCGAGGCAGTGACCATACTGCTGCGAACCCCGGGCTGGTACCGCGTTCAGACTACGAATGGCGAACAGGGTTGGGTCTATCGGCTGATGCTGGAGGTGGCTCCGTGAGGCGCATGACGCGGCGCAGCGTGGGGTTCGGAGTGCTCATGCTGACGTCCGCTTTTCTGGCTGCGGGCGAGGGTCCCAAAGGCTTGCAAGAACGCGAGTATCGCTTTCCGCCGCCAACTGTGAAAGCAGCTCTGCAGAAACTCGGAGCTTACGTTGGAGGTCGTTTGCCCGCTTTGGAGGGATTTACCATCAAGACGGAGCGGGTTCAGCTAGAGCATTACGAACGCCCATATTATGAATTTAAGCTCGACTTGGTGCCGGTGGCATCCGATCGAACCATGGTTCGTGTGAAGGCCAATGTTTCGGCGTGGTATGCAGATCCCCAGGGTACAAATTCGGGATACCGGGCTTTCGAATCGAGCGGGCGATTGGAAAGCGATCTTCTGGATCGTTTGAAGGACTTCCTGACCAAGAACAAATCCGCGATCGTCACTGACCCGGACACCGTGGCAAAGCAGATTGCCGCCGTCCGCCAGCACCGCCTTGATGCGGAGAGCCGGGTATCTCTACTCGAAAAGCAACTGGAACGACTCCAGGCTCCAAACACCCAGAGCAATACGACGGAATACGTTTCCGTGGCCAAGCCGCGTGTTCCAATAGTCAGCGCACCCGAACAGCATGCTCCGGTGCTGCTGCGGGCTCAGTCGGAAGATGAGTTTGAGGTGATCGAGCGTCGCGGAACATGGTTGCGAGTGGGCCTCGAAGACGGACGCAACGGGTGGGTGAGCCGCGCGCAGGTAAAGTCGAACGCGCCGGATGCAACCGGCGGCTTGCCAGCCTCGGTCAAAGCGCCGGCGAGCGCGACCGGCTTCACCATCGTGCGTGAGACAGCTTCTTCGTTTTCCGGTGACTGGCCCCGCTTAAAGGGCAAGCAAGCGCTCTATCTCTGGGCTCGACCCGAGGGGTCGATACCCAGTTTGGCGGCGGGGAAAAAGTTGCGGTTTGCGGAGGCTATTTTCCTGGAACGCTACCGCGAAGCGGCGCACAGTTCGCGGAGTTCCGTCGAAGGCATTGTTGTCATCTTCCTCGATCAGCGCGGGGGAGTAGCGGCTGCAAGCCTGGAAGATATAGGTCATTGGGCTGACGGGAGCCTCAGTCACACTGCGTTCTTGAAGAAGTGCTCTCTGGATCCTCCCGGAGCATTCGAAAATGCAGACACAACCCGAGGCGCCGCGTTTCCATGAACCTGCACTCGGCTATGATGACGGTTTGCCCCTATTTGCCAAGATCAGGGATTTTGAGCCGCTCTAATTCTTCGCTATTCAGCCCGTTGCAAGGAATGAAAGACCAAGAGGGATGTTGGCGTCCCCGACGGGATTTGAACCCGTGTTACCGCCGTGAAAGGGCGATGTCCTAGGCCGGGCTAGACGACGGGGACCACGATGTGAGGCGGGTGCCTGCGGCTAGATATCGATGGTAGCAGTGCCCCAACAGCGTGTCAAAAAAGATGCCGTCGTGATAGAGCCTACTCACATCGTATCCCCCTAGAGCGAGCTGGCCGGACGGTTCCTGAAAAGGCGGCAGGCTAGCGAACCCGCCTACAATTCGCCTGCCTGTCCGCTCCCTATTTCGTCCTGGTCCGGGAAATGAGAGATGCCTAGAAGCATCGCCTGCGTCTGGTCGAGGGCGTGCGGCAGTGCGGCATCAAGCCCACCGCTCGTCTATTTCAGACCACGGCTCCAGGGTCCGCAAATGGCTGCGCCGCGATCAGCAGCAAGGTTTGTGCGGGCTCATCGAACGCTCGCGCGCCCCGCATCGCCAGACCGCATAGGACGACTCTCCAGCATTTACAATGTGACCGAGAAGGGCGCAACCTGAGCCCGGCCAGCTTACCTTCATGCCCGATCCTCTTTATCTGAGTCTCTGGTTCCCCAGCTTTGACAGCGAGGACATGCTCCCTCGCGCGCTCGCAGCAATGCGGCAGTTCCCGTTTTCAGCGCAACAACCGGGGATTAGCTACCTGGCGTTGCACCCGGTCTCCTGGACCGAGCCCACGATTCTCGAACAAAGATTCAAGCCCGGAATTCCTCCCGAGGAGGCGGTGCTGTTCGCCTCTGATCTGCTGCATGAAGATTATGCGTACCTGTTCGAGGCCTTCTGGGATTTGTGGAACCTCGCTGAAGATGGACAGCGCTGGGTTCTGCAACCGTCGCAAGTGAAATTCCTGGTTCACGGCCTGGAGTTTGAGGAAGGCGCCTACCACCAAGAGGGCCACATCCAGGTGGACCTCGGCCTCGATGGGCCTTTTCTGCACGAAGAGGTACAACTCACAGCCGAGGCCGAGGCGCGGGTCCGCGCCAACGTGCAGAAGCTGGTGGAGTTCACGACCAAAGCGGAGAACAATTCCGGAGCCAGCGGACGCCTGTTGTGGTCGGAATCAGAAGAAAACTTCGCACAAAAGCTGATCGCCCGCCTGCAGAAAGTCCAGTAGGCGCCTCCGCGGATTGAACGCATCCTCTGGTCCCCCGGCAATGTCAGTCTTTATCGGCAGGCGCGGCTCAGGACTTTGGATCGACCGCCGACTGGGTCCTTCGCTTTTCATTCCGGTCTTAAGGGGTTCTTATGGAAGCTCGGCATTCCGCAAGCAGCTTGGTGCACGCATACACGGCCCGTGTGTTGGCCATGGGAAGATTCAACCGCTCGGCCAACTCCACCACCGCGCCGACCACCGCCTCCAGCTCCAGAGGACGTCCCGCCTCGAGATCTTGCAGCATGGAGGTCTTATGTTCCCCCACTTTTTCGGCGCCCGCCATTCGCTGTTCAATGGAGACGGGCAGTTGCAGGCCCAAATGGACGCCTACCGCCTCCGCTTCCTGCATAATATTTTGGATTAGCGCCGAAACCTCGGGATGGCGTGCCATCTGAACCAGAGTTGCGCCCGTCAAGGCACTGACCGGATTGAACGCCACGTTGCCCAGAATCTTCACCCAAATCTCATGCCGAATCCTGGTTGTGACGCGGCATCGCAAGCCGGCGGCAACTAGCGCTTCCGCAACTCGGCGGCAACGATCGGAACGCGTACCGTCCGGCTCCCCGAGGGAGATCCGGTTGCCCTCCGTGTGCAGGATCACTCCCGGCGCAGTGATCTCGGTCGAAAAATAAACGATTGAACCCACCACGCGGTGGGGTTCGATGGCCGCGGAAATCACTCCTCCGGGATCGATGCGCTCCAGGCGTACTCCTTGGCATGGGCCGCCGAAGCCCTGGAAAAACCACCAGGGCACTCCATTCTGCATGCTGACGACGGCCGTTTCTGGACCCAGCACCGGCCGTAGCTGGGGGGCAAGTTGGGGTAAGCTGTGAGCTTTTACAGCGAGCAAAACGACATCCACGGGGCCTACTTCCTCGAGCGTGCCAGCTATCTTGGGTCGGGCCTCGAAATCCCCGTCGACACTTTTCACCTCCACGCCCTGGTCTTGCATAGCGCGAAGATGCGGCCCTCGCGCGCAGAGTGTGACATCCAGTCCCGCCCGGGCCATACGCGCACCGACATAAGCTCCGATGGCACCGGCGCCCGCGATCAAGAATCTCATGTTTGCGCATCCAGGAGCGCAGCGGCTACTGCGCGCCTTCGAATCTTTCCGGTTGCGGTCGTCGGGATACTCTCCACAAGATAGATTCTTTTAGGGCATTTGAATTCGGCCAACCGATCACGGCAGTGTTTCAACAAGGCCGATTCGGTCTCGCTCGCCGGATCGTGCAACACCACGGCTGCGGCCACTTCTTCGCCGAGGATGGGATGCACGAAGCCAAACGTGACCGCCGCCGCGACGGCAGGATGCTTCAGCAAAACCTCGTCGATTTCATGAGGTGCTATGTTTTCGCCGCCGCGGATGATGATGTCCTTGATCCGTCCAGTCAAGTGCAAATAACAGTCCTCGTCGAGAAATCCCTGGTCACCGGTACGAAACCATCCATTCACAAAAGCACGCGCATTGGATTCCGGATTGTTCTCGTATCCGCGAAACACGTTCGCTCCCTGAATGACGACCTCACCGCGTTGGTCGGTTCCGAGGTGATTGCCTTGCGGGTCCATGATGCTGATACGAATGCCGGTCCCTACCCCTACCGAACCCGGCTTGCGATGCCGGGGAGGCAGGGGATTGGAGGTCATCTGGTGCGCCGCTTCGGTCATGCCGT
>WNFB01004843.1_pt1 | contig 11987 bp, 7 predicted proteins | sample 5400501 | NCBI WGS metagenome assembly WNFB01 (sample SAMN13153341, study PRJNA577476) | soil metagenome | isolation source: 200 cm saprolite under Douglas fir tree site 2 hole 1 | place: USA:California | collected 2015-04-18 | reverse complement strand
AGTCTAGATGTTCTCTCTGAGGCGACGAGGAAGTTTGCTTCGATTTTCCGGGTTAAGGGTTTCAAGAACCAGGGTTTTGACGAGGTCTACAAGATCATCAAGAAGCAGGGCGCGGATCTAGGCCGGAAGGAGATCTATGGTCAGGCGTTGCAGCGTCTCTGGGATTATTCCGAGACGCCTGGTGGGTTGGAGGCGAAGGGTCTCAAGTATCTGGATAGGGAGCTTCCGAAGTTCCAGCGGATGACGGCCAAGATGGCGAAGAAGTACGGCGTTGCCGCGAGGGCGGAAGCAGTATCGAAAGCGATCAAAGAGAAGAGAGCAGTCAAGGTTAACGAGATTATTCCGTATCTCGCGGATCTTCGCAAGCGGGTTGTGAGGGTTACCAACAAGAGTATCGTCAAGGTAAATCCAAAATATAATGCGAGAGTAATGGAGACGCCGCTGTATCTGTCCGCGATATTTCCGAGCGGTGGCGCGTTCTTCTTCGACACTTTCACAGATAAACCGCAACAGGTCTTCATCTGTACCACGGATCCGCGTCGGGACCCGAGTACGGCTCCTGGGGAACTTCTGAATCTGCTTGTTCATGAGGAGTATGGGCACTGTGTTCACGCGTCCAACTCATCTTTCGGTTACGGGGCGAAGCCAACACTCGTCGATATGCTCTGGTCTCCGCTAGGGGGAGCAATCTCGGAGGGAATATCCTTCCAGCGAGAGATTGAGTTCCAGGATGTGATGGAGAAGCTGCAGACCGGGAAGGGGCTGAATTCAGATGAAAAGAGTCTGGTGAGCTTCTATGAGAAGCACGGTGGATTTGACGAGATCGTAGAAGAGTACGAGTTCTATACTTGGATGTGGCGGATTGTCCGGTTCTTGCGTATCATCGGTGATGCCCGGATTAACTCCGGGAAGCAGGGTCTTGTCGAGTTTATCGAGTGGGCGAATAAGAAGACGGGCTTGTCAAAGAGCATGGTCTACCACCAGCTCTTCCCAGCACACCAAGGAAACGGGCCAGGGTACGCGTCCACATACGCTATCGTAGGCGAGAGTATTCGGGAAATCCAGAATAGAGCTGTGAGGAACGGGAAGAAACTACTGGACTTCAACACGTACGCGTGCAGCATGGGCTTTCCAGCACGAACGATATTCGAAGACCGCCTACGAGCCTTCGCCACAAAATAAGACAAAAGGCACTCTTGCGACGCGAGATGCAGTCGCTAAGACCCCCTATTTTCTAGAAATCATTTCCTGTCTGGCCCGGATAATAGGCGAGTCCAGTTGAACAGGGCGTAATACGGGCTTAGATGGCAAGGCGAAACTCGCCCTTTTTCCAGCAGATCACGGAGGGTCAATGGTTGAGCAGTTGGAACAGCGTTCTAGATTCGAGATCGGGGCTGATAATGGGCGATTTCACGTCCAGTAAAACTTCAGGCCACGAAGGGCGGGGCGCGGGAAAAATTGACCCCCCGGGGGGTCACTAGAAAAAGAATGCTTAGACAATAGTTAGCAGGAACGAAAAAGATACGGAAAAGGAATGCTAGGAAGAAAACCCTGGTGCTAGTCTGATCTAGTCGAACGTTTCCGTAGCAACCAAGAATGCAGATAGGACTCTTTAGAGGGGTAAGTTCGCTGAAAGTAATCTCGCTAGGGCCACAGGTCTCGGACGCTTCGAATCTCTAGTTACTGTTCCACTTCAGAGATATCGCTGGAGCAAGTCCTTTGCTTTGCGATTGAAAAGTTCGCCTATTTTCGAGGTTTCTTGTCGACAAATACTTTTTCGGCCTCGTACTCTCAGCCGAAAGTAGCCACCATCATCATCAGGATGGGTTCCGGTAACCTATCATCGGATGTCATAGGTGTTAACTTTCGTCGGACCACGGTGTCAACTGGATAGTCAACGGATAGCGTTCCTTGAAGTGGGCGTAGGTTTCGTCGCTGCATACGAAGGGAATGTCAGGCCGCCCCTCAATCTTGACCTCACCATCTATGATTACTGTAGGAACTACTCTTACACCGTAGCTTCTTGCCAGTTCCAAGTTCTCTGCTAGATTGTAGACGATCAGTTGGCAACCAGCGCACCTTCCCGCTTCTATCTCGTCCACGATCTTGTTGCAGAGAGGACAGTTGGCAGAGAACACCTCTATCCTGTGAGGCATACCCAGAGGACTGTAAAGACCCTATAATAATCCGGCCTGAGCTCCGATATCGGAGCTATGTGCAAATAGAGTCCAGATCGCGGACTAGATCTTTGCTAGTTTTTCGAGTAGTTTCTTGTCTTTTCGAAGAGTTTCTTCCACCATCGTGTTCCACTCTTCGTCACTGATCGTTCCGTAGACTTCTTCCTGCTCTCTTCTATCCTGTTTCTGGACCATTTGTGGATTACACCTTATTCTTTCCGTGGCTTGGCTAAATTCGTTGCTATCCATTTCTCGACTTGTGCGAGAGACTCTTTGCCTGCTGCGATGTCGGATAGGAAGTTGTAAATCCGCTCTGGGGCTGCGGTGAATTCATAATCGTTGATTCGAAGGAAGAGGGTTACAAGTTCGAAAGCAGTCCTCTTGTTCCCGTTGACAAACGGGTGCTGGACGACGAAATTGTAGAGAAGGTATGCGGCCTTCTTCACGATTGCCGGGTTGGTTTCAATCTTTCTGCCAACATCTTTGACTGCTTCTAACAAGTATTCAAGGTTGGAACGGTTGAGGTCGCCATGTTCGCCGCCTGTTAGGTCTAGGATTCGGCTATGCAATTCCTCGACTTGGTCAACAGTAGGATAGTTGAGTTTCCTCGTCGACTTAGAACTGGTCATGATCGCCCCTCTCTTCCCAGACAATACAGCATTTGCGTGTACAGTTCGTCCCGTTTCCTATCTGAATAGTTTTTGTAAGATAATTCTAGGACCCTGTATCCCCTCTTCCGCAATAACGATCGTAGTTCTTCATCCTTGCTCATCTGAGCCTTTCCTAGATGTACTCGTCCGTCAACAAACACTAGTACAGGTCTAGGTCCTGCTGGAAGGTAGAAATCGACAGTCGTGATCGGTATCTCTATCTGTGTCTGATACTGGATCCCGGAATCTTGTAATTTGATCGCTAGTTCTGTTTCCATACGGCTAGGATTAACGGATAATCGTTCACGCCAGTTAGTTCGGGACACCTATGTTCTTGAGACATGGATGGATTCTTTGCTTAGACACCGAGGCGAAAGTGAAGCGGTTCCCGTCCACTGAACAAGCCCGCATTCGACGATAGTTACCACGATGATCTATCCCCCGGAGATTTAACAGAGCCGTCACTAAAAAATCCTAAATAGCGGTCCGGGCCGCGCCAACTCTTGATTATTTTCTTGTCGTCGCAGAAAACAGATGATGTCAAGATAACGGTTCGACCTGCTAGTACTTTGTATCAGGCGTCGGGTAGAATTCAGGATGGTACGTTTCGTGGTCGGTGGCATTTTTCCTTCGACACCTACAATAGTCCCTTGCACAATGGTTTCGGAAACCTCCGCGTACTAAACGATGATACACTAAGTCCCGGAGCTATCTGGCCGTTGCATCCTCATACTCAGAATGAGGTTGTCACATATGCCATCGAGGGAGAGTTCCGTCATGAGGACGAGCGTGGTAAGGGCGGCGTTCTCCACAAGGGAGGAGTACAACACACAACCGTAGGCCGTGGAATGTACCATTCAGAGATCAACAACCGGAAAGACATTCCCATGCGCTTCATCCAGATATGGTACATACCCGAACAGCTCAACATGACACCCTCCGTCGAACAGCAAGAGGTCGATCGATCGGAAAGAACCAACCAATGGCTCCCGCTGGTAGCTTACAAGAATCCGGAGACGCTCCCGCTCAGAGCCGACGGCGCAGTCCTCGCCTCGTTCCTCCAACCAGGACATGCGATCGATTATGAATTGAGAGAGGGTCATGGATTATACCTCTACGTCCTTGAAGGCGGACCCGTCCGTGTTGGGGATCAGTCACTCCCCGTGCTTAACGCGGCGGAAATACGAGGACAAGGAATCGTCACGACGACCGCTGAACAAGAAGCCGAGCTGCTACTACTCGAAGTCAACTTGGCCAAAGGCTGGCCAACCCATTGAACCGCTGATGCTCCGGCCACAAAATACCTGATCCCGAGTGGGAACTACCAATCAGTGAAGTGAAGGCTCCACACCCAACCGCAGGCTCCCAAGCAGGGAATCGAATCTGGTGCCTATCCTCCTGACGATATTCAGTCGTCCTGATCCGGACTATCGAGAAATCTTATCCTATCCTATCAATGACACTTCAAGGAGAAGAGGATCGTCAACACAATGGCCAGATGGATGCAGGCTCGGAAAACTGCCAGGGTGGAGCTGTGACCCTGCTCGAGCCTAAGGTCAAAGTCGCCTCTCAAAGCGTTTTCTACGCCTTGCGCACCCGCGATGGGACTTGCGCATCGGGTTGCGGCGTTTCCAAAACCCGCGTCGCCGAGATAGTTTTCGGGATCGAAATTGTCGAATGGGATCTTTGCTCCGCCTGTCTTTCTCGGACGGGTTTCCTCGAATACTTCAACTCCCTGCCTTCGGCAACCCCGCGAGAAGCGGAGGAAATAAAAACACTCCTGGGAATTTCGAATGAGACGTTTGAAACGGCTGCGCGAACTCCTACCCCAACCGTGGGGGATGCGACTACTGAGGCCAATAGTTGGAGATAAGTGGGGAGGACTATAATCTAACAACGAGGAGCGAGCAACATTAGGTCCTGCTTACTGTACCCTATGTGCGCGTTTGGTATGGTGACAGGATTTCAGCTATTGGTACAGCTCAACTCATGAGTCAAATCCGAGAATCGGCCCAGAGATGCCTTGGAAGGGAACCTTGTTCGACATTCAACTCCGCCCTAGGCGTTAAACTTGGCTTCCCTAGCCTACCTCTATGTCGTAGCAGCCAAGTCTCATCGCCTGGTTCGATGACGATGCTTACTCGAAGGATTCATCGCGATTATGTCGAAGAGTATGCGTCTGTAGTTTATCGTCAAGGCTCTTGCATAGAATGGTCCTTCGATGCTCATTTCCTTGAATTCGTGGCCTTTTCTTTCGTGTGGGCCGAATCTTTCGAATGATAAGCAGTTTTCGAGGTATGGCTTGAGCCTGATAGGATCAGCGTCTACCTCGACCTCTTTGAGTATGGGTCTCTTCTTTGACGCGCTGAGCAGATCATTCAGCGCTTCTCTAGCTGCTTCATGGTTCTTCCACGCTTCTTCCACGAATGCGGGGAAGAGCCCGTTCGCGACCAGCTTTGAGACGAATGATCCGTCGTTGTCCTCCGCATAGCCTTTGAGAAGGTGCGCTTTGATGTTAAGCTCATTTGTTCTGTCGAAGCCGTAGAGGAACCGGCGAGCCTCGCGTTCCCTCTCTGATTTGTAAGCGTGGTTGAGTGAGTCGCCGAACGAGCCGCTGGCTAGGAGCCACCTTGCCATATCATAATCTCCGGAGATTAGAGCGCTGGAGATCATGTGTGCAAAGTCAGGCTCGTATGGGATTTCGCTCATCAAGAGCCCCTTCCACGTAGTCTTACGGCGCCGGTCGATTGCTCCAATCTCGACGAGCCAGTTCTCTGCAAAGGCGACCTCGCGATGGTCTACCTTCGACATGAACTCCAGCTCGGAGAGTTTGAGGCCATACTTTGACATGAGGAGCACCAAGTCAAACGGGGTCTCGGTTTCGAGAGCCTTGCGCACAGGTGTCGGATTGATCTTCTTCGGCAAGGGCGCATCAGTAAGGATGACGGCTCGGCCTGGCTTGAAGCGTCCGATTCTGCCTATCATCTGTAATAGAGAATTGTTGTCAATACTCGTGTAGTGTAGCGTCTTTTGACCTAGCTTGTCCTTGCTGTCAATCACGTCATCAAAAATCAACACGTTGTCCACGTAGATGTTCACCGAGGAAGCGATCACGTTTGTTGCAAATATTCTCAGATTCTTGTCCTGCTCGGCTCGGCGCTGGATCCTGTTGACTTCCGAGCCTTCAAGGCCTCCGTGAATGTAGACGCCCCGATAGCTGCTGGCATATTTTTCGACTAGCCTCCTCGTGGGTAGAAAGACTAGCCAGGACTCGTCGCGGGGCTGCGAGTAAAGATAACGGTCTAGAGTCTTGAACATTCCATTTATGTCGACTGCAAGCTCCACCTCGAGCGAGATCTGGTATCTGCGACCGCTCATTCGGTAGAGATTCGAGATGCCCAGGAACGATTGGAACTCTTGGGGATCGATTGTAGCGCTCATGACTCGAAACAGATTCCTCGCTCTGGATTCCCCCTTCTTTGCGAGTGACATGCACAGTTCCAGCTGAGAAGACATCTGGTGGCTTTCGTCAAAGTAAATTGAAGAATCATAGATCGCGTTCTCAGCCAGCATTCTTAGCAAGACGCCGTCTGTGACTATCTTGATCTTGCCGCTGACATTGACTTGAGTGTCCTTCGTAATGACAGCGAGCTCATCTCCCAGTTCTGAATGAAGCGCCTGGAGCGAATAGAAGAGAGCGTTGCAGGCGGCCCGTGAGGGCTCACGGATGACAATCTGCCTCCTCCCCTTCCACAATCCGTATTCGTGAATCGGGGTAACGGTGCTCTTCCCCGTTCCGACATCACCGATGACTATGAAGTGTTCCGAGAAGTCTATCGAGTCAAGGATTGAGAAGATTGGGAGTCTTGGTTCTGGCCGTTTGTAAGTCGCTTTCTGCGCTTGGCCCTCCAATCCATTCTCCGGGACGGCCGGAAAACCGCGACCATAATCAACGCTGGGTTCGCTGCCGGCCAAAGGATACTCGCCCTCCAGAATATCGTTTCCTTAAGGAGAGAAATAAACCAGCGCCGATGGGAAATTTGTTAAGATTGCTTTGGCGAGTCAGGAGTGCGTTCGAGAATTACTTGGACGAGCTTGTTTCTTGTTCTTGTTCCTTTTAGAATGGAGATTCTCGATTTTTGAACCTTGAAGTGTTCGGCTAGAATCTCCAGAAGTCTCTTATTCGCTCGGCCGCCCACAGCCATCTCATCGACCCGGACTTCAAAATAGTCGTCGCTGACCTTGACCACGCGTGCTTCTCTAGCATTCGGAGTCACGTAGACCCTGATCAGCATACTTGGACGGCATCCCTCATCAAGTTGGTTGTTCAGATTCTCGGTTGTTCGGAAGACTATTTGCGTAGTTTTCCGTGGATCCTGATTGGTGAAAAAAAGGGGGAAATTGGGGAAAGCTAGGTGGGGTTGAATGATATTTCTCCGACTTGTGTCGACCAGCCTTGGAAGAGGCTGACCGTTCTGAATTCGCCTGAGACCCAGAACGTGTTTGGTGTGGCTGGGTCGTTTGCGGCCCAGAAGTAGTCACCCCAGCGACCAGTGAGGTCGGCTGCGCTACCGGCAATTAGTAGTACTGACGCTCCGAGGGTGGCTGGAGGCATAGTCGCGAGTCGTCCTGTCACTTCGAGGGTCGGGAAGAGGCCGCTGGAGGAGTGCCCGTAGAGGAGAACAAGGTTGTTGCTCGAGTCCGTGCTCAGAGCAGGGTAGAAGACGTAGGCTCCCAAGAAGCCTAGATCGAAGTCTTGACCTGGAACGAGGGTGGGGGTGCTCGGGGTCGTGTCTATCTGGTCGAGACGAGCGCAGGTTCGAGAGGCAGTATCTCCGGTGGGCGTGCATCCTTCGTGGGAGGCCGTCCAGAGTAAGTTGCTTCTCCAGACTATGCTCAGCATCCGAAGCGCGTCATTGGTACCCAAGCTGGCGGCGTTGCCAGGCTGGTCAGCTCTACCCGGGAAGGACATCTGTGCAACAGGAACTGTTGTAACTGTGACAGTCGTTGTGGACGGTGGTGTTCCGGTAATTTTGAAGACCCTTATTCCGCCGCTTCCGACCGGGGCAGTTGGGCAGGTGTTTGTGAGTGCTACCCCATCTATTAGCGTGAGGCAGTTCTCCGCCATATAGGCAGTAGATGTCGCACTGAGGTGTTGAGCTGGTCGAATTGCCCAGTGGTTATTAGACGTAGTAACAACATTGGTCAAGGCGTCAATATTCCGACCATTCGGGCATGATGTTGGAGCTGTGCATCCGGAGAGCATCTCAGCCTTGTTCAGAATCCAGTATTGCGCTCCGATAAAGAGACCTGTGGTTATGTCGAAGTCGTTAACAGCGATTAGGAACTTGTCACTGCTGTAGCCGATGTAGGGTTGGTCGGGGAGCGTATTGGATGAGGCAGGCGAGCATGGTCCATATGGTGCAGTTGGATTGCAGTTCGCTATTACACGGTAGATGAACCAAGTCCCGGTCGGGTCGTTCGTGGCTGTTACTGCGAAGTTCACCCGATTCACGTCGAAGGTGTCGATGATAGATGCGTAGAACCTGTCTGCCGCGGCGTCGTAGAGAACCTGCGGGTCGCTCATCCCGATCCCGAGGGGTCCTCCCCTCACCGGGAGGAACCAAAAGTCAGAAAGCGAGAAGGTTGTGACCGGTACCCCGTTATTCTTCCAGATTTTGCCCGCAAGGTTCACCATCTGCACGACAAACTTGGAGCTTGCCGCGAGACCCATGTCTGGAGGTGCGCAACGGCAGGGGTTAGGGTTGGTTCCAGGCGTGCCAGCGAAGTCTTTCACTATGTGTATGAATTGCTGGGAACCAGGCGATATAATCACAACCGGATCAGGCGCGGCTGTTTGTGCTTGCTCGGACAGAGAGAGATTTGGCAAGCTAAGCGCCGTCACACCACTGACGCTTGGCGCGGGTAGGGAGCTGACGACGACCTGCCCGGTGTACACTGCAGAATAGTCGGTTACGAGCTGTTCCGTGGACGTGGTGCTGCTTGTGACCGCGGATACGGGAAGGATACTGTGCGACATGACAGCTGGTAGAGTGAGGAGTGCAATCGTCAGAACAGCGGGAATAATCTTTGTGAGTTTGTGATGGTTGAGAAGGTTTTTGGCAGTTGACAATTTTCCCCCTAAACTCAGTGGATACACTAAAATGATCGTATGTTGAAATCCGAGGATATCGAGTTTCGAAAATATCGGCCTGGAATATTATCGAAGTCCGAGATTATCTTTTCTAGAAACTTTCGTTAAGAGCAACATGTCTCCAAGCGAGGGCTGGGTCAACTAAGTTTGTGTCGGAGAGCGTTGAGCATCGCCGTCCTTTTCGTCCTCGTTCTATCCTCAACATCTGTGCTGAGAGGCGTACACGCGGCTAGTCCCTCCTCTGGAGCCATATCAGACACTAGTCCAAGTTTCACTTGGACTGGTGCGACCTACACGTTCGGTGTTAACGCGGATCCGGCCCAGTGTCCACCGGCCGCTGACCCGCTGAACCTGCTCTGCGATCACTTTTTCCTCAACATCAACCTCGCCAGCAACTTCTGGCAGTCCAACACTGGCGCAGTAACAGTCACGATCAACTGGCCCAGCAGCGTTACGAGCAACGACTTTGACCTTTTCGTCTACCGGCAGAGTGACGGCGCTCAGGTAGGCTCCTCAACCGCGGGAGGCGGGGAGACCCAGGAACAGGTGGTCTTGCAAGCCCCTATCCCTGGCATTTACGAAATCCGGGTCGTACCCTTCCTAGTTATCAGTTCCAGTTATTCCGGGAGCGCCGTCCTCGCCTTCACCACCGGCGGTCCCGTCCGGAACCCCAGCTTCCTCACCGGTGGAATAGGCTTCACAACCGCCACCATCGTCGACTCCCAGAGAACCCAGGGAGAACCACTAGTCCACATTGACCAATCAGGCAACATCTGGGAGACCGCGCCCTGGGGTTTCAGCACAGCCCAAGGCTTCGTCTCAAAATCCACAGACGGAGGAACCAGCTTCCATATCGTCTCTCCAAATGGTCTAAGGCCAAATCCAGCACCGAGCGGAGGCGGAGACTCGGACATCATAACTGATGACAAAGGAAACGCGTACTTCGCAGATCTCGAAGGCCTCGCCGATGTCGGAGTAGCGGTCACGAACGATGGAGGCAACAATTGGAGAGAGAACTTCTTCACCTCTGCCTTCCCCGCAGACGATAGACAATGGCTCGCCATCGACAATGGACTGACACCTTCCGCGAACGACAATACCGTCTTCCTGACCCTCCGCGATGTAGCTTTAGGGTCAGAGATACTCTCTTCGCCCGGCTCCACGGGTCCCACCGACCCAGTCGGCGGCTTCATCTACACCAACGCCGCAACAACCAATTTTGTGGGATCAGGAGCTCCGTGCGGCCGGCTAACATTTGACCCTGTGTTACGATTTCTCTACTTGCCCTGTGTATCAGGCGACCATGTCAATATCTCGAGAGCTCATGTCAACCCAAGCCAGAGAACCGGCCTCCAGTTCACCCAGGTCCAAACACGACCGAGCCCCGGCGGTTCAGTAGGACACCTATTCGCTTCACTGGCAGTAGATCGAGCCGGAAACCTCTACGTAGCCTGGGTCGATTCGACGAATAACAACGTCTACCTAAGCGTCTCCACCAACACAGGAACCTCCTGGTCCAACCCATTGCAGGTGAACGGAGACCCGGCCAATACCAATGTGATGCCCTGGGCAATAGCAGGCAACCCCGGCACCGTAGACATCGTCTTCTACGGAACAAGCACAAGGGGCGATCCGAACCTGTTCCCCAGCTGGCTTAACAACCGCCAGACCGCTGCAGGCGTCAAATGGTTCACCTATTTCGTACAGGTCCAAAACGCGACCACCATTAGCCCTACGATCTACCAGGTCCAGGCCAGCGAGCATCCCACCGATTACGGCCAACTATGCACAGCCGGGCTTGGCTGCACCGTCTCAGGTGGAGACAGGACACTGGCAGATTTCTTCAGCGTCGCCCTTGACGCGAATGGAGCGGCAAGAATCATCATCAACGACCTGACAAACCAGCACCACGGAGCAGCAGTCTTCGAACTCACCCAGAACAACGGACCGTCAGCCTACGGGACAACTCTTACGCCACAATTCCCAACCGTAACGACGGGAGTGAACGACCCTGCTGGTGATGCTCAAGTCCCCCACTACTCACCAGTCGACACGGGCGCGAACCAGCCAGCACTCGACTTCCTCTCCGTACAATTGTCTCAACCTGACATTTTGCATCTAACTGTCACCCTGAAGCTCAACAGCCTCGCCAGTCTCCTACCGCCCAGCGGATCGACAGGACTACTATGGTTGACAAGGTGGCAGTTTAACACAACAGGAGATGGGGGCGAGGAGAGCTACCGGATATTCTATCTGGGCGCCAACTCGACGGCAGGCCAAACGCCAGTCTTCTTCGCCGGGACCGGAACCTCCGCAGCCCAGACGACCGGAATACCGCCTGGAGATGGATGCGTCACCACAACGCCCCAGAACTGCAAGATCATCGTTTATCCCGCCGAGCATTCAGAGTCAGGCACATTCAATGCCGCAACCAACACGATTACAATAACCGCCCCACTAAACCACATTGGCAGTCCGCTGATTGGAGACAAGCTCTACAGTGTCACTGCGCTCACCTACGCCTCCACCGCCGGCAACCCTATCCTCGCTGACGCAGATGCCACCCGAGCCTTCGACTATGTCCTCGGCAAAACCGTTACCCCAAGCAACTGCCCACTAGGCACCAGTTGCAAGGTCACCGGTGGAGGCTACATATTCACCGACCCACAACAAGACCATGGAAGCTTCAGCATCGAAGTAACTGTTGACAGCTCGGGAAGGATCCATGGGAAGGCGGCCTACATTGACCAAGGGACGGGAGTGGACTTCCGAACTGTTCTGATAACCTCAGCGAACTTCAAAGGCACCACCGTAACCATCCAAGGAACAGGCACCGCCAACGGCACCACCACCAACTTCCAGATCACCGTCCAAGACAACGACCCAAGTGGACAGGACACCTTCGCGATACAACTCGGAACAGGATACTCAAAGAACGGACCCCTGCAAGGAGGAACCATCGAAGTCCACTGACAAAGTGAAAGCACGGCACCTCAACCCCAACCT
>WNFB01004842.1_pt1 | contig 11989 bp, 9 predicted proteins | sample 5400501 | NCBI WGS metagenome assembly WNFB01 (sample SAMN13153341, study PRJNA577476) | soil metagenome | isolation source: 200 cm saprolite under Douglas fir tree site 2 hole 1 | place: USA:California | collected 2015-04-18 | reverse complement strand
TGGCCAAATCTGGGTAGGCGGATCCAAACTGGTGCGACTGGAAGGCGACTCGGCCCGGGAGTACCCCCTGGAGGGAGATGCCAGCCAGAACCGGGTCAAGTCGATACTCGTAACCCAGGACGCCACGGTTTGGGTGGGCACCATTTCGGGTCTACAGAAGATGACCCTGGAGAAGGTGACCCGTGACAATCAAGCGCACTCCTCCTTCGCAAGAGTGAAGGGAATCAGTAGAACTGTACGTTTCTTGCGGCAGACTTCAGACGGCACCCTCTGGGTCGGAACGATCGGTCAGGGACTTTACACTTACCGGGATCATCGCTTCTCGGAAATGAAAGCCCCCGCCAGTTTGCCGAGCAACACAGTTTTTAACCTTTTCGAAGACTTTGAGAAAAACATCTGGATTGGAACTCAAGCCGGCATGCTGCGTTTGAGCAAGACGCCGGTCAGGACGGTCAGCTTACCCGATGCAGCCGATTCAGATGCGGAGACGGTATATCAGGACCATAACGGCGATATCTGGGTTGCGGCCGTGAACCTGTTTCGTTTTCACAATGGCAAAGTTGCCCCTTATCGGTTTCCCGGCATCAGTGGCGTGAGGATCCGGAACGTATTCCGCGACCGTGAGGGCGAGTTCTGGATTGGCACCGAGGGCCAAGGAGTCTACCGCCAAGCCGGTGCGCGCTTGGTGCATTACTCCACCAAGGAAGGTATGGTTAACAATTTCGTCCGCGCTTTTCTTCAGAGCCGCGATGGCAGTATCTGGATCGGCACGGATGAAGGAGTGAGCCGTTGGCGACCGCAAGGCTTCACCAACTATCAGATGCGTGATGGCCTGTCCTACTTCAGCATACGATCGCTCTTGGAAGATCGAAACGGAGATATATGGATCGGCACCGAGCGGGGCGTGAGCCGTCTGCACGGTGACAGCTTTACGCATGACGGAGCTACGGAAGCGCTCAAAGGCGAAAAAGTGTGGGCCATCCACGAGGACTCCGACGGTGGACTGTGGTTCGGAACCCGTACTGCGGGCTTGTATCGCTGGCGGTCCGGAAAACTTACCCACTACACCGTGGCGCAGGGTCTTGCGAGTTCTGGCATTTACGAACTGCTCGAGGACCGTAACAACAATTTGTGGATGAGTGGTCCCAACGGGATCTCGGTAATAAGCCGTCCCGAACTGGATGCCGTCGGGGACCAACCAGCGCGCTCCGTTTCGCTGGTGCTTTACGGAGTTTCGGATGGGCTGGAGACCTTGCAGATGTATGGCGGCGAGAAGCCTGCCGGCGTCCTCACGACCGAGGGAGAAGTCTGGTTTTCCAGCAGCAAAGGCCCAGTACGTGTGTTTGTCGATCAGCCCAGACCGTTTGGCCCGGCCCCCGTGGTGATTGAGGAGGTCATAGCCGACGGTCGTACGGTTCCGGCTTCGGGAAGCGTTCCACTGGGCCCCGACAGCGCAAAACTGGAAGTGCATTACGGTGTCGTGCTCTTGCGATCGCAGGAACGGGTGCGGTTTCGATACATGCTGGAAGGCTTCGATAAAGACTGGAGCGAGTCATCTCTGAGCCGAGTGGCTTACTACACCAATCTCCCGCCCGGGAAGTACCAATTTCGTGTTGCCGCCTTTGAGATGAACAATCCGGAGCAGATCACGGAGGCATCTCTGGAAATTGTTCAAAAGCCACACTTCTACCGGACCGGGTGGTTTGTGGGCTGTTGTGTGCTTTTGCTGGCCGCGGGTGTTTTTGGCGCATACCAGTTCCGTCTGGGTCAGTTGAGGGCCCGGTTTCGCGCCGTATTGGAAGAGCGGAACCGGCTGGCGCGGGAGATGCACGACACCCTCATTCAGGGATGTACGAGCGTATCGGCACTGCTGGAGGCGCATTCCAGCCTGGGGCACTCGGAAGCAGATGCCAAGCATGACTTGCTGAACTACGCGCGTATGCAGTTACGCTCTACCATCGACGAGATCAGACAAGCAGTGTGGAACCTGCGCCTCAGTTCTGAATCCGGCAAGAATATCAGTCCGCTGCTGGCGGGAATGACCGAACAGGTGAGCCGTGAGTTTAGCGTGCCGGTCGAGTGTCAGATTTCCGGCAAGCCCTTTGCGCTGGACCAGTCAACCGTGCATGAGTTGCTCATGGTAGCGCGGGAGGCGCTGTACAATGCGGTGCGTCACGGGCAGCCCAGCCGGGTGCAGCTTGAGATTTGTTTTGAGAAAGACAAATGCAGCGTGAAGGTGCAAGACGATGGATTGGGATTTGATCCTGCGGCCGTGTCCTTTCTACCGGTGGGACACTATGGCCTGCTCGGCATGAAAGAACGTGTCGAGCGCATGGGGGGCAAGCTCACGCTGAACAGTCGGACCGGAGCGGGGACCGAGGTAATCATCGAGGTTCCACGGCAGGCGCCGGTTGAGCCGAACGAGATGTCCGAGATGAGGCTATGAGCGGAATCGAAAAAATCAAAGTGATGGTGGTGGATGACCATCCTCTCATGCGAGTGGGCGTGGCCTCGATTGTGAACGCGCGCCCCGATATGACAGTGGTGGCCCAGACCGGGACGGGCGAAGAAGCCGTGACCCTGTTCCATCGGCATAAACCCGACGTAACACTGATGGACCTCAGACTGCCGAGGATGAGCGGTGTGGACGCAATTCTTGCGATTCGATCGACTTATCCCCAGGCTCGCTTCGTTGTACTCACAACATACGAGGGAGATGCGGACATTCATCATGCGCTGGAGGCCGGCGCCCAGGGCTATGTGATCAAGGGCATGCCATTTCAGACTTTGGTAGACGCTCTTCAGCGAGTGCACGCAGGCAGACGCTTTCTGCCGCCGCCGGTCGCTCAGGCGCTGGCATCACGGATGCCGGATTCGGAGTTGAGTTCGAGAGAACAAGAGGTCCTGAAACTGCTGGTCGGCGGAAAGAGTAACAAGGAGATCGGGAGTTTGCTGGGCATCACCGAAGCAACAGTTAAGTGTCATGTGAGCAGTGTCCTGGTGCGACTGAATGTGAGCGACCGCACGCAAGCGGTGGTGACGGCTCTGCAGCGAGGCTTGGTACACCTGTGACCTCGGACCACGAGACCCAGGTGTTGGTCGTAATTGTTTTGCATTAGGTCCGTGCTCGGACCGCCCCTCTTCCGATTTCTGTAGATTCCGCCACGTACCTTTCTCGTAAAGCTTTTTTTCAGGTAATTCCTACTTTCGTCGGATTCGCAAACCGGATTTCGCGGATACAGTCTCCCGCGGTCGCAAAATGCAAACGTTTTCCTCGACGTAGCGGATCGAGCCCCGCTCTGGGAAGAGAGCGGGCAACGGTTTTCGGTCAGCTCATCGACTTTGATATGGAGGCTTACGCCCATGCATAACAGGTCAGACAACTGCTGGTTCAGCGCTGGTTCGCTAGTCTGCCTTTGGTTGGCCGCGATCACAGTGTTGTTAACGTTATTCTCAGTCGACGCATACGCCCAGGCTATCTACGGCTCGCTCAATGGAACCGTGACGGACTCGGGGGGGGCGGCTGTCGTCAACGCAACTGTTACTGTCACAAACGTGGGCAAGGGAACCAAGGACGTTACTCAGACCAACGCCGACGGGAACTACCTAGTACAACATCTGATTCCCGATGCCTACAAGATCCGAGTAGAAGCAACCGGATTCAGCACAGCCGAGTCGAATGAGATTCAGGTTGCGGCGGACACGTCTCCGCGAGTAGATGTGCGGTTGAAGGTCGGTTCAGTTCAGGAGACGGTCGTGGTCACGGACGAAACTCCCCAACTCACCACCGACCGGGCCGAGGTGGCCACGGTCTTGAATACACGTTCCATCCAGGATTTGCCCAATCTCGGTCGAAACGCGACCAATTTTGTTCTGCTGGCGCCGGGCACCATCGCTTCGACGTTCCAGAACTCGATCGGTGAGAACCCGCAGCAGTCCACAGCGGTGTCGGCCAACGGACAGTCTCCGTTCTCGGCTGGCTCCATTCTGGATGGAGCGGACAACAAGGACTCCTTCATCGGCGAAGTGATCGTAAATCCGCCGTTGGATTCGATTGCCGAGTTGAAGTTCATCAATCAAAACTACGACGCGGAGTTCGGTGCGGCGGTGGCCGGCATTCTGGTGGCGCAAACCAAATCCGGAAGCAACAGTTTTCACGGAAGCGCGTTCGATTACCGGCGCAGCGACGCCACCCAGGCGCGCAATCCCTTCACTCAGTTTCCCGGGAACAACCCGGTGGGACCGGACGTTCCGCCCAGCGTCTATAACTTGTTTGGCGGATCGTTCGGCGGCCCCATCAAGAAAAACAAGATATTTTTCTTTGGCGATTATCAGAGCCAGCGCTCCAAGACAGGAAACTCTTTTTTTCAGACCGTGCCCACTGCGTTGGCCCGACAGACTTGCATCGGGGGATCTACCGGCAACTGCGATCTGAGTCAATATTTACAGGGCAATGGCACCGGTCAGGTTTACGATCCCGGCACGGACGCCGGCACCTTGACCAACCCCACCGGCCACGGAAGGGCGCCCTTCGTGGGCAATCTCATCCCGAACTCCAGGCTCTCGCCTCAGGGGGTGGCCCTGCTGCAGCTGCTGCCAGCACCCAATGCGGGTGATGCCAACACGATCACCAACAACTTCATCGCCAGCGGTTTCGGTCTGTTCAATACGAATCAGTTCGATGTCCGCATCGACGACCAACTGAGCAGCACCCTGCACCTGTTCGGCCGTTATGGCTATTTGGGTGCCAGCGTTTCGTCGCCGGGTGGTTTCGGCAAGGCAGGCGGAGCCGGTTTTGGGGGCGGGTCTATCTTCGCTGGAAGCTCATCCGGCCGTAATCAGTCTCTGGCAGTTGGCGCGGATAAGACCATCAGCCCCACACTGCTGACAGACTTTCGCTTTGGCTTCTTTCGTTACCGCATTCTGCAGTTGAAATATGACGGCGAAGAAAATCTCGAGGATTCGCTAGGCATTCCGGGGTTGAATACGGGTGCCTTTGGCACCGGCGGCGCTTCGGCGTTCTACCCCGACGATATCTCGGCTTTTGGCGCCGGCAATGTGGCACCCAACCACTGCAACTGCCCTCTGAACATGCAGGAGCAGGAGTTTGATTTCGTGAACAACTGGACAAAAATCGTCAGCAACCACTCGGTCAAGGTTGGCGCGGACTTCCGTTACATCATGCAACTGCGTGTGCCCAGCGATCAAAACCGGGCGGGTATGCTGACTTTCGTTCGTGGACGCACCGCAAGTGCCGATGCGGTCGGCAGCGCCGGCGGACTCGGCGTGGCCACGATGCTGCTGGGCGACGTAACCAATTTCACTCGTTTCGTAAGTTCCACGGCGGACGCCGCCGAACGGCAAAAGCGTATGTTCTTCTATGTGCAGGATAGCTGGCGCGTAACCCCTAAGCTCACGCTCAACTTCGGCGTTCGCTGGGAGGATTACTTTCCGGAAACCGTCAACGGCAAGGGTAAGGGCGGCTTTTACGACATCGAGACAAATACCATCCGGGTGGCCGGTTACGGCAAAATCGGATCGAACTTCAACGTGAAGAATACTTGGAGCAATTTCGCTCCCCGTCTTGCCATTGCCTATCAACTGAAACCAACCACTGTGGTTCGCGCGGGATACGGCAGGTCCTACGATCCTGGATTTTTCGGGGATATTTTTAGTGCCGCGGTGACTCAGGCACCCCCGGTGCTGACCCCGCAGTCGCTAAGCAGCACCAGTTCGTACGGAGCCGCGGTCAATCAGGACGGCACATCGATCGTTACGCTGGCAACGGGCCCGCAGGCGCCTCCGGTATTTCCTATCCCGTCCGATGGCCTGATTACAAATCCACTGGGCCAGCTCGCACCGGAGACCCGCCCCTTGCAGATGAGAGTCCCTTACGTGGATGGGTGGAACGCCACGGTGCAGCACCAATTTAGCCGGAACACCAGTCTGCAGGTTGGCTACGTCGGTAATAAAGGCACCCACGAAATCCCGGGTGGAACATGGGGCGGGGTAAATCTGAATCAAGCCACCCTGGTGGGATTCCCAACTGTACCCTACTCGCAACGCACCTACTATTTCCGGCACTTCGGCATTCCAGGCGGGCCGGGCTATCAGGCGTATTTCGCCAATATTGGCAACACTCACTACAACGCTTTGCAGATTATTCTCGACAAGCGCTATTCTCGCGGTCTGCAGTTCCAAGCCAGCTACAACTTGTCAAAAGGCATGGCCAACGGGAACTTTGGCGATTATCTCTTGGTTGACCCGAGTGTGAATTACGGACGATATGACTTCAACCGCACCCACAGCTTCATCCTTTACGGGAATTACGACCTCCCCTTCGGCCGGAGCGGTTCCCTTAGGGATAGCGTTCCCAGCTTTGTGAACATGATTCTTGGAGGAATCGCCATCAACGGCACGCTGAATTGGTCCAGCGGCTTGCCTTACTCTCCCTACTACGCGGAATGTTACGGGCCTGACATCGATACGGGGCCGTGCCGTCCGGACAAAGTGGGCAGCTTCCATGCGAGCGCGAGCGGCCTGGACAAAACCAGCCACTTTGTCACTTACTTCACGCCCGGCCCGGCCCTGGCGACGAATGGAGCGACGGAGGGTGCGTGGCGCCGGCCGGATGTGGCTCACTTCGGCAACACTCCGTACAACGCGCTCAATGGACCGGGCTTCTTCAATAGCGATATGTCTATCAGCAAGAGCTTCCTGCTGCGCGAGAACCTGAAATTACAGTTGCAGGCACAAGCTCAGAACGTCTTCAATCACGTCAACTTGTCCAACCCGAACGGCTGTATTGATTGCAGCGTTTCCTCGGGAGCAGGCAGGATATTTGACATCTTGGCTGGTTCGACGATGCGCCAACTGGAGTTTTCGGCCCGCGTTACCTTTTAGGTCTTTCCAGTTGAGGTGGGGCGCGGCGCGCGTTCCACCTCGTTTCAATTTTCATCGCGTGTAGCCAGCACCTAGATGAGTCCGAGGCCGGAATCGATCTTGAGTGGGATCTCAGCGCCCCGGCGCGAGTGTACGCAGCCATTTTTTAGCGACTTACCCTACGACTGCAAGTCCTGCCATTTTCCAGCCTCACTCCGATCGGCGTTTTTTTACCGGCGGACTGTTGGCCTTGCGATACAGTAACCGGACGATGTCAAAGTCAGCCTGCCCGCCACACCTGAGAGTTTAAAGGCGATGAAGTTGAGGACACTCAAATGAACCGGCGATTCTGCCTGACCCTGGACTTAAAAGACGATCCCAAGCTGATCGGAGAATACAAGCGGTATCACCAGAAAATCTGGCCTGAAATTAGCCGCAGCATTAAAGAATCCGGCATCGAGGACATGGAAATCTATCTGCGCGGAACACGAATGTTTATGATCATGGAAGTCAACGAACACTTTTCGTTCGAAGCCAAAGCCAAAGCCGACCGAAGCAATCCTAAGGTTCAGGAGTGGGAAAATCTCATGTGGAAGTTCCAGAAACCACTTGCGGAAGCAAAATCTGGGGAGAAATGGCTGCTGATGGAGAGAGTTTTCAAGCTGGAAAGCTAACGCCGGAATTTTGCGGCAAATTTCCTGCCCCTGTTCGCGCGGCCAGGCAAGACTCCCTAGTGATTGACCCTGCTCCAATGGTACCGGTAAGGTCCGATGCCCGATTCCCATGCTCTTTGAAGGTCAAGACCGTCGAGAACTTGAGAAGTTGAAAAAGAGTCACGGCCTGCTGCCTCCCGGCCAATCACTCACGCTCAAATGGCCTGTCCTGCACTATGGCTCCGTGCCCAGGTTCGACCCGGAGACATGGGATTTTCGCCTCTACGGACTGGTGGAGTCGCCGCTCAAACTGAGCTGGAAAGAGTTCAACGCCCTGCCCAAAATTCAGCGAACCAGTGACTTCCACTGTGTGACCCGGTGGAGCCGCTTCGACAACCGATGGGATGGGGTAGCGTTCCGTGAGTTGCTGGCGCGAGTTCGTCCCAGGCCGGAAGCGGCTTACGTTCTGGTTCATGCGGAACAAGGATTCACCGCAAATGTCCCCCTGGCGGACTTGGAGCGGGAAGGAGTATTGCTCGCCACCCACCACGACGGCGAGCCGCTGACGGCTGAACACGGTTATCCCTTGCGCCTCATCGTTCCTCATCTTTACGCCTGGAAGTCGGTGAAGTGGATACGTGGCCTGGAGTTCCTGGACCACGACGCGCCAGGATTCTGGGAACAAAACGGCTACCACATGCGCGGAGATCCGGGGAAGGAGCAGAGGTTTAGCAGAGATTGAAGAACGATTTCATCTGGTAGATTTTAGATTGCAAACCTAGACATTCCTTTGACGGCCGTGATTATGACAAGATCCGAAACCTGCAATCTAGATCTGCACTCTGCCTGCTTACTTCTTCAAAATCGGATTGTACCCGTCGCTTACCAGCTTGCCGCGCGCGGCCTCGGCGTCCTTGACGTCGGAAAAAGGACCGACCTGGACGTGGAACAATTTGTCTCCCGGAATGTTGGCGGCGAAGGCGGCATATTGCTTTTTCTTAAGGGCATCCACCAGGGCTCCGGCATCCTCCTGCTTGCTGACCGCGGCAACCTGCACGTAGTAAGCGCTCTGAGACGAAACGGCCGTGAGATCCGGAGGCACGTTGCCGTCCGCGGGCGGCGACTTGGGAGCGGCGCTCGCGCTCGAAGGCGGGTCTGCAGTATTGGCCGCCAGCTGAGCATCCGGATCCTTCTGTCCTACGGCCTTGTAGAAAGTGAGATCAGAGGGTGGGCGAGGGGTGTTGGCCTTCACTGCCGTGGGGCGTACCGCGCCCGGCGTGGCGGCGGCCAGTGAGTCGCCGCCCGGTCTGGCGGAATTTTTCCCCAGAGAAAATCCCATCCCAAAAAACACGGCGCACAATGCTACCAGGCCGAAAAACAGGGCCAGCATCTTGCCCGTGCCCAACGTGATTTCTGTATCTTCACTACCCGACATGTTTACCCCGTCTCACCTGATTCTGACTGCTGGAAGCCCTGCAGCTGTTTTCTCTTCACGGCGCTGGTCTTTTCAGGTCGCGGGCGGGCCATCTGATTTTCCCAACACTTTCTGCAGCCCGGAGAAGAAATCCACAGGAACCGGGAAGACCACGGTGGTGTTTTTCTCTACGCCGATTTCAGTCAGGGTCTGCAGATAGCGCAGCTGCACGCTGACCGGCTCCTTGGCCAGCAGTGCGGCGGCGTCGACCAGACGCTGGGCGGCGGAGAATTCACCTTCGGCGTGGATGATCTTGGAACGCTTTTCGCGTTCTGCCTCGGCCTGCTTGGCCATGGCCCGCAGCATAGACTCGGGCATGTCTACCTGTTTCACTTCCACATTTGTGACCTTCACGCCCCAGGGCGCGGTGTGCGTGTCCAGGATGCTCTGTAGCCGCAGGTTGATTTTTTCTCGATGAGAAAGCAGTTCGTCGAGCTCCTGTTCACCGAGCACCGAACGCAGTGTGGTTTGCGCGAACTGCGAGGTCTGGTAGACATAATTTGAAACTTCAACCACCGCCTTGCGAGGGTCAATCACGCGCAGGAAGATGACGGCGTTAACTTTCAGGGTGACGTTGTCGCGGGTAATGATGTCCTGGGGCGGGACTTCCATCGCTTCCTGCCGCAGCGAAATGCGCACCATGCGATCAATCGGTGCGAATACCAGAACCAGTCCGGGACCTTTTTCGTGACCGAGCAGCCGGCCCAGGCGGAAGATCACACCCCGCTCGTATTCGGCCAGGACCTTGATCGAGCTGAAGAGGTAAAGAATAACGACGATGGTTGCGATGGCCGAGAACGAAAGACCCATCTAAAGCCTCCGCGCCTGATTGTCAGGAACGCTTCTGTGGCGGATTGTATCGCAAATCCCGTACGGAGATGGCATCTCCCCGGGAGATGGGGGGTGCCTCGCATGATGCCAATGCAGCGCCTAGGCCATAGTCGCGGCTGGAGTGTGTTGCACCGCCGGCGACGGATCCACTCGCAGTTGCAGTCCGTCTACCCCGCGGACCACTACCGTTTGACCCGCGGCCACGCTGACTGTGGATGTCGCATCCCAAAGCTCGCCGTGCACGAACACCTTTCCGTGCGGTGAGAGCGGTGTCTGCGCAATGCCAATTTCGCCGACCAGTCCCTGCGCTCCGGTGACCACTTTGTTGGCGCGCGCCTTCAGGGCGATGCTCATCAGGAACACAGTGATCGCGCCCAGCGGAATACTCACCGCCAGCGCGGTCAGCAGATGCACTCTCATTTCCGGAATGGGTGCGTCCACCAGCAGCAATCCACCCAGAATCATGGTGACCATGCCCCCGATCGCCAGAACGCCATGGGCGGAAAATTTCGCCTCCAGCGCGAACAGCGCGAACGAAGCCAGGATCAAGACCACGGCGGCAAAGCGCGTGGGCAGAAGGTTCAGCGCGAAAACCGCGAGGAGGATAAAAACCACTCCCACGGTTCCCGGTACTACCGCGCCAGGATGGTTGAACTCGGCATAGAGGGCCAGTGCCCCGATGGCCAGAAGAATGAACGCGACGTTTGGATCCATGATGAAGGCCAGGATCCGCTGCTTGAGGGTCATGTCGAATGGGCGAATCGGTTCGCCGGCGAGGTTGAGGGTGATGGTTTTCCCGTCAAAGCGCTTGACGGTTTTGCCCTGCATCTGTTTCAGCAGGTCTTGTTCGCTTGCCGCCACGTAGTCAATTAGTTTCTGCGAGAGAGCCTCTTGCTCGGTGAAGGATTTGGACTGGCGCACTGTGCTCTCGGCTACTTCAACATTGCGGCCGCGTTTGGCGGCAACGGAACGCATCAGCGCGGCGGCGTCGTTCTCCATCTTTTCTTTCATAACGTCGTCCACTTTGCCGCCGCCCAGGGTCACCGGATGCGCCGCGCCGGTATTGGTGCCCGGAGCCATGGCAGCCACGTCTGCGCTTTCGAGAATGAAGAAGCCCGCCGACGCGGCCCGGCTGCCGCTGGGCGTGACGTAGATGATGACCGGAACCGGGGAGGCTAGAATCTTTTCGATGATGTGGCGAGTGGAGTCCAGCAAACCGCCGGGCGTATTCAACTCGATCAGCAAGGCCTGATCCTTACTGCGCTTAGCTTCGGCCAAGGCGCGGCCTATGTATTCATCCGTGATGGGATGGATGGTGTCGTCGACGACAATCTTCAGCACTTCGGCCGAGGCGGGAATCGAAAGAGCCAACAGCAAGAAGCCCAACAGTGCTCCGGCAAGTCTGAACGAAATGGAGGGCGGTTTCATGAGGTGCCTCTTGGCACTATTGTCTCGCAAATGCGCTGGGCAGCGGTACTAGTGGGCTGGCGGACAGGCGCATTTGGCTAGCGGGCAACGAAAAACAAGATTCCGCCACAAATCACGCTTAAGGAAGACATTATAGCGATAGCAATGATCAAGCCTCGTACGAAGCCCGACTCGCCGTATCCCGCCCGGGTGACCCAGATGACGAACCCCAGCAGAACGCCATTCACAATCGGGTAAGTCCAGGCCGACTTCTGGGAGATGCGGGGAACGACTGACACTAAAACAACTGGCACCATGATGCCTAGCGCGAAGCCCAGGCCAAGCCCCGCGATAATCCTCGAAACCGAAAACGCATCGTCATCGGGCATAAGTGATCTGCTCCGCAACCTTCTGCAATGGAAACAGGCGTTCGACTTCCAGCTGATCGCGATAGAAAAGGTTGTAAGTGTCGAACGGAATCAGCCTGCCATCGGGATGCACAATGTGAATGCAGGTTTTCTTCACCGACCTCACATCAAACGAATAAGCGTCGAGAAACTGAACGATCAGGACCCGAAAGATGTTCTTGTAGGACAACGCCGGAGGAGCGGCCAGACGGGGCAGACAGCACAACAGATCGCGCAAGCTTCCCGCTCCTGATTGTGGAGAATGATTGGTTGCAAATAGCCTGAAGACGCCATTGCGTACCGCGTCGTCCTCCTCGTAAACGATCGTATTACGG
>WNFB01004841.1_pt1 | contig 11989 bp, 12 predicted proteins | sample 5400501 | NCBI WGS metagenome assembly WNFB01 (sample SAMN13153341, study PRJNA577476) | soil metagenome | isolation source: 200 cm saprolite under Douglas fir tree site 2 hole 1 | place: USA:California | collected 2015-04-18 | reverse complement strand
ACCTGGCGTCGCTGGAGAGCTTCCTCGCCGGCCGGCTCCTGACCACCGGCGAGGTCGAGGCGTGGCTCGCCGCCGCCGCCTGCGCCGGGGCCGACCCCGTTGCCCTCGATGCCGAGGCGGACGCCCGGTGCCCCTCCCCCGCCCTCCGGCAGGCCTCGCGCCGGCTGGGCCGCGGGCTGCGACGGGCCGCCGCGGCAAGCTGGCCGGCGCTTCGTGCCTACCCGGACGGCGAGCACCACGCGGTCGTCCAGGGCCTCGCCGCCCGGGCCGCAGGCCTGTCGCCCGAGAGCGCCGCCGCGCTACCGGGGGCGTCGCTGCTGGCCGGGGCGGCCTCCGCGATCGCCCGGCTGCTCCCGATCGACACCGCCGACGCGATGGGGGTCGCGGCCCGGCTGGCTCCCCTCGCGGACCTCGTCGCCGGGGCGGGCGCACGCCAGGCGCAGGGGGCGCTCGCAGACGGTCCCACCACCTCGGCGCCCCTGCTGGAGATCCGGGCCGAGGATCACGCCCGCTGGCCCGAGCGGGGGGAGGTGCGCCTCTTTGCGTCCTGAGGGCGACCGGGTCGGACCCCTGCGGGTCGGCATCGGCGGGCCGGTGGGGTCGGGGAAGACGGCCCTGGTCGCCGCGCTCTGCCGGCTGCTCGCCGGCCGGTACGAGACCGCCGTCATCACCAACGACATCTACACCAAGGAGGACGCCGAGGCCCTCCTGCGCCTTGGCGTGCTGCCGCCCGAGCGCGTGGTGGCGGTGGAGACGGGGTGCTGCCCGCACACCGCCATCCGGGACGACGTCGCCGCCAACCTGGAGGCCGTCGACGAACTCTGCGCCCGGTTCCCCACGCTGGAACTGCTGCTCATCGAGTCGGGCGGCGACAACCTGACCGCCACGTTCAGCCCGGCCCTCGCCGACCTCCAGCTGTTCGTCATCGACGTCGCCGGGGGCGACAAGGTCCCCCGCAAGGGAGGGCCGGGCATCTCGCGCTCGGACCTGCTGGTCATCAACAAGACCGACCTGGCCCCCATGGTCGGCGCCGATCTGCGGGTGATGGCCCGGGACGCAGCCACCGCCCGCGGCGGCCGCCCGACCCTGTTCACCTCCCTGGTGGGCGGTGCCGGCGCGGGCGCGGTAGCCGACTTCATCGAAGGCAACCTGTGAGAACGGTGCGAGGGAAGATTCCTCCAAAAAGGGCGGATACCGCACCTTTTGGAGAAATCTACGCCGGAGATTGCTCGTGAACGGGGGGGTCACGGTTGTGGTTGAGGCCACGCGGGTCGTCGTGCTCGATGCCCGGCCCCCCGTCGCCGCCAAGATCCTCGTCACGCCGGACGGGCCAGAGTTGGTGCTCATCGGGGCGGCCGCCGGCCTCCTCGAGGGCGACGCCGTCACGATCGACCTCACCCTCGGCCCGGGGGCCCGGCTCGCCGTGAGGACCACGGCGGCAACGCTGGCCCACCCCTGCCCTAGCGGTGGGTGGACGCAGACCGTGGTCACCGCCCGCCTGGGCGACGGGGCCGTCCTGGCGTGGCTGCCCGAGCCGCTTGTCGCCTGCGCCGGGTGCCGGCACCGCTCCCGCAGCGCTGTCGAGCTCTCCGACGGCGCAGTGGCGGTCTGGTCCGAGGCATGCACGCTGGGCCGGTCGGGCGAGCAGGCGGGGACGGTCGACCTTCGCCTCGACGCCACGTACAACGGGGCGCCCCTGCTGCGGGACGGGCTCCGGGCCGGCGACGGCAGCGGCGTGCCGGCCTACCCGGACGTCGCGGCCAGCCCAGCCGTGCTCGGGGGCCGGCGCCACACCGGCAGCGTGCACCTGCTGGGCCGGCGGGCAGACGGCCCGTTCCTGCAGCTCGCCGGTCCCGGCACCACCGCCCGCGCCGTGGCGGCGGACGCCGCCGCCCTCGAGCGGACGCTCAGCGCCGCCCGGGCCCTCTTCCTGTCGATCACCGCCCCGTCAACCAAGGAGGTCCCTGTCCATGGCTGAACCGTCCCATGTCCCCGCAGTCCACGACCGTCACGGCCCCGAGGCCCGCCGAGCCCTCGAGCGGGAGGCCCTGATCCCCCACACCCGCCACGAGCAGGAGATCGCCCGGGGGTTGGAGATGGGCCTGCAGGGAGCGGACTCGATCGTGGACCGCACGATCCCCACGTTCAGCCGGGGCGAGCTGCCGCACTACGCCGGCATCAACACCTTCCTGAAGGCGCCGTTCGTGGAGGACGTCCGGACCTGTGGTGCGTACGACGTCGCCATCCTCGGGGCACCGCACGACTCGGGGACGACCTACCGCCCGGGCACGCGGTTCGGCCCCCAGGGGATGCGACGCATCTCGGCCCTCTACGGCACCTACAGCTTCGAGCTGGGCGTCGACCTCCGGGAGTCGATCACCATCTGCGACGTCGGCGACGTTTTCACCATCCCCGGCAACATCGAGAAGACCTTCGACCAGATCTCGAAGGCGGTCGCCCACGTCTACGCCTCGGGGGCGCTGCCGGTGGTCCTCGGCGGCGACCACTCGATCGGCTACCCGACCGTCCGGGGGGTGGCGGAACACCTCAAGGGCAACCTGGGCATCATCCACTTCGACCGCCACGTCGACACCCAGGAGACCGACCTCGACGAGCGGATGCACACGACCCCCTGGTACCACGCCACCGACATCCCCAACGTGCCGGCCCGCAACCTCGTCCAGCTCGGCATCGGGGGATGGCAGGCGCCCCGGCCGGGCGTCAAGGTCTGCCGGGAACGGGAGACGACGATCATGACCGTGACCGACTGCGTCGAGATGGGCCTCGACGCCGCCGCAGACAACGCCCTCGGGGTGGCCTGGGAGGGGGCCGAGGCGGTGTGGCTGTCTTTTGACGTCGACTGCCTCGACGCCGCGTTCGTGCCCGGGACGGGGTGGCCGGAGCCGGGCGGGTTCCTGCCCCGGGAGGTACTGAGGCTGGTGCGGCGTGTCGCGGAGCGGGGGCTGGCGGGTATCGAGATCGTCGAGTGCTCGCCGCCGTACGACTCGGCCGACATCACGTCGCTCATCGGGGTCCGCGTGATCTGCGACGTGCTGGCGACCCTGGTGAACGAGGGCAAGCTTCCTCGCCCGTAAGCCCCGTAGGCAACGCCGGCGTCAGTGGGTGATGTCCTCGGACAGCTCGTGCTGGTGGAGGACCCCGTCGGTGTAGGTCACGCCGTCCATCTCGGCGTACAGGCGGTACTGCACCTTCCTCGCTTCGGCCCGGCGGGACAGGGAGCCTGGCGTCGCCACCGAGCCGACAGCAACCCTCAGCATCCGTGGGGCGTTTGACCGAATGGCGATTGGGTCGTACTCTTGCAACATCATGTTGCTCATCGGCTGAGATGCAGATGTCGGCGCCAGGGGTCCACCCCCCGACGCCTGTGGTAGCGCGGTTGCACAGCGCCTAACCAGACCTCTTCTCTTCCGAAGGAGCCACCACCATGTCACCCCTGCCCGTTGCTGCGTCCGTGTTCCTCGCCCTGCACGACCACGCCATCCCCGCGATCGAAGCCGCCTCGCTGCGCAAGGAGTTCCGGCGACGCGAGCGGGTCGGGCGCCGGTTGGAGACGACGACCTCCGTGGCCCTGGCACCGACCACCTTCATCGTGGAGCCCGGCGAGTGCGTCGCCATCCTCGGCCAGAACGGTTCGGGCAAGTCCACCCTGGTGCGCCTGCTCTCGACCCTGCTGCTGCCCGACGGGGGGACGGCCAGGGTCTTCGGCCACGACATCGGCACGGAGGCACGGGCCGTGCGGCGCCTGGTCAACCGCGTGTCCGTGGAGGCGTCGTTCTTCAAGAAGCTCTCGGCGTTCGAGAACCTCAGCTACGCCGCCCGGTTCTACGGCATCCGGGGGCCGGACAGCCGCGCCCGCATCCCGGAGATCCTTGAGCGGCTCAGCTTCCCGGCGCGGCGCCGGCACGAGCCGATGGAGAACCTCTCGCGGGGCATGCAGCAGAAGGTGGCCCTGGCGAGGGCCCTGCTGACCGCGCCGGTCCTGCTGCTGCTGGACGAGCCGACCACCGGGCTCGACCCGCGCTCCAAGTTGGAGGTGCAAGGCCTCGTGGTCGAGATGCAGCGGACGCACAACGCCACGGTGTTGCTCTGTACCCACGACCTCGCCGAGGCGGAGGGTCTGGCGGGCCGGGTGGGCATCCTTCGCCGCGGCAAACTCATCGCCCTGGAGCCCGTGGCGGAGCTGAAGCGGCAGTTCGGGGCGGACACCTTGGAGGAGGCGTTCTTCGCAGCAACGGGCGGGCGGCTCGACGAGGAGCCGGAGGGAGGTGAGGAGGCATGATGCGGGCCGAGATGACCGGGCTCGCCGGCGTCGTGGAGCGCAACGTCTACCTGGTGCGGCGCTACGCCTGGTGGGAGGTGGCGTTCTTCGTCTACACGGTGGCGAGCTCGTACACGATCGTGCTGATCGCCAAGGGCATCGAGGCCACCGGCGGCCGGCTGGACGTGAACCGGGTCACGACCATCCTGCTCATCGGCGCCGTCGTCTGGGCGTACCTGCGCGCCATCTTCGAGATCCTCACCGAGACCGTCGCCTGGGAACGTTGGGAGGGGACCATCGAGTACACGTTCATGGCCCCGCTCGCACGCTGGGTCCACCTGCTGGGCATGGGGGTCTTCGCCGTGGCCTACGGCCTGGTGCGTGCGGCGCTGCTGTTCGCCGTCCTGGCCTTCGCGTTCCACCTCGCGATGCCCAACGCCGACTTCGTCGGGGCGATCGCCGTCGTGGCGGTGGCCTCGGTGTCGTTCATCGGCATCGGGATGATGACGGCGGTGCTGCCCCTCATCTCCCCGGAGAAGGGGACGCAGCTCGGGTTCATGGCCCAGGGGCTCCTGCTCGCGGTGTCGGGCGTCTACTACGACGTCGGGGTGCTCCCGGCGCCGCTGCGGGTCTTGGCCCGGTTCTCGCCCGCCACGTACACCCTCGACGGCATCCGTTCGTCGATCATCGGCGGGGCCGGCGTGGGCACCCTCTGGCACGACCTGTGGCCGCTCACGGTGATCGGCGCGGTGTCCATCCCGCTGGGACTCTGGGTGTTCCACCGGGGCGAGGTCCACGCCAAGCGCAAGGGCAAGCTGAAGCGGTCAGGCTGAGGCGGGCTGCCCACCCCTCTCAGCCCAGGTGGGGCCGCACGAGATCGGCGAAGCTGCGGACGCTGGATTCCAGGCACGCTTCGAGGATGTACTTGATGTTCGCAAGGGCGAATGCGGAGGTCTGGTCCAAGAGGTGCCGGATCAGGCCGTCGCCCACGGCCTCGTCCGGGATCCATTCGGGCAACGTCAGGCGGTTGCGAAAATGCAGGACGCAGCCGTCCCCAATGTCCTCGACGAAAAGCTCGTGCTCGAGGAGGCCCCCAGCCTCCGCAGGGACGCCGACCGGCCGGACGGCAATGGCGGCCCGCCTGCCGGCGGGGTCCCATTCGACCATCTCACCTTCCACTGCCAGATTGACCCCGAGGACGTGCATCCGCCCCCGAAGGCGGCCACCGGTCTCGAACACTCCCGCACCGGGGGCGTCCACGTCGTAGATCACGGCGCTCCAGTGGGGCATCGTCGTCGGGTCAAGGACGTATCGGGCCACCTCGGGGGCAGCTCGGTCGATCGTGGCGCAGGAGTGGTGGGTGAGGACCCGGTCCATCCGTTGGACTATAGGCCACCGTGGGGAAGGGTCGGCCGGATAACATCTGTCCGGTGCGGGTCGAGTACGCCTTCATCTCCGAGAGCGCCGATGTGCAGTCCGGGCTCTTCTACGTCGTCCGCGGGGGCACCGACATCTGGTACGCGCCGCCGGGGGCCAGCTTCCCGGTCCCCATCGGGCCCATGTCGTTCGTCGTTCGCCTGGTGGGCGACCCCCAGGAGGTGGGGACCGAGCAGCCGGTCGAGTTCACGGTCGTGGACGCCGACGGGCGGCCGACCGGGGTCGGGGGGACCGGCACGATCGCCGTCGCGGCGCATGCGATCGACCGTACCCGGAGCGGGGCCGCCCTCCTGCATTTCCGCCTTGCGTTCTCCATCCCCGCCCCCGGGGCCTACTTCTTCGAGCTCTTCTCCCAGGGCGAGCGGCTCTGCCAGGTGCCGTTCTGGATCCAGGTGACCGAGACGGCCCCGGACGCCCGAGCGTCGTGAGGGGGCGGCCGGGCCTGGCGCTGCTCGTGGTCGCCCCGTCGGGCTGAGCGGCGGGGCGTGGCGGATCTTCTTTCCTCCAAAAAGTGCGCTATCCGCACTTTTTGGAGGAAAGTACGTATACTGGACGCAAAGGGTAGGAAACGTCAATCTCACTCATCTCGGAGGTACGTCATGGATCCGCTGGGCTCTTTTACGCTCTCCATAACATCAACAACGGGCAGCCTCATCGCCAAGGCCTCCCTCACGTGCACGCCGAGCGGTGGCTCGCATCCCAACCCCGGCCCTGCCTGCGAGCAGTTGACGAAGGCCGACGGTCGCATCGAGGCCATCCCCGAGAAAGTAGGGATCTGCCCGGACCTCGTCAATCCAGTGGTGCTCAGGGCCTCGGGAACCTGGGATGGGAAAGAGCGCAGCTTCGAGCGCGAGTTTTCCAACCTATGTCTTGGGGTTCTTGGGACTGGAGGTGTGATCTTTGACTTCCAGGGCATCGACGGGGGGACTCGATTCTGTTCCGAAGATCTCCTCTCTCAGTTCAAGGCAACGAAGGCGCTTGCTCCGACCGTCGAGACCGGCGACATCGATACGGGCCGGGGCACCAGGATCACCTTCGCGCGGGGAGGGTTCTTCTGTAGCACCCGAGTCTCTCAGGGAGGCTTCACAACCCGCCCCCAGGAGCTCAACGAGGGGGAGATGGAAGCGCTTCTGTCCTCGCTACGGGATGAGTTGGGCAACCCACCGCCAGACCTCGACGTGGACGCTCTGGGGACCTTTATCGACTTGCTCTCCCAAACCGTCGGCTATGGAAACCATGAGATAAACGAGACAGACTAGACGGCTGTGAGAGCGCGCCAACAGGCGGTCACTCAACCGTTCGCCGTTGGATGTCCCAGCGTCTCGAATCTTGAGCCGATCTCAAATGCCACTGCACCGCGTTTTTTGTGGTTCACGCCCACGGCGCGGACCCGGAGGAGTACTTCCGAAGGAATCGGCTCGGGGCGAGGTACCTCCTCGAGCACGAGCACTTCTGGGCCACCGAAGCTGTGCTGGGTGATTGCTTGCACAGGCGTCCTCCTTATGACTGTCGAACATCTTGGCCGGGGAGACAGTTGGGTCATTGTGGAGTCCAAACAGTCATCTGTGAAGAAGGAACCTCCGTGATATATAGGTACCCGATGGAAACCGTCCTGGACCTGCGCCAACATGGGGTGCCGATGCCTACCTGAGCAAATGCCCGTCGCGCACGGTCCTCGACGTGCTGGCGGACAAATGGACGACGCTCGTCGTGGGAGGGCTCGGCGGCGGCCCGATGCGTTTTGGGGAGCTACACCTGTTGGCGGCACACGTGTTTGAGGATCTCCCGGCAAGAGTCCACGCCAATCTGACGGCAGGGCTGCATGAGTATGTGCGCATTGCAGTCAGCGCTCCGGGGGTGATGCGATCCGAAGCGCAACCGATGCGGGGATGAGCCCCTGGTAGGTAAGGGTCTGGACGACGTCCAAAAGCAACTGAGCTGCAACGATCTCGATGCCAGGTCCGGAGGCAACCTCAACGACGAGTTGGATGCGGTGGCGCAGGTCGTCGTCTGGCCACTCGAGGGGAAGCGGTGGCGTTGTGCGGCGGCGTCGCGGTGCGCGAGTGCCGTCACTCACGGGTGAGCTCCGCGACGGCACGCCGTGCACAGGCATCGTCCACCAGGGCCTTGCCCTCGGCCGCAGCGGCCATGAGCGCGGCGGTGGCGGCGTTGTTCAGTGCCCGGGGCAGCCCGTTGGCATAGCGGTGCAGGCGGGCAGCGGCGTCGTCGGCGATCAGGGGATCTGCCCGCCCGGCCAGCGACAGGTGATGTCGCAGGTACGCCAGGGACTCCGACAGATCCATCCCGGCGATCTGGTAGCGCACCGCTATGCGCTGATCGAGCGCTGCGAAGACCCCGAGGCGGAGCTGGCGGGAGAGCATCGGCTGGCCCAAGAGAACGAGGGCAAAGGGGGACGCGGCATCCATCTCGGCGTTGGCCATGAGACGGAGCTCCTCCAGTTGGGCGGGGGAAAGCAGGTGCGCTTCGTCGATCGCCACCAGGACCTTGCGGTGGCGTTCTGCCTCCTCGGCAGCGAGCAGGGTGGCGGCCTGGGCCATGACCTCGGCCTTGTGGAACCGGGGGACCGCCCCCAGGGCGGACACGATGCTCACGTACAGCCCCCGGGTCCCGAACATCGGGTTGGCAACGTACACGACCGTATGGCGTGTCCTGTCCAATGAGGCCACGGCCGCCCGCAGGGCGACGCTCTTGCCCGCCCCGACGTCGCCGGTGACCGCGCCCATGGCCATCTCGGCGATGCAGTAGCGGATGCGGGCGACGGCTTCCTTGTGTGCGGTGCGCTCGAAGAGGTTTGTGGCGGGGATGGACTTGCCAAATGGCGGGCGGGCAAGCCCGAAATGGCTCGTCCAGGTCTCGACGCCGGCCATCAGCAGACCTCCTGATCACTGCAGCGGCCCTGGGGGTCCCGACTTGGGTCCTGGCTGGGCGGTGGGTACGGCGCCTCCCCCTCCCCGCTCACGGGGAGGTCCCGGTAGGCGATCGGTCCGTAGGTGGCCTCTTCATGCGCCGCCTGCACCAGGCCCAGGTAGTCGACGCCGGGCGGCTGTGGGTCCTGCTCCGGTGCTGCGGGGGCGGCCTGAGGGACCGCGGGATGCACGTGTCGGGTGATGCTGAAGGGCACGGCGACCCCGGCGGCGACGCCCTCGCAGTAAACGTCGATGCAGGTCAGGTCCTCGGGGTCGAAGCGCAGCTCTACAAAGCGCCCCACCAGGGCCGGGTCCACCTGGTAGCGATTTGCTTCGAACTCAACAGTTGCCGTCTTGGCCACCCGGCGGACAACCGACCAGCGGAAGGCCTCGGAGACCTGGGCCGGGGTGGGGATCCTCGGGGTGTGGCCGTCTTGGAACGCCTCGATGGGTGCCCGGTTGGTCTCGGTGTGGATGCGGTGGTTGGCGACCGTCTCGCACCAGGCCAGGTACCGGTCGTTCAGCTCCTCGAAATTGGCGATGCCAGACGCCATGGCCTCGGTCAGGAAGCGCTCCCGAAGGTAGCGGTGGAAGCGTTCCAGCTTTCCCTTGGTTTCTGGGGCGTAGGGCTTGGCGAAGACCAGGCGGATGCCGAGCACAGCGCAGGTGCGGGCAAGCTGCTGGGCACGAAAGGGCGCCCCGTTGTCAACGAGCAGGGCCTCGGGGATGCCCCGGTGCACCACCGCGGCCCGCAGCACGTCCTGGCCGGCACGGGTGTTCTCCTCCGGACCCCAGCGTCCGGCCACGATCAGGCGGCTGTGGTCATCCAACAGGCTGAACAGGCGGGCCCGGCGGCTGCCCGCCACCCGGGGGTAGGGGACAAACGGTCCGTGGCACACGTCGCCGCACCACAGCTCGTTGGGTCGTTGCGCCTGGAACCGCCCGAAGGCTTTGGCAGGCTCGGAACACAGTGCCGCCCTGCTCAGGCCCTCCCTCGCCAGGTGGGCCCGCACGGTGCGCTCCGACAGCCACACCTTGTGGATCCGGCCGATCGCATCGACGATGGCTCCCGAGGACCGGGCGGGCAGTTCCTTGCGCATCCGTGCCGCCTCGGCCAGCCAGGCGGCCTGGTCCCTGGGCCTGCCGGCATCGGATCGGGGAGCCGGCTCCAGGCCGGCGAGGCCCTTGGCCCGGTAGGCAGTCACCCAGCGGTCGAGGGTGGCCCGGGAGAAGCTGCGGGTCACCCCGTCGGGGTCCTCGAAGCCTTGGGTTGCCAGCCTGCGCACGACCAGGCCGCGCTGAACCGGCGTCAGCCGTGGGTTTGTTGCCTCGGCGACCACGGAGAAGCGAAACAAGGCGATCTGCTCACTGCGGTGGTGATCCATGCGTCCCTGACCTCCCCTGGCCGTTCCCTCGGCGGCCCTTGGGGCAATCCAACTGCTTGGTCAAAGCCCTGCCCAGGGCGGATGCGTGTTGGTGGACAGCAGTTGGCTGCCGCAGATCACGTTGGCGAAGCTGAAGGCGCTGCCGATGATTGGCCTGCGGGCGGCAACGACGGCCCAGGCCGCCGCCATTGCACCCAGGGCTGCCTGCTCGGGATCGTGGCTCAGCCGGGGCAGCGACCCCGAGAGCGCCACCACCACGGCCCCGATGCCCATGGCGAGCACCACGGCCCGGGCCCGGAAACGCCGCCGCCAGTCCCGCACCGTGGTGTGGGGGATGCCCAGGTCGCCAGCTACCTTGCGGCTACCCCTGCCCGCCACCATCGCCTCGATCCCTCCGCCGATCACACCCACCTCATCGAGGCGCCCATGCGTCACGAACTGGGGCAGCACCGCATGGCTGCGCCGGCATGCTTTGCAGCGCTGCCTGCGGATCCACACACGACCGCACCAGGTCCCCACACGCAGGTACCGGCGGTAGGAGCCCCAGAGGACCAGAGGCTCGCCGCAGACTGTGCAATCGAACCGGGGGACGTCGATGCCGCGGCCCAGTTCCTCGTACGTGTCGACGGCGAGTCTGCAAACCCATACGATGGCCACCGGTGCGCGATCACCGCCTTGGACCCCTCCCGGGAGCGGAGAACTCAGTAGGGAGGGGTCCCTCGCGTTCAGTTCAGGACTCCCTCATCCTCACTCAGCGGTGCCCAGGCGCGCTGAGGCCTACTTCTCGATCCTCAAGGAATGGCGCCGACCTCAGGCCCTACGTCAGCAGCCAGCGCTGCCCGTAACAGTTGTCTGTCCGGGCGTACTCAGGGCAACAAATAGGGCGCCGGGGTACTCCCAGCGGCGGTCCTCCCACATCGGGGGCGCGTCACCACTGGTCGCCTCCAGCATCCGAGTTTGCCAGCCTGTCTCCTTATCGACCCCCGCAGCCAGCCGTAGCCACACCCACCGTTCGCTTGCAACGCTAGCCAGGGTCTCGTCGAGGGAGGTGGTCTGAGGTATCGGGGTATTCAAGTGATTCACACGGTTTTTTTTACCGATAAGGATCCGAGCCACTGTCTGGCGGGGATTCAGGTCACCTCAAGGCGCGCTAGAAGAAGGAGGTGCCACGGAGTTCCCGGACCGTTAGCGTGCTCCACGGCGACGGAGACGTCTCTGCCTCCATCTCGCTGCTTGTGGACGTAGTCCAGCAGGTAGTCGGGAATCCACCCTACTGGCTGGTCATCCGCGTAAATGGCGATGGCCCGATCGTTGTTGCGGTTCTCGGGCTCGTCGCGTAAGTCAAGTCTCTGGCCTTCGCGCAGAGCGGCGATGCGTTCGGCGACACTCTTTGGGTCCGTCTCGTTGACGTGTCGCACGCCCGAGGCGAGGAAAAGAAGGACCTCTGAACCGTCAGCCTGTTCGAGGGGCTGAGGAATGACCTGGATCGTGTCATGGGGAGTGGTTCCCCACGAGCGCGCCAGGAGTTCGACCGGCGTCGCCGATTCCCGAGTGAGTCCAAGCGCGGCGAGGAGATGGTCACGATCTGGCAGGGCCGTTGAGAAGGTCCGGTCGGCAAAGAAGGGAAACAGCTCATCCGACCGGTAAGGCTCCCTGAGGTCCAGGAAGGCCGGGAAAGGCTCGAAGTCAGGATCGAGCTCAGCGTCGGATGTGTACTTGAAGCTGAAGTCGCTACCAGTGAACTCCAGCCATCCCACATGGACAAATTGGCTATTGCGCATGTTCTGCCAGACGACGCGAAACGCGCGCGGTCGACGGGGTGGCTCCGGCTGTTCATCGAGAATTGGCAGGTAGATCTCGCATTCGTAGTCGGGGTACCGGGCAACGAGGCTGAGGCGTCCCCCGGTAGCCGCCACGTAGTCACTCAGCGTTGAGACCAGGACGTCGGGCTGACGTTCCAG